>Ga0307478_10000414_pt1 | contig 45156 bp, 33 predicted proteins | sample atmos_gasesECM4C_2_FD_203713 | JGI IMG/M metagenome (GOLD analysis project Ga0307478, IMG submission 203713) | Hardwood forest soil microbial communities from Morgan-Monroe State Forest, Indiana, United States - atmos_gasesECM4C_05 | ecosystem: Environmental > Terrestrial > Soil > Temperate...
AGTTCAATAATTGCGACCTTGTCGTCAGTAGCAAATGGAGGAAGGCCGAGCTTCGAGTAGAATTGGCAACTGCTCTTAAGGTCAGCCACCTTAAAAACAAGATGCGCCACTGCTAATTCTGAGTCAACGACAGTCTTCATTTCGTTCAATCCTAAACCAGTCATGATTTCACCTCATCGAATTCATTTTCTTAGATGTTACATAGGAACAAATTAAAACTATCCCAAAGACTACTGGGCCCATGAATCTACTAGGGCGATCTCCGCTTGAAATATGAGCGATAAACGCAGAGATCAAAGTAATAAAGAAACCAGCATAAGCCCACTCTTTTAGCCAACGCGGCCAAAGGGGTAGAAGAAGAACTGCTACCCCGGCGAGCTTAAATATTGCGAGTTCAACTCGAAAGTAAGGTGGAAAACCGAGATGAGCGAATGCTTGAGCAAGGCCAGCACTTGTTAGGTAAAGAATGGCGAAAAAAGCCATCATTGTGCAGAAAACGATTGTTGAAATCCAATATGTTAAGCGAAGCGCTTTGAGGCTCATAATTATTTTCCTCCTGGCACGTCTATCCTGTGGCTTGTGTGTAAATGGTGATGCCATGACCATCAGGATCTTTTATGCAGAAGAGATAGTGTCCATAATTTGTTCGTTCGGTTGCTGTTCGTTTGAAGGGCGACCTTACGGAACGATACCATATGGTATCTTCCATAAGCAAGCATTTTATTTGTGCTACTGGCTCATCCGTGGAATACACTCTTGAGACGTTGAGGAGACTTTCGAAAAGTGAAGGCGACTAAAGCGCAAAACGCGTACATGAAAAAGAAGGCCCCTCTCTTCGTTAGAGAATCCCTCTTAAATGCCGCCTTCGAACTTGCTGCGACCAAAGGCATGGGTGATGTCACCGTCAACAAAGTGAGCGAATTGGCGGCCGTTACGAAGGGGGCTTTCTTTAATCACTTCGATAGCAAAGAGACGTTAGTGACGGAGCTGATGGAGATGCTATTGACCCGGTTGGACGAGCAGTTTGACCGACTGATGGCCGAGGAAGAGAATTCCGACGGATGCTTTACTCGTGCATACATTAGGGCCGCATTCTCCGAAGGTGCGGCTGAACGTAAAGTTTGGGGCGCGCTCTTGAGCCTGATGGCCTCTAAAGATCAGGTCGGACGGGTTTGGAATAACTGGCTGCGCGAACGCCTAAAGAGACATTCGAAAACGGATTCGAGAATCGAGCTTCGTGTCGTAAGACTTGCGGCAGATGGCGTATGGCTTGAGAGAATCATGAACGCAAAACCGAAAAGCCTAAAGGGTATCGAAGAATATCTCATTGAGATGACGCGAATCCGTTAAATTACTCGAAACCTCATAGCTCACCACCTGGACGGTTTCGGATTCTGGTCAGATCACGGGCATTCGACGGGCATTCGGAAGTAATCCAACGGCGCGTCGCCAAGACCTTTCCCTCGGCTAGGCGGTGGTCAGTCCAGCATCCAAGACGAAAAAAAGCCGCTATCGACTGCGAAGCCGTTGAAGGCTGCGGATAGCGGCTTGGCCCCCTCAAAGCGGCGGCGAGAAACCAACGCAATCGTACTACTTCCTGTGTCGCCGGGGAAGGATGTACAGAGCGGGAATGTGAGAATCGTAGGCTGCTCAGGCTCAGCGAAGTTTTCTCACCTAGACGACAAAAAGGCGGAGCGGCTTGCCCTCCGCCTTTTTGGTTTACACAACGGCACTATTTCACGCGCTTGGCCCTGCCTCCTTCTTTGGCAAGTTTGGCAGCGAGTTCCCCGGCCACGGCCTTTTGCAGCTTTTCCGCGTCCACTCGGTAACGTTTGGCGGCGCTCATTAGAACGTCGTCTCCGTTGGCTGTGGATCGCTGATAGGCCGAATCTAGCAGGGAGACTTCGAGAAGCAACTTGCAAAGTGCGGCCTCGTCATACGTGCTGATCTGCTTTACCAGCAGTTCTTGCGCGGAGTCGGAGTCCTTCTTGATCTCTACCTTATGCCGCTTCGCCAGAGCTGGGACTTGGTTGTAGGACACATGCGCGACCAAGTATTGAGCGATGGCTTGCAAGTCCGCCTTCTTCAACGGGGCTGAAACCCGTTGCAGCACGGCCGCCAGTATCCGATGGCGGGTCGTGATCGCAAGCTTTTCTTTCTGGATTCGCTTGCGTTCCGCTGCCCGTTCCCGCTCAACCTGTTCGGGAGACGGCGCGTCAGGACGATGTACCCGGCAAGCCGGATCGGGACAAACCTTGAGGATGTGTCCGCGCTTGCCTCCGTCCGTCACGATGGCCTCGGTCATCTTGTCGCAAGGCTTTTGGAACGCCGACAGCTTGGCGCGTTCGCCGTTCGTCCTCGCCTTCTTGATCTGCAATTCGACGTAGTGATTGCGCCCAAGCGGGGCACCTTCCCGGCTGTTCCACGCCGACGAAATCTGAACCAACGTCGGCTTGGTTTCGAGAGCCTTGCTGACATGCGCGTCGATCTTGGCCCGGAAGCATTGCGGATCGGTGCAAGAGTCCTTACGAACGTCACTGAAAAGCAATTTGTTGAATCCGGTTCGTTTCGGACAGTTGGCGCATGACCCGGCCCCTGTAACTAGCGTTTCATCCTGTTTGTCGAACGGTGCTGCGTCCAGTTCCAACAAGATGTTGGACTCAATCCACGCGGCGAGTTCTCGCACGGGGATGAGCACTTGCGTGTTGCCTTCACTCGTCCACATACTGCGGAAGGAAGCCGCAAATGCTTCCTGCTGTTGCGCTGCGGGGAGCTTGGCAATCAGCAGAGCGTGGCCTGTGGTGATTTTGTCGTTGAGGAACGCTTCCGCCACGGGCGGTGTCAAGTCGGTGAGCTTGACCCTGCTGTACACATAGGCTTCGCTCTTTCCGGCTCTGGCGGCGATGCTGGCGACGGTGTAGGTGCCGTCCTTGAGTTCCAAGAGTGACCGGAAACCCAAGGCTTCTTCCAGTGGGTGAATGTCCTCGCGTTGCAAGTTCTCGACAACCTGGGCCTCGATGGCCTCGGCGTCGGTTAACTTCACAACCCGAACCGGAACGGCCTCCAATTCGGCAATCTTGGCAGCGCGTAACCGTCGCGCTCCGATGACGACTTGATAGTTTCGTTCTTCAAGTTCCCGAACCAAAAGCGGCTCCAACACGCCTTGCGTCTTGAACGTGGCTGCGAGTTCTTCCAGAGCCTTTTCGTCAAACCGCTTGCGTGGGTTGGTAGGGGACTCGGTGAGAGTGGCAATGGAAACATTCCTGTATTCCCCGTTCGTTATTGTGCTTTTCATGTTCTTTTTCTCCTTTTCAATTTGAAGTGTTGCGTTTCTGTCGTAGGCACACGTCGAACTTGTGCGCCGAAAAGTCGCGCTTGCGTTTCGTGCTTTTGTTTAGGCGGCAGCCGCTACCGGCTCTAAGGCAATTCCCCCAAGGATCACGGCAGCGGTGTGTTGAACGACTTCCAGACTCTCTTGCAAAAGTTTGGCGTCTCCATGCCAAAGCCGGATGTAGTCGGCGGCGGAGGTTCCGTTGTCCAGCCCGACCGCTTGGCAAACTACAAACGCCACGGCCTCGGCCTCGGTCTCCCGCACAGGCTTGGTGGTCAAGGTACGGCGCTCGCCCTGATGCAGCATTTCGTGAGCGATCTCATGCACCAGCGTGGAAAATTCCTCGGCGGGTTGCATCCCGGAAAGCAAGGTGATCTTTCCGCCAAAGGACATGCCTTTGGCGGGTGCGATCCGTTCCGAGTAGTTCAGCGTTACCCCTCGGGCTGCGACGAACTTTACGAGGCGTTCGCGGTAGCCGCTCACTTCGCCCTGCACTTCGGTCAGCGTGGGCAATTCCTTGCCTTCGGTCTGGCTGATATCAAACACGTACACGGCACGGAAGCCAACGAGTTGCTGCTCTGGCCTGCGCTCGTCTGCTGTATTGTCAGTGGGAATATCGGTCGCAACTTCATCGTGGTGCGGTTTGCGGTAGCCGACCATCGGAGCAAGAATCAGAATGCCTTTCTCGCCTCGTTTGACGAAGCGGCCAAGCGAGTTCCAAGTGCGAATGCCTGCGACGTTGGTTGCCTGTGGTTTTTGCCGAGCGATCAGCATGATGTTGCCAAAGCTGTAGTGATGAAACCGGGCCATCGCGTTGAGATACTGCGTCAACACCTCACTCTCTCCCGACTCCAAAGCTGCGACTAGATAGCTGACTGCCTCGTTGGTTTTGTTCTTGATCTCTTCTAATTTCATTGTTTTTTCCCTTCTGCCGGTGTCGGCTTGTTTTTTCTTTCACTTGAGCGGCAGCGAGGAAAAACAAGGCGACACGGGCGAAGGGACGAAACGGAGCTCGAAGGAGGGCGGCAGGGCGTGAGTGAAAGCGCGGCGAGTGCCAAACGCTTTTGGTTTATGTTTGGCGCGAAACCGGCGCAGTCCGAAACGCCCGTCCGAGCCCGCGGCCAAGCGGGCGTCCACCCGGAAGAGGGCGCAGTGGAAGGAAGATGCGAAGCTTACCGATGGATTGGATTTGGAAGGTGGGTAGATTTTCGATGAAGTGTTGGCCACCTACAGCGGGGCTCCATGTTCGTTCCGAGTTCGACTAGGGCACGACTTGATCAAGCTTGGAGCGGCTGCCTCGGATGGCTTCTTCAGGAAAAGATACATGCTCTCCGCATAACTGTTCACTGGAGCGAAACGCGGAAGTTCCGGTAGTGCTTTTGCATCCACTTGGTAGGAGACCCACCCTGGCAACGCAGGTCCAAGAGATCCCGCAACTGATCGTCGCAGAGGGTTAGGATGACCTTTCGGCCATCGTTAAAGACGGTCATGATCTTCTTGATGATCGAGTCTTTCGGGGGGCGACGCGTCACGATCACTCCCAAGCCCCCGATGCGAACTCCGAGGTATGTCGCCGTCTGATTGATCGCATCCGTGTCGAGTTCTTCCGTGTTCTTCGTTTCGAACATCAAGATGATTCCATACTCGTTGCGGACGTAGTCCCAAAAGCTCTCATCAGAATCGTTCGTAAAGATGATATCTCGACGCTCGGTGCCATCGATCGTTTTAACCTCCGGTTGGCCATCGATAAGCTCGGGACTAAACAGGAAGTTCATTATTTCCAGAACGAGGTGTTGATACCGCTCAGCTTCGGATCGACCTATCGCGATCGCAGCTAGTTGTTCCTTCAGTCGCTGGGATTCTCGACAAAGATCTTCATCTATGTAATCGAGTGTCGGGCGGGCGTCGCCGCCTTGGGCTTCACGAGATTTAACGTAACGTTCGACGAGCGAAATGTCGCGCCTCGTAACCATTACCACATCGGTCTTCACCTGGGTGCTGGACTTCTTTATCTGGTCGCGGCGTGCCTTGAGATAGGCATTGAACTCGCTTCGGACGAAGTCGTCATAATTGATCCACGGCAGCACGCGCACGATTCGCCTTGGTACAAACAGTATCGGAGCTCCGTTGATTGGGCTGATTGGCAAATCTTCAAAAGCGTCTTCCCATTCCTTAGAAAGGTGATTGAAGATGTGTGAAACGGGAACGTGTTTCGCCATCTCAACGTTCCAGATGCGACACTGCCGCTGCGTATATTCGATGAGGAATCGTTTCAGAACGTTCGCGGTGATATCGCTGACGCGATCAGGTCCGATGCCCGCTGAAAGCAACTGCATCTCCTCCACGTGCCGCACGCCGCGTTGCTGCAAAGCAGGGGAGGCCTCTAGCGTATCGATGATTAAGCCGGCGAGGTAACTGCCAACACCCGAGCCTCGTTTCCCACCTTGCGTGTACCCGAGGCCGATCGCCGAGACCTCGGGGAAATCAAAGAGACGATGTGCCTCATCGGAATTTCCTTCCCGAATCGCTGCGACACCTTCATTAAACGTGGCGATTAATAGGGTGTGGAGCTGTCGGTATTCGCTGTCGCGGCTCTTGAACAGTAGGAAAGGATCGATTCCGAGAGGAAGATCAATGCCGATCCTCGGAATGACGAAGTCGACTTGGTACGGGGAAAGATGGGGCAGCAATGGTGCTCGTGGGTCGTTCATTGGTTGTCCTCATCCTCCTCCGGCTCCTCGTCCTCTTCCCCATCGTCGTCAGTTGCCTCTTGAGCTAATTCAGCGAAATACGCACTGATGTCCAGTTCGTCGAGGCGGCCCAGATCGAATACCTCGTCACCTTGGTCGTCCGTGGTAGTCCAGCTTGGATCGGGGGCATCATCAAGCCGCGCCTCGATGTCGTCTATCGAAACGGCATATTCTACATTCTCGATCGCGCACTCCAAGCCAGCTTGAACCGTGGTCGCCTCATGTTGCTTTTGTTGAATCCCCTCCAGCCGCGCATCGAAGTCACCACCCTGACGGACGAGAACTTCTTCGACGGTCTTTGCGACCAATAGCACTTCCGGGTAGCTGGGAGGGTTTCCCGCAGAAATAAACGGTCTGACACGGTCGAGGTAGACGTCGCCTTCAATGAGCTTCTTGGCGTCGGCGATCGCGTCGTTAATCTGTGTCACCATTAGCTCCGCTACCGGGATTAAGCTCATGCCCTTGCCCTTGGCGATGTTGTTCATCTCGGAATAGAACGTCCGCAGATGGCTTAGCAAGGCCTTACGTTGTTTGTTCTCATTGCGTGCTTCATCTGCTGCTTTGTCTAGCTTTTCGATGGCGGCCCGGACGAGGTTCAGTTGCTCTGTTCGGAGGGCAAGTTCCTTCTTGTTTTCTTCGTCCTTTTCAGCTTTTGACTTTGCGTCCTGTTCACCGTCGCTAACTGGCTCATTTTCCATAGATGTTTACACCTCCGAGATTAGGCCCTTTTCGCAAAACGTGGCATCCCCGCAAAAGCTGGATGCGGGGCGTGTGACCTCACACTCTTTTGGCTAGTCCCCACAGCGATAGTCGAGTCTCAAAATAGGCCCGCACGTGCCTGTATCGCTCGCTCAGCTTCGAATCGCCTGTCGAAAGAAATCGCTGCTGCTCCGCTACAACAAAATCATAAGCCGGCTGCACGATATATCTCGCGTCTTGCGGCTTCGCAACTTTTGCCATCTCCTCCCCGAGATAATCCAAAAACCTTTCACCACCGGCATCGACTTTGGTTAGGTCCATAATCCGGTGGACAAGGGAACATAGAGGTTCCGAGATTGCGCTCGGACGGTTGCTGAATTCCGCGAGTGCGGCCGCCAAATACGTCCAGAATTGGTCTCCGATCGCGACGCGCGGATATTTCGCGTGCAGGGATTCCAGTACATATGCGCGCTCCAGTGCGGTACCGTAGATTTCTTCTGGGCCGATTTCCGTTGCCAGCCCAACATCTATACCGCCACGAAGAGCATGCTTGCTTGCGAGCGAAGTCATCATGACAATGGAAGCTGCTAAGAGTGCAGAAAGGATTTTCACAATTGGCGTCATATCTCCGCCGACCGGTCGCAGTGGCACAGACATCACGAATGAATCGGAGAAACCGACGAAACGAGGCTGCAAGCTTTCCTTTGTGGGGGGGTGACCGGTCAAAATCCCGGCCTCAAATGCATTGAATTGCGTCCGGAACATGTCCCGAAGACCGCAGACAAAACCCGCAGTGTCCTTCAAGACCTGCTGCGCGCTTGCGTGCTCCTCCGGCGTTTTGGGCAACTTCAATTGCCGAAATCTGTCGCGCTGGCCTTGCACGTCGAGGAAAGCCACCAGATGGTAGCCCAACGTATAACTCTTCTTTTCCATGCAAACTCCGCCTGCAAACTATTGATAAAACATGATATATCGACACAATCAAGGTCATTTCTGACATTTAGATGTAATCTATCATATTAATGTTGACAATGTCAAAACATGAATCTATTCTGAAGACGCTCTTAGGTGGTTCACATGCCAGATGGAGATCGTTTTGAACGCAGGCTTAGAGGTAAGGGCTGGAGGGCCGTATATCGTCTCGGATGCGCCTCAGCGCCGATAGAGGCGGTGGTAGACAGAATCTTGGGCGCTGTAGCCCATGCCTTCAGAGAAGAATCAACCGCGGGTGTGCAGGAATTATTTTCCCACTTGGCGACGGCGGTTTCGGCAATCCAGGGATCGCTGTTCCGAACCGCGGTCTCCCAGCAGACCTTCGACGAGCTCTATGCAAACACCGACGGTGTTCTCAAGGATGAATCGTATCCAGAGATTATACGGCTTGGACAGAAAGCGGCTCTGCGGACGTTCAACGAAGCTGAAGGTGACGCCAAACTTTTCTCACGCGAGGCTCTCAAGCAGCAATTCACTCGCAATCTCGCATGGGAGCTGGCCGAGAGGAGATGCATCAGTGCAACCCGCGAGGGCATTATGAGCCAAAGTCATAGAGATCCTGACGCGCAAATGAAGTGGGAAGCGGACGTGCAGCGCCGACTCCTAGATCCCTGTGCTTCCTTAGGTAAGGCATTGTTGGCAGAGACTCCGACTGTGATTCGCGCACCGAAGCGGCAGTTCAAACCGAAAGAGATGACTCTTGAAACCCTCCACGAACCTCTTCAGGTTCTCGGGGAGTAAAGGAATGAGTATGAATTTGAAAGTCCGCCCAACTGAATTTGCGTTTGATTTCAGCCGCGCCGACCGAGTCGTCTGGACGCATTCAAACAGAGACGTAACGCTTGCACTCGACGGATCACCTGCAAGCTTTTTCGTGAATGACGAACAAATCGCGGACCAGTTTTCCTCAATGCTAAGCCCCGTGTTGGCGGATTTGGTCGACGTAGCTATCGCAGTCCATATGGCAGACCGCCTGGCCCTCAGAGACTTGTACTTCACCAACGGATGGAGCCGCCATTTCAAGCTCTCTCTTTCGGTCCGTTCTCCAGACCGATGGAACGATCAAGCCATTAAATCACGCCTTGAACAACTTTTATCCTTTCTAACTGAAGACACCTGGAGTTTGTCATTCGTGCTCCGCAAAGAAGGTAAACGTTCTTCGGAGACCCAGCAGCATCTCTTTAAACAAATCGGCGACGGGACTGTGGCCATAAGCCTATTTAGCGGGGGTTTGGATTCCTTGGCCGGCACAGCAGCTGCAATACAGAAGAGCAAGGCTCAAAAATTTGTTCTTGTTTCCGCATCGCCAAACCCACGGCAACGCTATGGGCAGCAGGAGCAAGTAAAACTGTTGAGACAGAACTTGGGGCTTCCGATATGGCATGTCTGCGTACCGTTCGGATTGCATGGCGGCGATCAGTACGCGCAAGAGCCGTCGCGGAGAACTCGTGGGCTTCTGTTCATCGTGCTAGGCGCCGTCACTGCAATTTCCGGGCACCTGCCAACGCTCAGTATCTATGAAAATGGTTGGGGTGCGCTCAACCTGCCCTACGATGACTCGCAAATTGGGACCGATAATACTCGTGCCCTGAATCCTAGATTCCTCAGGCAAGCAGGCCAGTTCATTCAGTCGATTACTGAGCACAAATGCTCCATCGTGAATCAAAGCATTTATGAAACCAAAGCCTCCATGCTCAGGTCGGCCGGGCAAGACATATTGGCTCGATGCATCCCACTGACTTTCTCTTGTGACGGTTTCCCCCTTCGCGCCAAGAACCACGCTCAATGCGGATTTTGCACCTCCTGCCTCCTTCGACGGTATTCCCTTGAGGTGGCTGGACTTGCGAAGTTCGATTCAGACTCTTATCTCCAAGATTGGAAACTCAATCGGTTCAAGCCGAATAAGCACCACCTTCGAGGACTGCGCGCCATGGATTGGCAGACTAGAAGGCTGGCTAAGTGTTTTGCAAACAAGGAGCCGTGGCTTCCGTTGGTGACCGAATTTCCTGAACTCCGAACAGTCGTAACTGACTTGGGATTTTTGAATCAGCAACCTGTAAATGAGGTGAGGGATCATCTCATGGCAATGCTTCACGAACACATATTGAGTTGGAACACATTTTCAGCCCTTCAACTCCTATCCACATCCTCACTCCGCGCTGCTTAGAAAGAGGAAGAAGCAATGAACCCGACGATTGAACAAGTTGACCCACGAATTCTTGGCACGCGCCTGCAAGAAGCCAGAAAATCGGCCGGAATGACTCAATCAGAAGCCGCTGATCATCTTCGTATGTCTCGCACTACCATTGTTGCCATCGAGAAGGGCGAACGAAGGGTCAGCTCACACGAGATCATCCAGTTTGCCAAACTCTATCGGCGTCCTGTGTCTGAGTTGCTGAGTCAGAGAGTCGTTACTGAAAGTTTCGTGCCGCAATTTCGTGCTGCACAAAAAGAGCTCGACCCCTCTTTTGAATATGCAGCCAGCGAATTGCAGACGTTGTCGGAGAATTACGTTGAATTGGAAAGGATTCTGGGTACTCCGCTGATCAGACGATTCCCGCCTGAGTATGACACGAGGGGCGGGACTGCTGATCGCATTGCAGAAGATGTCGCTACGGCAGAACGCAATCGCCTGGGCGTTGGTGACGGCCCTATCGGCAATCTGCGCGGGCGACTTGAAAATGATGTGGGACTGCGCATCTTCTATTTCCCTATGGAAAGTAAGATCGCAGGTCTATTTGCATACAATGACCTGCTCGGAGCTTGCGTCGGAGTGAATTCGAAGCACCCTAGGGACAGAAGAAACTGGACGCTTGCGCACGAATACGGTCACTTCTTGATGACACGGTACCAAGTAGAGGTAACTGTCCTTACGACCGATACCAAGATGGGTACTAAAGAGCGCCTTGCGGACAATTTTGCAAAATGCTTTCTTATGCCTGGGACGGGCTTGAATCGACGATTTAGTGAGTTGCACCGGGCGGGCGCAAAGGGCATTACCTTAGCGGATGTGTTCAATCTGGCTAATCTTTATCAAGTGTCCGTCCAAGCGCTGGTTTTGCGCCTTGAAGACCTGGCGCGATTACCAGCTGGCACTTGGCAAAGGTTAAGCGTCGAAGGAGTAAAAGTTCAGCAAGCTCACCGATTGCTTGGGATTGATGCCAATCCACCGCTTCAAGAATTGCTTCCTCCACGTTACGTGAGTCTGGCTGTCGAAGCCTTCCGCAAGGAACATCTCAGCGAAGGTCAACTCGCTAGGTTCCTTCGCACCGACCGCGTTTCTGCGCGGTTACAGGTGGAACAACTCGAAAAAGAAATCCATCTCGAAGACGGCGGGAGCTTCACGCCGATAGTCCCCGATCTGGCACAGCCACTCGGCGGAAGATAGGATGCATTAGATTGATCGTCCAGCAGGCGCTCGTTGTCGATACCTGTGTTCTTATCAATCTCTTGGCCACTGACCGCCTGGACGAGATCGCTCTGCATGTTGCACCCGGCCTCCTAGTGTGTTCTGCGGTCGCCAGTGAGAGTATTTACTTGCGTCCGCTCGACGTCACGCAGCAACCTGAGCAAGTTATTCTCGATCCGTTCTTCGAGAACAAAATCCTCGCGGCGTGCGATTGCGACAACGAGGCAGAAGAGCAGCTCTACGTGAATTACGCTTTAGAGCTAGACGACGGCGAAGCAATGAGTCTTGCGATAGCTCATGCCCGCAAGTTGCCTCTCGCGACCGACGAAAAAAAGGCCAAACGAGTCATCCGAGACAGCGGGAAACACATGCGTGTCGTTTCTACTTCTGAAATTCTCTATGCTTGGGCCACTGGCAGGGGCCGAGCCGAAATCAAACCAGTGCTCGAAGCAATTGGCATCCGGGCGCGCTTCCGGCCACCTGATGACGACCCTTTGGTAGCGTGGTGGAATTCTTTTAGTTGAAAAGGAATCCCGTTGAGCCTACACATCTCAAGAGCGCAGATCAAGAATTTCCGCAACTTCGCCGACATGGATGTGGTACTTCAGCCAACATCTGTCCTTCTAGGAGAGAATAAGGCTGGTAAATCAAACTTCCTCTTTGCTCTTCGACTCGTTCTCGACAACACCCTGCCCGATTCGTCTCGAATTTTGCGCCCGGAAGATTTTTATGACGGTCTACCAAACCCCATCGGAGAGACCGTCGAAGTCTCAGTTGAACTCTCTGGTTTCGATGCCAATATCGGGGCGAAAGCAATTCTCCAGAAATACCTGATCTCTGCCAACCCTCCCATCGCTAGGCTCACGTACCAGTTTCGCCCCAGGCAGACTCTGCAAGGAGCACAACCCCAGAGCGTGCTCGATTATGAAGCCGTTCTCTTCGGCGGGCTCAAGCAGGTTCCTTTCGATTTTCAGCTCCGCAACTATGTTCAATTCATAGTTCTGCCCGCATTGCGAGATGCCGAGTCTGACCTATCGAACTGGAAACGTTCTCCCGTCAGAAGGTTACTAGAAGATCTCTCTCTCGCTCCCAAGCGTATCGAGAAGATCGCGAAATCCCTGGACCAGGTTAGCAAACGCCTTCTCAAAATTCCGGCAGTTGGCTCATTGGCATCCGAGATTCAGATCCGAACGGACGAGATGGTCGGCAAAATCCATGGCATAGAAACCCAACTGGCCTTAGCATCCAGCGATCCGAAGCAGCTCCTGCGCTCTGTCAAATTGCTCATCGATGGTGCTAAAGGGCGGCAGATTAATGACGCCAGCCTGGGAACTGCAAATATCCTGCTCTTGTCGCTCCTGATGCAAGAGACAGAGACGAAACTTGCCAAGAAGCAATTAGTGTCTCTGATTCTCAGCATCGAAGAACCAGAAGCACATCTCCATCCCCACATCCAAAGGGTTCTTTTTCGCTATTTTCTCAAAAGGGAACACTCCGTTCTCGTTAGCACTCATTCGCCACATATAGCGAGTGTCGCTCCGGTGAAATCATTGATCGCGTTAACCAAAGAAGGGCCTGCCGGCACCAAGGCTTATGCATCCTCCCGGCTCCCTCTGACTGAATGGGAAGAGCACGATCTGCAACGTTACTTTGATGTCACGAAAGCAGAAATGGCGTTTGCAAAAGGGGTGATCCTAGTAGAAGGAATTGCTGAGCAATTCCTCATACCTGCGTTCGCAAGCAATCTACGACTGAATGGCACTGATCCTTTGGAGTTAGATCGCGTTGGAATCTCGGTGTGCGCCGTTTACGGCACCGATTTCCTGCCGTATGTGAAGCTTCTTGGACCAGACGGGCTGAATATTCCCTTTGTCTTGATCAGCGATGGAGACGTGACCATCAGCGATGGCAGTTTGGCATACGCCGGTCTGAAACGTGCGATCAAATTTCTTCCTGCTAACCAGAAACAAGCGGCCGAGACCTTGCTCACAAAGGGCCACGTGAAGACGCTGCAAAAGCTGCTCATGAGTCATGGATTTTTTGTGAACTCTAGTACGTTAGAAATTGAAATAGCCCTCCAATACCCCAGTAAGACAAAGAGGGCCTTCGCAGAACTCGTTTCTGAGAGGCGGGCGGAGAAGTTCGCAAAATCCGTGGATGCGTTAGGTCAGACGGAAGAAATCGACGAGAAAGCACTTGATAAACGTTCCCAATTGCTTAGCCAGATCGAAAGACTCGGGAAAGGCCGCTTTGCCCAACGGCTTTCGAATAAGGTCCAGGGACGTCCGGGTCCAAAATACATTGCCGAAGCGATCGCACAAATCGTGGAAAAGGTGTTGAAACGCAGTGGAGTCGCTCCATAAAAAATTCGCAAGACTGAACACCAAGCAGAAGGTTGCTGTCGAAGAGGCGGGCAACACCGTTGTGTTTGCGGGTCCCGGATCGGGCAAAACGGCGACTCTTGTGCTCAAAGCTGCGTACCTACTGGCCCAAATAATCCCACCCCCGCGAGGCCTCGCATGTATCACTTACAACAATGAAGCTGCTTCTGAGTTCAGAAATCGGCTTGAGGGTCTGGGCGTTCGAGCGAGTGGGCGCGTTTTCTTAGGGACTCTTCACAGTTTTTGTCTCAACTGCATAATTCGTCCCTTTTCCCCCTTGGTCGATCCTGGAACGAGCGACATCGAGGTAATCACCGACCCTCGGGCATCGGAGTTCCTAAAATCAGCTGCCAACAAAGTTGGACCGGATCTCCACCCTTTCGACCTTAAGGAAATGATCACGAAGTTAAGGAGCCGCATGGCCTGCCACGAGGACTACAGCGGTTTCGCCGACTCTGATCTCAAGATTTTGCAACTCTATCAACAAGCTCTCAAGTCGGAAACCTTTGTTGACTTTGAAGGGATTGTCGAACAAGCATTGGAAATCGTTCGAGAGAATGCTTGGGTCCGAGATTTCCTTGCGGCCCGATTTCCTTGGGTTTTGGTTGATGAATATCAAGACCTCGGTGGTCCCCTTCATAAAATCATTGAGGAATTGGTCGCGGGAGGTATTCGGATTTTCGCAGTTGGCGACCCAGATCAGTGCATCTACGATTTCACCGGCGCTGAACCCAGCTACTTCTTGGAACTCACGACGAGGAAGGACTTTGAAACGGTTCGTTTGAATCTCAATTACAGAAGCGGCAAAAAGTTAATTGCAGCTTCTCAAGCCGCGCTTGCTGAATCCGACCCCCGTGATTACAAACCCGATCCCGCCCGCACAGACGAGGGGGAAATCCTATTCTTCAAGGGAGCATCGACAGATGAGCACCCGAACGTGATCGTGAATCAAGTGATCCCTGAACTCATCGCACGTAGCCTACGATACGAAGATATCGCGGTTTTTTACAAAAGGAAAAACCGATTCTTTTCTGAGCTGATAGAAGCATTCGACAAGGCCAAAATCCCATACTTCCTAGAAAAAAACGACAAATATGCAAAGACCAGATTGACTCGGTGGCTTCAGCAGATCATTGAGGCTGGCTTGGAGTTAGAACATGAAGGGGCTTCAACGCTCGATCTGGATGAACTGGAGCGGGCCTATGACGCGATGCTTATTGAAGCCGATGGAAGTGTCGCCAGTCCGCTCGAAAGCCGAGTGGCACTTTTCAGGGCAATTACCAGCGTGCGGGACCCACAGGAACCATTGGCTGATATCTTCAAGCGCCTTGACAGGCTCTTGGACATTTCACGCCTCATGCAAAATCCGCAAGATCTGTACGGTGACCGGGATACATGGGCCTTCCTGTCAACGTCTGCGCAAGGCGGCAAACCGCTCGATGGATATACGGCTGAGGACTTTAGTATGGAAGGTAAGAAACAGGGAAAGCTAACTCTCACGACAAATCACAGCAGTAAAGGCAGGCAATTTGGCGCTGTCGTAATTCCAGAACTCGTAAATGAGGTCTTCCCTGAGCGCCCTTGGGACCCGAAGAAACTGCGCTGGGAACGCCGATTGTTCTATGTTGCCTTCACTCGGGCAAAAAGCGTTGTGGCACTTGTCTTTGGCAATGTCTACCGTAAGAAAAACGGCGACTTGAGACAGACCGACATTTCTCCCTTTGTGCGGGAAGTGCATAAACGATTGAAAGAGCAGTGAGGTCCGGCGTGAGTCCTGGTGTAACCCGGTGCTCGGCCATCAGCACCCGGAGTTACGGCAAGTCGTCCGCTGAGGTAATCACCCGATAATCGACGCCTAACGCTCCAACAAAATGCCGCTCGCCACAATGGACTTTCTGATTCTCAGTACCGCGCAGACCATCGGCCGCGGTTGTGCTCTTGGTTTCGCGTACCAAATACAGCAGAGGTCCATCTTCTCCAAAAACCTGCTCCATCACCAAGCCCCAATCCGGGTTGTATTGCCCAACCGGCGTTCCTACCTTGAACCAATTTGGTAGTTTTATGAACAGGCGCACGTTCTTCATCTTCTTCAATCTCTCAACGAACTTTTTCTCGGTCTCCGACTGCACAACGATGTGGTCATAGATGGAATTGTCCACCGCGATCAGCCGTTCGGAGACCGTTTCTTCTTCTTCGACCCACTCGCTCATGTCGTACCATGTGCCGTCTTTCACGTACTGGATGCCGTCCACTAGTTGCTGGACCGCCTTTTCTCGCACGATGCGGGCCGCCTGTAACGCGAATTCTTGCGGGTTGTCCAGGGCCGCCTGACGGTTCGTGGTCTGCGTAACAATTGTGGCTAGCGTCTTCCTGGTGAGCTTGATCGGCGGCGTAATGTGTGCAATCAGGTCTTCGATCATCGCCACTACGTTGGGCATCGCCTGACGACCGACCAGCCTTGCGACTTCCTTCCCCCCGTAATACTGGTAGTCCAAGACATCTTCCTTCTCACCCGCAATAACGCCAACTTTGGAAGCGACAATGCGCGGGGGATCAATCTTCAGCTTGTCCAGCGCGGCTAGAACATCGATGATCAATTTCTTGGAGTCCACGGTCACCTGATACCGGGTTTTCAGCTTGATCTTCTCCCACAGGGTGAGGAACTCCTCCGGCAACGCATCTAGCGACTTGCGCTTCGCAATTCGCTTTTGGCGTGCGTTCACAGGTCTTGGCGCTGCGCCTTCTTTGCCAAATGCCTCTTCCATCTCCGCCTGAAGAGTCGAGACAAACAATTCGTAGCTCTCATTTGCTACGACTGTAAGGACGTTCGTCTTGTCTTCAGTCACGCGCTGGCCCTGTTGGTTCACTACTAGCCGCATCCCACGCCCGACTTCCTGCCGCTTCTTAACCTCAGACACCGTTTGATTCAGGGTGCAAATCTGGCAGACATTCGGGTTATCCCAGCCCTCGCGTAGTGCGCTATGCGAGAAAATGAAGGCCACAGGTTCGTCCAGCGACAAGAGCCGCTCCTTGTCTTTCATGATCAGGTTGTACGCCGCTCGATCCTCTGCGCTCTGTCCGCTGGTCGAATCGATCGTTTCTGTTATTCCACCCCGGCGATTCTTTTTCGCAAAGTAGCTGGCTCGAACATCAGCCGCCTTCCTGTCCGCAAACTCGGAATACTTCGGCTTTAGTTCCTCAAACGCTTCATCAAACAGCTCTCGGATGATGCCTGGATAGAGGCCGTCCACCCGGTCTGCTCCTTTAGTTGCCGGAGGGTCTCCCAGGTAGTTGTCCACTCGATCAATGAAGAATAACGAGAGCACCTTAACGCCCGCCGCCTTCAGTCGCTTTTGTTTTCGGAAATGCTCTTCGACTGTGTAACGAATTTGCTCACGGAACAGTGCAGCCTGATCAGCCCCCTGCGTCTGCCCCACGCCGACTTCAAGTCCATTTTTGAAGCGCACGACCTGATCCCCGACGCTGATTTCGTCAATCACAAAGCTGGCATACTCGGGACGATCAGCTTTGGATTGCAGGCAGTCGCCGGGTTTGAAAAGGTAAGCTTTCTCTTTGATTCCAGCGTTTGCCATTCGTTGGTGAACGGCTATCTTGGCTTGTACCGTCCTAGCGGCAGTCCGAATTTCGTTAATCCGTACAAACACTTGGTTGAAGTCGTCTTCTTTGACCACCGACGCAACTTCGATTTTCTTTACCAAAGACTGCCGATACGCCTCAAATGGCGTCAGTCGGTAAGCCAGGTTGTAAGGGTTTCGATGGGTCGCCGAATAGCGGAGCGCTATCAGCGGATGTAGGCTCGCGAGGGCCCGAATGCGGGCCTCGCTCTCCATATTCTGAGGCTCATCCAATATTAGAACTGGCCGCGATGCTTGTACCAGGAACAACGGCGTGGCCCCTTGCAGGCGATCAGTACTCTGTCGGATAACGTTATCCTCCTTGTTAAAGGAGTCAATCGTCATCACAAGGAGCTCTACGCAATCGCTCTGGGCAAACTGCCGCACTTTGGAGATGCTTTTGGAGTCGTAGACGGTAAAGCGATAGGGCACATTGTCGTACAGCGCTCGCAGGTGGTCTTGCGTGATCTTCAGTGACTTGATCACCCCCTCACGAACGGCAACTGACGGTACGACAACAATGAATTTCAGCAAACCGTACCGTCGATTCAGTTCCAGCGCGGTACGAATGTAGACGTAGGTCTTGCCCGTGCCGGTTTCCATTTCCACGGAGAAATTAGGAAACCTCAATAAGTGGTCGCCAAACACAGTATTGATCGTTTCTTCAATCGTCTGGAGGGCGGTGTCTGACGAGATCCCGTTCTGCCTCTGAACCGCTTGCAGGTTCTCCAATAGCTGCGCATCATCCAAGTCCAGACGATTGCGTGGCGCCCCGAAAAGGGTCCCCGGTTCCGCGGAGGCGAAGTCCAAGAGGTTCCGTGGCTGGCCGCGCAAGAGATCGGCCACCGATTCAATCGCTCGCAACTGGAAGGCTTGATTGCCGTCAAACTGGAATCGCACTATTGATCCTCAAATGGTCTTCAACCGACACTGTAGCGCGAGATTCGCGGCGGCGGAGTCGTCCAGCGCAACATCGCGGCAGACAAACAGATCTTCCAAAGTCAATTCGCAGTGTTTCGACAAGTCGCCAAGGATTTTGTCATCCAAGCAGATTATGAATTTCTGTCCTGTATCTGGGTCGATCACGTCATACACCGTGTTGCCATTGCCGAGGTCTCTGGATGCGAAGCGAGTCTTCAGACCGAATCCCTCGCGCAAAGCAACTTCCCAAATCACGTTCCCAGGCTTCCAGCCGGCCGCCAATGGGTCGTTAAAAAGAGCGAGTTTCTGTGCGTACGCTTCCGGGTCACGATCGTCACCTTCTGGCCATTGCTGAATATTCGGCTTGCTCAACTTGAACACTTTGAATCCCAGGTCTTCAGGCGCTCCACGCTCGCCAAGGGAAGGCTGAACTTCTTTCGCCAGATTGCCAATCACGCGACGGATTCGCTCCTTGCCGATCTCCGCGATGGTGGAAAACGTCTTGTTTTCCGTCGGCTCGGGCAATTGAACGCAAATGAATCGACGGTTTCCACCGTCGGCGTGGTTCATTTCCAAAACTGCTTGGGCGGTCGTACATGAACCAGAAAAAAAATCCAAAACGATGTCGCCCTCAGAAGATGATGTTGTTTGCTCGGCCAACTTTCTAGGAACTGCAACTGGCTTCGGGAACTGAATTACCTTTTCTCCGAACAGCTCTTCAATAGTGCGTGTGCCATCGGTCGTATAGCCGAAATCTTGAATTGACGAGAAGCCGGTGAATTGGCTGCGAATCTCGTTCAAGAATCGTTTGAGTCTAGGACGCCCATCCGACTTCACGGGCCATAAAATACGTCCTTCGTCGATCAGCTTGGCCATTGACTGTTTGTCATAAGCCCAGCCACGCGACCCCAGTGGCGGGTACGGCTGGCCAGTTTCTGGATTTACTATGTCGTAGTGCAGATTCGGGCGTTGTTCGCTATTCGCTAGGCCAGTTAAGTTGTCGCTCATCCACGGGCCGCGTGGGTCGTTGTCCGGATTGTCATACTTCGTCAAATCCTTGGCAGTACCCAAGAGGCTACCATCGCCACGAGAATATGCGACGATGTACTCATGATCCGTAGAAACGTTGTCCAAATTGCGGTTGTCTGAAACTTGCCGGCGCTTCCACACAAAACAACAAATGAAATTCTCTTCTCCGAACGTTTCGTTCATCAGAAGTCGCAGATGATGCGCTTCGTGATCGTCGATGCTAACAAAAATGACACCGTCTTCCTTGAGAAGTTGACGAGCTAGGAACAAGCGCGGATACATCATGGACAGCCAGGTCGAGTGATACCGACCGCTTGTCTCCGGGTTACTGGTGAGGAGGTTTCCTTCTGGGTCCACTTGGCCAGTGATTTGCAGGTATGTCTTGAGCGGTTCAGCGTAATTGTCAGGATAGACAAAGTCCTGCCCAGTGTTGTAGGGCGGGTCGATGTAAATCAGTTTGACTCGCCCGAAGTACGGTTTGAATAGCAGCTTTAAAACTTCGAGGTTGTCACCTTCGATGAAGACGTTACCAGTAGTCTCAAAGTTGATTGATTCTTCTGGGCAAGGCACGAGAGTGCCTGCGCTAGGGGTCTGCAACAGGCTAACCGCGTCGTCCTTGCCTGCCCAACTGAAGTGAAAACGTCCGGGGCCGGATTCAGCGGCGGCACCAAGAGTGATCTTCAACTTGTCAAAATCGATCTTGCCCTCAACAAATACTTCGGGGAACAAATCGCGGAGCTTGGCTACTTGGGCCTCCAACACGTCACCAGATGTTGCGCCAACTCGCTCGATTCTTGGTCGTTGACTCGTTGCCACGGTAGAAACCCTCGGCCTTCAATTTGTCTCGGTGTCTGCAAGATTCTACAGCACTTCCAGCAGCAACCCCCAGGAAGGATTAACAACCAAATGCGTTCGAATGAACGGGCGACAGCCTTAGCTGACGACTCGGAAGCATGTGAAAACGCGTAAAATTCCTTAGCAACCGATGCGGGATCATATTCAAACGCTTATTGCCCACGTTAACCGGAAGCGCTGGTGGCACGTGAAGCCGGCGGATGCCAGTGCTTATAAGAAACGGGGCAAATTTCTCGCTTCGAGTTTTGAGGAAGCCGAGTTCTACGGGCGACCTGGCGACCAACCCGAGAAGGTGACCATAGCGTCTCCCGTCGTGGGCGACAATGACACCATTGAGCGGAAGCTCCTTGGGCGGGTTGAGTCGCATCCAGAAATAACAGTTAGGCAACGATTCGCGCTCGACGCAAAGCTACGTCGCTCGGCGTTGCGAAAAGGGTATGACTCCGTTGTGCTAATGAGCAAACCCGGTTTCCAAAAGTTCAAGAGAGAAGGAAAGATTCCCCGCAGCCTCGAACTCAACATTCTGGACCTGCGATGTTTACGCACGTTGTGACATTAGCCGAACCTAAAATCGGTTTGTCTGTGGTGCTGTACAACTGCTGTACAAAGGGCCGCCGCAACACCCCAAAACGCCCCAAAACGCTCTGATACAATCCTTATCGCACAACAACATACGCAAAACTGGGTCGATTCGTAATCGGCAGGTCAGCGGTTCAACTCCGCTCGTCGGCTCCATTTTTCGCTGACTCTTTCAAGAATCACTCAGTCGGAGCATTTCCCGCTAGCTGTCCTGCCGGATGTAGCGCGCGTCCAAACATGATTCCGGTCTCGACTTCTACTGGCTGCCCGTTCCGCAGGTACGGTTTGAATTTCCATCGCTTCAGGGCGTCGCTAATAACTCTCGCCTGATCGGGAAATGCGCTGAGAAAGTGAATGTGCTTTACCTTGCCTCTCGCATCGATAATGATTCGCACCGGAACTGGATTGAATGTCCGTTCGGTGAATATCGGATCAACCCGCGCAATAACGTTTTCGTCTCTCGCGTAATCCTTGATGCAAACCGGGACAGTGCCCCCGCCCGTCCCCGCTGTCGGACTGGCTTCCGCAGGTAGTTCCATCTTGTTGAGATCAAGGACCAGAGTCTCTAATAGCTTCGTGTCGCGGCTGGTCAGCACCAGTTCCACGGTGTGGCAGCGGATTTCGGTGGCCAGAACATACCAATGCAGCTCCGCCACCGGAGACCAATACGCAAAGAATATGAAAGGACGGCCCGCGATCTTGGTCGGGGTCGGCGCCATTTCCACTTTGTAATCAGCCTGTAGATTGTCCTTCGCATAATTGACGAACTGGAGCGCGTTGGTCGCAGGCAGCGGAGTGAAAAACATGTCCTGAGCGGTGATTAAGACCGTTCCTCGAATTGATCCTTGGTATGTGTCCGCGGGCCGAAGCTGTGCCAGCACGTAGCGGCCGCTATCAGACGGCGGCGGTCCTTCGTATTTCTGGATCCAATCCTTAGGCAGAGCGTAGGTCCATCCAAAATACTGGTTGCGGAAGACATTGTTGCTCACGCTACCGCTTTCCGGCAGGGGAGTCACGGAGTCACTGGCGCTCGGCCACGCGCCCTTCACCAGGATCACTCCCGCTGGCACCTTCGCATTCGGATCGACTTGCGTGTTGTTAGAAAAGTCGCCGCCACTCTTGGTAGCGCTTTGCCCCCAGGCGAGCAACTGTACGCACAGGGTAACAACGATCAGTACACGCGAGAATCCAGAATACATATTTTCCCCTTCGAATCTCGGCAGTTCTAGGGCCGTGGACACGGCAGGTCAGCGGCGCGTCGTTTCTTGCAAAAGCTGGTCTCTGCAAAAAGCTGGCGAGACAACTGGCGTCTCGCCAGGAGGAGTGTCGTGAATGCGATTTACAACGAACGCAGGAAGTCCAGCACCTCTTGCTTTTGTTGGGTACTGAGGACACCGAAGTTCCCCTCGACCGTGGTGGCTTCGCTGCCATGGCTCGCGTGGGCTTGAATCGCCGCGTTCAGATTGGTAGTGCGGCCATCATGCAAAAGGAAGATGCGCTGACCCAGACCCCACAAGGGAGCCGTGCGGAACTGGTCGCCGCCGGCGCTGCCTTGGGAGACGTTGTCCGCCAAGCCGGAACCCATGTGGTGAATTTCAATGTCCGAGTATGCGCTCACTGCCGCATTGCTCAAAGAGCCCGTAATAGTCGACTTCTGCGTGTTGCCTACTGTCGGATTGTGGCAGGCAGTGCACCCGATAGAGCTAAATAAGGCCGCGCCCGCAGCAATATTCTGAGAGCTGACCTGTTGCCCATTGAGCACGACGCCACCAGGTGGAGGCGGGGCCAGCGTCCGCATGAAGTTGGCAAATGCGGAGACATCGTCAAGCACCGCGGCATTCGGCGAGGCGGCCGGATTGGATGTGTCTTCCGGGTAGCCGCTCCCGCTAAGGTTTAAACAGTTCGCCGGCAGTCCAGTTCCTTGCTGGTCTTCCCCAGGTAGTGGACGGTCTTGCGTGAACAGCAGGTTGGAGATACCCATCTCGACGTTGTAGGCCTCGCCGGCAAATATGTGCAGCGATTTGTTCTGGGCCTTCCAGCCAAAACGGCTGATGGTGCCATCATTGCCATTGTGGTTGAAGGTGCCGGAAACGCCGAAGCTGTTATTAAGGTTCCTGGCTTGGTTGTTCAACAGGGTTGAGTCGTCAAGACTCTCGATCAAGCCGGCTCCGAAGGTCGGGGTTGGAATCCTGAAGATGATGTTGTTGTACTGCCCCGCCGTAGTGAAACTTGGCTGCGGCAAGCTGCAACTGCCGGCATCGGAGCGGCCGGTAACAGTAAACAAATCTTCCACTCCTCCGTTTGGCGCATTGTAGTTCGGTGAACCATTCGAGTTGAAGAAAAACGGGAACCGGGCTTCAACCGTCGGGCCATTGGCTGTGAGGAAATATGGAGTCGTGCTGCCCGGCGCGACCCCATTGCTGGTGAACAAAAATTGGGGATTGACGGCAGCGCCCGTTCCACCAACCGCGGGTTGTGCGTGACATGAACTACACTGATTTGAATTAAACCGCGGCCCCAGACCGTTGTTCGCGCCGCCAGAAACGGACTCCACCTCCTGGAAGCGCGCGAGACCATCATTGAAGAAGGCCAGGATCCCGGGGTTGTCGTTCTCCAATACTGAAGGGAGCGCCACGCCGGTTCCGCGGTTGCCACTCTGAACTCCGGGATCAGTTTGTGCGAATGCCAGCCCGGCGAGAAAAACCGCCAACGTTGCAACTAAGGTAAGTTTGCCTGTCTTGGACACGATTCCTCCTTGAAACGTTCCTTCAAACGTTTCTTCCGCCGCTATGGACCCTACTTCGAGCCCTGGTGGAAACGCTTTTGAGGCCGCCATTCACCGCGGACACTACTCCGACCGCCGCTGTTCCGCGGCACGCGACCTGCTCGCTGATTGTTCCTTAAGTGTGACCGCCGCATGCGCATGCGGGAAGATTCGTTGCTCGGACCTAAAAGAGTAGGTCCGCTAAAGCACACCGAATCAAGGCCCATTAAATGGACGACACGTCCCGTGTTCTACTTGTGATCATTGAACACGCTCCGGCTAAGTTTTTGGCTGTTCCCGACTAAGTGTGCGCGGATCATTTCGCGTGGCGGAGTCGTTTACGCCTGGATAGGCAGGCATACCCTAACGCTCAACTTGGCGAAACCAGAACAAAGGGCGCGGAATCCGATCGCTGCTGTAGAGACCGGCGAAAATTGCACGAAGCGTAGTACCGCTGAGAAAAATTGTCAAGCGCAAAGTCTTCTGCAATGTACTTCCGACTTACCCGCTGCTGCGGGAGATCTTCGGGCGCTTGGGCTCGTGTCGCAGGCTGCGCCCTTCCACCAGATGGAACAACTCTTCGCCCAGGTTCTTGGCGTGGTCGCCGGCGCGCTCGAAGGCCTGCGCCATCAATAGCAGGTTGGTGCTGTAGTCGCGACGTCGATCCTTACTCTCCAAGTGGCGGCGAAACACGGCGTGGCAGACGTGGTCAATCTGCGAGTCGGTTTTCATCACCCAGTTGGCCGAATCAAGGTTTCGTTTTACGAACCCCTGATAGACGTTCTCCAGCATTTTCTCCAACACATCGGCCATTGCGATCAGGTCGCGACGGTCATCCTTCTGCAACCGCGACGACAAATGCTGCAAGCGCATGGCAATCGACCAGGTAAGGTCGCCGATGCGTTCCAGGTCAATGATGAATTTCAGGCAGGCAAGCAGCTCGCGAGCCTCGGGTTCGGTGACCTGCGTGATCGCGCTGGTGATGCGTTCGTCGATGGTGCGCTCCATGCGATCCAGTTCTTTTTCGCAGTCCTTCACCGCGATGGAAGCCATACTGGACGAGTTCTCCAGAAAGTCGCGCAGGTTAAAAGCGGCGTCCTTGGCCACCAGGCAGGACTGTTCGATGAGTGCCGTCATCTCCTTGGTGGAATCGTGGTCGCGGACGGCCTTGCGCCGGGCTGCGGTCATCATGAGCAAATGATAGTCCCCGAGCCGGTATTTTTCAGCGGCAAGGATTATTAAAAGTTGGTGAATGCCAAACTCCGCCCCGCTCCCTCCTGACTGCAAAAACTTGCACCAGCCACTATGCAAGTTGCCGTTTCAGGTTCTTTAGGCCCGGATTTGCACTTGCATACCCGATTCAAGGTTAGGGATAATGCATGGAGTAATTCTTAATCGTGAGATACAGTCGAGCAGATCTGCTCCGGATTTTAAGGCTCACGGCGCGGCAGTTGGCAGCATGGGAAAAGGCTGAACTGGTCGCCGCCGCCGAGAGCTATTCTTTCTTCGATCTTCTGCAAATCAAGAAAGTACGGGATCTGTGTGCGCACAAGGTGCGCCCCGCAGTCATCCGGGAATCGCTGGCGGCCATGCAGAAACAAGCGGCAGGAATGGAGAATCCACTGCTTGAGGCCGGGTCGTTCGATGCCGGGCGCCGCGTAGCATTTCGCCATGAAGGCAAGGTTTTCGAGCCTATCTCTCGGCAGTTCATGTTTGATTTTGCTCCCCGCGACAACCTGGTTACACGGAACTCGATTGCCGTGGTCAAACCGTCCGCCGAACCTAAGGATGTGACCGAGTTGTTCGCCCGCGGAATCGCCCTGGAAGAGGACCCTACCACGCAGACTCAGGCGATTGCGGTTTATCAGGCGGTGCTGGATCAGGATCCCGTGCACGCCGCCGCCAATATTAATCTCGGCACCCTCTACTACAACCGCCAGGACTATGCTCTTGCGGAGAAGCATTATCGCGTCGCTATTGGGATTGATCCCCGCTACGCCCTGGCCTACTTCGACTTGGGCAATGTGCTGGACGAGACTGGGCGAGTGATGGAGGCAATCCAGGCCTACAATACCGCGTTGCAGCTTGCGCCGACTTACGGCGATGCGCATTACAACGTGGCCCTGGCCTACGAGAAAATCAAACAACCTCGCAAGGCCCTGCAGCATTGGCGCGCCTATGTGAGGCTCGATACAGTTGGCCCCTGGGCGGTCCATGCCCGCAACCAGATCAAGCGCATCCTGCAAACCGATGGGCTGAAACTGGTGCGCCCCAACTAACTTTCCGCTTCCCGCCGCCAATTTTCAGGGAACCCAGTTACCGTTGTTTGCGTACTATTTGCCATGAAGACGTTATTGCGTCAAAAATCGACGGTTCTGCTGTACTGCCTCATGGCGACCGGCCTCCTGTTCACTAAAAGCGCATTCGCAGACAACGATTCGATGAACTGCCCGGGTACGCTTTCAGCCAATCATGTGACCCTGGCCGCGGGCGATCAAAACGGCGCCAGCCATCTGCAACTCATCCGCAAGATCGAGGCCGGAGCAGAATTCGATCTCGACATCTGCGCCGCCGACGTCACCCTCACCGGAAGCGCCGACAACCTGCTTCGGGTTACCGTGGACCTGGAGAGTCCGTCACAGCAGCACACCGCCGCCGATTATCTACAGAAACTCGACATCACTCCCAATCACGTCAAACTGCAGTTGCACCTGATGCACGCGCTCCATGCAAAAGTGACGATAGAGCTTCCCGCCACGACACCGGAGCTTACTCTCAACTTGGGCCGCGGTGACCTGACCCTGGTAGCAGACACAATCGGTGGCGAGCGGAAAATCAATGTCGGCTACGGCCACGTGAATTTCCAGGGGAATGCTGACGCCTACGAGTCCATGAACGTGAACATAGGATTGGGAAGCCTGCACGACAATCGCAAGGACGGACAGAACCACCACTTCATCGTTGCCCGGTCGTTCGAGGGCACGGGCAAGGGATCGATTGAGATGAATGTCGGCATGGGCGGAGTCGACCTGAATCCTGGACAAAACAAACCCATCTAGCGGCTACCGTTTCCGATCTTCCCCCGGATGACTACGATTGAGGCCGGCGGCAAATCGTACGAAGTATCCTTTCCCGCGTTTTGTTTGGTGTGTAACACCGGGCCGTCCGGATCTGCCCGGCCGGGCAAATACGCGACGATGGGCCACGCACTGGGCTCCTCGGCGTGCGCCGAAAAGCGTGTCTGGGCCGCATGCCACTGGTATTGGTTCACCCCGAATTCAGCTACTTCCACCGGGCCAGCGAAGCCGAACGCGTGCCCTGAGCCGTCCTCGAACACAACCTTCACGTTGTGCGCATTGTGTTGATCGCGATTCACCATCATCAGAGACCACTGGCTGTCTGGGCGCTTCAATGCGTAGGCGGTGACCAGCGCATGGCCGGCGCCATCGTCCACATCGCTCTTCGCTGGAAACATGTCATGCGCACCCGCGCCCGGCTGCACCCACTCCAGGTTGATCATCTGCGAGGCGAAGAACTGCGAAAGCGGCTGCTCAATCTGATATCCGGGTCCGACCGTAAACATCCCGAAAGTTCCCGGAGAGTCGTTGCAACCGTGCTCCATCAACAGCGGCAAATAGTGAAAATGATAGACCGCCGCGCCTCCGGCATTGAGGAACGAACCAATGTAGTCGGCGAGCCACAACCCGGCGAACAGGTCCATCGAAGTTTCGCTCGCCGCCGAGGAAAAATTCGACTCGGTGATGAACATGGGAACATTAGCTGGCAGGCCATCCCCGCGCCAGACTTGCATGATGTGGCTGACTAGGTCGGGCTCGTCATACAGACTGCCCCACGGGATGCGGCAAGGATCGTAGGGATAGTGCTCGAATGAGAAGAACGCGAGGTCGTTCATGCGACCGTGCGCCTTGAGGTAGTCGAGAAACCGCCCAAGCCAGGAGACCCTACCGTTCGCATCGGGCCAGACCTCAATATCTTTGTTTTCTCCCGTAAACGACGGCCCGCCCAGCTTCAGCGTGGGATCGATGCGGTGCAGAGCCGTCGCGAATTGGAGGTAAAGTGCCCCGTAATCTTCCGGCAGATCGAATTGCCCATCGGGTTCTTCGCCCATCTCGACGTAGGAAATCGGATAGTTGCGGGCCTTCAAGTAGGCAACCTCAGCGGCCGCATTGTCCGGCGTGTCGTAAAGCATCGCGATCGGCACCATAGCCGGTAGGCCGCGCGTAACACCGCTGGTGAAGAAAAGATCGAAGCCCACTTGGGCCTGTGTGGTTGAGCCCTCGTCGGAAGCCTCGTGCCAGGGATCGACCGAGGAGCAATAAGTGGTGGTCTGTTCCTGGTCGGCGGTGTGCCGGACGATGTCATGGAACTTGCCGTCCGTGGTTGTGGTTCCGACGTAGAGTTCGCTGATCGCATAGCCGACACAATTTCTAGGATCGGAAGATCCATGAGAATCGCAAGTATTCGATGACTCAGTCATCCAAATGCGTAGATAGCGCACTGGCAGAGGCGTTGTGCCGAGTCGAACGGTTTCGGATCCCCCTTTGCCGCTGGCAACCTCGCCTCGAGCAAAGGCCTGCCACACTCCACGAGTTGGAGTTTTGATGGGATCGTCTCCCGTCCAGTATTGGACAACATAGCGTGTGGCGTACGGCGCAGCCCAGTTGATGCGGATACTGTCGACTTGTTGAAATTGAGTAAGGTCGATCACTACCCACTGCGGATGCAGGGCGTCACTTTCGCCGGTGAAGCGCTGCGTCAGATAAGGATTACTCTTCCAGTAGGTGCGCTCGTCACCGTCGGTCATGCGCGAAAAGCCGGTGTTGTCGGTGCCATCGTTGCGGGTGAAGCCGCGGTGCGGCAGCGCGTATCCGAAGGAATAACGAATCGGCTCGCCGGGGATTGCCGAGCCGGTAAAATAGCCCTTGCCGCTAGGATCACTCCAGGTTCCATTTGGGTTCCAGTGCCACGCCTCGACTGCCAGCTCGGTATTCTGGCGATAGCTCACGGGCTGCCAACCGGCGGCAAATACCTTTTCCAGCGAAGCTGGCTCAAAGTCTTTATCAATAGCGGCGACAGGAATACGGTCGACGCCTGCCCCCAGGCTTTGGTTGGGCACGAAACGGTTGGTGGAGTGGCCAGGAGTGATATCGACCTGAATGGTCTGAGCGGTGGCGACGGCTGATGCGAGGAAAATGGCAGTGATTACTTTCTTCAAGACAGTATTCTCCGGGGATCTTGGAGTTTTGAGCCATCAGTGTAATTGCGATTGAAAGCATTTAATAGGGCATATTTTGAGATTCCCAGGCTGGCACTGGGTATCCGTCCGAAGATGATAAAATTCTTAGTTCGTTAGTCCGCTAACAAAGGTGCTCTCATGCCCGATACGCTTCTGCAAACCCCTACTCCCTCGCCGCTGACCACGCTCACCGAGGACGAGATTCTTTTCCGCGACAACATTCGCCAGTTCGCCGAAGACAAAGTGCGTCCGCTGGTGAAGGAAATGGATGAAAAGGGTGTGTTTGAGAAAGACCTCATCCACCAATTTTTCCAGCTGGGACTGATGGGCATCGAGATTCCCGAGCAATACGGCGGCAGCGGCGCGAAATTCTTCGAGGCGATCCTTGCGGTGGAGGAGCTTTCACGAGTGGACGCTTCGGCGGGTGTCGTCGTCGACGTTCAGAATACGCTGGTCAATAACGCGCTGATGCGTTGGACCACAGAAGACCAGAAAAAGCGCTATCTGCCGCGCATGGCAGCCGACACCTGTGGTGCCTACGCGCTCAGCGAAGCGGGCTCAGGATCCGACGCGTTTGGGCTGCAAACCAAGGCTGAACTCAAAGGCAGCGACTACGTCCTGAACGGGCGCAAGCTCTGGATCACCAACGGCAAGGAAGCCGGCGTCTTCATTCTCTTTGCAACCGTCGATCCCGCCGCGGGATACAAAGGCATCACGGCGTTCATCATTGAAAAAGAATTCCCTGGCTTCACCGTCGGCAAGAAAGAAGACAAGCTGGGCATTCGCGCTTCTTCGACTTGCGAGCTGATCCTCGAAGACTGCCGCGTTCCCAAGTCGAATGTGCTCGGTGAAGTGGGCAAGGGTTACAAGATTGCGATTGAAACCTTGAACGAAGGCCGTATCGGAATTGGCGCCCAGATGTTGGGAGTGGCGCGCGGTGCCTGGGAATACGCCGCGAAGTACGCGCAGGAGCGCAAGCAATTCGGCAAACCGATCGCCGAATTTCAGGGCATCCAGTTTCAAATCGCACAGATGGCAACCGAGATCGAAGCTGCCCGTCTGATGGTTTACAACGCCGCCCGTATGAAGGATGCCGGTGTTCCGTTCGTAAGAGAAGCGGCTATGACCAAACTGTTCTGCTCACAAGTAGCCGAGCGCGTGACGTCCTTAGCGGTCGAAATCTACGGCGGATACGGCTTCACCAAGGATTATCCCGTCGAAAAGTACTGGCGCGATGCCAAGATCGGCAAGATCTACGAAGGCACATCCAACATGCAGTTGGCGACGATTGCGAAGCTGGTGATGGGAGGAAAGTAGATCCTCCGCAGCTTCCTTCCCACGCATGTCACCTTCGTAACGCATGCTGGTTACCTTTATTGTGCAGCCGCTTGCACCTCGGCCCTCTACAAAGGCCTGCCAAACCGAATCTAAGTCATTTAGCTGCAACCACTTAAAAACTTCCCACTTAATGGCGTCTTAGCTGCACTTGCGGATGCGCCTTCTTGCTTCGAGAGGAGGCGCAGATCGGGGTGGCCATTGTTGAGCTGGACGTCAGATAACGCGCTTCTGGTACCTACCCAAAAGCCCAAAGCCAAGCATTCCATGCTTCCGGTGTTCGTCGTGTTGTTCCTGGTCTCCTATGGTCTGATGACCCTGCTGGTCGTGGAGCAGGGCCGCACGATTGACAATCAACGTTCTTTGATCCAGTCGCTCTTCGATGACAGCTCGAAACTAGCCCAGTTGAGGGTTAGGAACCAACAAGCCCAAGCCCAGGCCCAGGCTGCGGCAAAAGCCCACTCCCAGGCACAGAATCCGTCGACCCAGGACAAAACGCGAGCCCAGGCAAAGAATGACCCTAACGCCGGCAAGCTCCCGAAACTCCCAAAGCCGCCCACGGACACTGCCACCATGGAAGATGGGCGCAGAAGCGTAATGCTCATCTGAACTTCGGGCCAGGAAGCAGTCCCATGAAAATCCTGGCAACGTTGCTGTTTGCGTTGACTCTCCCCGGTAGCCGCCTGGCGCCGCCTTTGCGCCCGTCGGTCGATCCTCTCACTTCCCGCCAATCCGCCAACCACGGCCAATGGTATCTTGCAGACACCGGCCACGCCGTCTTCTGCTACGGCCCAGTCAAGCTCATGAAGCAGCCATTGGGTGGCCTGCAGCGCGTGGCTACCTTCTGCCGAGGTGACCGGGCCATGGTGCCGCTGAAAGACTAAGCACCCTCCCTGCTCACCAGAACGTACGAAATCCTGTACATTCTTTACATGCCCAAGTTTGAGAAGCACATTTTTGTCTGTGGGAACCAGCGGCCGGACGGCCATCCCCGCGGCTGTTGCGATCCTGCCGGCCAAGCGCAGCTACAGAAGCTCTTCAAGCAGAAACTGGCGGAACGTGGTCTGAAAGGCAAAGTCCGAGCCAACCAGGCAGGCTGCCTCGACCAATGCGAGCATGGTCCGAATCTGGTGGTCTATCCAGATGCTGTCTGGTATGGCGGGGTAAAGGCCGAAGATGTGGATGAGATTATCGATGCTCACATCGTCGGTGGCAAACCCGTCGCGCGGCTGATGATGAAAGACTCCTGCATCAACGCCCAGAGTTGCGAGCACAAACCGCGAAAGCTCTAGCGGTGGTGTAGTCGAAGCCTTCTGTATGGGTTACAGGAGGTAACCCTGCCGCTAGAAGTTTGAGAAAAGTAGAGAAGCCGCCACTGAACCAGCGGCGGCTTCTCTACTGATTACGGTTGGACATCCGGAGTATACAAATCATGCATTTGGAAGGCACGATACACCGGAGCTGAAGTTGTCAGACTGAAGGTCCCAGTCTGGTAGTACGACAGCGTCAATCCGCTGTTAGTGTTGACGAACCCGGCCTCGTAATGCAGACCGTTCGGAGTTCCCTTCGAGTTAATCAACATCTGAGCCGTACCCAAGGCGAGGGATTGGACACCCGTATCAAAGTTGTACAGCAGCGTTGCGGTTTTGGTGTTCTGATTGATTTTCAACAACTGTCCCCGGCTGTCTCCAACATTGTTGTTTTGCACTATGCGGGTGTTTCCGTTATCAAACAGCGCAAGGTAAGTCTCACCATAAATCTCACCAAACTGCCATTGCGCGTTATGTTGATGAGAAAACCACGGATAGGTGTCGTTCGGATCGCCGATGATGGTGAAGTCACCGTCAAGTCCCAGACGCCATAGAATGTCGCCCGTCCCTGTGCCGTTGCCGTAATCGACTTTTAGTACCCAGTCCTGGTGGCGAAGTGACATGAGAATGCTCCCATCGGTCGCCAGCTGCGCACAGTTGGCATGCAACCAATCGTTTGCGACGGTGTTGGGAGGAGTCAAGGGCGGGCACCCACCTTGACCAACCTTGCACGTTTCGCCCAGGATCGCGTAACGGGAGGTGGGCATCATGGTGGCACAATTTCCGCACGTGGTAATGTCCCAAGACCATATCATCTGAAGTCCCGGGTTCAAAATTACCAAGTCGTCGATGAGAATATCGGCTCCGTTCTGAACGCCCTGACCCAGGATGTTGTCGTACGAACCGATCATGAGTATGTTCCCATTGACCAGAGTCCGCAGCTCGTGGTCCACATCGGTGAGCGGATGCCTACCGACTGCGACCAGCTGTTCGTTGATACGGCCAACATTGGTTTCAACGATGGTGTTGCCCGCCACATCGATCTCACGAAGCGGCTGCGTGTAGGGGTCGGTGCTGCCGTTGCCGTAAATCCAAAAGTACCCGCCCGCAACCGGCTGTGTCATGAGGCCAAGTAGACCATCGTACGGATTGTAGTACCACACCACATTGCCATTCAGATCGGTTGCGGTCGGAAAATTCGGAGCGCTAAACGTATAGACCAGGAGGGGCTCGTTAGCCGCCGCCGGCGGGGCTGAGCCGGTCACGGTTATGGTCGGCACCTTTACGCCGACGGCACCGGTTGTGGCGGTCTTGGTCTTGGTCGTTCCTACCTCACGGCCCCCATTGACTAGCACGCCGGTCATTGAATACTTGGTGTTGGCCTGCATGCCGGCAACGTAGAAATTCATGCTCAGGCCATTGCAGGTCTTCAACGGAGTCAATTGCTTGACACCTGCCGGACTCTTAAACGACACCAGCATGCTGTCTGGCGCCGAGCACGGGGCGGCGCTGAACAGTGCCACCAGTGGATTGGCAGTGGCGGAAATTACCACTGGATTGGTGCTGTTCGCGATGGCGGTAACCACAAATGGCTGGCTCGCCGTGGCCGTGTTTCCCGTACTGTTGTTTCTAACGATCACCTGGACCTGATAGCTTCCTTCCTGCAACGGTGGGTTCCAAGGAAAAGTATCGAGATAGCCGAAATCGCGGACCAAGGCCAGCGATTGTCCCTGCGCTCCTGTACTGAACGAGTACATCAGCGTTCCCGGGTCATTATCGGATGCATTCGCGGTCCACGTAATCAAAGTGCCTACGGGCTGCGGCGATGTTAGTGAGGAAGAAAGCGTAACGGTGGGCGTGGCGAAACTCGTCCCCGTCAAAGCAAATGCCATGGCCACTCCGAGAATGAGCAGCACGTAGTTTCGGTGCATGATTGAATAGTTCAAAGTAGCCTCCTGGGATCGACTGCCGAGCAAGAACACAAACCACTGAAAGTTTCGTGGGTCGGCTGCGGCAAGCGCGCCACACTCGCAGAGCACAACCAAATGGATGCGCTGCCCGCTGCAAAACGCCCGAACCGTCGGGATTCTAGCGGGGGTGGAGCAATTGCGCTAGAGTCTTTTGTTAGGTCTTGAAAGAGATTTGGTATCTGCCACTACCTATTGCGCAGCAGCATTCATCAAGTATGCAAGTTGTTGCATTTCATTGACTTCCTGGGAAATTGGACAACAGCGAATTTTCTGCCGGTTAGTCGCGTGTTAGTTCGCTTTCTTTGACGCCGGTAAGCGTGACGAAACGAATGGTGCCCGCACTGTCTTCGAACACCAGTGCTGTGCCTTCTGGGTTCACCACTGCGGTGACTAAGTGACCATACGACTTGGGAATACCGCCGTGGGTTGGTGTCTTGTCGTAGCGAGCGAGTTCGCCCTCTTTCATGCCGTTCACGCTGACGAAGCGGATCACGCCCTCGGCATCTTCGAAAACCAGCCCGGTACCGATTTGGTCGGCAATTCCCGCCACCAGACGGCCGTACGATCGCGGAACCACGCCCTGAGTCGGCTCGGCTGTGGATGATACCTGGGCTTGCTGGGCCGCGTACGCGACCGTCGATTTTCTGCTTCCCGCCACGTATCCGGCAACCAGCAATAGCAAACTACCTAAGACGAGTAAAACTCGCTTACGCATCTCTGATACACCTTTCGTTATGGTTAGTGACAGCACCCCCCGCTACTTCTCGACCAGGATCTTATGCATCATGCCGAGATCCTCATGCAGCAGGATATGACAATGAAACACATAGGTGCCGGCAGTCGTCGGGTCGCGGAAATCCATGCGCCCCTTGATGCTGTGATAAGGATGTCCCGGCCCCTCCCAAAAAGGAATCTGGATAGTGTCGCGGTATTCATTGGTCACCGGCTTGCCATCCACTTCCAACAGAAGAAAGTGGATCTGGTGAATGTGGAAGTCGTGGGTTTCCAGTGCGCGGTTTTCTATGGTCCAGTCTTCTACCGCGCCCACCTTGGTCGTAATCGCCGGCTTCTCGTTCGCTTCGAAGACTCTCTGCTCTTCGCCATCCACGGTTATGTAGAACTGGATCGGCCCATTGGTCCCGCCAAACTCCTCCGAAAAATATATCTTCCGCTGCGTGGTCGGGACCTGCTTCGCCAAATCGGCAAACTTGAGGTCCTGGAAGTGGATCGCGGGTCCGGTGGCCTTCGCCGTGGGCGCTTGACTGGCGCTGTTGCTAAGCTGAACGGTGGCGATCGTCTGCGGGAGATCCGTGTTACCGGTGGGGCCAGTGGAATAATTCAATGTCACGAAATTCGTAACTGTGTCCGCCGGAGGAGCTTCCACAATAAATTCGGCTCGTCCAGCCGGAGGCACCAAAATTGTTGTCTCCACTCGAGGTTTGGCCAAAGGATAACCGTCGAGAGCGATCAACTCCATTTTCTGAGGCACGCCGTTGACTTGAATTTGCAGCGGCATGAAATCCTGGATCGTGGCATTGAGGACGCGCCAGAACTGCTTTTCACCAGGCTGCATTTGGATGATCGGATGGGGCAATGGGAAAGCGGAGACCTGGAAGTTGATCGACAACTGATACGGTCCAGGGATCCAGGGAACCAGGTACTGCTGTCGAATGGTGAACACGCGCTCGGTCAGCCCATCCACTTCAGGGCGGACCTTGTTCATTCCCTCTACAACAATTGCTCCAGCGGCCCCGCCGTTCACTTGAAACTCAGTGAAGCCGTGTACGTGCGGGTGGTACCAGTACAGACCCGGAGGTTCGTCCGCTGGAATTGGGATCTTAAAGTCGAATCCCGGCGAACCTGGCTGAATCAGGGTGGTGATTACATCATCTTCATGGCAATTGGGCGAAACATTCATGCCGTGAAAGTGAACGTTAGTCGATTGCAGAGTCGCCGGGCCACTATCACCGCAAGTCTTGCCCGCGGGAGCGGGCATTTTCATTCCCGCATCAACGCCTCCGATGCGGTCTAAGACTTCCAGTTCCAGGGTGTCGCCTTGATTGACGCGTAGCGTCGGAGCTTCAATGTCCCCAGTAGCGGACTTGTAGTTGTAGCAATAGTGGGTGTAGCCGTACTCATCCACCGAGTGCCCCATGACGAATTTCGCGGCCAATACCCCGTTCGTCGAGGTAAGACTGGGAGTGTCCAGCACTATTGAGCCCGGGGCCGGCCGAGCGGGACATGAAACCTGAGCCCAAGTCGGATGAACGGAAAAACCGCAAACCACGATTGCCAGCAAGCACCTGAACACAGGACGCATATCCAACTCTCCTTAAATATATCTCTTGGAATGACTCCCACTCGGACTTACGTTTCCACGAACTCGCTAAAATGCTAGGGCATAAAATTCCCAATCGATATCAACCCCACACCATTGGGATCAGTGATCGGAGAACCAGGCGCTTCTTTCATCGTACATTTTCCGTTCTTCACAGTAACCTCAATCATCGCGATTGCGGGCGCCCCATACTCGCCTACGTACAGGCCTCCACCCGTGCCAGTTCCGCTAGCCACCGCCAGTCCTCCCAAATAGGAAAAACTCGACGAGTACCCCTTGAGGAGGTTCGAATCGCAGGCAGGCATAATCTTCCCAGTGGTCTTATCGAAAAAAGCGGCACTAACCCGGTCGCCTTGGGTGTCGCTGATGTAAAGAATGCTCTCATCTGGGCTGAATAAAATATTGCTGGAACTGATGGTAGCCCCGGAACGATACGGAACCGTCGCTGTCAACTTCCCCGAGGAAACATCGGACACTTCCACATATGCCGCCGTAGCGGTGTCCCCGAAGATCGCGTAGTGTCCATCTTGCGTGAGCAACACAGCACTTGGATATGTGGCGCCAAGCGAACTGAGAGCTTGGGTGGAGTTCTGCTTATCGCCATTCGATACCGGTGTGACTCCCGAGATGTTGAAAGACTCGATGGAACCATCGCCGTAAGTCACAACCAGCATGTTACCCTGCAACGCCATTGCGTCGACGAAGCCGCCCTGCAACCCCGTCACGGTGATATCCCCAATAAAGGTGAGATTGCAATTCGGTTGAATTTGGAAGGTTCCAATGTTGCTCGAGTCGGTGAAGCTCGCATACAGATATTGGCCGTTCGTTGCTAACCCAATGCCATTGGAGGCGCCGGTATCGTTCGTCGAACCCATCGCATTACCGCCCAGCGAGAAGGTGTTGACGATGATTCCTGCGATGTCCGCGGTCGCAGCGTCAGAAGCAAAGACGCACTCTTGGCCACCACCGTTGAGCACAGCAAGGCGGTTCGCGCCGAAGTAGCCCCCCCCAATACCATAGCCACCGGTCTGTACCGATTGCTGCAAGGTGAGCGAACCATTCGCTCCGATTGAGTAAAAAGTAACGCTGTTGGTAATGAATTGCAGGTTTCCCTGTGGCGAGTCGTCATTCGTGATTACGTAACCACCGTCTGCCGCGGTGGCCATGCCACTCAACACACAAACTCCAACCAACAACGCCACGACGCGCGATAACCAGAACTTGCCCGTAGCACTCATCATGATTCTTTCCTCGGACTGAGAGAGTGTCTTTCCGTAAAGCCACCATGGGTGAGGTGCGAATCACTTCAACCGCCGCACTCAGAACGCTGGGAGCGAACGTCTTGCGGAAGATGGCGCTAGTGGTGGTACCGCTTCCGCCGCCCAACTCGGACAGCAGATACTTCCGGCATCACAACCGCGACCAATATACATCAACCGACGGCCTACTACTTGTGTCGTTTTTACTTCCCTGATCCCAGCCCTTTTTCTGTAGGTAGAAAGACTCTAGGGGATTGCGGTTCCTGTTATCCTGAAACCTTCACACTGGGGATCGATAATGAAAATCAGGTCATTCGCTTTACCGCTCGTGCTGGTATTCGCGATTTCGGTTGCAGCTCAGACCACTCCTCATTTCGACGGTCAGACCTGGTGGGATCACATCAAAGTCCTGGCCGATGACAAACTCGAGGGCCGCGATACTGGCAGTAGTGGTGAGCGCGCAGCCCAAGCCTACGCGGTCGAGCAACTCAAGAGTGCGGGCGCAAAACCTGCAGGCACCGATGGTTTCTATCAGCCCGTCAAGTTCGTCGTCCGCCAGATCGTCGAGAAGGATTGCAGCCTTGCTCTCATTCGCGACGGCAAACGCGAACCACTCGCGCTCGGTGAAGATGCCATCATCGGCAGCCGCGTGATGCCCGCCCGCAAGGTGGAGGCACAGCTGGTCTTCGTCGGTTATGGTCTCAAAGTTCCGGAGAAGAATTACGATGACTTTGCAGGCCTGGATGTTCGCGGCAAGATTGTTGTTATTTTCTCCGGATCGCCGTCCGAAATTCCGGCCGCGCTGGCTGCGCATTACCAGACCGCGGCCGAGCGCTGGAAAGTGCTGCGTGCCGCAGGCGCCATCGGAACGGTTTCCTTGATCAATCCCGCTTCCATGGACATCCCGTGGTCGCGCATCGCGCTTAACCGTGCCCATCCCAGCATGGATCTCGACTATCCTGAGTTCCACGAAACCGAAGGCGCCAAGTTTACGGCTACTGTCAATCCCGCCAGCGCCGAGAAACTTTTCGCAGATTCCGGCCACAGCTTCGCAGAAATGGCCGCGCTGGGTAAAGATCGTAAGCCGTTGCCCCACTTTCCGCTCGCGGTTTCGCTTGAAGCGAAAACGAAAGTAGCAGTCACCAAGGTAAAGTCGGCCAACTTGGTGGCCAAAATCCCCGGCAGCGATCCCGAACTGAAAGACCAATACGTGGTACTCTCCGCGCATCTTGATCACGTCGGAATCGGCGAACCCGTCAACGGTGACCGCATCTACAACGGAGCCATGGACAACGGATCGGGCAGCGCCTTGCTGCTCGACATGGCCGCCAGCTTCAAGAAGAATCCCGAAACCTTACGCCGCTCCATCCTGCTGATCCTGGTTACGGGCGAGGAAAAGGGCCTGCTTGGCTCAAAGTACTTCAGCGCGCATCCCACGGTCCCGCAGAAATCCATGGTTGCCGATGTCAACGTCGACATGTTCTTACCCATCGTGCCGCTGAAGCTTCTGACGGTGGAGGGTCTCAACGAATCGGACCTGGGGAATCGCGCACGCGAGGTTGCAGAATCGCTCGATGTGAAAGTTCAGCCCGATCCCGAGCCGTTGCGGAATCTTTTCGTCCGCAGCGATCAGTACAACTTCATCCGCCACGGTGTTCCGTCAGTGGCCATGGGTGTCGCCCCCGATCCCGACTCGCCCGAGCAGAAGAAACTATTCAAAGACTGGCTGACCTATCGCTATCACGCGCCCTCGGACGACGTGAACCAACCCGTGGACCTGGCCGCGGCTGCGAAATACGAGGAGATCGTCAGAGCCTTGCTCATCAGCATCGCTAATGACGAGCATCGCCCGCAGTGGGAGCCAGACAGCTTCTTCCGCCGTTACGCGAATTAGAGATTCCGCTTATTTGCAGTGCAAAGATTGTTTAGCGGGCCGGTTAGTGCGCGCCCAGGTCTGCATAGCGATTGAAGCTGGACAGGGCTACCTGGTCACTACCCGGAATGTAGAAACCAAATTTCCCTCCAGAGAGATTAGTTCCGCTCCACTTGTCCAGAGCCAACCAGCTTTCGCCATTTTTTATCTGATGTTCAACTTCCGTCGATGAAATGTGAATCTGAATGGTGTGGAAACTCTTTTTGTCGCTCTTGAATGGCAACTTGGCTTCATCCGTCTTCTGACCGTTGTGGAGTACGCTGCGGTAGAAATTGTTTTCGTCCATCTGGAAGAGAATGTAATTCTGGGCGTCTATGTAATTCACTACCCATTGCAGGCGGTGACCTTTCCGCAGCATGGCGGAAAAAACAAATGTCCCAGAGGTGGGAGATGCGCTGTAGAGCACGAAATCCCCGCCTTTATGCACGAAGCTTCCCTGGTCCTGCTTCCATCCGGCGGGGTCGTCCCACAGGGACATTCCACTTGGCCCCAACGGCAGATCCACAACCTTGGATTGACCGACAACGACTTCAACCGTGGAGGTGCGAGTTAGATTGTCCGCCGTGCGCGCACTCAACGTGTAGGTCCCCGGGGGCAGGTTGAGTGCACTGCCCGAGGTTACCTTGATGGGAGATTCACCTGTCTTGGTCAAAGTTACGGCCGCATCCGCAGGCGTGAATGTGATCTTTACCGCACCGGTTGCGGCTTCCAGCGCAGCCTCTGCCGGTGTGAGGGCCACATTCGTTCCCGCTACGAATCGCTTCTGCAATCGCTTAGGTTTGAAACGATCCTTGCGCAGTTCGACCACGTGGTCGCCTGGAGTGATGTTCACCGCCGTAAAACTTCCGTCCGGTTGCACGATTCCCGCGGGCGCCTGGTCGATCACAACCTGCGCTCCGGGCGGCCCTCCTTGGATAGACAACGTCCCAAAATGCGGAAGTGGCTGCAGATTGAAAGCCAGCCTGCGCTCTTCACCCTTGCGAATTCGAACCTTCTGCTCGGGAAGTTCCAGAAATCCATTCTTGGTAACCTTGACGGTGTAATCTTTCGGATCCAGGTCAGAAATTCGTAACTCGCCCTCGTGGGTGGTGTCTTTCTGAGGCTGGCCGTTGAGGAAAACTCGGGCCTTGTCTTCGTTGGTCACCACCACCAGGGTGCCAACATTCCGGCCCGACTCCAGAAAGGTGGTGAGAGACGGCGTCGGGCCGGCATCAACATTAAGCTTGTACTGGCTGCTCCCCTGGGTCAGCGTAAGCTCATGCGTGCCAGTCGTCACTTGGGTAAGCTGCCAGCCGTCCTGACTGCTATCAGCGGGAGGCTGTCCATCCAGGCTAAGCTTGACCGCGGGATCACTGGTAAGTACCTGCAAACGGCCGCCAAGGTTGTTGACCACTACCGCCAGCACGCCCTTCGCCGCGATCGATCCTTTGAGCACCGGCATTGCGCCCGCTTCCGTAGCGAACGAGAAGGATGCACTGCCTTGCGGACCGTCAAACTTGAGCTTGTGGTCGCCGGACGCAACTTTATCCAGCGTCCATTGCGCGCCTTCAAGATCGCTGGACGGTTGATCATCAAAGGAAATTTTCCCGGCCCCGGTGTCCGACGACAACTTCACCACCGGCAGCGCCGGCTCCAAGGTAAGTTCCAGCGAGTTTGCTGCACCAGTCTTGGCATCGAAGGTTGTAGTCTTGGGTTGGTAACCATCCAAATCCGCTTCAATCTCATAAGTTCCCGCCGGCAAGTCGAGTTGTAAATCCGACACTCCACGGGCTTCCTTGTTGACGCGTATCGTTGCCCCGGCTGGTGTGGTATGAACCTTCATGCTGAACGCTGCGACCGGTTGCGTTCCACTCGTATGTTTACGATTTCCCGACAGCAGTGCGAACATCAGCACGAGGGCCACCACCGCGGCCCCAGCGGCGATCATCTGGCCGCGAGAAACTTTCAGCTTGAGTCGCGTTGGACCCGTCGTCACGGCCTGCGGTTTGACGGGCGCGGGTTTAGCTGCAGGCTTTGCCGGGACCGCTGGCACTGGCTTAGACGCCTTAGGCGTTGGAGTGTCTGGGCTTTTGGCCGCCGGTTTCACATCCATAGTTGGCGGAATGTAAACCGACATGGTGTTTTGGCCGGCATCCGGCGGTGGCGAACTGATAATCTTCTTCGGTTGATCCGACTTGGCTTTTTCAACGTCTTGATTCGGCTTCTTTCCGCTCACGGTGGGCACGTCTAAGCGTTTCAGAAGACCATTTGCCGAGGACAAAACTTCCTCGTCTTCCACATGGCGATTGGCCAATGCCCGCACGCGCTCGCCTAAATTCTGCTTGGTCTTGGCATCGGCGAGTGTTTCAGCTTCCTGCTCCATGCGCCGCAGCTCTTCGAGATCGCGGCGTCTGGCCTGACGGCGCTGCGTCTGAAGTTCCCGCCGCAGCGTGTCTTGAATCTGAATTAGCCGGGGCTCACGGGGATAAGTCGCCAGCACTTCTTCGATCCGCGTCACCGCACCTGCTAAATCTCCCGCGGCTTGCAATTTGCGGGCCTGGGAAACGCATTCACTCACCAACTGTTCCCGCTTCTGGTCGGAAATCAACGTGCGCACCGTCTTGGCCAGCGGATGACCGGGATTCAAATCATCCGCCTGCCGTGCCAGGCGGTCGGCTTCCTGCCAATTACTCTGCGCGATTAGCCGAGCCTGCTCAACCAGCGCGTTGGAAAGCACGGCGCGGGTCAGCGCATTATGCTCATCCAGTTCATAAGCGTCACGAAGCAGCTTAATTCCTTCGGCGGCTTTGTTTTGCCCGCACAACTCCTGGCCTTCGGCCATCAGACGATGCGCCTCCGTCGAACGCTGGATTCCGTCGTTGGCCAGTTTCTCCAGTTCCACGAGTTCAGCCTCGTTGGGGAATTCCGCCTTCGCTTGCTGCAACAAGTCCAGAGCGCGCCCGTAGTCACTGGAATGCATGCAGGCATCGATCTGCTCCACCACCCGTGTCTTTGACTCTATGCGGCTTTGCTGCTCCCGGCGTTTCTGCAGCCGCTCCACTTCAAATTTCAGGCCAGGATACTGGCTGTAGATGGTGCGAAGGATCTCCCAGTCATTGACAGCGTCCACGAACGCGCCTTCCTCTTCATGATGGTGGGCACGCGCGACGATCGAATTCACCAGATCGCGCTTGTCTTTCACCAACCGTAGCGCGCGTTCGAAGTGCGTCTCCCCGGGATTCTGCTCCAGGGCTTCCTTCAGGATGTTCACCTTTTTGTCGAGGTCAGCCTCGGCTTCCACTTGCCGGTCGATGGCAGCTATGAATGCCGAGAGTTGCTGCCGTTGCTGTTCTTCGATGTCATACTTGAGCGCCTGAAACAGCGCGTGGTTGGGATACTTTGCCAGGTAGCCTTCACAGGTGGCGAGGGCTTTTCCGAAGTTACGTTCTCCGAGGTGCTTCTTGGCCTCGACATACGCGGTGTTCATCGCGTCATGTTCGGAGCGAACTTCGTTGTAGAAGCTCTGATAGGTGGCGCCACGCTCCGGAGCCGAGGCATCGGGCGCCCGCCGGTCCAGTTCCAGGACCACCGCCAGCTTACTGAGCGCACTGCTGACATCTCCCTTCTGCCATGCGTCCATAGCCGCACGGTGAATTTGTACTTTTTCCTGCCGCAGCTTGTTGTATTCGTGCTCTTCGCGATCCACCTCGGCGATAAGTTGCAACGCCCGGCCTTCCTTGGGCCGAAGTTGCAACACATTTTGCAGGGCTTCACGCGCGTGCGGGTAAGCGTGATTGTCCATGTGCTGGCGTGCCAGGCGGTACCAGTTTTCGATCTGCTTTTCGCTGCGCCGGTTTTCGATTTGGCTCTTCAGCGACAAAGCCTGCGCATTGTCAGGTTCCATCTCCAGTATGTCCTGGAGTTTCTGCAGAGCCAGCGGATCTTCTGCCTCCTCGAAGCGGGCCTTGGCTGCTTCCATGAGCTGCGCAATCGTCTTGCGCCTTACCGTGCTGTCGAGCTGAGTACGTAAGCCGCTGATCGAACTGTCGATATGGCCTTCCGCTTCCAGTTCCCCCAGAATCTCTCCGGCAAACTGGTAGTCCCCGGTTTCGAGCGCCTTGGTGGCGCGCTCCAGACGTGGCCGCGTGCGTGCGGGATCGAAGAATTCGATCGGCTCGTTGCGCAGCGCTTTGTTCAGCACGTCACCGAACTCGCGCGCGCTTGAGAAACGGTGCCACGGTTGCTTGGCCATGCCTTTGTGCACGACACGGCCAACCGATTGGCTTACCGCCGAGTTGATCTCTGAAGCCGGCGGTGGAATCTGTTTGCGGATAGCTTCAACAATCTCGTCTGCCCGGGCTCGCTGGAAGGGTTGCCGGCCGGTGAGCGCTTCGTAGCACACCACACTCAGTGAAAAGATGTCGGACGCAGCCGATAGCGGCTTCATCTCTATCTGCTCCGGGGACATGTAGACCAGCGTCCCTTTTTGTCCCCGAGTGTGAGTGTCGGTCATGTGTGCCACACCGAAATCGATGATCTTCACCGAGTCATCTTCCATGACAAAAATGTTGCTCGGTTTCAAGTCGCGATGCACCAGTCCGCGCTCGTGCGCCGCCTGCAAGCCGCGGCATGTCTGGGAGATGATTTCCACCGTACGTTCCACCGTCAGCCGGTGGCTCGACTTGCGGATGAATGTATCCAGGGTCGTTCCCGGCAGCAACGGCATCACAAAGTAGGGTTTGTTCTTGCCATCTTCTTCAAACTCGCCAATGTCGAAGATCTCGACAATGTTGGGATGGCTCATGGAGGCGAGCACATCACATTCTTTGTAGAAGAGCTGCAGTGACGCAGGATCGGGGAGATCAAGGATGGTTTTAACCGCCACTTCCCGGCGAACTACGGTATCGTAAGCGCGGTACACCAGCCCCATGCCGCCTTGGCCCAATACTTGTCTTACTTCGTAGCGGCCAGCCAGTTTTCGCGGGACTGTGGGATCCTCCATGACCCTCCCCCCGGAGAGATCAACGATCTTAGCAGGCATCCGCGCCGGCTCCAAGCGCAGTAATTATGAGGTTCGCAGGTGACCGGCAAACTCTTGGTATACAAATCTTTACCATTGCCACCTCCACAAACTGGCATCTTTTCAACTACACTGTTACATCGAAACATAACAACGGATTTGGGATTGGTTTTGGGGGTTTTCTTAGGCGGTCGATACTGGGCTAGCATCGCTGTTGGTTAGAGATCCAATCCGTAAAGACACAAAACAAACCACTTACAAGGACAGAACCGGAAAAACTGTCGGTAGCGTGACTTGGAAGTGGTGTCGTAATTCATGCCAAAAAGGAACCCGTGTTTGATTCTTTCATCCCAGCCTCGAACTCTGATCGGAACTTCCGGATGCGGCCCGGGTTTCACGAAAGAAAGCTGGGATCGTCGAGATTACGAACCGGGCTCCTAACTCTCACTTCGTGGAGGATTCTATGAAGCACTTCGGCATTGCGATCATACTTTCTATGGCGCTGGCGTTGTCCGGCTGCGGAAATTCTAGCAGCAGCAACAGCATTAACGGTGACTGGACAGCGACGCTAACCAATCCGGACGGATCCGCAGCTCTCGCCTTCACCGTAACGCTGGCTGCGAATGGCGGCACGTTGAATATCACCAACCTTAGTTTCACAACATCATCCTCCTGTTTTGCTTTGGGAACGACCGCGACTGGCGCATTCACTGTTACTGGCACTTCGGGCGGCGTAACGACTGGCAATTTTCAAATGACGATAACCTCGGGAGCGTCGAACACCAACGGGACTAACGAACTCACGCTGGTGGGAACACTAACCGGCAGCTCCATTACAGGCAACTGGACGCTGACCGGAACAGGGGCCGGCTGCAGTGGATCGGGGTCCTTCACCATGACCGATTGATGAATCGAGACTGGGGAATAGCGCCGCTACTTCTACAAACGCGAGGGCAGGCTATATGGCGTCGGGTGGGGCAGTCAGCCCGCCCGACGCTCGTTTCCGGGATAAATAGAATCACATAAGTGTGCACAATTTTGCACTCCACAGCAACGCTGCAGTTGAAGACCTTTCATTTTTCCCGCACTAATCGATGTATCTAGGGGTCGAACGCGACGCACCGAAATTTATTTGTCAATTTTTTCTAGAATCCTTAAATTCTTCACCAATTCGAAGTATAATGCGACCCCGACGGAGCTTTGGGCTTGCCACAGCTTTTCCCTCCCAATTCTGTGGTCGATGAATCAACGACTCCGCGTGTAAAACCCACATCCTCCAAAGGAGATCGCAGAATGCAGAACCAAGGCGTCAAAATGTTGCGATTGCTTGCAATCGCATCGATGGTATTAATCGCGTCAGGTATTGCCAGCTCTCAGGAACCGGCAACCGGAACCTGGACGAAGCTCAA
>Ga0307478_10000416_pt1 | contig 44965 bp, 25 predicted proteins | sample atmos_gasesECM4C_2_FD_203713 | JGI IMG/M metagenome (GOLD analysis project Ga0307478, IMG submission 203713) | Hardwood forest soil microbial communities from Morgan-Monroe State Forest, Indiana, United States - atmos_gasesECM4C_05 | ecosystem: Environmental > Terrestrial > Soil > Temperate...
GCTTCGCTGACGCGAGCTGCCGACGTGCTACAGAAAACCGTGTACGCCGCGCCCTATGACGGAGTGATCACCAACTTGCCCGTGCGTGAAGGGGAGACAGTCGTCATCGGAATTCAAAACGCCCCCGGCAGCACGCTCATGACCCTGGCGGATATGTCCGTTATCACGGCAGAAGTGAAGGTGGATGAGACCGACATCGTGAATGTCAAGCTGGGACAGCCGGCCGAAGTCAGCATTGACGCAATTCCGAAGAGGTCATTTCACGCGGTTGTAACCGAAATCGGAAACAATGCGATTGTGCGGTCGACCGGCGTGGCGACGTCGCAGCAAGCCAGCGCCAGCCAGGAGGCGAAGGACTTCAAGGTCGTCGTGACCTTGCAAGATCCTCCGGAAGACTTGCGTCCCGGATTGTCGGCGACGGCGAAGATCACCACGGCTACGCGGAATGCTGTGGTAACCATCCCGATTCAGGCGGTCACCATTCGGCGCCAGGCAGAGCTGGAAGGCACATCGGATCGAAGCTCGGTTCAGGCTGCGGGCCCAACGAAGGATTCAACGAATCGAGCGAAGGACGACGAGGAACAAGGAGTTTTTGTCATCCGCAATAGAAAAGCAGAGTTCGTCCCGGTGCAGACCGGGATAACCGGAACAACCGACATCGAAGTCCTGGAGGGAATTAAGGAAGGCGACGAGATCGTAACCGGGAGTTACAAAGTTCTGCGCACCATGAAGCCAGGGACTAGCGTGAAAATTGACAATTCCGCACCCAAGACCGAGGAGAGCAGTTAACAGAAACGTCCTGACAAACAAAAGTTGGGGTGGCTCGTCCAATGGGGAGCCCTCCGGATGGAGAAATGTAAGTGTCCCCAGAGGACCAGGAGAGAAAGAAGATGGCAACCGCTGAAGTGCTGAACATGCAGTCGGCTGTTTTGGCGCCTCCGGATCAATGCATGATTGCGACCGAGGACCTATGGAAGACCTACGACATGGGTTCGGAGCAACAGGTGCATGCACTGCGCGGGGTCAATCTACGCATCCAGCGCAATGAGTACGTCGCCATCATGGGGCCATCCGGATCCGGCAAATCCACGTTGATGAATCTCATTGGCTGCCTCGATTCTCCGAGTAGGGGAAATTATTGGCTGAACAACCAGCTGGTCAGTGAGCTCGACGACGACGAACTGGCCCGCATCCGGAACAAAGAAATCGGCTTCGTCTTTCAGACGTTCAACCTTCTGGCCCGGGCAACGGCCCTGCACAATGTCGAACTGCCGCTGATTTATGCGGGAGTACCGGCGGAAGAGCGCGTTACACGCGCCGAGGGGGCGCTGGCCGCGGTGGGGATGGAAACGCGCATGTCGCATAAGCCGAATGAGTTGTCCGGCGGGCAGAGGCAGAGGGTGGCGATAGCTCGCGCGCTCGTCAACAAACCTTCAATCATTTTGGCGGACGAACCCACCGGGAACCTCGATTCGCAGACCGGCAACGAGATCATGGCGCTCTTCGATCGGCTGCGGGCCGAAGGCAACACGATTGTCCTTGTGACCCACGAACATGACATCGCCGAATACGCGCACCGCGTAATCTTCATCAAGGACGGCGTCATCGCCGGCGACGAAAGAAAACGTTAGATTCAATGCTGTTCTTCGAATGAAACGCCCGCTTCTTTGGCGGGCGTTTTGTTTTCGCCGAGAAACTCTCAGCCGCGGCCCCTCCCTAAAGTTTCTGGCGGACGGGCCGATAACAAGACTAGGAACGGAGCTATGGTCAAGATCCTGCTGGTTGAAGACAGCAGAACGTGGAGAATCAGCAACGAGCGTGCCCTGGTCAAGGCGGGCTATCAGGTCATCGTTGCCGAGGATGGAGAATCGGCTTTGCGGTGCGCTAAAGAGCGCACACCGGACCTCATCCTGCTCGATCTCTTGCTGCCAAAAATGTCTGGCTTGGAAGTCCTCACGCGTCTCAAGCACAATCGCGTCACGGCGAGCATTCCCGTGATCATCCTTACCGGACTCTCAGAGAGAAATCGACAGAAGCTGATAGACGCCGGCGCGGAAGACTATTTGGAAAAGAATGCGATTGTCGGCGAAAAAGGAATCAATCGCCTCCCCGAGGTGCTTGAGGTGCTGATTGCCCGGATCAACCGGAAACGAGGCGTTCCCTTCTCCCCCGAACTTGCGAAGAGATAACCCGGCTACCTTTCAAGGTCAGCTTTTCTTTTTTCTGGCTGAGATCGCGTCGTACACCAACACAGCCACACCGAGCACGGCTAGCACATGGATCACGTTCCCACCAATATGTAGGACAAAGCCTAATAGCCAAAGAATGAGAAGCACGGCGACAATCGCACGCAGCATGTGGCGATCAACCTTTTGCGCGGGAATTCCGAGGCCAACGAGTGGGTTAGCTTAGCAGGAAAACAGTGTTCTGCGGGAAGCCTTTACTGGGAAGGCGGAGCCGACGATACTCCTGCGCTGTCGGTTGGAAGTGGCGGCTTCGCTACGAAGAAGTTGTGATCGTACAGATTGCGGTACATGCGACCTGCAATCTCAGCCGCTTTGGGACCGAACGTGGGACGGCCTCCCTGCAAGAACACGACGGTGACGATTCGTCCGATATCGGTGTTCGCGTAGGAGGCAAACCAGCCGTAGCGTGTTCCTGCACGTGAACAGGTTCCAGTCTTGCCCAACACCTGTTCTTCGGAGAAGTTGTAGCGCACGCTGCGGGCGGTACCATAAAGCACGGCTCCCGCCATGCCATCGGATATCTCGGGAATAAGCGGTGCAATGTCCAAGTGCCGCTTCACACGGGGCTGAAAACTTGCAACGTCTTCCGGCGTTGTGGGGTGCTGCATGTAGTAGAGCGTACCGCCGTTTGCGATCGCTGAAACCATGGCGCCCAGTTGCAACGGCGTCATCGAAACACCCTCGCCGAAAGAACACATCTTGCCGACACCGCCGAGCTTGGCGGAGATTTCCTTGTCGGGATACTCCCCGAGCTGCTCACCTTCGAGGTTGTACCCGGCCAGTTCTCCCAAACCGAACTGGTGCGCATAGAAGCTGACTTTCTCAAATCCCAACTTGCGGCCAAGCGCCTCGAAGTAGGCATTGTTGGAGCGAGCCAGGGCGTCGGTCAGATTCATGTGGCTGCGGCGGCCGAGCGTAATCCGGGTGTCCTTATCAATGAGCCCTTCGCTGAGTGCCGCAAGCGCTACCGAGACTTTGATCGTCGAACACGGCTGAGCTCCACTCGAAAGTGCCAGCTTCTGATTCACCATGGCAAGCACTCGGCCACTAGTGGGCTCGATGGCAACCACGGTCCCGTTCATGTTCCCGAGCGCGTCGATGGCCGCCTGCCGGACGATCGCATCCTCGCCGCCCACTACATCGCCTTCGGCTAAATCCTCCGCATACGAACTTGTGTAAAAGCGTTCGTAGTAACGATGCCGACGGCGATGATGAACCGTAGTAGTGGTTCGGGAGGCCGGCACGACGCTCCGGCTCTTCGCCAGGTGACTCATCCTGCGGCGCGCGCGCTGGCTTTCTGCCAATTTCTGTGACTTGGATTTGCCCGTGAGTGACCGCGTGTTGACATTTGCCGCACCCGCGATCCCCGGCAGTGCGAGCATGACAAGCGCTAATACGATGAACCTGAAGATGTTACCCACTTTGGCTGACATCCGTCCTAATCCGTCCTGGGAAGTTGCAATGAATTGGATGCACGCATCGTGCCAGGGTCGGCGACTCCACGCACGCCACTTCCATATAATCGATAATAAGGGAGTTATGGGTTAGGCCACAATTGAAATCTTTTTGCGATTGGAATACAAGACACATCAATTAACTGCCATGATAAGAATGATTTAACCTGAACGCACCCGGGGTCTCGGTCTTCCGTAATCGCAACCGCAGGATTACTTCTGCGATACCCCTCGGAACGCAACATCTTGCACAACTCCCGCTTGCTGTTGCCCTCCCGAAATCAAAAGAAAAAAAAGGAGCAAGAGGTCACTCTTGCCCCGAGGGATTGCTGCTGAGAAGCGGTTAGGATCCGTTGGAACAAACGCTAAGAGACTCACCCTGGAAGCTCAACCACCCATTGACGGTTGTACTGGTCGGCGCTCCAAAGTATGGCAGAGTTACGAGATCCTGCAGGTTGTAAGTGAAGCCATGCAACACATAGCGATAACCGCCAAAGTTCGGGTTGCCTTCGAGCGGATCGCCTACCTCCAGAATTCCGCAGGGCGTGTTGTTTCCGTTGATATTGACGACCAGCGGGTCGTCGGCCCACTCCCCGACTTCGTGCGACAACGCTGAGACGTCCTGCGAGAAAGCCCCAGCATGATCGACGTAGCTGGCCTGTGCGTAGGATTGGGGAGCGCTGAGGCTGCCTTCCGAGCTGTGATAGCCGCCAATACAACATTGCCCACCTTCCGTCAGATACACGTCGTAAGTCAGGAAGATGGGAAACGCGTTGGGTGCAATGCCGAGCTTGGTGATGATGGCCGGCAGTTGCGCGTCAAACCAGTTGATGTCAACCAGGCCAGCGGTAAATCCGAATGGACGTCCAGTGGTGCCGTAGCGGGATGGAGGGCTCAATGTTTGCTCCGCCGTCACTGTGGGTCCGCCTAGGAGCAGATGAGAATTGGTGTGCGTCTTCACCGTGCCCCAGAAGTTGGCACGCTGAAAAGCATCAATATACTGCGTGGTTCCGACATCCACTCCGCCCTGCGTATAGGTTGTGGTGGAATCGAAAATCGGGGAATCGACGGTGTTGTGAGTGACCGTGTTTCCATTCGAGAGAATGTGCGCCGGATCGAATGTTGTCTTCGCAGTGCGACGAGTCACCACGATCTTCACGGGAATGATGTAGACAGGAATCGTCGTCGCTAAGTTCGTCGATGGAGCATTGCCGACCATATTGTAGTTGTAGGTCTGGCCGCTATAGGTGAAGCTGCCGTTCCAGGTAGTAAGCGGCGTTGAGGCCGCGGCCGCCAGCGCCACATCCGTGCGCAGCCGTGGCGGAAGGGTTGTGAATCGCGCCTTGGGTGGCAAATCACTGAGCTTCATCTCGTCGTTATTTTGTGTAAACGACAAGGTGGAAATGCTCACCAGAAAGAGGAGGACCGTTAGCTGACACAGGTGCCCGAGACATTTGTTCATAGGGATCTGCTCTCCTTAATTTAGGGGTCGTACGAAGGTGGCGATCCGGGGCGCGCAAAGTCCGGGGACGAACGGCGGCTGCAGCGATAGCTAGACATTCTGTTAGTGCACTGTTGCAGGTGTCAATGTCAAAAGTACAAACCCGATAGCCGGAAGGACATGGGGAGCGGCGGCGTACAAAACTTAAGTCGGTGTGAACGCAGCGTGACAAAAAGAAAGCCTCGCACGAGCCCTGTGAGTCCCTCGTGCGAGGCGTCAAAAAAGGTTCGTGAACGTACCTACATGATCTCGCCACGCTTGCGGAGAAAAGCCGGAACGTCGAGATCGTTCTGTTCGAAGTTCGCGACCATCGCGCTCCGCAATGCGTCCAGTGAGGCAACATCCGGCGAGACCGAGACTTGTTCCAGCGCAGCTGCCGACTCCGGCGCAACAACCGTCTCCTCGATCATGATTCGCTCGGGTGCAGGCGCGGGATCGGGTTCAAAACGCGAAACCGGCGTCGGCTCGGGCTCGGGGAAATCGACCGGGTCGTTGTGCATGCTAGCGAACGAAGAACGGACTTCCTGCTGCTGGCGCCGGCGCATCGCCGGCACTTCGCGGAAGCCAGTCGCGATGACAGTGATTTTCACGCTGTCTTTCATTTTCTCGTCAAGCACGGCGCCGAAGATGATGTTGGCGTCTTCGTGAGCCGCCCCTTGGATGATGGTGCATGCTTGCTGAACCTCGGCGAGCTTCAGGGAACTCGACCCGGTGATGTTGATGAGGATGCCGCGCGCCCCATCGATCGCGCCAGCTTCGAGCAGCGGAGACGCGATAGCTTTCTGTGCCGCATCGGTCGAGCGATGATCCCCGCTCGCGGTCGCGGTGCCCATGACGGCATAGCCCATGGCCGCCATGATCGCCTTCACGTCGGCGAAATCGCGATTGATGATCCCGGGAATTGTGATGATGTCGGAGATTCCCTGGACGCCTTGCCGGAGGATGTCATCCGCCACACGGAAAGACTCAAAGAATCCGGCATTCTCGGCTACGGCCAGCAGTTTTTCGTTTGGAATGACGATGGTGGTGTCCACCGACTCCATCAGTTCGGCGATACCGCGCTCGGCTTGCGACATGCGGCGCTTGCCTTCGAAGGCGAACGGCTTGGTGACGACCGCCACGGTCAGAGCTCCCATTTCGCTCGCCAATGACGCAATGATAGGTGCCGCTCCCGTGCCGGTGCCCCCGCCCAACCCGGTGGTGACAAAAACCATGTCCGAGCCTTCGAGGGCCTCGATGATCTTGTCGGAGTCCTCCAGAGCTGCCTTTCGCCCGACTTCAGGATTCGCCCCTGCGCCAAGGCCATTTGTGAGCTTGACGCCGAGCTGGATCTTCACCGGCGCACGCGACAGGCGCAGAGCCTGCAGGTCTGTATTCGCGACTACGAACTCGATACCCTCGACACCGGCATCGATCATGCGGTTTACGGCGTTGCCGCCACCTCCCCCGACACCGATGACCTTGATCTTGGCATCGTTGCGGGGTTCTTCGTTGAAGCTGATGCGAATGCCGGTTTCGTCTCTTTTCATATGCACCACCGTATTTAGTTTTTGTCAGCTCTTTCTTCCGAAGCAGCGATTTCCGGGAGAGCGGATCTTTTGCTCACCCAATCCCTAGGCGCCCTTCTTGGCAAACATCGCCTTCAGCCGCGAACTCCACCGATCGTCCTGGATGCCGCGCGCAACTCGAGCGCGGTGCCCGTAATAGATGAGGCCGAGAGCGGTCGCGAACTCGGGCTCTGCCAGCTCGACGGGCATCTTTGCCAGCGGCATTGGCCAGGAAAGCCGAACGGGCTTGCGCAGAACCGACTCCGCGATGTCAAGCAACCCCGGTAGTCGTGATCCGCCGCCGCTAAGAACCATGCCAGCGATGCAGACCTCGAACATTCCGCTTTGCCGCAGCGCCTCACGGAGCATTTCACATAGCTCGCGAGCTCTTGGCTCAAGGATCTCGCCCAACAGCCGTTGCGGAAGCAGGCGCGATGGCCGATCTCCCACCGAGGGCACTTCCACCTCGTTGCCTTCCGGAACGAGCGTCACGATCGTGTTTCCGTAAAGCTTCTTGAGTTTCTCTGCTTCATTGACAGGAGTGCAGAGTCCGACAGAGAGATCGCTCGTGAAGTGGTCGCCGCCTACTGGGATCACTCCCGTGTAGGCGACAGCACCCTGATGAAATACGGCAAGCTCCGTAGACCCAGCGCCAATGTCTGCGAGGCAAACGCCCAATTCGCGTTCATCCGAGCGCAGCACAGCATCTGCACAGGCCAATGGCTCAAAGACGGTATCGTCGACGTGAACGCCCGCCCGGTTTACTGCGGTGACGACATTTTGTGTCGCACTGGAAGCCGACGTCACCATGTGAACTCGAACTTCCAGCCTGACTGCCATCATGCCGAGGGGATCATGTACGCCCGGTTGCTCGTCCAGGATGAATTCCTGCGGCAGCAGGTGAAGCACTTCGCGGTCGGCCGGCAGTGAAATGGCTCGCGCTTTATCAACTGCAAGTCGGATTTCTTCCCGCGCAATCTCCCTAGGCCGTGTCCCAAACGTAATACCGCCGTGCGTATTCAGGCCTCGAATATGCGAACCCGCCACGCCGACCAGTGCGTGCTCAATGGGTGCGCCCGCAACGTCCTCGGCGCACTCGACCGCTTTTTGAATCGACGAAACTGCTTTTTCCAGGTCGACGATTACGCCCTTGCGCGAACCGCGCGACTCGGCAATGCCGTGACCGCGGTAACGAAGACCGTTCTCGGTGATTTCAGCCACCAGCGCACAGGTCTTGGCGCTGCCCACATCGATGACGTTGAGAAAACTTCCTTGCTGGTTCGGCATGCCTATGAATGACCCTGTTGCCCTTGATCTTTTGCAACTGCTGCGCTCGGTTTCTTTTTGCCCGCCACGGGAGTTGTCCGAGCTTTCGTTCCCGTCGCTCCTGCAGCACTACCATTGGATTTCGGTGCCGAAGGGCTCACTGGTTGCGGACCAGTTGCCTTTGCACCAGTTGGCGATGTTTTCGAAGCGTTCATGGGAATCGCTTTCGTACCGACTTTCCGACTCCTGCTCTTCGTCTTCCCCTTCTTTTTCGCGGCCACCCGGGCAGATTTTGCGACCGGCTTCACGATTGATCTTTCCTGCTGCTTGGCGGCAGGTTTAGGCGTCGCTGAGACCGGAGCGGCGGGTTTCGTGGTCACGACATGAATGAGCGCGGCCTGCTTCACGCCAGCCGCCATCGCTGCCTTGGCCACAGCTGGAGTAATCTGTGGCACTTTCGCTACGCCCTGGTTGTCGGGATTGACGATGATCTGATGATCGTAGCGGAGGTCCACTGACTCCAGCTTGTCGAATTGTTGCCGCCATCCCTGGATGTGCGTGACGTAGATCTTGTAGCGATTCAGAAAATCCGACGATCCCAAGTGCACAAGAACCGCTCCCGCTGTGTCGTTGGCGAGCACCTTGACGTCGTCCTGGTCAGAAATGTCAACCTCGCTCAAATCCCCTGAGTAGTGTGCTCCGTCCGCCTCCAGCTCCCGGATGAGCTGGTTGTAGATTTTCATGCGGGCAGCGCGGGTAGAGAGCGGCTCGCCTGGATTCATTCCCACGACCACTGGAAACGAGTATTTCTGCTTGCCTGCGCCGGGCAGTTCCATCAGGGTGCCCCCCGAATCAATCAATGAGATCCGCGATCCCACACGGGCGAAGGCGATCGGTATGCGCTCATGGATCTCGACCTGGAGGCGGTTCGGTACGAACCGCATTACGCTGGCGGATTCAACCCAGGGAATTCGCTCGAGCTGCGCTTTGCGCTCGCTCAGAGGGATGAAGAAGATGTTGCGGCCGATGTCCCCGCCCAATACTTCCATGATTTGAGAACGGGGGACATTGTGCGTGCCACTGACCTCGATGTCGTCGCTCGAGTCAATTCGGAAGCGCCAGTTACGCTCGCCGTATTGATACATCGCCGACCCCGCGACGCTGGCGACGCAGGCTGCAAACAGGGCGATCCCCGACCACGTCAGGAGATGTAATGTCTTTTTGGGGAGCGTAGTGCGCCGGGCAGAAACCCGCTTTTGCCCACGCAAGAAGGGCGATTCTTCCTCCACGTCCAGATCAACCAGGCGCGCATCGTCCAGTTCGCGCTCGGGTTCTCCCGGCGGAGGGTACAACTCTTCCTGCAAGATGGTGGGACTGCTTTTCCGCGCCATCAAATCAGGTAGTTGTCGAAGAAAATCGCTGAGCGGAAATTACTATAACTGCTTTTCGCGGATTGAGATAGACAAAATCTCGGTACAGCGGAGAGTGCTCCGAATCGTAATCCCAACGAACCAAATTAGTTAACCGTCCTTGGCGGGGTGCGGCGGACGGCGGAAATGTCCGTTAGTGGTCCCGAAACTTTCAGGTTGCAGGTTTTGGCCCGTTTTTCGGGGGTCTGACGCACATCGGTGCGCACGAACCCCAGTGCCTATGGAACCGTTGGCGGCGAGGGCAAGATGCCCTCGCGACAGCCGGCGGGACGCTGGCGCTACAGTCTTTTTTTCGCAGGCGGTGAAGAGTGCCTTCCCAAACCATTTTTGAGATTGGTTGATGGGTTCTAATCTTCCAATGCAGATCTCCAGAAAGCAACGCTAGAATCCCTTGAACGATTCTGTCACCCCTTCACACTGGCAACAAAACTCTTGACGCCCAACGGCTCGAACCAGTGAACACACTCAACCAGGCATTCTCGACACGCTCTACACGTCAGCGCTATGAAGTGTGGTTCCTGCGCATGGGACTTGCGGACGGCAGCGGTGCGTGGTGGTTCCGTTATCTACTGATGAATCCGGGGCGAGGCGGTTGTGCCGGAAATCCCGGCGGGATGCCGGTTCAGGTGTGGGCGACGTGGTTTCCGTCTGAAGGGAAACCGCAGAGTTCGATTCAGGGATTTCCACTCGAGAGCCTGCAGCTTAGCCCCAAAGGCCGCAGTCCGTTCCGCTTTCAAATGGGCGAGAATGCGATCGACGAAAATTCCTGTCGAGGATCGTTGCAGGTTGCCGGGCATGCGGCTTCCTGGGAACTACGCTATCGCTCGACGTACCGCTTCACCATGAGCACGAAGGGGTGGATCGGCTTCACGCGAACCCCGCACTCCGATGCGGTTTTCTCCGGCAGGGTGTCGCTGGATGGCAAAACGTTCGAAGGCGACCCGCTCGGATTCGGAGTGCAAGGACATAACTGTGGATACCGGCACCGCAAGTTCTGGACCTGGGCGCATGCCTACTTTCCGCGCCCGGCCGCGCCTCCGACTACGCTGGAGGCTCTGGTCTATGAACTCCCGTTTGGATTTATCTTCCGGAAAGCGGTGCTCTGGCATGGCGGAGTGCCGTATGTATTCCGCGACCTGCGCGACATCACGGAAGATCCGCAGAACTTTCGGTGGAGTTTCCAATGCTCGAACAAAGATGGCCTGCGGCTGCATGCAACTTTCGATGGCACAGGGCAGGCTTTGCATACGCTGTCGTATTTGAAGACCAACTGCTCGGGAAGTTTTCCGGTGGCGAATAACAGCCTGGCGAGCGGGCGGCTTCGCATCGAAGCACGAGGTATGCCGGAAGAAATTCTTGGAACGAATTTCGGTGCGGTGTTGGAGAAAGGCGGCGCTCACCCGTAGTTACGTGCCTTGGCCAGGCGGTCGGCCACGACGGTGTACGCTGAGGCGTTAAACGCCATCCCGATGTGCGTGCCGGGAACTTCAAAATCGGCCTCGGCGTGGCCTGTCTTGCAATAGCGCCAATCCACGATGCCGTCATGCCGCGTGTAGATGGCCGTCTCCATGACCGAGGCAGGAATATCGCGGGTCAGGGAATTAATGAAATTGCAGGTGCACCTTCCGGTATAGCAGTCGGGAAGCACGCCGCGTCCATGCTCGGCCAGGATACGCAAGCGGACGGCCTCCGCAGCCTGGAGAACGGTCCGGCTTGTCACCGTGCCCCGAAAAGGTGCGGCCAGCGTGATCACCGAGGCGATGTCTTTCGGCCGCTGATGTGCGACAGAACGAGCAATCACCCCGCCAAGACTGTGTCCAATGAGATGAATCTTGCGTCCGGTTTCGGCGCGCGCGCGGGCGATGGTCTCGTTCAAGTGCCGCTGGATAAGGAGATTCGGACAGTCGGCATTGACCCCGATACCCGAAAAATATGGCTGGTAGCCGATGCGGCGCAGCCAACCATGAAGCTCCATCAGGTAGAGATCGGTACCAAGAAATCCGGGAATGATCACGGCTCCCGAGTCATCACCGTGAGGCACGCCCAGTCCGTAGTACACCGGGGTCGCATGCAGGAGGAGGACCTCTGCTGCAAACAACGCCTCCGTCCAGGGGAAAAAGTTAGTCTCCGGGCGAGTTTTCGGAGTCCCTCTGCGCCGAGTAGGTTTCGATGTTCCTCGGACTGTCTTGTGCTTTATCAAGGTTGATCCCGGTTCTGTCACCCTTGCAAACCCTACCAGCGTGCGTTCAATCCGTCGTGGATTATACAGCCCCGCTTTCAAATCGCTCTACGTCGCAACGCACATACGTTACCGGAATGGATCACATTCGCAGACCAAATTGGCCCTCGGTCGACCGAGCGACTCGGGATAAGGGAACGCCGGAAGCCTGCGACTGTTGTGAAGGGTCAGGACGTTCCGCGTCGTGCCTTTCGTCTGCTCTTCTTGCGCTCTGGTTTTTGAACACGAGCTTCCAGTTCCGCGACCTTTTTTCGCAGAGCTTCCACTTCCGACCCGGTTTCAGCTCTCGGCGCAGCCCCGGGAGGCGAACTCAGAAAGCTCCTCATCATATCCACCGGCGACAGGATCGCCGACTGGACATCGCCGAGGCTCGTCTGCACGGCGCTCTGCACTTTCTGATAAGCGTCGAAGGCCGACTTCAGATACCACATCACGAATTCCCGGCGCACTTCATCCGATGCGACGACCAACTGCCGGAGGAGTTCGAGTGGCAGACCGGTCGGCTTATCCCGGGCATCGTCAGTGATGATTTGGGTCAGAACGACTCGGGTCAGGTCCTTGCCGGTTTTGGCATCCACGACCTGCACGTCCTTGCCCTGCCGTATAAAGCCAGCCACTTCATCGAGATTCACGTAACGACTGGCGGCGGTGTCATAGAGACGGCGATTGCCGTACTTTTTGATAACCACCTTGCCGCCCGGTTCCATTTTGGTCCAATCCACGCCCTGCTGCCATGCAACAGAGCACATCCGATATTGACACATTTGCTCCAGGCTCGTACATTTTAATTGATGCTGCAGTGCAGCAATTCTAAATCAGTAGGAGGTGTCCCATGCCGGCAGCTGAAAAGCATGAGCCCCGAACTCATCATGATTCGTCATTTGTTTCCCTCCTCACCGGCTGGGCCCAACAGGGCGTGCAGAGTTTCTTTGCCACGCAACGTATTCTGTTGGACCTTGCGATGCGGCAAAACGCCAGCATCATGCACTCGGTGAGACAGCAATTGTCAGATCCTCATCACTCCCCGGCCGCGATCCTCGGAGAAGTCGCCGGAGAGGGCGTAACCAATTTCATTGAAGGCCAGAAGATCCTCCTGGACCTGGGCCAGAAACAGAACGAGATTCTTATGACTGGCGTCAAAGAACGGATCGGCGACTGGCCGGCGGCGCAGGCGATGACAGACCTGCTCCGGCGCAGCGTGGATACCTTCGTCGACATGCAGAGGGAGTTCCTGAAGATCGCCAGCAAGCAGACCCATACCTGGCTCGAGGCGGCGAAGGCCGGAAAGCCTTACACGGGAGAGGACGTTGCCGAACTCGCTCGTGAGGGCATGGAAAAGTTTGTCGACGCTCAGAAGCAGTTCATGGACGTAATCGCCGAGGAGACCGCGAAAGCCACCGGCGCGAAGCGCAACGGTGTTGCCAAGAAGGCCAAGAAAGCGGAACTGGGCGTATTGGCGCGCGAAGCAACCGAGTCGTTCATCGAGGCGCAGAAGAAGCTGGTCGATCTCGCCGGGCAGCAGATGAACGCGAGCGTGAAGACGGCGGGCAAGGCCATCGAACTGATGAAGCCCTTCCCGTTTGTACCGCTTGCGGAACTGACGCGCGAAGGAGTCCAGAGCTACGTTGATGCGCAACGCGCGCTCATGGACGTGATGGTCAGACAGAACAAGCACGCAGTAAAGCCGCGGCATCCCGGCAAGCGTACGGGCCGCGCCAAGAAAGAAAAAGTATCGGCAGCAGTCGCATGATGGCAATCGGAGGGACGACGCTTCGGCTGCCATCGTGAGGGATCCTGGCCTGCGCCCACGTGGCGCGGGCCAGGATGCAACATCGCCGAGGTCCGACGCCAAAAGTGTCGGCGTGGATGAACACCAGGACCGTCCTCGGAGCTCGGCGCAACTCACCGTAGACAGCCCTTCACTTTGCAGGCTCTCGTCCCTTTCAGGGTGAAGAACCCGAGAACGCACCGCACGAGCGTGGTTCGGTAAGAAGAAGAACGCGCCAGCGGCTTGTCGAGCAAACTCGTCCGCCCTTCTTCGAGCGGGCCAGGCAGGACAACCTCTCACCACCGCGAGGTGCGTATGAACATACCCCTTACTCCGATCCGTTTTCTCCGCTATGCACGCGAGCAGTTTCCCCGCAAGGTCGGTGTGATTTGCGGGGACCACCGCTTTACGTATGAGCGCTTCGCGGAACGCGCGGCGCGACTGGCAGGGGCGCTGGTTGCGGCTGGAGCACAGCCGGGCGACCGGATTGCCTTCCTGGGCACAAACTGCCACCGCCTGCTCGAAGCCTATTACGGCGTTCTCGAAGCGGGATGCATTCTGCTTCCACTGAATATCCGCCTGGGGCCCGAGGAACTGGCATTCGTGCTGGAAGACTCGCAAGCGCGTTTTCTTTTTGTCGAGCCCCTGTTCTTGCCGCAGGTGGAGTCGCTGCGGGCTTTGGCGCGCAGTGTGGAATTCTTTTTCCTTCTCGAGGGTCCACCCCAGGCCACCTGGCTGGATGATCGCAACTATGAAGACTTATTGGCAGAAGCGTCTCCATTCGAGTGCGACTTCACGCGGGTGGACGAAGACTCAGTCGCGGAATTGTTCTACACCAGCGGCAGCAGCGACCGGCCCAAGGGAGTGAAGCTCACGCACCGCAACGTGTACCTCCACGCCCTATCGGTAATTGCGGCGGGCCAGACCTCGCCCACCACCTTGGGAGACATGTCCTGCAATGCCGTGCTGCTGCACACGATTCCTTTGTTCCACGCCAACGGTTGGGGAGCGGCACACACCATCACGGTGGTCGGGGGCACACACGTGATGCTCCATCACTTCAACCCGGCTGAAGTATTCCGCCTGATCGAACGCGAGCGGGTTACCACGTGTGCGATGGTTCCCACTATGGTGGCAGCGTTGTTGCATTCTCCGGATCGGAACAAGTACAACCTGCGCAGTCTGCAACTGATCACGATTGGAGGCGCCGCGTCCTCACCCACAATAGTGAGGGAGGTTGAACAGACGTTGGGCTGCGCCTGTATTTCTGGCTATGGGCTGACGGAAACGTCGCCCACGCTAGCGAAGTCCGCACCCAAGGCGGACTCGATCTGGGTGCATGAAGATCGCTACGCCCGGCAAGCGATGACAGGTTTTGCCATCCCGGGAGTAGAGATTCGTGTGATCGGGCCCGATGGACACGAGGTGGCCCATGATGCGACCGCGATGGGCGAGATTATCGTCCGCGGAGACGGCATCATGGATGGCTACTGGGGTCAGCCTGAGGCCACGCGAGCCGCGCTGCACCATGGGTGGCTTCACACCGGGGACATTGCGATTGTGGACGAGAACCGGTATCTGCAGATCGTGGATCGTAAGAAGGAGATCATTGTCAGTGGCGGCGAGAATATCTCTTCTCTGGAGGTGGAAAAGACTCTGCTCGCCCACCCTGCAGTGCTCGAGGCGGTGGTGATCCCGGTGCCCGATGAGAAGTGGGGCGAGGCGCCCAAGGCGCTGGTAGTTCTGAAGCTGGGAGCAATGACAACTGCCGCAGACTTGATCGAGTTCTGCCGCGCGCGCTTATCGCATTACAAATGCCCGCACTCGGTGGAATTCCTGGAAAGCTTGCCAAAGACCGGCACGGGCAAGCTGTTGAAGCGCGTGCTGCGGCAGAAATATTGGAAACCACAAGGAACCGCGGTCCCGTAGCCGCGGATGGCAAAGCGAGTTGTCGCATTAGCCGACAGGAGTGATCTATGGCCACGGTTGCATCAACGTCGCACATCAGCGTAGCCGGCGGCAGCTTCCTGATTGAGGAGCGGACACCGGCAGAGATTTTCACTCCGGAGGATTTCACTGAACAGCACCTGCTCATCGCACAAACGGCCGAAGAATTTGCCAACAAGGAAATTACTCCGAATATCGAGAAGCTGGAGGGCAAGGACCTGCCTCTTCTGCGCGCCCTGGTGCGCAAGGCGGGAGAATTGGGACTAAGCGGGGCCGACGTACCCGAGCAGTACGGCGGTATGCAAATGGATAAGGTGACCTCGGCTCTGATCGCCGACCGCCTCGCGAAATATGCGGGCTTCAGCGCCACCTGGGGCGCGCATACCTGCATCGGGACCCTGCCGATTATTTATTTCGGCACCGAGGAGCAAAAGAAGAAGTATCTGCCCGGGCTGGCCAGCGGAGAAACGGTCGGAGCCTACGCGCTTTCGGAGTCTTCGTCAGGATCCGACGCCCTGCACTGCCGAGCGCGGGCGCAGCTTTCCGCCGACGCCAAACACTATGTTCTGTACGGCGAGAAGATGTGGATTACGAACGCGGGATTCGCCGATTTATTTATCGTGTTCGCAAAGGTAGACGGCGAGAAATTCACTGCCTTCATCGTGGAGCGAAAGTTTCCGGGCTTCTCCGTGGGCGCGGAGGAGCACAAGATGGGAATTCGCGGATCGTCAACCTGCCCGCTGATCCTCAACGATTGCCAGGTACCTGTTGAAAACGTTCTGGGAGAGATCGGCAAGGGCCACATGATTGCCTTCAACGTGCTCAACGTGGGCCGGTTCAAGCTGGGAGCGGGATCAGTGGGAGCGGCACGGCATTGCCTTGAGAGCGCCATCGCCTACGCCAAGCAACGCAAAGCCTTCGGCAAGGTCATCGCGGATTTCGGGTTGATTCGCGAGAAGCTGGCGAATATGGCGACGGGGATATTCGCGGGCGAGGCCATGGCTTACCGCACGGTCGGGCAAATGGATGCGGCGCTTGCGTGCCTTGGCGACGCTCAGGACGACATGTCCCAGGTACGCAAGGTGATTGATGAGTATGCCGTCGAATGTTCGATCCTGAAGGTCTGGGGCTCGGAGTTCCTGGATTATGTCGTGGACGAAATGGTCCAGATCTATGGGGGATATGGATTCGTGGAGGAGTACCCCGCCGAACGTGCCTACCGCGATTCGCGCATCAACCGTATTTTCGAAGGCACGAACGAAATCAACCGGCTGGTGATTACAGGCTTCCTGATGAAGCGTGCCATGTCGGGGCACCTGCCCCTGATGACTGCGATCAAGAAGTTGATGGACGAGGTAGTATCCGGCGCTCGCGACGACGTGATGGAAGGGCCTTTGGCCGAAGAGCGAAAGCTGGTGGCGGCCGCTAAGAAAGTCTCACTCTTTGCCGCCGGGGTTGCCACGCAGAAATACATGCAGGCGCTCCAGAACGAACAAGAGGTCATGGGTGCGATCGCGAATATGGTAATTGCAACGTATGCCATGGAATCGGCTGTGCTTCGCGCGCGCAAGATCATGGAACGCAATGAAGAGACCGCCGTGCTCGCCACCGCTATGACACAAGTGTGTCTCATGAATGCCATGGAGAAGGTGGAAAGCGCTGCAAAGACGGTGCTGGCGGCCGCGAGCGATGGCGATACGCTACGCACGCAGATGGCGATCCTGCGGCGCCTGTGCAAGTGCGAACCGTGGAACACCGTCGCTTTGCGAAAACTAATTGCGCAACGGGTCATCGAAGCGGGAAAGTACGTCCTGGTTTAGGTCGAGAGTCGATCAAGCTGTGCATTTGCGGTGCGGGCGGGCCTAATTTCCCGGAGGTCGGCGCTCGCCACGACCGTCGAGCGCGGGCCCGCATCGCGAGGGGCGAATCTTGGACGCAGCCGGAAAGGCTGCAACGATGCGAGGGGTCGACCGGGTCCAAGGTTCGTCCCTCTTGTGTCAAGTGGTTAATCTGCGTGTCGCACGAAGTGTCTGAGTGATTTCGCTACGACCGCCCAAGCCGCACATCACGCTTAACCGTGACCCACTTCACCGAATTGAATTCGGTTTCGCGATTAAGTTGTTCCAGGTTCCCAGATCAATCAAGGACAACAAGGCAATTCCCATGAATCTCCGCGAATGGTCCGAGTCCGAGGTTGAATACGGTCGAAAGGTTCTGAATTCTGGGCTGGCGGGAGCACGTTCCGGTCGAGAAGCATTCCTCAATGGAAGACCCCTCACTCCTTTTCTGAGCGAAGCAGTTCGAAGTGCCTCAACCCCAGCCGCCGTAGGAGCGATTGTTGGCATGCTGGGCAGTTTCCCGGGACACAATCACAGGTCAGCAAGCAAGACGCTTGTGTTTGGTCTATTTGGTTGGGCAATCGGACTTGGCGTGGGCATCGCGTGGCAAAGCCGCGGTTTGACTACGTGCGCTGCCAGCCGTGCCTGGAGGAATATTGGTAGGGTACGCGACGAGCACTGGCTGGAGACCCATCCGATCGATTACGCATAGTTGAATAGCCAGGCGCGCGTTCGCATTCAAGATCACGATATTTTCACCCTGCCCTGCGAAGCAAGACTGAGGTTCTAGAGGAAGCAGCAACGACGAGAACGCCCCCGCCCCACAGCAAAAACGGGGGGCGGCAATGGCTACAGTTACAAATGAACCGGTTCCGCGGCAGATTCGAGTCCCACCTAGTCCGGAAGACCTCAGTGCAGAACGCATTGCCTACCTGGAAAGTCTCGTAGTCCAAGCCAGACGAGCCGCAGCGGCTTTCACCCAATACACGCAAGAAGAGGTCGACCGGATCGTCAAGCCGATGGTTGTGGCTGGCCTGGAGCAAGCTCAACATCTGGCGCGGCTGGCCGTGGAAGAGACCAGTCTTGGAGTCCTCGAAGACAAGGCTCTCAAGAACATGGTCGCCACCGAGTTTGTCTACAACTACGTAAAAGACAAAAAGACAGTCGGCGCGATTCGGGAGTTCCCTGAACGGGGCATCGTAGAGGTTGCCGAACCGATCGGTGTCATCTTCTCGCTCACTCCCATCACCAATCCCACCTCGACCGTTCTATTCAAATGCATCATGGCCATCAAGACCAGGAATGCAGCGATCTTCAGTCCGCACCCGAATGCATGGCGCTGCTGTTTTGAAGCGGTGAGGATCATGTACGAAACCGCGCTCGAGCACGGCGCTCCGGAAGGCGCCTTCACGTGCCTGGAATCGCATGGCTTGCAGGAAAACGCCTACCTCATGAAGCACAAGGATATCGGCCTGATCGACGCGACTGGCGGTCCCGGTGTTGTCAAGGCAGCCTACAGTTCAGGCAAGCCGGCTCTGGGTGTAGGTCCCGGGAACACGCCCGTCTACCTTGAGAAAACCGCCGACCTGAACATGGCCGTGGTCGACATCATCACTTCGAAAACCTTCGACAACGGAACCATCTGCGCGTCCGAACAGACCGTGGTAATGGATGACGAAATCTTTGACCTTGCCGTGAAGAAGTTCGTCGACCTGGGTGCTCACCTCTGCAATGAGACTGAGACGAAGATGCTGGAGCGTGCCGTGATCGATCCCGAGACTGGGTTCATGCAGCCGGTCGCGGTCGGTCAGAAGGCTACTGACATTGCTCACCGGGCTGGCATCGCGGTAAAGCCCAACACAAAACTGCTGATCGCCCAGATTGAAGGTGTGGGGCGCGAGCATCCGCTGTCGGTCGAGAAGCTCTTCCCGGTTCTCTCTGTCTACCGGGCGAAGTCGGTCGACGAAGCGCTGAAGGTGTGCGTGGACGTGAATCACCTAGGGGGCGTAGGGCATACCGCGGTTGTGTTCTCCCGGAATGATGAAGTCGTGCGGAGGTTCAGCGAAGTCATCAATGCAGGCCGCATCATCGTGAATTCGCCCGGGTCGATCGGAGCCTTTGGCGGGGTCTACAACGACATGGTGCCGACATTTTCATTCGGCTGCGGCACCGGCGGCGGCAATAGCACGACCGACAATGTGAATGTCTATCACTACCTCAACATCAAACGCGTGGCCCGGAGGACACAGGCGCATATGTGGTTCCGCGTTCCCAATCAGATCTACTTCAACATGAACGCAGTCGAGAACCTGCGCCGCCTGCAATCCAAGTCCACCATCATCATTACCAATCCCGCCATGGAGCAGATCGGGTACGTGGACGTCGTCCGTCGTCAACTCTTGCCCGAAGCCCTCGTTCATGTTTGTGTCATCCCCGACGGCGAGCCCGAAGTGAAGACCATCCTGCAAGGGGTGGAAGCGCTGAACTATTACAAAGCGGATCAGATCATTGCGCTGGGCGGGGGGTCGGTGATCGATGCTGCCAAGATCATGAAGCTGAAGTACGAATCTCCCGACGCGGATCTGGAAGAACTGGCCGCACCTTTCATGGATATCCGCAAACGCGTGGTCGAGTACCCGACGGAAAAGGTCCAGCGCGCGCGGTTGATCGCAATCTCGACGACCAGCGGAACAGGGAGCGAAGTCACTCCGTTTGCGGTGCTGTCGGACAAGGAACGCGGCAGGAAAGTTACGCTGGCGGATTACTCACTCACCCCCGACGTCGCGATCGTCGATCCGCAGTTTGTGCTGTCGATGCCGAAGGGGCTAACCGCCGACACCGGGATTGACTGTTTGACTCACGCGCTCGAAGCCGCGGTCTCGATCTACGCCTCGCCCTATACCGACTCGAACGCCATGCAAGCGATTCGGCTGGTCTTCAAGTATCTGCCCATTGCCTACGAGCGTCCGAACGACGAAGAAGCGCGCTGCATGATGCACAACGCTGCGTGCATCGCGGCGATCGCATTTTCGAATGCCGCGGTCGGCGTGAATCATGCTCTCGCTCATGCCTTCGGCGCGCGGTTTGGCATCACTCATGGACGGGCCAACGCGCTGATGCTGCCCCATGTGATCGCGTTCAACGCGTCTGTGCCGAGCAAGTTCATGCCGTCCCCGAACCAGCGCGGCTATATCGCACACAAGAAGTACGCAACCATCACCGAGTTGCTGGGACTCGGCGGCAGCACGGTCGAGGAAAAAGTGAAGAGACTCATTGCGGCCACGCAACAACTGCTTGACCAACTGGCGATCCCGCGATCGATTGCCGAATTAGGGATTTCGAAAGAGCAATTCGAACTGGCGATGCCCGACCTGGCCAAGAATGCCTTTGACGATCCTTCCTGGCGCTCGAATCCGCGCATGCCACTGGTAAGCGAACTGGTGGAACTGTTCTGGATCGCCTACCGGGGACGCGGAACCGCCGAGTCGGTGGCCGATCTTCACCAGCAAACAGCCTGAGGGATGGTGTGCCCATGTCCACGATTGCCATGTTCATAAAGATCGACGGAAAGCGAATCGCCGAGGGCTTACAGGAAGCCCAGTCGAAGCTGAACGGCTCGAGCGAGGCGGTGCTGGATTTCACATCCGTGTTGCGCGTCCAGCCCAAGGATCTGGCTGCTTTAGAAGAGTTGGCGCAAGTTGCCGAGGACCGGGGCATCAAGATCGAGCTGCATGGTGTGAATGTCGGAATCTACAAGGTACTGAAGCTGGCAAAACTGGCGTCGCGATTCGCCTTTCGCGCTTGACGACGGAACGGTTGGAGTAAGGAAGAGGATGCGTATGCGGAATCATCAGAGCACGGATCGTTTGTCCTGGGGCGACACGGTTTTTCTGAACCTCGAGCGCGAGGGCATGCCACTGAACGTGGCCTGCGTCAGCGTGTTGGACGGCGAAATCGTGTTCGAGGACTACCTCCGGTTTGTGGAGTCGAGGCTGCCTTTGATCCCTCGATATCTGATGCGGGTAGTGGATCCGCCACTTCATGCCGGGCTGCCAGTCTGGGACTATGATCCGGAATTTGACGTCCGGAATCACGTGCGCGAGGTCACCCTCAAGCGCGGCACCGACGCGGAGCTGAAGGCGCTGGCCGGGAAACTGTTTGGCACGGTCATGGATCGGCAGCGACCGCTCTGGGACTTAACCCTCGTGCACGGGTTAACGCGAAACCGCGCGGCCGTGATTGCCCGCATGCACCATTGTCTTGCGGATGGAATCGCGGGAGTAGGCCTCATGAGCGCGCTCATGGATACCACTCCCGAAACCAAGCCCGTTCCTAAGCGTAAAACGCGGCTGCGCGTGCCGCCGGGGCGCGATCCGATGACGTCGCTGGTCGATGGCCTCGCCAGCTCCTATGGCAACTTCATGAATCGGATTCTCTCCGCCTGGACGGATGTGCTTAGCATGAGCGAGAGAACGCTCGCCAACAGCGCGGAACCACCCAGCAAAGATTTTACGGATCTTATGCCGGAGATCACCGCACCGACAGAGCGCCTGTGCTTCAACGTCCTTTACCGTGGACCGCAGAAATTTGCCTGCACAGAAATTCCTCTCTCCGATGTAAAGGCCATCAAGCAAGTCTTCGGAACCAGCATCAACGACGTTCTGCTGGCGCTGATCACGGCGACGATCCGCCGGTACTCGGAGCTTCACGGCGACCGCATCAAGGGGCGCCTGTTCCGTGTCATGGTGCCCGTCAATCTGCGGGGCAACGGCAGCGCAGCGGAACTGGGAAACCGCATCTCGCTCTTGCCTGTGACGATTCCCCTCGATATTCGCAATCCGCGGAAGTTGTTGGCTGCGGTCCACCGCAGAACGGAATTTCTGAAGCGAGGGCATGCCGCTGAGCTGGTTGGTCTGGCGGGCGGGTTGGTTGGGATTTTGCCAAGCGTGATGCAGGCGTTTGCCGGGCCAATGATCAGCCAGCTCCCGATCACGCCCTTCAACATGGTTTGCACAAACGTGCCCGGTCCGCAGTTCCCGCTCTACCTGCTCGGCCGCAAGATGCTGCGCTGGTATCCCTACGTCCCAATTGGCGGGGAACTGGCGATGAATTGCGCCATCCTGAGCTACGACGGAATGATTTACTTCGGGTTCAGCGGAGATGCACACGCTGCTCCCGATCTGGCACGTCTCGAAAAACTCCTGAAATTAAGTTTCATCGAACTGCGAAATGCTGCTGGAGGCGCCCCGCGGCCGAAGCGATCGTTCCGCAAAAGGCCTAAGGTGAGCAGCCAGCCCACGGCAATACCGGACGCAATCCCGGCGAGCCCGACTCCCGCAACCACGACCGTATCCATACCGATTCCAGTTCGGACCGCGCATCCCAAGGTCGAGTCCAATGCATCCGCACGGCGCGCGGTGAAAGAGCCGCCGCCGGTCGCGCTTCAACAGACGGCGTAGAAGTCGCTAGGCAGGCGAAAAACCATGGAAAGCAGTGCAGCCCTCTCGGAGTTGACTTCGTCGCTGGAGTCCGGACGTGCCTTATTTCTCGCGATTCACGTGCTGGGCACGTTGACCTTCTCCTATGTCGTTTGGCGACGGCTGCTACCACTCCTGCATGCGGAGCGTGACTGCCGCTTCGATCGTCCTTTCGCCCGCCTGGGTAAGCTTGCCAAGTTCTGGTTCGGACAATGGAAGCACCCCCGCTATCGGACTGCCGGGATTCTCCACATCCTCATTTTTACCGGCTTCATCCTCCTGGTGATCCGTTCGTTTTCGTTATTGGCCGGCGTTTCTGAAAACGGTGGAGTTGTTGGCGTTTCAGGAACTGCCAGCCACCCATACAACGTCATCACGGACTACGCCGCGACTGTAGTTTTCCTGTGCATGCTGTTTGCCATCGTCCGCCGATTGGTGTTCCAGCCGGCGCGGTATGCAGTTCCAGAGAGATACGGCAAAGCACGCACAGCGGACGCGATTTTCCTGCTCGCACTGATTGCTGTCCTGATGGCAGCTGACGGGATGTTTTCGGCAGCAGAAGCGGCAGGGCACCTCAAAGCCGGCCAGCCGGCGGAAGCCCTGGCAGTGCTCTCTCTGCCACGGGTGATGCAGATCATTCTGGCATCCGCTTCCCTGCCAGCACTAGGCAAGTTGTGCTTTGCCAGCTATCTCCTTCACGAAGTCACGTTCTACTTCCTGCTCTGCTACCGCCCGTTCGGCATTCAGTTTCACGTGGAGACTTCGCTGTTCAACGTGTATTTCAGCAAGCTCGAGCGCGGCACAGTGAAACCCGTGCGCTGGGGCATGAGCGAAGGGACACTCGATCAGATCAAGAGCTTCGGGGTGAAGACCTTCGAGGACTTCACCTGGAAGCACATGCTCGATTTTTATTCGTGTGCGGACTGCGGACGTTGCTCTGACAACTGTCCGGCGAACGCCGCAGGTCGGCCGCTGTCGCCGCGATTCCTGAGCATCAAGGCGCGAGACTACGCGTTCCAGCACTATCCCATGTTCGGCAAAGCGGGCAATGGCAAGCCGCTGATCGGCAATCTCTTCTCTGAGGATCAAATCTGGTCATGCACGACGTGCGGCGCCTGCGAAGAAGAGTGCCCGCTGCTGGTGGAGTACATCGACAAGATCGTCGATTTGCGGCGCGGATTGATCGATGACGGAAACGTTCCCCAGTCTCTGCAGAAGCCGCTGAAAGCGCTCGAGAGCCGCGGCAATCCCTACGGCAAGATGGAGAAGAAACGGGCCGACTGGAGGAGCGCCAAGGAATTCCAGCAAACCTGTCGGGTTCGGGTCGTCGACAAGAACGGGGCCTGCACGCTGTATTTCGTCGACAGCATCACTTCCTACGACGACCGCATGCAGTCGATCGCGCGCTCTACAGCCCGAGTCCTCGACCATGTGGGAGAGAATTTTGGAATCCTGGGCGCTGCGGAACGAGACAGTGGCCATGAAGTTCGCCGCTTCGGCGAAGAGACACTTTTCGAAGCGCTGCGAGACCACAACAGCGAAGCCATCAAAGCATCTGGCGTAAAGAGGATCGTCACCGCCGACCCACATGCATTGAATGCCCTCAAGCATGACTACAAGGATGCCCCGCCAGTCGAACATATCAGCCAGGTGATCGCCCGGGACGTGAAGGTCGGATTGATCAAGTTCCAGCCTGTGGCCAATACCAATGATGTTTACACCTACCACGATCCCTGCTACCTCGGCCGGCACAACCAGGTCTATGAAGATCCGCGGCAAGTGCTCGATGCGATCCCTGGCCTGAAGCGCGTGGAGATGGCCAGGTCTCGCGATCGCTCGTTCTGCTGCGGGGGCGGCGGGCTGATGCTGTTCTACGAGCCGAAAGAAGACGAGCGCATGGGCGTGAAGCGCGTGCGCATGGCCGCAGATGCGGGAGCCAATGTGATCGTGACCGCCTGTCCCTTCTGCATGGTCAACATCGAGGACGCCATCAAGGTCGCAGGTTTGGAGGGAAAAATGACCGTCATCGATCTGGCGGAACTGGCAGACCGGCAAATGCTGCGCCCGGCTTCGCCAACCGCGGCAACCAGTTCTTAGGGAGGTTGAAGGTGGAAATACTAGTGTGCGCAAGAAGAGTACCTGACACATCGGAGAACGAGATTGCGCTTAACAGCGCCGGCAACGACATCGAGCGGGACGAACTGGTCTATTCGATAAACGAGCCGGACAATTACGCGGTCGAGGAAGCGCTCCAGATCGTCGCCCGGGTCGGCGGAAGCGTGACCGTGGTCACGGTCGGCAGCGAAGACGACGAGGAGATCCTTCGTCGCGAAATGGCCATGGGCGCAAGCCACGGCGTGTTGCTCTCCGATGACGCCTTCATCGGATCGGATGGACGAGGCATTGCCGCCATCCTGAAGAGCTTCGTGGCCAAAGGCAATTACGACCTCATCCTCACCGGCGTGCAGGCCGAGGACGGCGCGGCACAGGTCGGCGGAATGCTGGCAGCGATGCTCGACTATCCCTTTGCATCGCTGGTCAATTCCATCGAGGTGCTGGACGCGAGGAAGCTGAAGATTGGCCGCGAGATCGAGGGCGGCAACCGGGAGATCAACGAGATCGATCTTCCCTGCGTGCTCTCGATTCAGACCGGCATCAACGAGCCGCGCTACGTCGGCATGCGCGGGATTCGAGCGGTCGCCTCGGTCCCGATCCCGACCCACGCTGCGTCGGACCTGGGACTTGATCCGGGCACAGTCGGCGATGCGGGCGCAAAAGTAAAGCGGGTGGACTACTTCGTGCCCGTCCTGGGGAAAGGCGCCGAGATGCTCTCCGGCAGCCGCGAAGAAAACATCGACAAGCTGGTTGAGCTGATGGCGGCCAAAGGAGGGCTGAATTAATGCCTCGAATCTTTGCTTACGTCGTACACAAAGGTGGCGTTGCGGACGACTCCGCGGCGGAGTTGCTGGCTGCGGCGTGCAAGATCGATCCCACAGGATCTGTCACCGCCGTGGTAACGGGCTTTGGTCCCAACCTGGACCGCGTCTGCGAGTCGCTGCGCGCGTCTTTTGGCGAAGTGTGGAAGATCGCAAACCAGAGCCTCGACTATCCCAATGCCGAGTTGATCCGGAAAGCTCTGGTCAAGGTGCTGCCGTCAGGCTGCCTCGTGCTGATTCCACACGACCATTTCGGCATCGATCTCGCTCCGGGGCTGGCGGTCAAGTTAAATGGGGCGTTTGTCTCCGACGTCCCGGATGTCAACGGCAGTGAGGGCAGCAATCTGAAGGTTGTTCGTCAGGAGTTCGGGGGACAACTCAGCGCGCACGTTTGCTGTGACATTTCGTCGGGCGCCGTGATCACGGTGCGCCCAGGCGCCTTCAAACCTGCCGGGAACAATCCCGTCGTCGGATTGGTAGTAGACAAATCCTTCGACGTCGGTCCGCTTTCGGCCGGCCGCCGGTACCTCGAAACAGTCGTCGCCGAAGCTGGGGACGTCGACATCACCAGGCAACACGTGCTGGTCTCGATCGGGCGTGGCATTCAAGAGAAGAACAACATCGGGATCGCACAGGAACTGGCCGACGTGCTGGGCGCCGCGGTGAGCTGCTCACGGCCCGTGGTTGATGCCAAGTGGCTCGAGAAGTCGCGCCAGGTGGGCTCCTCCGGAAAAACGGTGAAGCCCAAGGTCTATCTGGCGTGCGGCATCAGTGGCGCCTTCCAGCACCTGGCTGGCATCAAGGGAAATCCTTTCATCGTCGCCATCAACAAGAACCCGAAAGCACCCATCTTCCAGGTTGCCGATATCGGCATCGTCGACGACCTGCTGGAGTTCCTGCCCGAACTGACTAATAAAATCCGCGAAATGCAAAGCGTTTCCGCGAAATGAGGTCGAGATCATGATCGCCAACAAGACTCTGAAGCTGAGCATCAAGTCGCTGCGTGAATTCGCCAAGAAACGCCTGCCTGACGATGTGTTGATGGACCTCGACGCGCGCGACGAGTGTCCGCTCGAGATCGTTCGCCACATGTGCAGTCCCGACAAGCTGGGGATTCAGTTGTTGTTCATCCCCGAGGAATACGGGGGAATGGGTGGGGGGACGTTCGACGTGTACTGCATTTGCGAAGAGATGGCGCGCATCGACCTGGGCGTTGCCACCTCGGTGCTGGCGACGTTCCTGGGCAGCGATCCGATCACGGTCGGTGCAACTCCGGAGCAGAAGAAACTGTGGCTGACACGCATCGCGGAGGAAGGGTTGCTGTTCGCCTACGGCGCAACCGAACCCGAAGCGGGCAGCGACCTGGGAGCGCTGCGGACAACCGCCGATCCGGTCGTTCAGGATGGCCGCATCGTCGGGTACAAGATCACGGGGAACAAGCAATGGATCAGCAACGGCGGTGTGGCCGACGCCTACACGATCCTCGCCAGTACTCCCGGTGGTCCCAGCTGGTTCGTGGTGGAGAAGGGAGCGAAAGGCTTCAGCCACGACAAGCCGGAAGACAAGCATGGCATTCGTCTCAGCAACACCGCCGCGCTCGCTCTCGACAATGTCTACGTCGAGGCCGATCGCCTGCTCGGCGGAGTGGAAGGCCAGGGACTGAACCAGGCACAAGCCGTATTCGGCTACACGCGATTGATGGTCGCCGCTTTCGGGCTGGGTGGAGGCTGGGCTGCGCTGGATCGCGCGATCCCGTATTCCACTAAGCGCATCCAGGCGGGTGCGCCGCTCTCCGAGAAGCAGGGCTACACCCACAAGCTGATAGTTCCCAACGTCGCGAGGCTGGAAGCGGCCCGCGCTTACATCGAAGAGACCGCCGAGCGCATTGACGCGGGCGAAGGCAGCCTGAATACGGAAGGCGCCATCGCGAAATACATGGCCACCGAGGCCGGCAATCTGGCTGCCGACGCGAGTATCCAGGCGCTCGGCGGATACGGCTACACGCACGAATACATGGTGGAGAAGATCAAGCGCGATGTGCGCATCACCACGATTTATGAGGGCACCTCCGAAATCATGGAGATGACCATTGCTCGCGACCGTTGGCAGCTTCACCTAAAGACCCGCGGCCAGCACTACCACGATCAGGCCAAGAAGCTCGAAGCGCTGCATGCTACACACCCCAACCTTGGCGCAGACAGCGCGTCTCTGGCGCTTCACGCGTTAGCAGAAGCGATGGAGAAGGCTCGTGTGGCCCGCTTGACGCGGTATCAACACATTCTTCTGCGCCTGGGCGAGTTGATCGCGTACGCCGAATGTGCCGGCAGTCTGGCCCACCGCGCCGCGCTCATGGCGGACAACAAACTGAACGAAAAGGCTAACCACCGTTTCGATGCAACTGCCTTGGCAGCAATCAGCCGGGTCTTCGCGCGGGAGGCTGCGCTGAAAACAGGCACAGAAGGCACACGCTGGATCATCGGGGCCGGAGGCGTCAGCAGTGCTGATGTGCCGGCTCTCGAAACGAGTTTGAGACTGCCGGCGATTCACCATGCGCAGGCAGGTTTGATTTCGGACATGGATTATGTGGCAGACGTGCTGTACGGCCGCGCCGCCAAGCGTACGGAGCAGGCGGCGTAGAAACGAAGCAACGACGTTACGACCCAGGGGCTGTGCTCTTACAGGCCAGCCTTCCCTTTTTCTTCCTAGTTCCTGAAGGGGCGCCATCATGGAGAAGACTTCATACCGAGCCATCGCGATCGTCGGGGTAGGAGCCGTCCTGCCCGACGCACCGAACGTAACCACTTTCTGGGAGAACATCAAACGCGGCCGCTACAGCATCAGCGAGGTCAGACCGGAGCGGTGGGACCCGGCGCTCTACTACGACCCCGACCCGCGAGCGCCGGACAAAACGTACTCCAAGATCGGCGGCTGGGTGCGCGAGCATACCTGGGATCCGATCAAGTGGCACCTGCCCATTCCTCCGCGCGTGGCCGATGCCATGGACGGATCGCAGAAGTGGGCGATCGCATGCACGCGCGAAGCACTCGAAGACTACGGCTATCCCAAGCGGCCACTCGATCCCGACCGCACAGCAGTGATCCTCGGCAACGCCATGGGTGGCGAGCGGCATTACTTTACAGTCTTGCGCGCGTACTTTCCAGAGTATGCCCGCCAGTTGGCCGAGAGCCCAAGCTTTCTCGCTCTTCCCGAAGCTGCGCGCACCGAAATCATCCGCGAGTTGCACGATCGCATGGGAAAGCACCTGCCGGAGATTACGGAAGACAGCATGCCGGGCGAACTCGCGAACTGTATCGCTGGACGCATCGCCAACATTTTCAATTTTCACGGCCCGAATTTCGTTTGCGATGCAGCCTGTGCCTCGGCGATGGCGGCGATCAGTTCGGCGGCCGAGGGATTGATCCAGGGCGACTACGACTTCGCGGTCACCGGCGGAATCGACCGCAACATGGGCGTTTCGACCTTCGTCAAGTTCTGCAAGATTGGAGCGCTATCAGGGACCGGTACGCGTCCCTATGCAGAGGGAGCCGACGGCTTCGTGATGGGCGAGGGAGCGGTGATTTTCTTGCTGAGACGGCTCGCCGATGCCGAGCGCGACGGTGACAAGGTCTATGCCGTCCTCCGCGGCATGGGCGGATCGAGTGATGGGAAAGGCAAGGGCATTACGGCTCCCAACCCGATAGGCCAGAAGTTTGCCATCGAGCGAGCCTGGGCAAAGGCGGGGCTTTCCCCTGCGACGGTCACCTATATCGAGGGCCACGGGACGTCAACGCGCGTGGGCGACGTGGTGGAAGTGCAAAGCATGGCCGAGGCGCTGAACAGTTTCCATCTTCCCGCGCACACGGTTGCACTTGGCTCAGTCAAATCGAACTTTGGACACCTCAAGGGAGCAGCCGGCGCTGCTGGATTTCTGAAGACGGCCTTGGCGCTCCATCACAAGGTGCTTCCACCCAGCGTGCACTGCGAGCACCCCAACCCCGACATCGATTTTGTCCACTCTCCTCTTTATGTGAATACCACGCTGCAACCGTGGGAGGTTCGGCCCGACGAGGTTCGCCGAGCCGGCTTGAGCGCTTTCGGTTTTGGCGGGACGAACTTTCATGCCGTGCTCGAGGAATACATCCCGCACCGGCTCAACGGAAATGGCAAGCGCAGCGTGGCGGTGAGCAACGTTCCGCCGCTGGCAACGGAGAAGACCATGAATGCGAAGGAAGTTTCCGGTAAATCGACTGCTCAATCGTCTGGCAAGGCTCCGCTGCGTGGAGCACTGCTGCTCGGCGCGGCCTCGGTGGCTGAACTGATTGAGCGGCTGAGTGTAATTGAGAGCGAAGCCAAGAGCGGTCGTGCGCCCGCGCCCACGTCCCCCGCTGAAGCGGACTTGCGTGCGCCGGAACGTCTGGCGATCGACTACGCGGATGCCGCGGAACTGGCCGCAAAATCCACGGCTGCCCTGAAGGCCTTGGCCGCGAATCAGCCTGGGATCTGGAAGGCGCTGCGCGCGCAAGGCATCTTCCGCGGGCATGGTCCTGCTCCCAAAGTGGCCTTCCTGTATCCAGGACAAGGATCGCAGTACCTGAACATGCTGCGGCCGCTGCATTCGATCGAGCCGATCGTTGCCGACACGTTCGCAGAAGCCGATCGGATCATGACGCCGATTCTCGGCAAACCGCTGAGTGATTACGTTTTCGTGGACCAAACCGACGCCGAGACGCTCACTAAGGCAGAAGAGGATCTACGGCAAACTGCGATCACGCAGCCTGCGGTGTTGACCACCGATCTGGCGCTCACGCGTGTGCTCGCCGCTTACGGCATCGAACCCGATTTCACCATGGGCCACAGCCTGGGCGAGTACGGAGCATTGATCGCCGCCGACGGCATTCCGTTCGCCGACGCGCTCGAGGCCGTCGCGGCGCGCGGCCGCGAGATGACCCACTACTCCCCGGCCGACAAAGGCCGCATGGCAGCGGTGTTCGCTCCCCTCGAGGAAATCGAACGCATTTTGAAGACGGTCAACGGCTACGTCGTCATCGCCAACATTAATAGTGAACATCAGTCGGTCATCGGCGGCGCCAGCGCCGCAGTCGAGCAGGCGATGGCCGCATTGCTTAACGCGGGCTACGAAGTTACCGCCCTGCCCGTCAGCCATGCTTTTCATACCTCAATTGTTGCGCCGGCAAGTCAACCACTACGGAAAGTGCTTGAACGTCTGCACCTGCAGTCGCCTCGCCTGCCGATCGTCGCCAACACTAATGGCGAGTTTTATCCAACGGGTCCAGACGTCGTGCCGAAGATGCTCGACATTCTCGCCCAGCAGGTCGCCGCTCCGGTGCAATTCATCAAAGGCCTGCGCACCCTGTACGCCGCCGGCGCCCGCATGTTCGTCGAAGTCGGACCGAAAAAAGCGCTGCAAGGATTTGCCGAGGATGTTCTCGGCGCAAATGGGGACGTGGTCGCGATCTTCAGCAATCACCCGAAGGTGGGCGATATTCCCGCTTTCAACCAGGCTTTATGTGCGCTGTACGCTGCGGGATTGGGCCGCGGCACACCCGCAGTTCGGCAACCAGCTTCCCCAGAGTTGCAAGCGCCGGTTGTGCCCGTCATTGATAAGGCACAGATCGCCGCTGTCCCACAGCCTCCAGCAGCGATACCATCTTCACAAAACGGGGATCGCTATACCGAACTCGGGCACCTCTTCGCCGACGTCCTCGAACGTGGCTGGCAGATTTACAAGGGCAAACGTTCGGCTGCGCCCCAAGCTCCCGTTGTAATCACCGGCGCGGCACTCGGTCTGCCCGGCACTGACCACATCTTCGACGACACCAACGTCGCCCGCATCCTGCAAGGCGATCAGTTCATTGCCTCGATCCCCGCGCAGTTCCGGCGGGCGATGCTCGAAAAGCACATCACGCGCCTGATGAAGAGCGACAACGGCGGTCCCACGTTCGAAACCATTAATAAGGTAGAAGAGGTCATCAAGCTTGCGGGCCGTGGCGGCGCCTTCGACCTGGTGTCCGAGTTTGGCGTCTCCGCCGAACGGCGAGCCGCCCTTGACCGCGTGACCCAATTAGCCATCGCGGTGGGCCTCGATGCCTTGCGCGACGCCGGAATTCCGTTGGTGCTTCGTTACAAGACAACCAGCAAGGGCACGCAACTGCCCGATCGATGGGGGTTGCCGGATTCTCTTCGTGATGATACCGGCGTGATTTTTGCCTCCGCCTTTCCTGGGCTCGATTCGTTTGCCGACGAGATGGCGCGCTACTACGCGGACCGTGCTCGGCGAGAGCAGCTTGCTGCGCTTCAAGATCTGCGCGCGCGAGTCAACGGCAACGGCCACTCCGCTCTGGGAGAGGAAATCGATCGTCGAATCGCTGATGTTCGAGCCGCAATCGAGAAAGACCCTTATGTCTTCGAGCGCCGATTCCTGCTCCGCACGCTCTCTATGGGACACTCGCAGTTCGCCGAATTCATCGGCGCTCGAGGTCCCAACACGCAAATCAACTCCGCCTGCGCAACCACCACGCAAGCTGTTTCCCTCGCCGAGGATTGGATCCGCGCTGGTCGTTGCAGCCGGGTGATCGTGATCTCCGCAGACGACGTTACCTCCGACCACCTGATCGACTGGATGGGTGCTGGCTTCCTGGCAAGTGGTGCAGCGGCCACCGACGAAACGGTCGCGGAGGCTGCCATTCCGTTTGACCGCCGGCGCCACGGCCTGATCGTGGGCATGGGCGCCGCGGCCCTGGTGGTGGAGAGCACCGACGCAGCACGCGAGCGTGGCATCCGGCCAATCTGTGAAGTGCTGGCCAGCGTCACTGGCAACAGTGCATTCCATGGCACGCGTCTCGATGTTCAGCACATCGGGCAGATCATGGAGAACCTGGTCGCGAAAGCGGAAGCACGCATCGGCGTCTCGCGGCACGAGCTCGCGCCCAAGACCGTGTTTGTCTCGCATGAAACCTATACTCCGGCGCGCGGCGGAAGTGCCTCGGCCGAGATTCACGCTCTGCGCCGCGTCTTCGGAGACGTCGCAGATCAGATCGTAATCGCCAACACCAAGGGTCTCACCGGTCACGCCATGGGCACTGGCATCGAAGACGTGGTCGCTGTGAAGGCTCTTGAAACCGGCCTCGTCCCACCCGTGGCCAACTTCAAGGAAGTTGACCCCGAACTCGGACCACTGAATCTGTCCAAGGGTGGCTCCTATCCGGTGGAATACGCCTTGCACCTGGGAGCCGGCTTTGGCTCGCAGATCAGCATGACGCTGGTGCGCTGGGTGAAATCACCAGACGGCGTGCGCGCCGATCCGAAGGCGCTCGGCTATGCCACTCGCATCGCCGATCACGCTGCATGGGACAACTGGCTCTCGGGAATCGCAGGGCATCCAGCCGCTGCGTTGGAGGTTGTCCACCGCACGCTGCGTATCCCGGAACAGAAATCCTCGGCGCACGTGGCAGATGTAACGAGCCAGCCGGCTGTCGCATCCATCCCCGCTCCCGTTGTCGTTCAAGCAACGCCTGCGCCGCCGCTGCCGCCGCCAATTCCGAAAATGCAAGCAGCGGTTGTGAAGCCGGCACCGAAAGTCGAATCTCCCGCAACCTCGGCACCAGCTCTAGCAGCGTCAATCAAGGGCGATGCGGTGAAAGAGAAGGTTCTCGCACTGGTTGCGGAAAAGACCGGCTATCCGGTCGACATGCTTGATCTGGATCTCGATCTCGAAGCCGACCTTGGTGTTGACACGGTCAAGCAAGCCGAGGTGTTCGCCTCGATCCGCGAGGCCTATAACATCCCACGCGATGAGGACCGCAAGCTGCGCGACTATCCCACGCTGGCGCACGTGATTCGCTTCGTGTATGAGAAACGCCCTAACCTGTCCAACGCCTCGCAGCCAACAGCACCTCCCGCAACGGGTGAGGTCAAGGGTGCGGAACCGGTGATTGCTGCTGTTTCCGAGCAAGCCGTTTCAGCTGACTCTGTAAGGGACCGCGTGCTGGCACTGGTCGTGGAAAAGACCGGCTACCCGCAAGACATGCTCGACCTCGACCTCGATTTGGAAGCCGATCTCGGAGTCGACACCGTGAAGCAAGCCGAAATGTTCGCGGCCATCCGCGAGATTTACAACATTCCTCGGGATGAGAACCGCAAGTTGCGCGACTATCCAACGCTCGCGCACGTGATTCGCTTCGTGTTTGAGAAGCGCCCTGACCTGGCTCGCGCGACTTCGGCCGCATCGACCGTTATTCCAGCCACCCCAGTTGCAAGAGAAGCAACCCAGCCGGTCGCGACACGGACCGCGAGCCTATCCACCGAAACTGTCGGCGACTCTGTCAAGGATCGTGTCCTGAAGCTGGTCGTGGAAAAAACGGGTTACCCGCAGGAGATGCTCGACCTCGATCTCGATCTGGAAGCTGATCTCGGTGTTGATACAGTGAAGCAAGCCGAAATGTTTGCGGCGATCCGCGAGATTTATAGCATCCCGCGCGATGAGAACCGCAAGCTGCGCGACTATCCAACACTGGCGCACGTCATCGGCTTCGTTTACGAGAAGCGGCCCGATCTGCTTAAGCCGACTGCAACGGAACAAGTCACAAGCGAACCGCCTTTGCGTGCTCCAGTTTCGTCTGCGGCAGACACGCCCGTGCAAGCCGCCGTTCCGATAATTGACTCGATCAAGGAGACCGTGCTCGATATCGCGGCGGAAAAGACCGGGTATCCGAAGGATATGCTCGACCTCGAACTCGATCTCGAAGCCGATCTTGGTATCGACACCGTGAAGCAGGCGGAGATGCTGGCTGCGATTCGTGGTGCGTACAACATCCCCCGCGACGAGACTCTGAAAGTGCGTGACTTTCCTACCTTGGCCCACGTCATCAAGTTCGCGCAGGAGCGGGCGGGGATAAAGATCGCAGCAACGAAAAGTCCGCAGGAAAACAAGAAGGCAGATATGGCATCGATATCACCGACGGCTCCGTCGCCTGTGACGATGCCGCGCCCCCCGCTGGCCAGCCTGGACGCCGCCAATCGCATCCCTCGCCGGGTCCCGATTCCTGTTTTACGTCCACCCCTTTCCATCTGCAAGTCGAGTGGGGTTACTTTGAGCGAGGGCCAGCGCGTCATCATCATGCCCGATGAAGACGGAGTGGTCGAAGCTCTCGAGCAACTCCTGAAAACAAAAGGCGTGGAAGTGTTGCGCATCGCGGACGCATCCAACCCGGATGCGCTGGCAAGTTGCCTGAAGGGCTGGCTCTCTGCCGGGCCAGTGCAGGGAGTGTACTGGCTTTCGGCGCTGGATCCAGAGGGAGATCTGCAGGTGCTCACTCCATCTGCCTGGCATGCCGCCGTGGGCGTGCGTTTGAAGGCTCTCTTCACGACCATGCGTGTGCTTTACGAACAAATCTCTAAACCGGAAACCTTCCTGATTTCTGCAACACGACTCGGGGGACAGCACGGATACGACGAAGCGGGCGCACTCACCCCGCTCGGCGGCGCGGTCACCGGCTTCACAAAAACCTACAAGCGCGAGCGCCCCGAGTCGTTCGTCAAAGCGATTGACTTCGGACTCGAGTACACGGCAGCACAAGAGGCCGAACTTCTGATTGCGGAAACGCTAAGCGATCCGGGAGCCCTCGAGATCGGATACAAAGACGGTTTGCGCTGGACGATTGGGCTCGAAGAACAACCGGCGGCAGACGGTCAACCCGGCATGACGCTGGACCAGAGCACCGTGTTCCTGATCACTGGGGCCGCTGGCAGTATCGTCTCGGCCATCACCGCTGATCTCGCAACTGCCTCCGGCGGTTCCTTCTACCTGCTCGATATTGTTCCCGAACCCGATCCAGCGAATCCCGACCTGGAGCGATTTATGACGGATCGCGATGGCCTGAAGCGCGATTTGTTCGCGAGAATTCAGGCGCGCGGGGAGCGCGCCACTCCGGCGTTGGTCGAGAAGGAACTGGCCGCACTTGAGCGGGCCAAAGCGGCCCGTAGTGCGATCGACGCCGTGCGCGCTGCCGGCGGCACGCCTTATTACTTCAGCGTCAACCTCACCGATGCGGAGGCGGTCGCGAAGGTTGTGGATCAGGTACGCCAACGGCACGGTCGTGTCGATGTCCTGTTGCACGCTGCCGGTCTCGAACGCAGCCGTTTCCTTCCAGACAAAGACCCGCGCGAATTCGATCTGGTCTTTGACGTCAAATGCGACGGTTTCTTCAATCTCTTGAAGGCCATTGGCGACATGCCACTGGGCGCGACCGTGGCGTTCAGCTCGATTGCCGGCCGCTTCGGCAATCCCGGGCAAACCGACTACAGTTCAGCGAACGATCTTCTCTGCAAGATCACGTCGAGCTTCCGCACCGCGCGCCCGGCCACTCGTGGGATCGCTATCGATTGGACGGCTTGGGGCGGAATCGGCATGGCGACTCGCGGGTCGATTCCGAAAGTGATGGAGGCTGCCGGGATCGATATGCTTTCTCCCGAAGCAGCGGTTCCGTTGATTCGCCGCGAACTCACCGCCGGCAGAACGTGCGGCGAGATTGTGATTGGTCAGAGGCTGGGTGTGCTGCTGAAAGAATGGGATCCGACTGGCGGGATCGATACCGCCATCCTTGACGTGACGCGAGCGGACCAAGCTCTTCCGGTGCAGGGGCCAATGGTCGGCAAAATCGCCAACATGGGGATTTACGGTGGTCTGACGATCGAAACCACGCTCTGCCCGAAAACCCAACCCTTCCTGCACGATCACCAGATCGACGGAACGCCTGTGCTGCCCGGTGTGATGGGAATTGAGGCCTTCGCAGAAGCCGCCCTCAAGGTTCTCCCCGGCTGGCACATCAAGGCAATCGAAGACGTGAACTTTCTGGTGCCATTTAAGTTCTATCGCCATGAAGATCGTGCGATAACCGTCGAAGCAACCATACATCCGCACGGCGAAGAACTGGTTGCCGATTGCTGTTTGATTGGACGCCGGATCCTCCCCACTCAGGCCGAGCCGCAAACCACCAGGCATTTCACAGCCCGCGTACTGCTGAAGAAGCACCCTCCCGCCGCTTCGAAAGCTGCCCGTCCAGAACAACCCCTGGACCTCGCGGTCGAGGCACGCGAAATCTACCGGCTGTACTTCCACGGGCCGGCTTACCAAGTCATCGAGAAGGCATGGTGGAACGGAACCCAAATGATTGGGCAGTTGGCAGATGACCTGCCAAGCAATCATTTTCCTGCGGATCTGCCAACACTTATGTCTCCCAGGTTGATTGAACTGTGTTTCCAAACGGCCGGGTTGTGGGAAATGGGTAACCAGAGTCGCATGGGCTTACCCCAGCACCTGGATTGCGTCACCGTGCTTGCTCCGGAACCAGTCGGAGTTCGGCTCTTTGCGGTCGTCACGCCCGATGCGCAGCACGGAACCTTTGACGCCGACGTGGTCGACGCAAACTGCAACCGTTACCTGCATCTGACCGGCTACCGCACAGTGGCTGTCCCCAATGCGTTCATCGAGGATCAGGTAAAAGCTTTGCGAGCGATGCTGTCACCTGCAACGGTCGCAGCGTGAGAAGTTCAACTCGAAGGGGTGAGGATCGGACGATCGGAGATGTCATGAACCGCGAATTTCAACGCGTGGCGATTGTCAACCGCGGCGAAGCGGCCATGCGGTTTATTCATGCCGCTCGCGAATTCAATCACGAGCACGGCACGTCCTTGCGCGCCATCGCCCTGTTTACCGAGCCCGATCGTCATTCCATGTTCGTGCGCGAGGCGGATGAGGCGGTGTGCCTGGGTTCCGCCCAGGCCCTTGATCTCAATACCGCGCAATTCAAAACCAGATACGTGGACTACGAAAGCCTCGCTCAGGCGCTGACCTCCGCACGAGCCGACGCGGTGTGGGTGGGTTGGGGCTTTGTGGCTGAGCATGCCGCATTCGCCGACCTTTGCCGTGAACTGGGAATTGTGTTCATCGGCCCAGACCCGGATGTTATGCGGCGGGTAGGCGACAAGATCGCCTCGAAACGACTGGCCGAGGAGGCGCGCATCCCCGTCGTGCCCTGGAGTGGTGGATCGGTGGAGACACTTCCCGAGGCGATTCAGCATGCCGAACGCCTGGGCTACCCCCTTTTGATTAAAGCGACGGCGGGTGGTGGCGGCAGAGGAATTCGCGCAGTTCATGCCCCTGACCAACTGCCACAGGCCTTTGAAGCAGCCCGCTGCGAAGCCTTCAAAGCATTCGGCGATCCCACCCTCTTTCTGGAGCGGCAGATTTCCGGCGCCCATCACGTCGAAGTCCAGATCATTGCGGATCATTACGGAACGATCTGGGCTGCAGGCGTGCGTGATTGCACGATTCAGCGCCGCCACCAGAAGGTTCTCGAGGAAGCGCCCTCTCCGGTGCTCTCGCGCGAACAGGATGAGGAACTCCGCGCAGCGGCAGTCCGTTTGAGCAAGGCGGCACATTACGAGAATGCTGGCACCGTCGAGTTCCTGTTCGAACTCGACCGTATTCACTTCTGGTTTATGGAGATGAATACCCGCCTTCAGGTGGAACATCCCGTAACCGAATGTACGACCGGAATCGATCTCGTAAAGCTGCAGATTCACGTCGCCCGCGGCGGACGCCTCGAGGGCGATCCTCCACGTACGACCGGACACGCGGTCGAAGTACGGCTGAACGCCGAAGATCCTGACAACGGATTCTCCCCAGCGCCCGGTAAGATCCGGAGGTTCCGCATGCGGACCGGCCCCGGCGTCAGAATTGACACCGGTGTTGGTGAAGGAGACTCCATCGCCCCGGAGTTCGATTCGATGATCGCGAAGATCATTGCTTACGGCCGGACGCGGAGAGAGGCCCTAGCCCGGCTTCACCGGGCATTACAGGGCAGCGTCATCGTTATCCAGGGGGGCACCAGTAACAAGCCTTTCCTGCTTGAACTGCTCAATCGCCCAGAAGTCCAGAACGGAGATCTGCACACCGGCTGGCTGGATCATCTCGCCGCGAACGGCAAACATCTTTCTCGGCAGCATGCAGCCGTGGCCATTATCCAGGCTGCTATCGAGGCGTACGACGCTGAACTGGCTGTGGAACAGAGCCGCTTTTATGCGTCGGCGGCGCGCGGGCGCCCGCAAGTGGGCGCCGAGTCGGGGCGCGCGGTCGCCCTTCGTTATCGAGGCAATCCCTATGCGGCGAAAACCTACCGGCTAGGCCCGACCCGATACCGCGTGGAAGTGAGCGGCTCGCGTATCGACGCGACGGTTGACCGTCAGGGCGACTTCGAGTATTGGCTCACCATTTCAGGACAGCACTTCCACGTAATCTCAGTCAGGGAGGATCGCCAGTACCGAATTGAAGTGGACGGCGTCTCGCACCGTGTAGACCGCGACGATGGTGGCTTCGTGCACGCTCCCTCGCCCGCAGTCGTGGTGTCGGTCCAGGCAAAGCCCGGCGATTCGGTCAAGATGGGCGATCGCCTGGCCGTACTTGAGGCCATGAAAATGGAGATGCAGCTGCTCGCTCCATTTTCCGGAAAAGTGCGGCAGGTACTGGCCATGCCAAACGTGCAGGTAGACACAGGAACGCCACTTCTGCAGATCGACCCCGATACGTCGAACCCATCCGACGCCGCAGAGAACAACATCGACTTCAGCGGATCGTTCGTGGCGGCCGCGTCTGCTGACGACCTTCAATCCACGTGCCGGCGCAGCCTGGATGAGCTTCGTCAGCTAATGCTCGGTTTCGATTTCGATTCTAAGAACAGCACCCAGTTGCTCGCGAAATGGGGCCAGATCTGCCCAATTGACAGCGATGAGATCCGGGCAGCGGAAGATGAAATACTCAGCATCTTCGTGGATATCCGTTTCCTCTTCCAGAGAGAACCGGCTGTGAATCACCGGGCTGAGGGGCCGAGCGCGGAAGCGTACTTCTTCGCCTACCTCAGAATGCTCGACACGCGCGGCGAGACTCTTCCACCGGTATTCGTCAGCTCGCTGAAGCGCGCGCTCGCCCACTACGGCGTTCACACCCTCGACCGGACTCCCCAACTCGAAGAGACTCTGCTGTGGATTTGCAAATCTCACAGCCGTGCCGAGCAGCAGATCGCTTCCATCCTCGGAATTCTCGAGCGCCGTCTGTTGCGGGCTAATGTTCTGGCTCCCATCGCGCAGGAGTCTTTCCGGGCGCTGCTCGAACGGATGATCGCGATCACGAACGGTAATTTCCTCTCGCTCAGCGACCTCGCCCGCGAAGTTCGTTACCGCTACTTCGATCAGCCGGCTTTTGAGCGGACCCGCAAACACGTCTACGAGCAAGTGGAGGAGCAGCTCTCCCAAGCAGCCGCCACCCACACTGTCGCTGACCGCCGCGAGAAACTCCGCGCACTGGTGGAATGTCCACAGCCGCTGGTGACCCGGTTGTCGAGCCATTTCGCAACCGCGGACGCGAATCTTCGCAAATTGATGCTCGAGGCAATCACCGCGCGGTACTACCGCATTCGGCCCCTCGTCGGCTTGTGTTCTTTCGAAGCTGAAGGCCGATGCCACGCTTCGGCTGAATATGATCACGAAGGAAAGCACGTTCAGACCTTCACCACCCAGGTCGAGTATTCCCAGTTGGCGCAAGCTGTCGAGACCATGTCGCGGCTGGTCGTTTCTGTGCCTGTGGAAAACAACGTCGTCATGGACTTCTATGCCTGGCACAGTGGGCCTTTGAGCGACGTCGATACTACCCAGCAAGAGATCCAGAAGATTCTCAACCAGGCGCACTTCCCGCGTGCCATCCGGCGCATCGTCGTGGTCGTCACAGGTCCGGGCCGCGGCGAAGGAATAGCAGGCACGCACCACTTCACCTATCGTTCGAGCGAAACCGGGTACATCGAAGAGAAGCTTTACCGCGGGATTCATCCCATGATGGCCAAGCGGCTGCATCTCTGGCGGCTCAGTAACTTCAATATTGAACGCCTGCCCTCCGTCGAAGACGTTTACCTCCTGCGCGCGGTTGCCCGTGACAATGCGAAAGATGAGCGGCTCTTTGCCTGCGCGGAAGTGCGCGATGTTACTCCAGTGAAGGACATAAAGGGACGCGTGGTGCAGCTCCCGCACCTGGAGCGCATGCTGGCAGAAGCTCTCGCCGGGATCCGTGTCTTCCAGTCGCGCCGGCGTCCTCATGAGCGGCTCCATTGGAACCGGATATTCCTCTACGTTTGGCCACCTCTGAATCTCTCGCGAGAAGAACTGCACGACATCGTGCACCGTCTGGCTCCATCGACCGAAGGCTTAGGCCTGGAGCAGGTCATCGTCCGCGCACGCATTCCGAATCCCGCTACTGGAGAACTGCGCGACATGGTGGTTCGCGTTTCTATCCCAGGCGGGAACGAGATTCTCATTACATTCCGGCCCGCCGATAAGCTGCAGCCCATCAAGCCGCTGACCGAGTACGAGCAGAGAGTTGTCCGCATGCGGCAGCGCGGATTCATCTACCCGTACGAAATCATCAGGATGCTCACGCCCGCTCAGAAAGATACGAGAGCGGAATTCCCTCCGGGTGAATTCGTCGAGTACGACCTCGATGCCGATCAACAACTGGCGCCGGTGATGCGTCCCCATGGCCTGAACCAGGCCAATATCATCGTTGGCCTGATTCGAAACTTCACCGACAGGTATCCGGGCGGCATGACGCGCGTCCTCCTGCTGGGCGACCCCAGTAAAGATCTGGGCGCCATCGCCGAGCCGGAATGCCGCCGCATTCTGGGGGCGTTGGATCTGGCACAGGCTAAAGGCGTTCCCCTGGAGTGGTTCCCGCTTTCCGCCGGCGCCAAGATCTCGATGAAAAGTGGCGTGGAGAACATGGATTGGATTGCTCGTGTTCTGCGACGGCTGATCGAATTCACCCAGGCCGGATGCGAAGTGAATCTGATCGTGAACGGCATCAACGTCGGGGCGCAGCCTTATTGGAATGCCGAGTCCACCATGCTCATGCACACGCGAGGCATCCTGGTGATGACGCCCAAGGCCGCAATGGTGCTAACGGGAAAGCGCGCACTCGACTATTCGGGCAGCGTTTCTGCCGAGGACAACCAGGGCATCGGCGGTTACGACCGCATCATGGGCATCAACGGGCAGGCGCAGTATTGGGCGCGTGACATCGGCGAAGCCTGTCACATTCTCTTGCGACACTATGATCACACCTACGTTGCTCCGGGCGAACGCTTCCCGCGGCAAGCGGTCACTAACGATCCCACTAACCGGGATGTCCGCCTTTATCCTCACAGCAGCATTGGCGAGGAGAGTTTCACTTGCATCGGCGACATCTTGTCGGACGAGACGAATCCCGGCCGAAAGAAGCCATTCGACATCCGCCAGGTCATGACGGCGGTCATTGATCAAGACCACGCGCCTCTCGAACGCTGGGCGGGAATGCGTGCGGCCGAGACGACGGTGGTCTGGGACGCACATCTGAGCGGCTACCCGGTTTGTCTCATCGGGATCGAATCGCGCCCAGTCCCGCGGCTCGGATTTGTACCTGCCGATGGTCCGGACCAGTGGTGCGCAGGGACTTTGTTCCCACAATCCTCCAAGAAGGTTGCGCGCGCGATCAACGCTGCCAGTAACAATCGTCCCCTCGTGGTCTTGGCGAATCTCTCGGGATTCGACGGCTCACCCGAGTCGATGCGCAGGCTGCAGCTCGAATATGGCGCCGAAATCGGCCGAGCCATCGTGAACTTCAAAGGGCCGATCGTCTTCTGCGTCATCTCCCGGTATCACGGCGGCGCATACGTGGTGTTCTCACGGGCATTGAACGAGCAAATCGAAGTTGCCGCCCTGGAAGGCACCTATGCCTCGGTGATCGGAGGCGCTCCGGCCGCGGCAGTGGTCTTTGCAGGCGAAGTAGAGGCTCGCGCGAAGAAAGATCCGCGCTTGCAAACGATAAGCGAAGCAATCGCCCAGGCCGACAATGCGCAGAAAGCCCGTCTGCGGCGAGAGTGGGAGGAAGTCTTCAAGGTGGTTCATTCCGAGAAGTTGGGACAGATGGCGGCCGAGTTCGATCGAGTCCATAGCGTGCAGCGCGCACTCGAGGTTGGCGCATTGGACTGCATTATCCCCCCGGCCCGCTTGCGTCCTTATCTTATCGACGCCGTGTCGCGAGGAATCGCGAAGGAAGAAGAGTTGATCACCAGTCCGGCGATGGTGAAAGCGGCTTGAAGGGAGGGCTACCCCCATGCGCGTGTACTGGCTGACGCAGGCAGCAAAAGACGTGCCACTCACAAACGATTGGCTGTGCGCCGAAGAAATCTCCTGTTGGAATGGCTTCCGATTTGCCAAACGCCGCGCTGACTGGCGCCTGGGACGCTGGACGGCGAAGGTCGCGATTGCCACCTGTCTGCGATGGCCGACCTATCCCCGGGTGCTCGCTCAGATCGAGATCCGCGCGACACCCTCCGGAGCGCCTGAAGCCCTCCTTCCCGGCCTGACAACGCCGCTCGCTTTTTCTATCAGCCATCGCGCGGGCGCTGCGATGTGTGCCGTTTCCCCCATACGAATGAAGCTCGGTTGCGACCTGGAGATTGTGGAACCGCGCGGTGATGCTTTCGTCACCGACTACTTCACCCCGGAAGAACAGTGTCTTGTGACTCGCGTGCCTCGCGCCGATCGGCCAGCGTTTCTGGGTCTGCTTTGGAGCGCGAAAGAAAGCGCACTCAAAGCAATCGGACAAGGTCTGCGCCTCGACACTCGGAGCGTCGCGGTCACTCCCCTCGACGGGCAACCCGATGTTTCCGGGTGGAGCCCGCTCCGAGTGCGTTGTGCGGGCAACCAGGTTTTTTACGGCTGGTGGCGAAACACCCACGGATTTCTGCACACGGTCGTGTCGGACCCCGATCCCGAATGCCCGATTGCGCTTCCCGTTTCAGACTACCGCCGGGACCTGATCGATTTTCCTGACACATCAAGCAGGAACGAGAGGGTTCCCGCAAAAATCGCATCGTAGGTCGTCATGGCTTCTCGACGAGACCAATTCGATTTCGATTTCATCGTGATTGGCTCTGGCTTCGGTGGCAGCGTTTCAGCTCACCGACTGGCGGAAAAAGGGTACAAGGTTGGCGTCATGGAGATGGGCCGCCGCTGGACGCCCGACACGCTGCCAAGCAGCAGTTGGTCCCTTCATCGCTGGTTCTGGCGCCCCAGGCTGGGCCTGCGAGGCTTCTTCAATATGCGCTTCTTCCGGCACGTGACCATCTTTCACGGTTGCGCTGTCGGCGGCGGATCCATCACATACGCCTGCACCCTGCTCACTCCACCCGAAAAGGTGTGGGACACTGGAACCTGGAAAGGATTGGCCGATTGGAAGGCGGAAATGCCTCGCTACTATGAGATTGCCGAGCGCATGTTGGGTGCAGCCGAAAACAAGATTCTTGGCCCGGCAGATCGCCTCCTCCAGCAGGCCGCCGTCGCCGTCGGTGCCGGCGACACGTTCTACCGGACCAGGGTCGGAATCTTCCAGGCTGAAGCGGGTCAGCCCGGCAATCAAACGTTTCCGGATCCATACTTTCAGGGAGAGGGACCGTCGCGAACGACCTGCCTCGGCTGTGGTGGCTGCATGATGGGCTGCCGCTTTGGCGCCAAGAACACTCTGGACTTGAGCTACCTGTATCTCGCCGAGAAACATGGGGCGCGGGTGTACCCGGAAACGCAGGTAGTTGACGTCCGACCCTTGAACAGCACTCGCGACGGAAGCGAAGGCTACGAGATTTCCACCATCAAATCGACGACGTGGATCGCCCGGCATCCGCAGAAATTCACCTGTCGCGCAGTCGTCTTTGCGGCTTCATCGCTAGGCACGATGGAGCTGCTCTTTCGACTCAAGGAAAAGGGCTCTCTCCCCGCGATCAGTACACAGGTGGGCAAGCGCGTGCGCACCAACTCGGAGTCGTTGATCGGTGCACGCATGCCTGGTTACCACGAAGACGTCTCGCAAGGCATCGCCATTGGTTCCGGCATCTACATCGACGAGCACACCCACATTGAAGCCGTGCGCTACCCGAGTGGATCCGACACCATGGGACTATTGACCACGATTCTCACCAATGGCCGTCCTGGTCCACGAAGGATTGTGCAATGGTTCCTCAACATCCTCCGCTCGTTTTTGCGCCATCCTCTGCGGACTTTGCGCGTCTTGCAGCCGCGAGGCTGGGCACGCGAATTTGTGATTTTGCTATGCATGCAAGCTCTCGATAGCCAGATCGAGATGCGCTGGGAGCGCCCCTGGTTCTGGCCTTTCCGCAAGTTCCTCGTGAGCGGCGGTGCGAAGGTGCCCACCTACATTC
>Ga0307478_10000417_pt1 | contig 44897 bp, 42 predicted proteins | sample atmos_gasesECM4C_2_FD_203713 | JGI IMG/M metagenome (GOLD analysis project Ga0307478, IMG submission 203713) | Hardwood forest soil microbial communities from Morgan-Monroe State Forest, Indiana, United States - atmos_gasesECM4C_05 | ecosystem: Environmental > Terrestrial > Soil > Temperate...
CTCCATGAAGCTGGGGAGCAGATCAAATCCGCTTACTTCGTAAATACAGGATTGCAATCCATCCTCACCGTCCAGCCGGATGGAAAGAGCGTGGAAGTTGGCCTGATCGGCAAAGAAGGGTTTGTTGGCCTGCCGATTGTTGCGGGATTTCGCACGAGTCCCACCAGGGTGATTACTCAGGGCGAGGGTACAGCGTACCGAGTGGATGTCGAGGCCTTCAAGCAAATCTTACCGCGTTGCCCTCAACTGGAAAGAGAGTTACATCGCTTCGGGCAACGGATCGCTATGCAGTCCACGCAGATCGCCGCCTGCAACCGGCTTCATGAGGTGGAAGAGAGACTCGCGCGCTGGTTGTTGATGAGCCGGGATCGCATCGGCTCTGACGAGCTCCCGTTGACCCAGGAGTTCTTAGGCCAGATGCTGGGAACTCGGCGGGCAAGCGTCAGCGTGGCGGCGAGTGTGCTGCAAAAGGCCGGGATGATCCGCTACACGCGTGGCAACGTCACCATTCTCGACATGCCAAAACTTGAGGGGGCTGCTTGTGATTGCTACGAGATCATCCAGCGGCAGTTAAGAAATTGGCGGAGAGAGACGGAGGGACCGTTGGCGAAGAATTAGAAGCACAGGCTGAGAAAGCTTATTCTGTGTGGTGATCGTCAGGCAGGGTACGCTGGTGTCCGCCTACGCGCTTGAAGTAGCACTCAGCATGCATGACATGGCCGTCCTCGTCAGCGGTATCGTCAGTATCCAGGTCAATTGGCCCGCCGCACATCGGACAAGTAAATTCTTTCTCGCTATAACGGTCCTTTTTACTCATGATAGGCCCGCTTTGGTTTCGAGGCAAAAAGTGTACTACATCTGTGCGGTAGGGTACAGTAGGATGCCCAACAGAAAACAAGGAATTGTCGGTCCTAGGCCGCACCCGGCTTTGCCGGCGATTACAGCAAATCCTGTATGTGCTGCCGCGTCTATTTTGGCTAGTTTCTAGCAAACCGATGATATTTCTTCCATGAGAAGGCCTTCGTTTTTCTAGCGGAGCGAGCCGGAAATTATGACAGGTTCCTCGCCCGTAGACTGGCTGCGCATGCGAAAGCGTCTCATTACTCCAACTCGGGAGAAGATTCGGACTCGCGGTGAAGGCTGGTTAGATATCGAGCGCGCGGCCGTAGTCGAGTTCACGTCGGAAGACCCGGATTATCCGATTGAGTCTACTTTCGTCTCAGGTGAGGCGCGAGGCTGGCGCGCGGCAGCGGCGGGTATCCAAACCATTCGGCTGATTTTTGATCATCCGCAAAAGCTCAGCTGTGTATCGCTTGTGTTTGAGGAAAGCGAAGCTGCGCGTACGCAAGAGTTTGTGTTGCGGTGGTCTGCGGATCAGGAAGGTACACTCAAAGAAATTGTGCGCCAGCAGTGGAACTTCAGCCCGCCCGAGACCATACGCGAGGTCGAAGAATATCGGATAGAGCTTTCCAGCGTAACCGTGTTGGAATTGGTCATCAATCCGGATATTGGTGGCGGGGGCGGTCGGGCCTCGCTAAAGAACTGTCGCCTTTCTTGATCTGGTACCTATTCGCGGCCGGTTGTTTGCCTCGGGCAACAGTAAAATCCAACGTGGGATCCGGAAACGTAGCCTACCGGGAATGCCGTATGGCGCAGAAAGAGAAAATCCGACTAATCTAATAAGGCGCTGCTGCGTGTCCGACGCAGGTGCGCAATGCTCCGTATGGAAGACAGAATTCGCAGACTGTGCCTGGAACTTCTTGCGAAGAAAGGCGACGAGGAAGTTGGGCCGATACTGGTCGAACTTCGGGAAGCGTTGCACCTGCACATCGAACGCATGCGGGAGCGTTTTGGCGCTTACCCATTCCTGGTGGAACGGCGCACCCGAAACTACAGTCCGCCGGTGAATAAACAAGACCAAGACAAGGAAGACGGACCGAACGAAACCAGGCCGAGAGATACGGGTAATTAAGGGACCGGACGAGTTATATAAGGTTTTTCGCTGGATGGCACGCGTACCCTGCGTTGCGCGGCCATTTCTTCGCGTTCCTCCAATACCTGAAGCAGCTCTTCGATTGTGGTTAGAAGTTTGTCCGGGTCTTGCTCAACAACGATCTGTTCGCAAAGTTCTCTCCAACGTTCTTTGGTTTCGCCTCGCAAGGTTGTCACCTCCAAAACTCGGCAGTTGGCTTCAGTCACGATCCTTTACGACGTGTCGTCAGTCGGCGGCACCTCCAGGCCGCTTCGTGGGAATTTCGAAAAAGAAAATCTGACCTAGGTAAGGAAGCAATTGTGCCGCCAAATGACTTGGCGACCAAAAATCATTCTGCAGCAGGAACTTGGCTATGCCCGTTCGATTTCCGGGGTGAGAGATCGCAGGGTAAAGTTTGCTGCCCAACCTCACAAATCGACGGCGAATACGGGAATCCCTGTATTCCATGCAGCGAGGACCCGCGAGTAGTGTAAAATGCCTCCGTGCGCTGCAGTGGCAGTGACTTCCCAGCGGATTTCTAGAATTCAAGCGCGCCATGGATGACAGGATAAACATCCTGATGGTTGACGACCAGCCGGGCAAGCTGCTTACCTATGAAGCCATGCTCGGTGAACTAGGCGAGAACCTGATCAAGGCTCATTCGGGGATGGAAGCCCTAGAACACCTGCTGAAAACCGACATTGCCCTCGTGCTCATGGACGTGAGCATGCCTGGAATGGATGGTTTCGAAACGGCGCAGATGATCCACAATCACCCGCGCTTTCAAAACACGCCTATCGTCTTCGTCTCGGGAATTCATGTGACGGACCTGGACCGGCTGAAGGGATATCAACACGGAGCTGTGGACTACGTTTCCGTTCCTGTTGTTCCAGAGTTGCTGCGGGCAAAAGTAAAAGTGTTTGCGGAGTTGCATCGCAAAACGCGCCAACTGGAAGCGCTTAACGCCCAGATGACAGTATTACAGGACGAAGAGCGGAGACGCATTGCGCGAGAGTTGCACGACAGCGTCGGGCAACTACTTGCCGCCATCAGTATGAACAGTGTCTTGCTGGAGGCTGAGTCTCATAAGCTAAGCCCTGAGGCAGCGCGACGCGTTTCTGAAAACGCAGCGATGGTCGACGATGCTAGTAGACAGATTCGTACCATTTCGCACCTGCTGCATCCTCCTTTGTTAGATGAAGTAGGTCTGGCCTCTGCGCTTCGTTGGTATGTTGAGGGGTTCTCCGAACGCAGCAAAATCGACGCAAAGCTCGACATCCCGCAGACCTTTGCGAGTTTGTCCAAAGAAATGGAACTCTCCATCTTCCGGGTCGTTCAGGAGTGCCTCACCAATATTCACCGTCATGCCGGGAGTCCGACGGCCGAAATTCGCATTATTCAAGACGACGCCTGTTTAAGAGTTGAGATCGAAGATGCGGGCAAAGGGATTCCGTCTGAAAAGCAGTCCACGTTCGGGGCCTTGGGTCGCACGGGCGTCGGGCTTCGTGGAATGCGAGAGCGCTTGCGGCAGCTAGGTGGCACTCTGCAAATCCAGTCAAATGGCCACGGAACTCAGGTGACCGCCATCCTGCCCGTTATACGTGCTACGGCTGCGCCTGCAGTCGAAGAAGTTACCAGTAGGTAGCTCTGACCTGAGGTGGGTCGGTGGCAGGTCAATCGGGTTAGGTACGTACTCATCGTCTTTCCGGCATTGCGGCTACGATGCCGCGCTCGGTCTAGCCAGCGGCTACAGCAAACCCTGTATGTGCTGCCGCGTTTGTTTTGGCTAGTCTCTGGAAGTTCGCAGCGGCCCATGATCTTTCTCCTTCTCTGCTGTTGAATTTCGCAGGACAAGAGTGGTGATATGGCGGCACGCTTTGACCGCCACAGGTGCAAAGGCGATGCGCCCGTACTGGCTGCTACCCGTTGGGACCGAGTGATTGTGTTCTTTATCACACAGGAGCAATTTGAATGGCGACAACTCTCAACCAAAAAACGAGCGGATTAGGTTCGATTATTTCGCGGCACAAAGAGCAGATTCTCTCCGAATGGCTTCGGGAGATGGGTGGAGCCGCCCGGCGCAGCGACCTGATCAAAGAATCGGAGTTGCAGTCTCAGTGTAGCCGTTTTATTGGGCTGCTGGCTGACGCTACGGGACAAGCTGGCACTATGGTGCAATCGTCGGCGTACGATCCGCTCCGGGACCTGCTCACTGATATTTCCAAAAGCCGCGCCGTGCAAGGATTCACCGCCAGGGAAACGGCTGTTTTCGTTTTTTCGATCAAGCGCCCCATTTTTACCGCGATCCGCGAGGAACTTTCCAAAGATCCGACCGCCATGGCGGAAGAGATGTGGAACGCTACGGAATTGCTGGACGGTCTCGGGTTGTATACGACCGACGCTTATCTCAAATCGCGGGAAGAAACAATTCACCGGCAGCAGGAAGAGATGCTTGAGCTTTCCACCCCGGTGGTTAAGTTGTGGGAGGGAATTCTTGCCCTTCCCCTGATCGGCACACTCGACAGCGCCCGCACCCAGGTGGTGATGGAGTCGCTACTGGAAGCAATTGTGCGCACGAACTCTCAAGTTGCCATCATCGACATTACCGGAGTTCCGACGGTCGACACGGTCGTGGCCCAGCATCTTATCAAGACGGTAACCGCGGCGCGGCTGATGGGCGCGGATTGCATTATCAGCGGAGTTCGTCCGCAGATTGCGCAAACCATCGTGCACCTCGGCATCAACCTGCTCGATGTCACCACCAAGGCGACGCTTTCGGACGCTTTCGCCCTTGCGATTAAGAAGTCTGGATTCACGTTTGTGCGGCCGGAGAAAAAGAAGAATAAAGAGCAGGAAGAAGACTAGGAGACTCGAGTGGAAAAAATTCCTATTCTCCGGATGGGCGAATTCCTGCTGGTCACCATTCAGGTCGATATGCACGACCGCCTGGCGATGACTCTGCAGGATGATCTCACCAAGCGGATCAGTGAGACCAATGCCCACGGAGTTCTGATTGATATTTCTACGCTTGAAATCGTGGATTCTTTTATCGGCCGAATGCTGGGCAACATCGCGGCTATGTCGCGAGTGCTGGACGCAAGAACCGTTGTCGTGGGAATGCAGCCTGCTGTCGCCATCACATTGGTCGAACTGGGGATGTCGTTGCCGGGCGTTCGCACCGCATTGAACGTGGATGCGGGGATGAAGTTGCTAAGAGAATCTCTAAACGGCCACGGGGAAAACGGCCAGGGACAAAGCGATGGCCGTCGTCTTTAGCGAGACGGTGCCACTGGTTTCCGAGCCCGATATCGTGGTCGTAAGACGTCGGGTCCGCGAGGTTGCAGGTCAGATCGGATTGTCCCTCGTAGATCAGACCAAGGTAATCACCGCTGCCAGCGAGCTCGCCCGAAATACTCTTATTTACGGCGGCGGCGGTTCCATGCAACTGGAAAGCCTCAACGGCCCACGTCTCGGGGTGCGCTTGACATTCAAGGACAACGGCCCCGGCATTCCTGACATCGAACTAGCACTTCGGGACGGCTTTACAACCGGCTCGGGACTCGGCTTGGGTTTAGGTGGGACCAAACGCCTGGTCAATGAGTTTGATATTGAATCAAAGGTGGGGCAAGGGACACGAGTAACCATTACGCGCTGGAAGTAGAGCCTAGGAACCCCGATGATCATCCGCGTCACCGACACAAGCCATGCCGGGGAGGCTCGCCGTCAGGCTGCAATTCTTGCGGAGCGACTGAATCTCGGAGAGCGCGAACGCGGCGGCCTCGCCATCGCCGTCACTGAAATCGCCACGAACCTCCTCAAACATGCCGGCGACGGGACCATCGTGCTTGACTCGGTCGGACACAACGGGAGTAGAGGCGTTCGCGTTATCGGCATGGATAAAGGCCCCGGCATTCGGGACATTAGTGGAGCACTCGCCGATGGGCGCTCGACTGCGGGAACCTCAGGAAACGGCCTGGGAGCAATCAAGAGGCTCTCCGACACATTCGACATTTATTCCATGCCGGGAATCGGAACAGCTATTCTCGCGGATTTCTGGCCGAGCCGAAGATCGTCGCCCGACAGTTCTCCCCTTGAGGTAGGCGTCGTTTCAGTTCCATTGCAAGGCGAAGAGGTTTGCGGTGACGGTTGGGGAGCAAAGAAGACAGCGGAGTCGATGCTTCTCATGATCGTGGATGGACTCGGACACGGTGTTATGGCGGAGGAAGCGGCACGTGAGGCGGAACACGTCTTCACCGAGTCGCAAACCGACTCGCCTTCCTCCATTCTGCTAGATGCTCACGATGCTTTGAAGAAGACTCGAGGAGCGGCAATGGCGGTCGCTTCGCTGAACGTTGAGCGAGGAGTTGTGTCGTACGCTGGAGTTGGAAACATCGGAGCCTCGATCGTCAGCCCGGATGGAAGTCGGGGGATGGCTTCGCACAACGGCACGATGGGTCACCAGTTGCACAAAGTTCAGGAATTTACGTTCCCGTGGGATCCTTCGAACCTTTTGGTTATGCATTCGGACGGGTTGAACACCCGTTGGGATTTGAAGCCCTATCCCGGCATCTGGAGCAAGCACCCAGCGCTGGTCGCCGCGCTCCTGTACCGCGATTTCGCGCGAGAACGCGATGACGTAACTGTCCTCGTGGCCAGGAACCGGCAGGAAGCAGGGGCATCGTGAAGTTGACCCTGCTCACCATGGAGGTTCGGTATGAGCATGACGTTGTACTGGCCCGGCAGCGCGCCCGCTACGTCTCCGCGGCGCTGAAGTTCGACGTCCAAGAGCAGACTCGGATCGCGACCGCGGTCTCGGAAATCGTCCGGAATGCGTTTGAATACGGCGGCGGCGGCTCGATCGAATTTCAGCTCGACAACGGTCTCCGGCGGATGTTTCTGATTTCGATTCGCGACAAAGGGCGAGGCATTCGCAATCTGGACGAGATTCTTGGCGGCAAGTATGTCTCCAAAACAGGCATGGGGCTGGGAATGATCGGCGCCAAGCGCCTGATGGATGATTTTCACGTCGAAACGGAACCTGGCAAGGGTACGGTGGTGACGCTTGTCAAGACCATCCCCGTGAAATTCACCCGCCTGTCGAACACGGATCTGAATGCGCTGCTGACCACCATTGAACGCAAGCCTTCGGAAAATCCGTATGAAGAGCTGGAGCAGCAGAATAAGGAGTTGATGCGCACGCTGGAAGAGTTGCGCTCGCGGCAGGCGGAGTTGGCCCAGCTCAACAAGGAACTCGACGAGACTAATCGCGGAGTCGTGGCGCTCTATGCGGAACTGAACGACAAGGCTGATTTTCTGCAACGGGCTTCGGAGTTGAAAAGTCATTTTCTTTCCAACATGAGCCACGAATTCAGGACACCGCTGAATTCCGTGCTCGCGCTCAGCCAAATCCTGCTCGACCGCATGGATGGCGATCTCACTTCGGAGCAGGAAAAGCAAGTCACTTTCATTCGCCGGTCAGCGCAAGACCTGACCGATCTGGTGAATGATCTGCTCGACCTGGCAAAAGTGGAGGCTGGCAAAGTCACCATCCGCCCCTCAGCTTTCAACGTAGAGACGTTATTTGCCGCGCTGCGCGGCATGCTGCGGCCTTTGTTGTCTCAGAACTCCTCGGTTTCGTTGGTATTTGAAGACCCGGTTGACATCCCGGAGCTTTACACGGACGAAGCCAAAATTTCGCAGGTGCTCAGAAATTTTATTTCGAATGCGTTGAAATTCACGGAGCGCGGCGAGGTTCGCGTGTCTGTGCAAACAGGACACGACAATACGGTTGTGTTCGCAGTGGCCGATACCGGCATCGGCATCGCGTCGGAAAATCACGAGCGCATCTTCGAGGAATGGACTCAGGTTGAAGGAAAGCTCCAGAAGGTCGCCAAGGGAACGGGCCTAGGACTTCCGCTCTCCCGTAAATTGGCTCAACTGCTGGGCGGCAATGTTTATCTGAGAAGCCAGGTTGGGATTGGGTCTACTTTTTTTGCCGCCATTCCGGTTCATTTCTTTGGCGCTACCGAAGCCGTTTACGTTCCAGATGTGCGGCGAGAATTGGACGGGTCCAAACTTCCTGTGTTGGTCGTCGAAGACAACCGCGAAGCGCTCTTCATTTACGAAAAATATCTTAAAGGGTCGCCATTTCAGGTTGTTCCGGCGCAGGATCTCAAAGAGGCGCGGCGTGCGTTACAGGAATTTCGGCCGGTTGCAATCGTACTGGATGTCTTGTTGCAAGGCGAACACTCTTGGAATCTTCTGCAGGAAATAAAGCAACAACCGGCTACAAAAGATATTCCGGTTTTCGTGGTCACAGTTGTAGAGAACCAGCAAAAGGCACTCGCACTGGGAGCTACGGCCTTCCACTCTAAACCGATTGACCGAATCTGGTTATTGGACCAACTGCAGGCGGTGCAGCAGTTCAGCGGCGAGCAAATACTTATCGTCGATGATGATGAAGTTTCGCGGTATTTGCTGAAGGGAGCGCTCTCCCACAGCGGCTATCGACTGCTTGAGGCGCATGGCGGCAACGAAGGGCTGCGATTGGCTCGCGAAGCCAAACCGAAAGCCATCATCCTGGATCTGGCTATGCCGGATCTAAGCGGCTTCGAAGTGTTGGAACTTTTGAAGAGCGATCCTCAAACCCGGCAAATCCCAGTGGTGATTCATACATCGCAGGAATTGGGAAGCCATGACCGCGCGCTGCTGCAAGCTGCGGTAGACATTGTTCCAAAGCAGGGTGGTTCGCGAGAGCTGACGAGCGCCCGAATCGCAGAAGCTCTTACCCGGGCCGGGTTACCTTTCGGCCGCGGTGCTTCGAGCGAGCTTCATGTATAGCGGTCCGATGAAAATCCGGCGTGCGGCCGGACACGACTAGTTTGCGAGAGGGTTATATGCCACATACGGCAACAATTCTTACGGTGGATGACAACGACGCTCTGCGTTACTCGCTGACGAGAACCTTGCGCGGCGAAGGTTACAAAGTGCTCGAGGCGCGCACCGGCGCTGAAGCTCTGGCGCTCGCGGACCAGTTCCCCGATCTCATTACCCTCGACCTGAATCTGCCGGACTTTGACGGTTTTGAAGTGTGCCGACGCCTGAGAGCGAATCCGCAGACGGCGCACATCCCCATCTTGCACATTTCCGCCACCTTCGTGGAGCCCCAGCATCGGGTACGCGGCCTTGAAGGCGGAGCGGATGGGTTTCTTGCGGAACCAATCTCCGGAGATGAGTTACTGGCCACCGTGGGGGCGCTGCTTCGAATGAAGCAGGCAGAGCGCGAAGCCCGTTTGCAGGCGGCGGAGGCTGAAAAAGCCCGGCAGGAATTGAGGGCCGCTCACGACGAACTAGAGATGCGGGTGCAAGAGCGAACCGCGGAACTGGCTCGCAAGAGCGAAGAGATTCGAGAACTCACTGGGCGACTGCTCAAATCGCAGGATGACGAACGAAGGCGGCTTGCCCGCGAGTTGCACGACAGCACGGGCCAGATGCTGGCCGCGATGAAAATAAATCTGGACTCGATTGGCTCAGAGTTGCAGGGAAAGAATCCGGCGGTAGACAAGCTGGTTGCGGAGACCACTGGATATACCGTTGAGATTAGCCGCCAGCTGCGCACGATGTCCTACCTCCTGCACCCGCCTCTTCTCGACGAAACTGGTTTGCAATCGGCGTTGCGCTGGTATGCGGAGGGCTTTTCCCAGCGCAGCGGCATTCAGGTCGATCTGAAAATCAATCCGGAGTTCCGCCGTTTGCCCGACGATCTGGAAATTGCCATTTTCCGTGTGGTGCAGGAATCGCTCACCAATATTCACCGCCACTCTGGCAGCCCGACCGCGACCATCGAACTGTCGAGCAGCCCAGAAAATATTCAATTGCAGATCATCGATGCCGGCAAAGGAATGCCAGACCGAGCTTCGCGCGGCAAGTTCGTTCCGGGGGTTGGAATCATGGGCATGCAGGAACGCATGCGGCAGTTCGGAGGAACCTTCGAGATTCTCTCGAAGGGAAAGGGAACAACGGTTGTCGCCACCGTGCCGACAGAGAGAACACTGCGTGAAGCGGTGTAAGCATCTCGGTTGACCACGTGCACGAGCGGAGTGAACCCGACGCTGTCGGCTATTTTCCAATGCAGAAGGTGCTAAAGATCAGGTTCAGAATGTCGTCGGCAGTCGTGGCACCGGTGACGGCATCAAGCGGACGAAGGGCGTTGTAGAGATCGAGCAGCAACATCTCGTGTGGCACTTTACCGGCTACAGCGCTCGTGGCGGCGGCAAGCGCGGCGAGAGAATCCTGCACCAGCCCTTGATGACGGATGTTGGTTAGAAAACCGGGCTCGACGCTGGAGGCGGCTTCGCCGCCGACGTGGCGCAGAATCTCAGCCCGCAATTCAGGGATGCCTTCTCCAGTCAGGGCAGAGACGCGAATCTGTCTCGATCGACCGTCGGCCAATGACCGCGTCGCATGCGAAACCAAATCGCATTTATTTTCCACGACGATGGTTGGACGTTGCTTCGTTTGTCGAAGCAAGTCTTCGTCTTCCGATGCCGCAGATTGAGAGGCATCCAGCGCAACCAGCACCAGATCGGCATCCGCCAGCGCTTCGATTGATTTGCGGATGCCGATGGATTCAGCCTCATCGAGAGCTTGGCGGATGCCAGCCGTGTCGACGAGTTGGATCGGAATGCCGCCGATGGAAACGGTCTCACTGACAAGATCCCGCGTAGTACCGGGGGTTGACGTTACAATAGCGCGCTCGCGCTCGACCAGACGATTGAACAAGCTTGACTTGCCAACGTTTGGACGGCCGACAATGGCGAGCGTTAGTCCCTGGTGCACAATCTTGCCGTAGGCAAAGGTCGTAGCCAACTGTTCGAGCGGGTGGTGGATGGCGGCGATACGTTCAAGAATAGTGGCATCGCGCAGAACTGAAACGTCGTCTTCCGCGAAGTCGATGCCCGCTTCGAGCACCGCGATTAACTCGACAAGTTTTTGTTTGATCGGCTGCAGGCGTTTGGACAACGCTCCTTCGAGTTGTTGTGCGGCGACCTTTGCCTGGTAGAGCGTCTGGGAGTCGATGAGATCGCGAACGGCTTCGGCCTGGGTGAGATCGATGCGTCCATTCAGAAAGGCTCGCATGGTAAATTCACCAGGCTCGGCGAGCCGCGCTCCGGCGGCGATGCAGAGTTCGACGATGTGGCGGAGCACGACCGGAGAGCCGTGAGCGGCAATTTCGACAATGTCGTCGGTGGTGTAGGAGTGCGGTTTGGCGAAGTAGGTGACGACGACTTCATCGATGCGCTGCTCGTGTGGGTCGGACACTGCTGTCCGCCTGCTTGTGGCTGCACCGGCGTCGGTGGGACCATGTGATTGTCCCACTTCACCTGAGGCGCCTTCATCGGTCGTTAGGCAGACAGGAGTGTCCGCCCCACACGGTTCGATCAGCTCTCCGAAGATTGCTGTGCCGGGCTGGAGTTCGTGTTTGAGGCGCAACATCGGGGCGGCGATCTCGCGGGCCTTGTCTCCCGCGAGGCGCACCACGCCAATGCCTCCCCGGCCGGGCGGCGTCGCGATGGCGACGATTGTGTCGTCGAGGTTCACGGGGCGATTGTAGCGGTTACACTGGATGCGCAACCAGCGGGGCGCGAAAAATGCCGCGGGCGTAACTTGAGATCGAGGAACGGAAATTGTCAGTCGCAGACAAACTGCTGAAAGCCAACCAGGAATTCGTAAAGAACTTCGACCTTGGAGATCTGGCCGTCAAGCCGCGCCGCCGCGTGGCCGTGCTGGCCTGCATGGACTCGCGCATTCTCTTCGAGCGCTGCCTGGGTCTGCACCCCGGAGACGCGCACATGATCCGCAACGCCGGCGGCATTGCCACGGAAGACGCGTTGCGGTCGCTGATTGTGTCGCACCACTTGCTCGACACGCAGGAGTTCATCATCATCAACCACACCGACTGCGGGTTGCTCAACGTGAAGGAGTACGAGTTGAGAGCGCACCTGACCAATAAGATGGGCGCGATCGCAAGCGAGCCTGCGCACTTCTATGCCTTCGATGATCTGGAGGCGAATGTGCGCGAACAGGTGAGGAAAGTGAAAGCGCATCCGTGGATTCCGAAGTCGATCCCGGTGCGGGGATTTATTTACGATGTGAAGACGGGAAGGTTGAAGGAAGTGGAATGTTGACTGAGCCTGACGGTCGCCGAGTTTAGCCCGCACATGGCCCGGGGTTTCCCGATCATTTAGAGCTGTCCACCTCGGCGGTTATAGTCGATTCCACCTGCGTAGTAGTCCAGTTTCTATTTCCTAGGGTCCGGAGTTCAAGAATAAAGGTCATATATCTGGAGTAGGCAGCGAATTCGTTCCCGGCCCATCCGAGCGGGCGATCATTCAACGGGATTGGCTCACTAAATCTCGGCCACACATGCTTCAAAACCCTTTCCTTGTCGATCGGCACGGGCGGATTGGCGAAGTTCAGTGGACGACATAAAAAATGCAGCGTTTTCGACGTCATAACATTCGACCAATAAAGTCCCCGAGTTAGGATCTCCCACGATTTTTCAATTGAGGCTGCGTGTTTAATGGACTGAGCGCATTCCTCTAGCGAGTTCTGCAGGCGTTCGAGAGTGTGGCTACGATAGACATACAAGTTCTTGGTTCGATCCATTCCTCCCCAAGAGATTGTCAGAGCAATGCCGGAAAGATAACGACCCGCCGTAAAGTCCTCAATAATGCGCGCTGGGCTGCATGTTATATAGGGCGAATCAGGGGCGCCATCCGTCCCTAGCCGAAGCTTTGCAACCGCAGCTTGGTGCCCTTGGTATTGCTCTTTCGGAGCCTCCGAATGGAGCATCAACGGGTATTTTTGGACGGCGGCTTGCGTCGCCGCGTCAAGCTGCCAGCTCAAAATATTAGCCGCATTCATTCACTGCGCCACCTTCTCGATCTCCGCCTTCAACTGGTCATACGGCAATGCTCCCGGATGATACATCGCGACTTTGCCGGCACGGTCGAGCAGCACAAGCGTGGGAGTGGTAGAAGCGCCGTAGGTGTCAAAATTGTATTTGCTGATGGGAACGGGCATGTCAAGCAGGCCGCCGTAGAAGCGCTTGCGCACGGCGTCGATGTAAGCAAGTTCGTCACTGGGCGCAGCGTGTTCCACCTGAGCGGTATAGCCGTAGAGCCGGGTGGGGCCGAGCACGGTTAATCCCTTGGAGGCAAACTCGGTTCGGAGCTGCGTGATAATTGGAGCTTCCGCCTTGCAGTCACTGCACCAGTGCGCCCAAAAGAAAAGTAGCACGGGCGAACCCTTGAGTTGAACCAGCGTCGGCGGTTTCGATCCGAGAAACTGTTCCGACTTCAGCGCTGGTGCGGGCCTGCCATCGAATGAGAGCAGGTTAAGATTCTTTTGCAGCCGCGCACGGATCGAAGTGTCGCCATACGTGCGCAGCGCGGTCTGAAGAACGGCTGCCGCTTTTTCGCGCTGGCCGCGCGCCGCCAGCGTCTGCGCTTTGACCTCGATTGCCGCGCCCAGGCCGATCGGCAGGTGCGGTTCGGTATCCAGCGGATGCTGTTTAAGCTGTTCCGCCGCGAGGTCTTCGGTTTGCTTGGCGTAGGCAGCTGCCTGGTCGTAGTCGCGATTATTGAAAGCGGCGCGAGCCATCCACGAGTAGGCCTCGACATACTCGCCGGTGACGCCGTTCTTGGCGCGATAGCCCTTCAGGTAGATGTCCGCGGCGGTAAAACTGTTTTGCGCCAGAGCTTCGCGGACATCTTCGACAATGCCGGCCCAGGCCGGAGTCGCAAGCGTGATCAAGATTAGAATTTTTCGCCAATGCATTCTTAGATGATGTATCTTTTGAGGCCCCGCTGGCAAATCGCAAATCGTCGATGCGCGCGCCAGATCCGGCAAGCAACTGATAAAGAAGCACTTAAAGTCGTGCTGACAGAAAAATTGTGGCTTTTTCAGGGTACTTATCCTACAATTTAGCTGCGTTAACTTTAGAGTTCTTTCGCAGTATCCAGTAATCTCCGCTAACCAGCGTGTGACCTGCCTGCAGAAGAAGCCTTCCAAAGTTTCAGCGCTACATCAACAAAAAAGGAATTTGCAACACATGGAAACAGGAACAGTGAAGTGGTTTAACGACGCCAAGGGCTACGGGTTTATCAGCCGCCAGAACGGCGAAGATGTATTCGTGCACTTCTCGGCCATTCAGGCGAGCGGCTTCCGCAGCCTGCAGGAAGGTCAGCAGGTGCAGTTCGACGTGGTCAAAGGCCCGAAGGGCTGGCAGGCCGAGAACGTGAAGGGTGCATAAACCACTTCGCAGCTAACAATTCGCAGCAGGAAAAAGGCGGCCGCCATGGCCGCTTTTTTAATTGGGGCGATTGGGTGATTTAGCGATTGAAAACCTGAAAATCGGCGTTCTGTTGATTTTTAGTTGATTTTCAATCGCCCAATGACTCAATTGCTCGATCGCTCAATTCTGCATGTCGCGGATGAGCACCACATCAGACTCCGGATGGCCACGGATTACGCCCAGCTTGCTGCCGTCGTTCGACCAGTGGAAGTCGTTGATCTGTTCCGATGGAAAATCGGTGAGTTGCTTTCCCGCAGAACCATCGAGAGGCTGCGACCAGAGATTGTCCACCCCCGCGCTGCTCACGGGATACACCACGGCCTTGCCGTCCGCAGAAAAACGGATGGGACCGCTGCGCAAATGAGCAAAGGCAACCTCTTGAAGCGTCCTGTTTGAATCGAGGGAAACCAGGGTTAGCTTCTCGACATGTTCGTCGAGGTGCCCGAAGGACGCGAAAGCCAACATCTTCGAGTCGGGAGAGAGATCGAAGCCGTTGGCGGCAAGCTCCTCTGAGACCGCTTCGGGCACTCCTCCATCGATTGAGATTTTCATCAAGCGGCCGCCGCTTGCCGGCTGCCCGTATACCACCCAGCGGCCATCACGCGAGCAAACTGGAAATTGATCGACCTTTCCGTCGGAAAGCTTCTTCAGATTCCCGCCGGTGGCGTCCATGCGCCAGATGTTGAGTGTGTTCCCTCCTTCAACTCCGCTGGTGAAAACGATGTAGCGCCCGCCGCCACACGCTGACGGCTCGGCTGTCCAGGCGGGCGCGTGGGTGGGCAAGGCAGTGGTGCTGCCGGTTTCCGGATTCAAAAGACCAAGTCCCAGTCCCGCCTCCTCTCTGACCAGGTCACCATTGCTAGTCCAGCTGAAGTGGTAGAGGGGTGCACCCGATGTAACTTGGCGCATTTGCCCACTGCCGTTGGCCGCGGCGGGCAGAGTGAAGAGATTCCAGTGTCCCTCGCTCAGAACGGTGACGACGCTGCGTCCATCCGCGGCGATGCTTGGATCGGAGTAGTTGTTGGTATCGCGCGTGATGGCGTGGGCTTGACCGCCGGGATAAGAAACGAAAATGAGTTGATTCCGTCCGAGACCCGACAAGGCAATCAGTCCGCCGCCATTGGCCATCCAAACCGGCCGCTGCACGATGCCGGCGCTGGAAGTGAAAAACAGGTTCTGCTTGCCGCCGTTTACGTCGAGCGCGATCAGGCCGCCCAACGCGTTTCCCGGCTGAAGCACCATGCACACAATTACTTTGCCATCTGGAGACCACGCGGGGTCCTGAAGTCCGCCGTTGGTCGGCCCGCTATACAACACTTTCTCAGAGCCTCCCTCGACCGGTTGCAGGATCAGAAGTTCCCTGCCCGCCTCAGGATTGTTAAAGCGGAAAAATGCAAATTGTTTGCCGTCGGGAGAGAAAGTGATGGGCGAGTCGATGTCGGTTACGAGTTTCTGCGGCGTTCCGCCAAATACCGGGGCGCGATAAAGAAATTTCAGCTCGCGGCTGCCGGGCTCGCTGCGGCTGAAATAAAGATAGTTGCCGTCGGGCGAAAATCGCAGGCTGGAATATTCCACATCGGCGGGTTTCACTACTTCCGTATCGCTGTTGGTGGGCAGGTTGCGCAGCCACAAGCCTTGCTGGCCGCCATCGTCGACGACGTAGAGAATGTACTTGCCGTCAGGGGAGATCGCGACCAGCGCTGCCTTGCCGGTATCCGTCACTTTCTGGATCGAGATGTTCTCGAAGGGCACAACCTGTTTGCGAGAAAAAATCCAGTATGCCAGGCTGCACACCAATGCGACGGCGAGGACCGCTGCGAGTAACTTAGGCCAGATGCCACCTTGATTTCTAGCGGCGACCGGAGCGGTAGAGTTTACCGAGGAAACTGGAGTAACGGTCGTGGCGCTGAGGGCGCCCGATCCACTAGCGGAAGAGCCATGCGCTGGAACCGAGGCCGAACCGGATACTGCCGAGGGTTTGCGTCCGGATTCCACATCGCGCTTGAGCCGCTTCAGGTCGCCGCGCAGATCGGCGGCGGATTGATAGCGCAGGTCGCGATCCTTCTCCAACGCTTTGCCAATGATTTCATCCAACCGCGGCGGCAGCGTGGCATTCAGTTGCAAGGCTGGCACAGGATCGAGTTCGAGAATCGCGTGGAACACAACTGCCGAAGTCGCGCCCGAAAAAGGTAGTCGTCCCGCAGCCATCTGATAGATCACGATGCCGAGGGAAAACAAATCGGTACGCTGATCGAGTTGCTCGCCGCGTGCCTGCTCCGGAGACATATAAGAAATGGTACCGACCGTCGATCCTGGACTGGTGAGTTGCAAGGGACCTGGCGTATCCTGCGTCGCGCCGATGGTTTCCATTTCCATCTCAGGATGCGAGAGCTTGGCCAGGCCGAAGTCGAGCACCTTGACCTGGCCGCGCTGCGTGACAAATATGTTGGCGGGCTTGATATCGCGATGAATAATTCCCTTGGCATGGGCTGCGTCGAGAGCATCGGCCAACTGAATTCCCCAATCAAGCAGTCGATCCAGCGGTAACGGACCGGCGGTCAGCCGACGGTCGAGGGTTTCGCCTTCCAGCAGTTCCATCGCGATGAACGGCTGGTTCTCGCCGTTTTCGAGGCGAATTTTCTCGACGGCATAAATCGTGCAGATATTGGGATGGTTCAAGGCAGAGGCAGTGCGAGCCTCCAAAAGAAAACGGTCCAGAGCGTTTTCGTCGCGAGCGAGCTGCGGTGGCAGGAACTTCAGTGCAACCCGGCGTCCCAGGTCGATATCCTGCGCCTCATAGACAATCCCCATCCCACCGCTTCCAAGCTGGCTGGTGATGCGGTAATGCGAGATGGTCTGGCCGACCATAATTTGAGCTATGGTTTCTCGGGATGATGCTTCGAGGGACAATCTTAGGAGGGATGCCGCAGGCAGTCAAACCACATCTCGCTGGAAGTACGCTCTATGCGGCGCAGGCCTGCTCTGCCGCGCTCACGGAATCGAAAAAATGGAAGAACTGCTCGACGTGGGTGACTTTGAGCGCGTTATGCACGCGATCGCTCACACCCACCAGAGCAAGCTTCCGGCCGCTGTTCTGGCGAGTAACGTAGGCTCCGACCAGAGCGCCAATACCGGCGGAATCCACATAGGAGATGTTGGTGAAATCAATAATCAACGCGCGTGACGTGTCGGCTCGCACGGTCGTCTGGAAGGCAAACATCGTGGTCAGCACCAAGGCTCCATCGAGGCGGAGAATGCGCTGTCCTGGCTGGCTTCCGGGCTGGTCGTCGATGGTCAGGGTCTCTTGCGGCATGGGGGAGATATTAACTCTTGCGTAATATTGGATTGTTAAAGCTCGGTTAATTTCGAGAGAGACGGGACAGCGCGAGGGCGGGGAATAGGTCTTGGGTCGCAGGTCTTAGGTGTTAGGGTTGAAGACTTAGGCGTTCAGTATCAGGCAATCTGGACTATGACCCGCAGGCCCAAGACCTGAGACCCTGAGACCTAAGACCCAAGACCTAAAACAGCAGCTTGCTCGCGCCTCTTCGCCTGAATCTCAATATAAACGTTAACCAGCGACACGGCGGCAGGCGTCACTCCGGGGATTCGAGAGGCGTGGCCCAGCGTACGCGGCTGCACATGGATAAGCTTTTCCTGCACTTCGCGCGAAAGGCCGCTGACGGAGCGGTAATCGAACCATTCGGGAATAGACCGCTGCTCCGATTTTTTCATGCGATCCATGGCGCGCTGCTGTTGCAGCAGGTAGCCTTCGTACTTGATTTCGGTTTCGACCGATTTGAGCTCGTTGCGCACAGAAGAAGAAAGATTGGCCACGGATTCACGCGGATTCTCACGGATACCTTCTCCGTCAAAAAAAACAGGATCCAACTCTCTAAGAACCGGAGCGAGTTGTTCGATGATGACTTCAGGACGCTTGAGCAATTGCGCGAGAGTTTGCCCGATTGCCGAACCTAAGCCGCGAGCTGTGGTGCCGTCGGCGTCAGCAGGTTCCTCGTCGCAGCGCTCCTCGGAATGACTAGCAGAAATGGGGTTCAGCGAAATCCGGTTCAGCATCTCCGGCGTCAGCCGGGTGCGCTCGAGCAGCTTCCTCATCTGCTTCAGTCGTTCTTGCTTGGCTTGAAAATCATTCCACGCTTCATCAGAGATCAAGCCGACGCGTCGACCGTGCGGCGTGAGCCGGCGATCTGCATTGTCGATGCGCAGGTGGAGACGGAATTCGGCGCGCGAGGTGAACATTCGATAGGGCTCGTTTGTGCCTTTCGAGATTAAGTCGTCGATCAGGATTGCGGTGTACGCTTCGGTGCGGTCGAGAATAAGCGGCGACTGTTTCTTCACTTGCAACGCCGCGTTGATGCCGGCCATCAATCCCTGGCACGCGGCTTCTTCATAGCCGGAGGTGCCGTTGATCTGTCCCGCCAGAAACAGGCTCGCGATCTTCTTCGTTTCCAAAGTGCGGTGGAGTTCGGTGGGATCGATCGAGTCATACTCGATGGCGTATCCCGGGCGCAGCATCTCGGCACTCTCGAGGCCGGGAATCGATTTCAAGATCGCCATCTGAACTTCGACCGGTAGTGACGTGCTCATTCCGTTGACATAGATTTCGTGCGTGTTCAAGCCTTCGGGCTCGAGATAAAGCTGGTGCATCTCTTTGTCTGGAAACTTGACGATCTTGTCTTCGATCGAGGGACAATAGCGCGGACCGACGGATTGAATCTGCCCGCTGTACATGGGCGAGCGATGAACATTCTCGCGTATGATGCGATGCGTCTCCCGTGTAGTCCACGCGATGTAGCACGGCACCTGCGAGTCGTGATGAGCCACGCGCCGAGTGCGGAAACTGAAAGGAGTGGGATCGACGTCGCCGGGCTGCTCTGCGAAACGCGACCAGTCGATTGTGCGGCCGTCGAGCCGCGGAGGCGTTCCAGTCTTCAGTCGGCAGCCACGCAGCCCAAGATTCTTCAGCGCTTCCCCGAGGAGAACGGCATTCGGTTCTCCGGAACGTCCTGCGGGATATTGCTGCTCGCCGCAGTGAATCAGTCCGTTGAGAAACGTTCCAGTGGTGATGATCACTGCCTGCGCGCCCACGGTACGGCCGTCGCGGAGCTTGACGCCGAGCACTGAGTTGCGAGTTCCGGGTCCCGAGTCATCGGATTCACTCGAGACTCGAAACTCGAAACTAGAGACTAGTAGCTCCGCCACCTCCGCCTGCTTGATCTTCAGGTTCGGCTGCGACTCCAGCACCTCACGCATCTTGAGCCGGTAGGTTTGCTTGTCGCACTGCGCGCGCGGCGACCACACAGCCGGGCCTCGCGAGGTGTTCAACAAGCGAAACTGGATGCCGACCGCATCTGTGATTTCGCCCATGATGCCGCCGAGCGAATCGACTTCGCGAACCAGGTGGCCCTTGGCAATTCCGCCGATGGCCGGATTGCACGACATCTGCGCGATCAGGTCGACGTTCAGGGTGTAGAGTGCGGTCTTCAGCCCCATGCGCGCCGCCGCTATCGCGGCTTCGCATCCGGCATGACCGGCACCCACCACCACCACATCGAATTGTTCCATGAACAGCACTCGGTTCATTCTAACAAGTTGGCATGCGCTGGGCCGGTCATGCAGACCAAGGCTGCCGTCTGCTCTTAGTGGGGACAAGTTATCCATACTTGATCAAAGCAGGGTTCTATGGAATCGTTCGGTAGAATCAAGTGATTCGTAGCTTCGTCGTAAATAGCTTCCACGGGGAACAATAGAATGGCCAAAGAAATCCGCATCGGTGCCCGCGGTGAGGCCCAGGAAACTGTCGAGTTCAAACATACGCTGACCGCGCACGACGCCAGGTTGCCCCCGGTTTATTCCACGCCCGATATGATCCGCCTGATGGAGACCGCGGCTTTTCATGCGCTACAGCCTTATTGCGAGGGTGATGAGATCACGGTGGGAACGTCCATCAACATTCAGCACCGCGCAGCGAGCGGCATCGGCGCCCGCATCCACGCTGAAGCTGTGCTTGAATCGTTTGACGGACGCTTCTACGTGCTTCGCGTGATCGCGCGCGACGATGTGCAGGAAATTGGCCGCGGAACTGTTGGCAGGGCGGTCGTAGGCATCGGCAAGTTTGTCGAAAAGATGAACAAATCAGTACCTAGTACCCAGTACTGAGAACTGAGGACTGAGACTGTCCATTCTGATTGGCGTCATTTCCGACACGCACGGTCTGCTTCGCCCGGAAGCTATCGAAGCCCTGCGAGGCTCCGATCACATTATTCATGCCGGAGATGTTGGCGCCCCTGAGATCCTCGAAAGACTCTCGACAATTGCGCCTGTGACCGCGATTCGCGGCAACGTCGACAAAGGCGACTGGGCGCGACAACTTCCCGAGACTGAAGTGCTGGAACTAGCCGGCACTTCGATCTACATTCTTCATGATCTCAGTCAGTTGGACCTCAAGCCCAAGGCTGCGGGATTCTCAGTCGTGGTGAGCGGACACAGCCACGTCCCGAAAAACGAGATACACGACGGAGTGCTGTATTTCAATCCCGGCAGCGCCGGACCACGACGATTCAAACTTCCGATTAGCATCGGTAGGTTAATCGTAGAAAATCGAAGCGTGCGCGGCGAAGTAGTCGAGTTGTAACTTTACCAGCCTCAGCGTCTGATCGGGCAGCGTTGCTACAATCGCAAGGCAAACACGCAAAGCAGACGAATGTCGGTTGAGTTTCATGTCGAAGCACGGTCGGGCACCGGCCGCGCAGGAAAACTGATCACGCCTCATGGCGAGATCGAAACCCCTGTGTTCATGCCGGTCGGCACGGCCGCGACGGTGAAAGGCGTTCCGCAGGATATTCTCGAAGACCTCGGCGTGCAGATTCTTCTCGGCAACACCTACCATCTTTACTTGCGCCCCGGAGTTGAAACCGTGCGCAAGTTTGAAGGACTGCACGGCTTCATGGCTTGGCCTCGGGCCATTCTGACCGATTCTGGAGGCTTTCAGGTTTTCAGCTTGAACGAGCTCCGCAAAGTCAGTGAGGAAGGCGTGATCTTCCGCTCACACCTTGACGGCTCGTCACACTTCTTCAGTCCAGAGAGTTCCATGGCGGCGCAGATCGGCTTGGGCGCTGACATCATCATGGCGTTCGATGAGTGCACGGAGTATCCCGCCGACCGGGCGCGCACAAAAGCATCGATGGAATTAACCCTGCGCTGGGCCGAGCGCAGCAAGAAATATTTTGAGGAACACAAGGGTGAGGTGCCGTGGAGCGGCAAAGAAAATGTAGGGACAGCCGCCCCCGGCTGTCCGGTCGAGCGAAGCTCGACTGGTTTTGGTGTCGGCGGCCACGGAAGTGGAGAGATATCGGGCCTTCGGCCCGACGGGCAGCCGGGGGCGGCTGTCCCTACATTTTCCGGGAAGACGCAATCCCTCTTCGGCATCGTGCAGGGGGGCATGGATCTCGAACTACGAAAAGAATCGGCTCTGCGCACCGTCGAAATCGGCTTCCCTGGATATGCGATCGGCGGGCTTAGCGTGGGCGAGCCTCGGGAGTGCACGCGCGAAATGATCGAAGCGACGCTCGAACATCTTCCCGCGGACAAGCCGCGCTATGTGATGGGAGTGGGCACGCCTGAGGAGATCACTCAATATGCCGGCCTCGGCGTCGATATGATGGATTGCGTTCTCCCCACGCGAGCAGCGCGACATGGACTGCTGTTCACTTCAGAGGGAAAAATTTCGATCAAGCAGGCGCGCTACGCCCATGATGCCGGCCCGCTCGATCCAAAATGCGATTGCCGGGTGTGCCAGCGCTATTCGCGCGCCTACTTGCGTCATCTCTATGCTTCTAATGAGGTTCTAGCTCAAGTCTTAAATACTCTCCACAACCTGAGTTTCTACCTTGACACTATGCGGCGGGTGCGTCATTCTATTCGACTTGGGGAAGTCCCCTATTCTTTCTAGCGACTGGTCTCGAGCGAAACCGAAGACCTCGCTGCGAAACCTCCCCGGATTCGTGCTTAGGTTGTAGGATCTGTACGAGGATCCGGCCGGAATCGATTAGAACTCCCGTCGTGAAATGACAGGACCGTAGTGAGGCAGGCTTGGGCGGTTGTTCGCGGATTAGAGCCTGGTCTTTAGAGCTAAGTCTGATGAACGGATTGTGGCGAGCGTAGCTTAAATGAATATGGCACTCTTCTTAGCGGTTCAGGCGGGTGGTGGCAGCATGGGCTGGTTGAGCGTCGCCCCGCTCATTTTCATCTTCGGAATCTTCTATTTCCTGTTGATTCTGCCGCAGCAGCGTCGCCAGAAAAAATGGACGGCGATGCTGGAATCTCTGAAGACCGGCGACAGAGTCACGACCAGCGGCGGTCTGCGGGGAACGATCATGGCGCTCAAAGACGACTCGGTACACCTGCGCGTCCCGCCGAACAATATCGTCGTGGAAGTGACCAAGGCGTCCGTAACACAGGTCACGACCGCGGACGAAGAAGCAAAAGCCAAGTAGTTGACGTTTATTAATTTTGGACTATTTTTTATGAATAAGAATCTGCTCTCGAAACTGGCACTCATCCTCGGAATTCTTGTCGTTTTTCTGTTCGGAATCTTCGGCATTCCTCAAAGCTTTTCTGGCCAGGGCTTGTTGACAGCCCTCACCAACCACATCCATCTCGGGCTAGATTTGCGCGGGGGAACGCACCTGATTCTGCAGGTGCAGGTCAATGACGCGGTGAACATTGACTCCGATAATGCGGTTGAAGTGCTCAAAGAGCAGCTCAACAAGCGCAAAATTGCGTTCTCTGATATCTCCAAGCCCGATCCGCAAAATAGTCCCGACCGGGTTGTGCTCAAGGGCGTTCCGCCGGATGCGCGCAAAGATCTGCTGGAGATCGCTTCTGAGCGCCTGCCTGAGTACAACCTGACTTCAGGCGCAGAAAATACATTTGCGCTTACCATGAAGCCTGAAATGCTGAATGACGTGAAAAATAAGGCGGTCACTCAAGCAATCGAGACAATTCGCAACCGAATTGACTCGCTCGGCGTGAGCGAACCTACCATTCAAGAGCACGGCCTTGGGCAGTATCAGATTCTTGTGCAGTTGCCCGGCGTGGACGATCCTGGCCGCGTGAAAGATATTATGCAGTCCACCGCCATGCTTGAGATCAAGCAGGTACTGGGCGGACCTTTTCCCAGCGAGCAAGCCGCCTTACAGGATAAAGGCGGAGTTCTGCCGCCCGATGCGATGCTGCTACCCGGGCATGGAGCACCCGGATCAGGCGCGGGTGATCAGTCGTGGTTCTTGTTGTCGCGCGTGTCGGCGGTTCGAGGCAAAGACTTGCGCGACGCGCAGCCCAGCACCGACCAAAACGGCCAACCGAACGTACGCTTCCAGCTAACCGGCGAAGGTGGACAACGCTTCTACAATTTCACATCCGCGCACGTTGGCGAGAGCCTCGGAGTGGTCCTCGATAACAAAGTTCAGGAAGTCGCCAACATCAAAGAAGCGATTCGCGATACCGGCGAAATCAGCGGCGGCAGCATGAGCCAGCAGCAAGCCAAAGACCTGTCGATGATCCTGCGTTCGGGCGCGCTGCCGGCGGGCATCAAGTATCTGGAAGAGCGCACGGTGGGACCATCGCTCGGCAGCGATTCGATTCGTCACGGCGTGAATGCTGCAATTATCGGCATGCTTGCGGTGCTGATTTTCATGCTGGTTTACTACCGCGCCGCAGGCATCAATGCCGACATTGCACTGCTGCTGAATTTGATCATCCTGCTCGGATTCATGGGCTACTTCGAAGCTGTGCTGACGTTGCCTGGAATTGCCGGCGTGATTCTTACCGTCGGCATGGGCGTGGATTCGAATGTGCTGATCTTCGAGCGCATTCGGGAGGAATTGCGCAACGGTAAAACGCCGCCATCGGCTGTGGACCAGGGGTTCAGTCACGCATGGATCACGATCGTGGATACGCACGTAACGACGATTGTCTCGGCGGCGATCCTGTTTCTCTTCGGAACCGGACCGGTGAAGGGATTTGCGGTCACCCTCACCTTCGGCCTGCTAGCAAACTTGTTCACCGCCGTATTCGTTTCACGAGTGATTTTTGACTGGGTTTTAAGCCGCAAGCAGCGCGGCGAAGCGTTGAGCATTTAAGAATTGAGTGATTGAGAGATCGGGTCATTGAGTGATTGAAAAAGCCACTGCGATCCGGCGGGGGTGGGTTTTCAATCACTCAATGGCTCAATCTCTCGATCGCTCAATTCCAACGAAATCATATATCTGATAAGGGGTAGGCTCGGTGGAGTTCTTTCGCAATACAAATATCGATTTCCTGGGCAAGAAATGGTATTTTCTCGCCTTTTCGCTGGTGTTTAGCGTCGCAGGATTGTTTTCCATGTTGTTCTGGCATGGCATCCCCTACGGCGTGGACTTCCGCGGCGGCACGCTGGTGTATGTGAAGTTCTCGCACACGCCGGACGATAATGCCCTGCGTGCGGCCATGGACCGCGCGGGCCTGCACAACGCGAAGATTCAAACCTACGACATTCCTTCGAACAACGAGGTCTTGATTGACCTCGATGTTCAGGAGACGAGCGAGAAGGCGCTGGACAACGGCAAGAATCAGATCATCAAGACGCTTGAAACCAACGCTCCCGCCGGCAAACAGGACCTGAACAACTCCAGTTCTTTGGCCATCAAGAACTACCTGATGGATAAAGACCCGATGCGCTTGGGTTCGGACGCCGACCAGAGGTATACCCAGCAGGCGCAGGCGATCGTCGATGCCCGCGACAAAGGGCAAGGGGGCGTGCTCACCTCGTTCGATCAATTGAAGAGCACGGTCGATCAGGCCGTCGTCGCTTCCCTTCCGGATGGCTTTTTCCTATCGGACTTCGGAGTGCGAAACGTCGAGATCGTGGGGCCGCAGGTTGGCGCGCAGTTGCGAAAGCAAGCTTTGCTTGCTACCGCTTATTCGCTGGCTGGAATGCTGGTTTATCTGGGCTTCCGCTTCGAATGGATTTACGGCGTTGCGGCCGTGGTCACGGTATTTCACGACACGCTGATCACCGTAGGCGCATTTTCACTGCTCAACAAAGATATTTCGTTGACCGTGATCGCGGCCATCCTCACCCTGATTGGTTACTCTAATAACGACACGATCGTGGTATTTGACAGAATCCGCGAAAACATTAAACTCATGCGTCGCGAGAAGCTCTCCGAGGTCGTTAACCGGAGCATCAACCAGACGTTAAGCAGAACCATCTTGACAGCCGGGTTAACCTTCCTTACTGTGCTTGCACTCTATTTATTCGGCGGCGAGGTGCTACGTGGGTTTAGCCTCGCGCTGGTAATTGGCATCTTAATCGGGACTTATTCATCGATCGCCATTGCGGCGCCGATTCTGGTGGCTTACCAGGATTGGAGAATCAGCAAGGGCAAACGGCCGGCGGCAATGCCTGTCCGGACGAAGTGATCTCGGATAGCTGGGTTGAACCTTTGTTTGTAGGGAGTTACCAAGGGCGAAGGTTCCCAGCGGACTGAGTAGGAATTATGGCCCTATCCGGGAGCAAAGTTTAGGCGGTCGGTGTCTAAACTAACGTAGGTTCTGAAGTAGGGAGAAACTCATATGTTTGAAGATAGCCTTCTGGAATCGGGCGGCAGGCTGAAGACAAAGCGGGGACGAACCACGACCTTCGCGATCATACTTGAGATTGGGTTGATCGGCCTCATGGTTCTGATGCCCTTGATCTTCACCGAAGCCCTGCCAAAGCAACAGTTAATGACATTCCTGGTGGCGCCGCCGCCACCTCCACCACCTCCACCGCCGGCAGCCGCCCCTGTCAAGATCGTAAAGCAGGTTCAGACCGATATCGTGAACGGTGAACTTCGCACTCCCACCAAGATTCCTCAGAAAGTTCAGATGATTAAAGAAGACGAAGCCCCACCACCAGTCAGTTCGGCGGCTGGCGTGGTTGGTGGCGTCCCGGGCGGGATTCCCGGTGGACAGATGGGCGGCGTCATCGGCGGAATCATCAGTTCTACCCCGATGGCTGTGCCAAAAGTTGCAACTCCACAACGCGTACGCGTTTCCCAGGGCGTTTCTCAGGGACTGCTTGTAAGGCGCGTGCAGCCTAATTATCCGCCGTTGGCGCGCCAGGCCCGCATCTCCGGCACGGTCGTGCTGAGAGCCGTGATCAGCAAGGATGGCTCCATAGAAAACCTTACTTTGGTCAGTGGGCATCCAATGCTGGCTCCCGCGGCTATCGATGCGGTGAAGCAGTGGAAGTACAAGCCGTATCTGCTCAACGGCGAACCGGTCGAAGTGGATACGGAAGTACAGGTCAACTTTACCCTCGCCGGAGGCTAAACACCGCCGCGCAGCGTTGAGTTTGACATCAGGACGTTGACGTCAGGAAGTGTTTGACGTTAGAAAGTTTAGGCCGTTATGATACTCCCCCTCCCACCCAGAACGATGGCCGGGAGAGTTCGTATCCGGCGCGGCACCGTCACCTTGCTTCACAGTGTTTAAGGTTACGATTCCGGCGCGCAAGTGCGGGGCAGGCCAAGTCCGCGGCTTGTGCCGCAGGCGGAAAGCCAAGGAACTATAAGCGGCTTTCTGCCGTCAAAGTTTGCAGAGTGCTGCAGATTTCGCATCAAAGTTTACAGAAGTTCCGAGGAGGGAAAAGCAACTCATGTTCGCAGCTAACGTCGCAACCGCAGTTCTCAGTCATGTTCCTAGGATGGCCGCTTGGGTTATGCAAGAAGGCGGCGCAGTGGGGTGGGATCCGATCTCGCTATGGAAACAGATGGGTATCATCGCGAAAATCGTGGTCGTCATCCTGTTCATCATGTCGGGCTGGTCAATCGGCGTCATGATTGATCGCGCCATGGCATATAGCGCAGCTCGCAAGCAGTCTCGCGCCTTCGCCCCCGCGGTTGCGGGAGCCCTGCGCGATGGCCGCATCGACGAAGCCATTAAGGTCGCCGAGCGCAACAAGAAGAGCCACCTGGCCAAGGTCGTTACGGCTGGCTTGATGGAATTCAAGGCCCACCAGGATAGCCCCGGCGCCATCCCCGGCGAGACCATTGAAGCCTCCAAGCGCGCCCTCGAGCGCACTGAAGCCATCGTCCACGCCGAACTGAAGCGCGGCTTGGGCGGTCTGGCCACCATCGGATCGACGGCCCCGTTCGTGGGCTTGTTCGGAACCGTGATGGGCATTCTGAACGCCTTCAAAGGTATTTCCGAGCAGAAGGCTACCGGTCTGGGCGCGGTCGCAGGCGGCATTTCGGAGGCGCTGGTCACCACGGCTTTCGGACTCCTGGTCGCGATCCCCGCTGTGATGATGTTCAACTACCTCACCGGCCGCGTAGAAGCGTTCGATGTGGAAATGGACAATTCATCGAGCGAACTGATTGATTACTTCCTGAAGCGCCGGGAAGTTCGCCGTTCCTAGTTAGGCGGATCCGGCCTGAGAGGTCATCGTGACCATCAGGTTGCATCCCTGCCTGAGTTGCTTGTCGGCGCCGGAGTGGATCCGGCGCCGCCTTCCCGACCCTTGGCGGAAGCCCGGAAGTACTGGAGATTTACGCTATGTCACTTGCAAAACGAAACGAAGGCGCCAATGTCAATTCCGACATCAACGTAACGCCGATGGTGGACGTGATGTTGGTGCTGCTGATCATCTTCATGGTGATCACGCCCATGCTGCAGAAAGGTATCAGCGTGGATATGGCGAAGGTAAACAATCCTACGCCGATGCAGGACGCCGACAAAGAAGATGCGCTGCTGGTCTCGGTGATGCGCGACGGGACAGTCTACTTCGGCGCAGACAAGACCACCGCGGATAGTTTAACCAGCAAGGTAAAGGATCGCCTTACCAATCGAACAAACAAGGAAGTGTACGTCAAGGCGGATGCCCGCGCCCATTTCGGCAACGTAGTGCAGGTGGTGGACGCAGTGCGCGCCGCCGGCGTCGACGATCTTGGCTTGCTCACCGAGCAGCGTAAGAGTACACCAAACGCTCCACCCCCCACTCCGGCGGGTGGGCAATAGAGGAGAAATCGACCATGAGTATGGCAGTTGGCCCGAGCGGAGGCCAAAGCGCAAACATTAACGTCACTCCGCTCATTGACGTGCTGCTGGTGCTGCTCATTATTTTCATGGTGATCACACCGTTGACGCCGAAAGGCTTGGATGCGCTGGTTCCCCAGCCGCCTCCACCGAACGCCCCAAAAAACAACACTCCCGACCGCACGATCGTGGTGCAGTTGATCGATCGCGGTGCTGGACAGGATCCCGGCCTCAAGATCAATCAGGAAGATGCGACCTGGGACAACCTACAGGGCCGTCTCGCGGATATCTACAAGACCCGCGCTGAAAAAGTGATGTTCGTGAAGGGCGACGATCCGATTCCATTTGCCGATGTGGCGAATGTGATCGACATCGCGCACGCCGCGGGCGTGGATAAGGTCGGTCTGATTACAGCCAAGATCGAAGCCGGCGGTTAATCGCGCCTTTACGTAAATAAACGCCCGGAAAGGTCGAGCATCGCAGCTGTTCGCGGCACGGGACGCCTTGGTCTCGTGCCGAGTCTGCCAGAAAACGCCCGGCCCACACTTGTCAATTCGCTGTCTCTGGGCCTAGGATGCTGTGTGGCAAGGGAGACTTATACCGCAATGAATAAATACACACGACTGCTAACGCTGGCGGCCGCGATGCTGGCAATCCTCTCATCGGTAGGGTGCGCCAAGCTGCGCGCCCGCGATCAGCTCAACAAAGGCGTCACTGCCTATAAGAACGCTAAGTATGAAGAGGCGATTGACCACTTCCAGCAGGCTGTTGCGTTGGACCCGAGCCTCATTAACGCGAAGATGTATCTGGCCACCGCCTTCGCTCAGCAATACATACCCGGCGCCGACACCCCGGACAACAACAAAATGGCGGAGCAGGCGATCGAGCAGTATCAACACGTCCTCGATATGAATGCCGCGCGCGAGCAGAAAGTAAACTCAGCCAAGGGCATCGCCTATCTTTACCTGAACATGAAGAAGTTCGACCAGGCTAAAAAGTACTACCGCATGGCCGGCGACCTCGATCCCAACGACCCCGAACCTTACTACTCCGTGGGCGTGATCGACTGGACGGCTTGCTATCAGCCTCGCATGGAAGAGCGCGCCAAGCTCGGACTCAAGCCGGATGAGAACCTGAATCCAAAAAATAAAGATCAGAAAAAGGTTTGCGGCGAACTGAAAGATAAGAACGGACCGCTGGTTCAGGAAGGCATCGACAGTCTTAACAGAGCGATCCAACTTCGTCCCGATTACGACGATGCTATGGCCTATTTGAATCTGATGTACCGTGAGAAGGCTGATATCGAATGCGACGACCTCAATGCCCGCCAGGAAGACCTGAAGACCGCTGACCACTGGGTAGACCAGACCCTGTCAACCAAGAAGGCCAAAGCTGAGAAGCAGCCCGGAGCACAGGGTATCACGATGGACCAGCCGAAATAGGAACACGCATTACCTACTTCAAAAGGGCCTCCCCGCACGAATGCGTGGAGGCTTTTTCAGTTGCGGGCTGTCACCAACGAATTCTTAACCTCCCATAAGGCGAGTTGTGGATTACAAATATCAAGGCTGTGCTAATGCCCGCGCCAAACCTTAAGCCAAGACCAGAGGCCCTTGTTTACTCCGACAGTGTAGGGCCAGCCCTCGCCCTGGCCTAGGACTACATAAAAGGGCCCGCGCCCGACTTGCAGACGCCCTTCTGTTGCCAGCACTCTTCCAGAGGCATCGGAAATCGTAACGCTTCCGATACCATCTGCGTCGACATCCAGCGCGATGTTGTACCATCGGCCAACATCAATGTCAGAGCGCGAGATGTTCAGGTTATGACCGTTCTTACCAAAACTTGAAGTATTTGATGTAGAGGCGATCGAAACTCCGTGGTAATTCCCATTTCTCGGGTTAAGGTTTGCAGAAACCACTAGGTATTCCGATGCGCTCCCACTCACCAGGAATAGCTCAATCGGAATACCGTTGGCGACCGAGCCTGAAGCACAGGCACGCACGCTGAGCGGCGGACTTACCGCAGATTTGGACTGAATCCCGGTAAATTGGTATTTCCCCGTGACTCCCGCGATGATCATTCCATTCTGATTAAATCCTAACTGCACAGGAGTGAGGTTAAATCCCCGGGCTTTGGCGATTGATGCCAACAATGGTGTTGCCGTTGCCCAAAGGTCCGTCTTCAACGCGCCGTCTTTTCCAAACTCGTCACTCGGAGCAATCGATGTTGGAGGATCGGAAGGGTAACCTGGTGAAATTGGACCTTGCACGTTGTTATCGATCAACTTGCCTTCGCCAGCAGCCACAGGAATCTGTTCAACAGTGGTCTGAGTAACATGGGTACGCGAGCTCAAATGTTGAGCGGGTCGTTTGCTTGCGTTTCCCTCGAGAAAAACATTGTACAGGTGGTAAAGAAAGTTCCCCGATGAAACAGTAATAGCCAGAGCCACAGTTCCAGCAATCGCCCACCGGCCAATCTTCGACCCAAAAAAACTGACACAACGCGTGCGAGTGTTTTTTAGCGCGTGCAATACGACCTGCAAATCAATCTGGATAGGAGTTGGTGTCGTACCCCCACCTGTCTTAAGATGATTCGTCCCCAACTTCAATGCCTGCAAAAGTTCGTCCAGCCCGCGCTCGTAGTCCGTGCTGAAATCTAGATGCTGTAACCTGCGCCAGCTAAGAGGAACGCTGCAATGCTGACAAATCACTGGGATAACAGGTTTGTGCTCGTCAAGAGCGTAGGACACTTCGTCCCGAACATGGTTCGAATTCACTGAAGATGGGGAGACAATCAATACCATATGCTGGCAATTCTCCAGTGCATCTTCAATCGCGCGGTCCCAGCGTTCGCCGGGCGCGATTTTTCGATCTATCCACACGTTGGCTCCGTTGGCCTTTAGATCTCGGGCCAACCTTGAAGCAAAAGCGGAATCGTTATGGGAATAGCTGAAGAATAGGCTTGGCGTATCCATCGTCACAGCTCAGCTCAAGTGCCAGGGCCTAAAGTAATGGCGATACTACGTTATGGCTTGCGTCGGAAGTGATGCCGACGGAAGGGAATTCTAGCGCCGAAAAAGCATATTCACAACATAAAAGGGAAATTAGGAAGAGGTGTCAGTGAGGCTAGGCCTGTTCGGGGGTCCCGGAAGCACTTTGAACATAGCTTGCAAATCGTCAGCGCCTTGTCGGCCAACGATCCAGAAACGGCCTCTAAGAACTCGGCCCGTGTTATCGGGCTTATGGACTTGTGATGGACGCCTAATGTGCCGACTCTCTGGTCTGTTCAACCAACCATCCGAGGGTGCACTCGCACAGCAGAATATTCTCCCCGAAACTCTGCGGCGCTGAACACCCCAATTGCTGTAGCTGCATGCGCAAAGCCGGCGTGGAGTCAACAATCCAGCCCGCATCGAACAACCAAATCTTCGTTTCGGGAGCAAGGTGATACGTTGCCGCCATATCTGCGACTTCACTAGCTACATCGTCGGCATAGTACTTCCACTTATCAGGAGGCGGCGTAAACACCGTATAGGTTCCGCATTGAGCTTGGGCGAGCGGCACAAAGGGAGGAAATATCTGGACCACATCATGGCCGCAGGCGTAATAGCCGAACAGCAGCCCGCTCTCATGGTCGGCAAGAATGATTGAGCCGGGAGGGGCCGACTGCCGCAGGTAATTCATTGCCTGCTCCATCAAAACACGGTGGTGATTTCTTGGCCTGATCAGTGGCGGGGGAGCCGGAAAGAAGTTGCAAACTGCGAGACAAGTGACCACAATCAGCGGCTTGATCCATTCTCGTGCGGGTGTCCGCACAGACAAGCCGATGGCCGCTCCGCTCAAAGCAAAAAGCGCGAGAAATGCGTTGTGCCGCGTCCCACCGTAGGGATAGAGTCCGGCCAACGCTGCGCCGCAATTCACCACGAAGGGAAGGCCGAGTAAGAGCGCGAGCTCGCGCGGCGACGGGCGTGGCTCACCGGATACCCTCTTCCATTTGAGCAGTGAAATTATTCCTACCAGAAACGCCGAAAGGGCCAGGGCGCCACCAAACCCGTGACTGAGTAGATAGGTAAACACGCGCAAAGTCTGCGCGGCGATAAATACCAGCACGTGATTTTCGCCGGGATGAAAAATCGATTTCCTGAGCCAGGTCTCAGCGATTCCCTGTGCCATCCCGCGCCGCTTCAGTTCGGCAACGTGAGTGATCAGGAAATAGGACGCGAGAGCAAGTGCCGCAATTTGCCCTGCCGCCCAGACCGCAATCAGGCGGATCTGCTTCCCGTAAGGATAGAGCCGCACGAGCATGTACACTCCCACGGTAAAGGCGAAGATGAGGGAGGAATAGTGAGTCAACAGCGCGCCGCAGAGAGACAGAGAAAACAAGACCATCAGAAAGCTGGAATTCTCTCGAAGAGCGCGCTCCGATAGATAAAGGCAGCTCGACATGAAGAACAAGAGCAGCGTATACTGCCGGATCTCGGCCGACAGCTCAATGAGCGCGGGCGAAAATGCAAAAAGCAGCAGCCCGATGAATGCAGTGGAGCGATCCGTCACAAGTTTGAGCCATCGATAAGCGATCCAGCAGCAAGCCGTCCCAGCCAAAACCGAGGGTATGCGCAACATGAGCTCTGACTGGCCCAGCGAACGCCAGTAATAAAGCACAAGGATCAACAAAGGAGGATGGGCGTTCGTGAGAGCGGCTTTGTAAGAAAGCACCAGCGAAGTCTGGCTCGCCAGCAGATTGTGCAGAGCTTCGTCCGGGTTGAGGAAGTAGGCTCGGGCTTCATAGAGCCGCGCCAGCAGGCCGCCTGCCAACACAAGCAGGGGTAGCAAGCTCTCCCGTCGCGATTCGATCTCGCTTTGACGCTTGCCCGCCGGGATCATTTCGAGAGTGAGAGAATCTGAGACACGCAGATCATACTATGCCAGAATCAAACGCCGGCTGCTGCGTCACACGATGCGGCCAGCCGGTATAGCTTTAAGGTCAAGGATGCTATCCTGACGTCTCAGTCTTTCCGGTTTAAGTTCCGCCGACTTGGGATCGACTGAGAGATTCTGCATGGCAATGGCTGCTCCGTTACACATGAGACCAGAGCTAACTCCAGCCGCAATGAACGAGCGGTGGAGGGAGTGCGTGTCGGTAATCGTACCCGTCTACAACGAGGTCGCGCACGTGGATGAATTGCTCCGTGCGATTCACGCATCACCGGTGAAAAAGGAAATCATCATCGTCGATGATGGGTCCACAGATGGCACGCGTGAAAAACTCCAAGCGATGCCGCTCGCCGACGACGTTACGGTCATCTTTCACGAAAGGAATTGTGGAAAGGGTGCGGCTATTCGTACTGCGCTTGAGTATGCCCGTGGTGAATACATCCTGATTCAGGATTCGGACCTGGAGTACAGCCCCCAGGATTATGCCGCGCTATTGCAACCCCTGGAGCAGAATCGGGCGAACGTAGTCTACGGCGTGCGCCCAGACCGGCCTGAACGCGGCCTCAGATTTTTTCTAGGCGCAAAGCTTTTGACTCATCTGGCAAATCTTCTTTATGGCGCTGGCATCCACGACGAAGCGACTTGTTATAAAGTTTTCCGGCGATCGGTCATCGCACAAATTAATTTGGACTGCAGTCGTTTCGAGTTTTGCCCGGAAGTTACCGCGAAGCTCTGCCGCATCGGAGAAAAGATTGCGGAGGTGCAAATTTCCTACGCGCCGCGCACAGCGGGCGAAGGCAAGAAGATTCGTCACTCGGATGGATGGCTGGCTATCTGGACGCTCATTCGCTATCGCTTCAGTCCGCGTCATCGATGGTGGAAGGCTGCAGAGAAGCAGGTTCGACCGGATGAACCGTTCACAATCAGCCTGACTCGTTTGCCTCCTGAGTGAGACTTGCCGTGCGCCCCCTTGATCGATGACGTCTGAACAGCCCTCCCTGATACACTTCCGCACGATGGAGAAAGCTTCCCTGCCAGCCGTTCCCAAGTCTGTGTTGTGGTTCGTCGTCCTATCGTTTCTTTTGCAAGTGGCGATGATTGGTGTCTTCCGACAGTACCGCACGCGCCCGGAAGAAGATCATTTTGGCTTCGGTTGGGAAATGGGACGGGTCGCGCGTTCGATTGCGCTGGGCCAGGGTTTCAGCAATCCTTACGGGGGCAACACCGGCCCGAGCGCATGGGAGCCGCCCTTATATCCCTATCTGATGGCTGGTGTCTTCAAGATTTTCGGCATCTATACTTACGCGTCGGCGTGGGTTTTACTGACCATCAATAGCCTCTTCGCGGCGCTCACGACGATCCCCATTTTTCTGATCGCGCACAAAACGTTCGGCGAACGGGTCGCAATCTGGTCGGCGCGAGCATGGGCGTTCAATCCCTACATTTGGTATTGGTCGATTCACTGGATTTGGGATACGACGTTCAACCCGCTGATTCTTACGCTGATTTTTCTGCTCGCGCTTGAACTACAAGAATGGAATAGCTGGCGAGGCTGGATTTATTTTGGAGTGTCGTGGGGTGTGGGTGCGCTGGCCAGTCCTTCGATGCTCGCATTTCTGCCTTTCTGTGGCCTATGGATTTGGTGGAAACGATCTAAGAGCGGTGTCAGATCACTGCGAGGCGTGGTTCTGTCGTCTGCAATTTTCTTTCTCGTGCTTTCTCCGTGGCTGATCCGAAATTACGAAGTCTTCGGCCGCTTCGTGTTTCTGCGTGACGATTTCGGCCTTCAATTCCGTCTCGGTAACTGGAAGGGCGCTGACGGGATGCTGATGGCTTACCTTCAGCCGAATTTAAACAAACTTGAGTTCGAAAAATTTCAGCGCATGGGCGAACTGGCCTATGCCGCGGACTGCAAGCGCCTGGCGTTCGATTGGATCCGCGAAGATCCGAAACGCTTCGCCGTCGTCAGCCTGAAAAGATTTTTCTACTATTGGAACGGAGTACCAAAGGCCACCGACAGCCGCGCTCCCTGGGACTTTCGCAACTCGTTATTTTTGGCATGGTCGGTTCTTGCGATCCTAGGTTTGGTCCAGGCCCTGCGGCAAAAAATGCGGGGGGCATGGCTCTTCGCGGGACTTATTCTCACTTACCCAACGACTTATTACTTTGTGTTTCCTCATGCCCGTTACCGTCACCCCATCGAGCCTGAACTGCTTATCCTGGTTATATTCGTACTGTTGCAAACCGGCAGACCCGTACGTCTTTTCCCCGACGGAAAAACTTAACTCAAAAGCACAGTGCCCTGTGACCCTTGAATCTCCTGTAGAATTTTGGGTTCGCCGAAGCAGGCCGGGATGTTCAAGAAGATTCTCATCGCCAACCGGGGAGAGATCGCGGTGCGCGTGCTGCGCGCGTGCCACGAAATGGGGATTGCCGCGGTCGTTGTCTATTCGGATGTGGACCGCGCCGCTCTGCACGTGCGCAAAGCCGATGAGGCTTATCCGATTGGCGCCGCGGCGGCGACCGAATCTTATCTAAACATCGGAAAAATTCTGGACGTCGCGGCTCGCTCCGGCGCCGAAGCCATCCATCCGGGTTACGGATTTCTTTCCGAGAATGCGAAGTTCGCACAAGCCTGCGCCGATGCCGGCGTCAAATTCATTGGACCAACTCCCGCTGCGATGGAAGCCATGGGATCGAAAACACGCGCGCGGCAGGCGATGGAGAAGGCAGGCGTTCCTTTTGTTCCGGGAACCTCGCGCGGCGTGCAGTCGTTCGAGCAAGCTGAACAAGTCGCCGCCAAAATTGGTTATCCAGTGATGCTGAAGGCCGCGGCGGGCGGCGGCGGCAAGGGCATGCGACTGGTGCACGAGTCCGGGCAATTGAAATCCGCTCTGGAAGCGGCGCGCAGTGAAGCCGAACGATCCTTCGGCGACAGCGAAGTCTACATCGAAAAAGCGATCGTGAATCCGCGGCACATCGAGATGCAGGTGTTGGCCGACGAGCACGGCAACACGGTTTATCTTGGCGAACGCGAATGCTCGCTGCAGCGGCGCCACCAGAAGGTGCTGGAAGAGGCGCCTTCTCCGATCGTGGATCCCGACATGCGGCGACGGATGGGCGAAGTTGCGGTTCGCGTCGCCCAATCCGCGAACTATACGAATGCGGGGACTGTCGAGTTTCTTGTCGATTCCGACAAGAATTTTTATTTTCTGGAGATGAACACGCGTCTGCAGGTCGAGCATCCTGTCACCGAACTGATCACAGGCCTCGACTTGGTCCACCTGCAAATTCGGATTGCCGCAGGGGAAAAGCTGCCATTCAGGCAAGAGGACGTGCAGCTTCGAGGACATGCGATCGAATGCCGTATCTATGCTGAAGATCCAGACAACAATTACTTCCCCAGCCCCGGCAGGATTACCCTGCTGCTGGCGCCATCGGGACCGGGCATCCGGCGCGACAGCGGAATGTACGAGGGTTGGAACGTGCCCATCGATTACGATCCACTGCTCGCCAAACTGATCGGCTACGGGACCGACCGCAATCAAGCAATTGCGCGGCTGACGCGAGCGCTCGGTGAATATTTTGTCGGCGGCATCAAGACGAACATTTCGCTATTTCGGAGGATCCTACGAGATACGGATTTTTGCGCCGCCAAACTTGATACCGGCTTTCTCGACCGGATGTTGAAGCGGCCGGAGGACACGCCACAGGATTCGACGTCCGCCGAAGTTGCAGCCGTCGCGGCGGGCATATTCGCCATGCTGGGCTCGGTGTCCGGCACAGCAAATCGAACGTCTGATGGTGGTTCTCAGGCGGTCGACAAGCCAGTATCCAAATGGAGGAGCGCGAGCCGGAGCGAGGTTCTGCGTTAGGGGGTCGTTGATTCGAGAGGCTCGTCGTCAAATCCAAGCGAGTCACCAAAGCAAAGAACCTCTTCCACTACCCATCGTGGTTTTCTATGCTCTACGACGTAAGTATCAGCGGCAAGAGTTATAAGCTCGAACTCACTCACGGCAACGGCCGCTGGTCCTGCCGCCTCGATGGGCGGGACTTGGAAGTCGATGCCGTCCTCGCTCGACCAGACGTGCTCTCGCTGCGCGTTGGAAATAGAGCGTATGAGGTCAAGTCGGAACGAGTCGCGAATGACTTACATCTCTGGGTGGGCAGGGTGCGCTTCGCAGTAGAAGTCCGCGACCCGCGCTCTTTGCGCGGGCGCAGCCACGCAGGAGACGATCATGGGCCCAGGAAAATTGTCGCCACCATGCCCGGAAAGGTCGTGCGCCTGCTCGTGCGGGAGGGCGACGAGGTCGAAGCCGGGGCCGGCATCGCAGTGGTCGAGGCGATGAAGATGCAAAACGAGATCAAATCTCCGAAAAAGGGAACCGTGCAGAAAATTTTGGCCGCCGAAGCCGCCACCGTGAATGCGGGTGATGTACTGGCGATCGTGGAATGAGTTAGCGCCGCACCGAAACTCGACCTGCGGTAATAACTATTTTACCAACCCATTTTTATCCAGAACTTCCTTGGCGTAATAGTTCTCAACCTTGGCAGAATCGCGCAAGAGTTCATAGTAGGCGGCTTTCAGCAACTGCTCGCGGCGGTCGTGAAGTTGCGAGCGAATGGCTTGTTGCACACGCGGATCGGACAAATCGCGCTGGCCGGCCGGTTCTTTTGACACCAGTTTTACGATGCGAAAGCCCATCGCCTGGTGCGTTGCCGGGTTCGACAATGTGATGATCCCGCTGTACTGGCCTGGCTTCAGCTTGAGAACGGTATCGCGGGTTCCGGGATCGGTATTGCGCAGCGACGACTCGGGTACTGTGCCCAGGTCGCCGCCGTTGCCCGAGGTTTCCGGATCCTCCGAATAATTCATCGCTAGCGTAGCGAAATCGTCGCCACTATCGAGCCGATTGGAAATCGTCTGGATTTTCTTGCGGGCATCGGCCTCGTTCTGCGCCTTGTTGTTCTGGTTGTGTACCTGCGGATTCGGCGTCGGGGTCACGAAGATTTGGGCAACGTGATATTGAGGCTCGATGAGGTTGAACTCCGACTTGTGCTGCGCAAAATAGTCGTTGATATCCTGGTCGGTAACGTTGATCTTCGAAGAGACTTCTTTGTTCATCACTTTATCCACCGTGATGGAGCGGCGGATGTCGCGTTTGAAGTCTTCCAGACTAATTTTCTTCTCTTTCAACCGTTGATCGAATTCCTGTTGCGTGTAAGGCGACTTGATCTCGTTCAGCTTGCGATCGACTTCCTCCTCGGTGGCCAGCAGACCGAGTTTTTCGGCGCGGCGCATCACCATCTCATCGTCGATCAACTGGCGCAGAATGTTCAGCCGGAGGATGGTAGCCTGCTCGCCGGCGGGAGTCTGCTGAGCGCTGGCCACCTGATTGTCGTAATACTTATCGACGTCGGAACGGAATATCTTGCGGCCATCCACAGTGGCCATGACGTCGCCACTCACTTGCGATTTACAGCCGACCAAGGCCACCAGCATTACTGCAACAATCAAGAACGCTGTTAACCGACCAAAGTCCGCTTTTCTTTTCAAAGGCAGTTTCTCCCCACAGAGTGATAGTCCGCGTACCTTGGGAGTGCGCAGCGAATGCTTCTCCTGCTTGGCTAAAATCACTTGGAAGTCGGCGCCGCAGCGGCGGCAGCCACGTGATCGGGCACGGGCAGGTTGGCATCCTTCAAGGCACGATCCAGCGCGGCGCGTAGCTCGCTGACCGGTACCGCGCCGTCGATTTTTTCTCCGTTGATGAACAAGGTTGGCGTCGCTTCCACGCCTACATGCTCCGCCTCTTTCATCGAAGCCTTCACCGCACTCTCATCTTGTGCTTTGATGCAGGACTGCAGCTTCACGACGTCCAGATTGTGTTTTTGGCCCTGCAACATGGTGAGCTTATCGAGCGCTTCCAGCCGAGCCCCAGGCGTTTTTTCGTTGTTCACTTCGTGCTGGTTCGCGTGAATGTAGTCTGCGAAATCCCAGTAGGCATCGTTATTTTGCGAAGCCAGACAATTCGCGTCCACCGCGGCGTGCGTCGCCCAAGGATGAATTTCCACTAGCGGATAATCCTTGTAAACGAAGGTGACGCGGTCGCCATATTCTTTCAGAATTTCAGGAAATAAATTTTGGTGCATGCGCGAACAGAATGGGCATTCGAAATCGTCGAAATTTACGACTACTACCTTGGACGCTTTTATTCCGCGCGTGGGCCGTCCGCTCACGCCGATCTTGCTCATGGTCTCCACGAAAGGATCCTTGCTCAAGTCGAACTTCGTCATGCGAATTAACGAAGAACGATCTTTGGAAACCAGGAACGTGATGTCTTGTTTACGCTCTCCCCCATCGACTGTGACAATCAGCGAGTCATAGCTGGGAAAGTCCGCGCTGGGCGTGGGAACACCCACAATCACGTGAACTTCGGCTGGAACCTTGTAGTAAGAACGGACCTGCCGCTCGATTTTCTTGTTGAGATCGGGCGATGTGGACTGGGCAACACATCCCAGGCAAACCATCAGCAGGAGAACGAAAGAACGTCGAATTAGAGTCACGAAGAACCGCCTGAATATCACGAGTTGAAGGTTGATTATCTCACAGCAACATGCCGGACGCAGGGTTGGCTTGGAAGTATCTGATGTGCGAAGCGTGCCCGTCAGCCTGCCCGCCGGAACAATTCCGCCGCTGGCAGCAAGGTGTTCATCGATCCTGAGCGGAAGCCTTCCAGATCGAGCGTCACAAACTTGAAACCCAGCTCTTTGAATATTCGAGTGAACTCAGCTGCCATCGTGGGGTCAAGGGCCCGATGCAGCTCATCGCGAGCGACTTCAATGCGAACGATGTCACCATGATGCCGCACTCGAAATTGCCGGAAACCTAGTTCGCGCAGCGCGTCTTCACCTTTTTCCACCACGGCGAGCGCTTCTCGCGTAACTGGTCTGCCGTATTCGATACGAGACGATAGACATGCGGAGGCTTGCTTATCCCAGATACGCAGGCCGGCATTCCTCGCGAGGGAGCGAATATCGCTCTTGGTAAGTTCGGAATCCAGCAAAGGTGCCACAACATGGTGGGCAACAGCTGCCTTTTGGCCGGGACGAAAATCACCCTGATCATCGAGGTTCACGCCATAGGCGATGGCATCGAAGCTGCGCGTCGACCTGAGTTCTTCCATCAGCGTAAACAGTTCATCTTTGCAGAAGAAGCAGCGCTGCGCATCGTTACGCACATATTCCGGACGATCAAGCTCCGCGGTCGCGACAACCTCGAGAGGAATCGACTGTTCGTTCGCGAAAGCAACGGCGTCGGCAAGTTGGGTGCGGGCGAGACTGGGGGAGTCGGCGATGATCGCCAGCATGTATTCTCCTAGTACCCGGTGCGCAGCCCACGCCAAATAGGCGGAGTCCACACCGCCTGAGTAGGCGACAAGAAGCCGGCCCAGTTTGCCCAGTTCCGCCTGCAACTGCATATTTTTCGCTTCTAGATCCACCGCGTCCAACATACAGTTATGTTAGCAGGTAAGAACAGCGATGCCGTACCGAACTGCAAGCCCGCGAGTCTACTTTGGCCGGCAGATGTCGGAGTCTAATACAGCCGCTCCTGAGGACGAAGGCTGCCGAAGCCGCCGATGTTAGCCAGAGTGAACGTGAAGCGAAACAGATTTTCGTTCCGCACATTCGCGACCGTGTAGCTGCGATATTCGAGCGTCATTCCGCAACAATCCCAGTTGTAAGTGGTCTGAGCGCTGATAAATTGCAGCAGTTTGGATTCCGCGTCGATGCCGAAACTACTCGCGGCACTGAACCCGCGTTTGCCCGGACGCCCGTAACCCAGCGCGGCCCGAAACTGATTGAAGCGCGTCGGCTGGACAGAACCTGGGGTCGTACTCAACGGCTGCGAAGGTATTTGCAGGATCGCATCGCCGCCGCCCACGGTCACCTGGCCAATGTGATAGTTCGCCAGCAGAGTGCTGGCGTTGACGCGATTGTTTTGGAAATCAAAATCCATGTCCCATTCCGCATCCGTGCGCGAACTGGTCTCAACCCGCAGACGCGAAACCAGCGGCGAAAGATGGCGCGGCTGCGTTAGAAATGCGATTCCGGTGAGGTCGGCAGTCGTCGTGAATACATTTCGCTGGCCGGAAATCAGTGCCCCGCCAAAAGTGGGATCGAGAAAATATTTCTGTTCCAGCTCCCAGGTAGCAATCTCTTGAACTTGCGGTTTCGCCTGGCATGGAGGACTTACCAGCGCGCTGGTATGGCGCCATGGAATGCTCGATTCCGGCGCTGCACCGCCCACCGTCAGAGCCGACATAATAGCGTCGCAATCGTCAGGCTTGGCCGATGTTCGTTTGCCGTAGAGCCGTGTGACGAAACCGTACTCCACTTCGTGGGTATCCGTGAGGACATCGCGTTCATCGAACTTCAAAATATCTGCGAAGTTGTTCACCCCGGTCACAAAGCGGTACACCGCTCTTGGCTCGATCACATGCTTCCACTTCCTACCGAGAAGCTCTTTATCGAAAACTCGTTCCAGTGCTGGCGGCCGCAGTTCCACCGCTGTCTCGATCGCCTGGCGATTGATAGCATTGCTCACCGCACGTTCGGGGTTCTGTCCGGTTTCTGCCACTAATCTTTGCGTGTAATAAGTTTCGTGCAATATCAGCTCGGGGCGCAGAGACCAGCCTCGAAACAAGAGCGGTAACGAGATTTCCGGATCCAGATCGAAGCGTCCCAACAAATTTGCCGTGCGAAACGGCGGCGTGCAGGATTGAGTCGCTCCCGAGGTCGAGCACTGCGGTGGCTCGCTACGGCCGAGGCCTGTGGCGGAGGTGTCGAACGACCAATATAATGGCGTGCGCCACAGCGGGCGATCTGTGCTGGAAGCCTCCAGGCCGGGTACGTGCGAAACCGTGACCACCTGTCCGGCAGTCGTGCTCAGAAAGTTTTGGTAGCGCTCCGCATATCCGTTCAGGCTGAAACCGTCTGCGGACTTTGCCAGAAAAGCATCCGACTTCACTTCCGAATACACGGCCTGGCTGAAAACTTCGTTGAAGGCAAGCCGGAAGAGAAATGAGCTCAGATAATCGATATTGGCGGCGGCGCGAAAACTGCCGATGTTTCCTGCCGCGTTCAGCCGCGCGTTTTCCCCGCCCTGTTTGACTGGGGGAGAGCCAATTCCGCGATCGATCACGCCAAAATAATTCAGGTCCACGTAGGAGGTTTCGGTAGGCTGGGCACGAAACTCCCCGCGCTGCGACCAGCCGCGCAAAGAAAAATACTCGGCACCCAGTGTGGCATCCATCATGCGATTGATCGCCCAGTAATAGGCGTCGCCGATGACATTCCCCTTGGTGGAAGATCGGGCGACCGACGGCAGCAAAAACCCTGACTGGCGGTACTCTTTCTCTACCGGATGAGTCGCGAACGGAAAATAAAGGATGGGAATCCCATGCAGCAGGAACTCACTGTGGTAGATCTTGGCGTTACCGCCCACATCCACATCGATCTTGCGGGCGTCGAACAACCATTTGGGATGTGGCAATTCGCAGGTTGTAATCGTGCCATCATAAACCAGGTAATGTTCGGGGCTATCTTTTTCTACGAGCTTCCCGGTGAATGAAAATGGCGCGGTTGAAGTGAGGATCACACGGGTGCCTTGAAAGCGCAGGCCAGTCGTGCCGGTGACGTCATAGAACTTTCCGGTTTCCAGCGCAAAGTTGTAAGTGCCGTGCGAGGCTCGAATGTGGTCGTCGTTGGGACCGCCGTCGAGCGCGAAGTGTCCGGTCGCCGTCGCTTCGCGGGTGTCAGAGTTGAAACTGGCTTCGTCTGCCCGGAGCACATAATTTTCGTAATAGATTTCGACCGCGCCGTGCAACTTATAAACTCCGCCTTGCTCTTCCTGCGAAATGGCGCAGACCGTCGGCGAGTTATCCTTCTGCGCCGCGGCGGCAAGGGAACAGGGTGTTGCAAGCTCCCTTGCTACGGGCGGCAACTGGCTGGTAACTAACGGCGGGAGCAGAAGCAGGTGACAAAGCATTGCCGTCGTGATAAGGAATCTGTTGCGAAGTTTCATCGGAACAAGATTACGGGAGCGAAATCATCCGAGGCCCACAAAAGCAGCGCTCGGACGCCTGGCGAGAATCGTCGTGAACTTAGCACGGCTGTGCCCCGCGAAGCAAAGCCGCACGCTGGCTTGGATTCCGCAGCCGTCTTCCTGGTTATCCGGATGTGTTTAACTTTTGAATTCTTAGCTCTTGCGTAAAGATTCGTTCATGCCTTGCCAAGTTTGTGGTGACATCTGCCGCTGCTCCATCGCCGAATATTCGACGGCATCCCCGCGCTGGCTGAACGACGCTGGCTCGCTCCCTGATTCGGGGACTTCGCTTGCGCCCATGCAGGCTCATGCAACGTGCGAGCCTCGTGCGGAATCGACTCCGCAACCTGTTCCACCGCGCGCGGACGCTGAGGTTGCACCGGATGCCCAGCTCATACCGGAAGAGTCTTCCACGTGGCGCATCGAGGTCTCCCAGAGGCTGAGTCGTTATCAGTCCCGCCGCAAGCCGCGAGCGCCGCGCTATCCGTCGTTGCGGTTAAAATTTGATGTCGGCGATTCCGCCGCCCCTGTGGCCGGCATCCCTGTGGACTCGCATTCTTTCCCACAAGCCATGTCCAGGGCCTCCAACCATGCATTTGCTTTGGATGAGTTTTCCGACAGCTGCCGGGACGCGGTCGACACTTTGGCAGTTGAACCATCGATTCCAGACGACGCGTACACCAGCTCGGGAGGGTTGCGACGAAATTCTAACTCCACCACGGTTGCCGCCGCTGCATCCGCCCCGCCAACCACAGCAAAGATCATCGAGTTCCCGCGCTCATGGACTCCGCCCGTACCTCCGCTGGACGAACTGGCGGAGCCGGTGATGAGCCGTCCTCGCATTTTGGAAGCTCCGGAAATTGTGCCTCCGCCTCCCGCGCTCGGTGGAATCACGATTGATTCTGCCCCGCAGCCAGAATTTGAGAGGCGCCCGGGAATCGACTTTCCGCTGCAAAGCGCTCCCTTAGGACAGCGGATTCTCTCCGCATTTCTCGACGGCATCATCATCGTTGCCGCTTGTGCTCTTTTCGGTCTTATTTTTTGGAAAGTGACGGCCTCGCGTCCACCCCGATTCCAGCTTGTGGGTATGGCGGCGGGGGTCTTGGGAGTGTGCTGGGCCGCGTATCAATACTTGCTGTTGGTTTACTCGGGTGCGACTCCGGGTCTACGATTGGCTCGGCTCCAGTTGGCTCGCTTCGATGGAAGTCCGGCTGGCCGCCGGCTACGCCGCTGGCGCGTTCTCGCGTCTTTTCTTTCCGCGGCTTCTCTCGGCATGGGATACGCTTGGGTTTTCCTCGACGAAGACTCCCTCTGTTGGCACGACCGCATCACGCACACCTACCTGGGAGCAAAGCGCACCGAGAACGCCGCGGAGAAGGCGCGCGAATCGGCTTGACTTCCGCCTCCTACGTACTCTAGCTGTGCCGCGTCCAGCTTGGCCTATGCTAT
>Ga0307478_10000418_pt1 | contig 44880 bp, 28 predicted proteins | sample atmos_gasesECM4C_2_FD_203713 | JGI IMG/M metagenome (GOLD analysis project Ga0307478, IMG submission 203713) | Hardwood forest soil microbial communities from Morgan-Monroe State Forest, Indiana, United States - atmos_gasesECM4C_05 | ecosystem: Environmental > Terrestrial > Soil > Temperate...
TGCCTCGCCACAGCATACTGCCCCGAACTCCGTTTTCATTGATCGTTGTGGCGCTCTCCGCCATGCAGAACTCATCCCATCTGGTTTCGTCAACCAACGCAGTCAGGCTAGGATGCGGCCATTCAGATACCGAGAGCACCTGCACCTGGACGGTAGGTGGTGGCCCTTGGCAATGTCATCCGGCAGAACTTGAGAGCGAAAAAGCGGCCGAGTTTTATGCTCCATTGACCAAGCGTTGAACCAAAAGGAAGAGGATGGGCTGCTCCAAGAGATGGGGGCAACCCACCCTTAAGAACTCGAAAAGGCGGAAGATATCACGGCCCCGGCGCGCAGGCGTGATAGTTGTTGGAGTACTCCAACTGTATCTCGTAACGATGCTCGTTCAACATAACGTACGAATCGCAGAAATAGGGGTTGTTGAGGCACTGCACTCCCACTGGTTCACACAAATCTCCGATCTCATCGCCCAAAACGGCCAGAGAGTTCACTGCGACCCATCCGCTACCGACGTCCGGATCGGTTATCGACTCAATCAGTTCGTGCGACAAGACGGAGTTGGTTGAGTCAGCCAACTCGCCATTGGGATTGGGCGGAAAAGCCTGGCATCCGGTCACGTTTTGGTAGGGCTCTACACTGACAAGGACATGGCCAATATCAGTGAAGTCGATAGACCCGTGGTAAGCACAGAAGACGAACGTAGCCGGATTGTCAGGGGAGTAGCAGACATGATCACCGGGGAAACATGTGTCAATGCCGGCCGGCAGGAATACGTGATATTCGTGGCCGTAGCCCGTGCCGAGTTCCGACGCAGCGTTGTAAACGATGTTCACAATCGCATCTTGCGTGATCTCGTTCGTTCCGAAGGCACTGGTGGTTGGGGTCACTGTCACCGATGTTGACTCGCCGACGCGGTACCTTCCCCTGGTACCGGTGTATTGGTCGGTGAGGCGAATGAAACTGCTTTCATTCAAATCGCGCAGAAAACGCGCTGGATTGCCCCAGCAAGTTCTTACGGAACCGCAACTCTCCTCGTTGACGTAGACGTTGTTCGACTGCATGTCGGTCAGCGTGGCCCCACCAAAATATGTGAGGTCGGCCGGGTAGAACCCTGGTGAGGGAACTGAGGGCACAGCAGTGCCTGCTGCCTGAGCCGCCTGCATACCCTGCGGACCGGATGTTGTACCCAAGTTCCGCTGAATGTGAGGAGACCGCGCGGCATCGCTTGCTGCCAGCTTAATGTGAAATCCGGAGCCGACAACCGTGGAGGTCGCTCCCCGCGATTTCGTGAGGTCGATTTTTATGCTGTGTTCCTGTGAGAAAACAGTCTGAGTCGAGCCGGCCGCAAAAAGAGTGGCCAGCACAAAGACACTGCATTTTTTTCTGAGCATCGCATTCTCCTGTCCTACTTCGAAATGGTAGGGCGCCTTTTCTAGGAGAGGCTCAGACGGTTCCGGGCTTGAGGCTCACGATTCAGGTAAAGTACGGAGTCTCAAACGGGACGGCTTTCGCCTACTTCGAGAACCGCCAACTCCCTACATTCTTTACCCCAAGAGATCGGCCCAAAAACCGGTTCATTATGGCCGACACCCAAGCGATGTTCAACGAAAATTCGATAACTCCTTTTTATTATTAAATTTATGTCTTCAATTTATATCTTCGCCCTAGTACACGACACCCATCCTTCCACCGCTGAGTTTTTCGACGATAAGCTAGTGCTGATGGTTTGGCCGATCATGGCGCGTCGTCGTGTTATGCGCGACGCCAGCGCAAGTCAATGAGAGCTAATGAGTTGATGAGGTTTCAGATCGAATAGTTGACGATAAATCCCCGTAACGCTCATTGACTGGGTTGTGAGTCGCTAATAGTCTGGTTAGATCAACAATCCCTCCTCATTTCCACGAATGGTTCCACCTGCCGATACTGCCTTCTCTGTATCGCAGATTTGCTCGGTTTCCCTAGCTAATTTTTCCCGTATTACTTTCTTGGGAATCTAACTAGCAGAAACACAGCTCTCCGCTTTGGTAATCAACTTGCCTCTCTCGTTGTCAGGAAGGGTGGGCATGCTAAACCTGAACATGGACGATGTTGGTGAAGCTGCCATTGTCGAATTTGAGGACCCTCATCGGCGGTGATGAGGTCCCTCAGCTACCCGATGCGGTCACGGGCCGGGCAGCTCCAGACCCTTAAAGAAGGAAATCCCATGCGGGGCTCAGTTCTCTCGCTTTTGCATCTTTCTTCGATTCTGTTGGTCAACTTGTCGGTGCTTTCCACACACGTCCTGTGGGCGCAGAGAACGTCGACACTAGAGGAGACCGGTGTCCAACTTCCTGATGCCCCGTCGCGGGTCGCAACGTTTTCGGAGGCCCAAACACATCTTCATCGCAGCTATAAAAGGTTACCCTTAAGCTTCAGACAAAATCAGGGCCAGACCGAGTCGTGGATGAGATTCTTCTCCGATGAGACGGGGTACGATCGTCGGACTATCAATACCACTGCCGTGCTGAATCAGGACAGAGGAACGGCTGAATTCTGGGGCAAAAACAAGTACTTTATGGGCAGCGCTCCGACCAAGTGGATGACCTTTGCTCCCACGTTCGGCCACGTACATCATGAGACGATCCATGGCGCCAACGACTTGGAGTACTATGGCCACCACATGCCATGGGCTGGCTCCGTCATCCTGCGAATCAGTCAGCAGGCTAGAGCTCACCCCCATATCGCAAGTGTACTCAAGGCGGTCCATCCACGATTCTGAGTGTTCGCCTGTTCATCGCTTACGAGGCATTGTTGGCGGAACATCTCGATTTCACTCACGACGGGTCAATAAGTCAAATCGCCTGATAGCGTCAGTTGACTACCCGATACTCAAGCTGTCCTGATAACTAATTTTTGCCCAACGAACCATCGCCTCGTTCCAATCCGATGAAGAGCCAATGCGGCCACCGACGCGAAATTCGATCCAGTCCTCTCCGTAGGTCGGATCGAACCATCCACCGTCTCTACGTGCATCATCAAATCTTTCCTTCCGCAGTTTCAAGAAGATGTAGTGAGTGCCGCCTGTGTAGGCGAACACAAGCCCCGTCGGCGTGGCCATCACGGGCTTTCCGACCGCATAACCTTTCTTAACTGCGGGGTCAGGGATCAGATCGTACAGGATCGAAATCAGGTCGGTATGTGCTGAAGGTCTGTAACCACCCATAACCCCCGGAACACCGGGTCTCGCGTTCTCCTTCAGGCGCGTGAAAAGCGAGGCATTCTCAGGATGCGGAAATTCAATGGCGGGGTCTGGCGGCGTGAAATCCGCAATCGTGTGATTCTTCTCCGCTCCGGGCACTGAACGCGATCTCCATCGCGCAAGTCGAAGCCTCGCTTTGAAGAGAGCGACGCGGCGCAGGAAACTCATGGGCATACCGCTGCCATTCTACTAGGACAACAACGATTGACGTTAAATCCCTATTACACTCAGAACCTGGTCAATGATCGCTCCCGAATTTCCTTCGAGCGACAAATCGGGTCCCGATCGTGCGCCAGCGTTTGAGGAATAGGTTCACTTGGCTTGCTCGGACAGGCCCCTTACCTTTCTGTGCAGTGAATCGACTGTAGTAAAACTGTGGTAGTTCCATGGTCAGAAGGGAGCAAAGTCGATCAGAACGCGTCAGAACCCAGGTCTGGTAAGCGGTTGACGAATCAGGTAGAGTAGAGAATTTTCATAAGCGATCGGGACTGTCCTGTGTACTCATAATCCCGTTCTCATGTTGGAGTTTAGACCGATTCGGTCCTGGGACGCCTCCGCCGCGGGTGAGCCAGATCTGAATTTGGGTCGAAATTAGGGTCCGATACAGGTCTCCGAGAGTTCCTTGCAGCGACGCCAAAGTTGGCTGCCACTGCCGTCGAGTATCAGTCAGCTATGGTTTCCGCGGACCTGATACAAAGACGACGATGGTTCGAGTTCCTTCTGGCTTACCTCCACACCGCGAGTGGCGCCTCTCATCTGTCAAGCCTAGCTAGCAGCCCTGCCGACTTTGCTACTTTCAACCCAAAGGGCAAATAATCACTGCCAGCGCAATCTCTGGCCCGCGAAGTCCAGTTCGAGGCGTTTGGCGTGCAAGGACAAAGGACCCAAATATCCGTCGATTCCGGATGGATTGCCGTGTTCCGGTCCATCAATCAGGAAAACTGTCTCTACCGTTTCTGGACCCGCAATTTTCACTCCCGGCAGATTCACCTTCGTTGCGTGAAGACGCCCGATTACCGCGACGCGCGATTCCCCTTCGGTTCGTACATTTGGCAAGCCCTTCCGCAACCTGTCCTTATAGAGCAGGACGTCATGAAGGCCCGTATCCACCAGTAAGGTCATACGCGCTCCTTGAATGGTGATCGGGACGACAAGTGATCGAAACGGCGCGGGCCCGCCGTCTTGTCCGCTGGCTGCCTCGAACGAGACTACTTGCCTCTCGTAATCGATGCTGAGCTTTTCGCCGCGGCTCAGCAAGTCCAGCCCGATGATCCCGTCCACACCTTGGGCGAACTCCGAATAGTCCCTCAGCTTCGCGACAAGGACATTCGCCCGCCGCGCCTGGATCGGCCCGGCCCGTAGTGCGCCAATCTCGGTCCATTCAACCGGGATGGCACGGTCAAAGTTCGTGACCTTCCCTGGCCGACGCGGCAACCGCAAACGCTGGGCAATGTTTTCGTCGATAACCGTGTATGAAGAGCCCGTATCCAGGATGAACTTGAGGCCGTCAAGCTCTCCTATTCGTCCGTTCACGATTACGAGGAAGTCGAGACCTAACTCGAATGATGCTGTTGTGCTGCTGACATCGGACACGTCCGCCGCATTCAGCAAAGACCCCGAGACCAATGCAAAAAACAGGACAACCCTTGCTGCACGGAGGATGGGAACCATCGACTCGAACCTCGTCCGCAGGTCGCGGATGGGGCGAGATTCGCTCCGGTAGGCAGGTACCGCAATTCACCGCATGTCTACTGTCTGCCCTGCTTTGGTCAACGTCTATTCTTCAGGTGGACCAAGACTTAGACTGACTTGTCTCCTGTCCCGGCCATTGACATTTTGGGGTTCTATGCAAATGATTTTGAACCTGAGACGTCTATCTCTCGTATGTCCCGTGGTGAAGAGATCCAGGGCGCGGGCCGCCGTGAGGTGCTTGGATGGAAGCGAACGATCAACACTCCACGACCCGATTCGGAGTTTTTGAGCTGAACACACGCTCGGGCGAGCTGCGGAAGTCCGGCACGCGCATCCGGATTCAAGATCAGCCGCTGAAGATATTGATGGCCCTGCTGGAGCAGCCTGGTGCGGTCGTCACCCGCGAAGAATTGAAGCGTCGCATCTGGCCGGACGAGTCCTTTGGAGACTTCGACCATGCAGTCAACGTAGCGGTCGCAAAACTCCGCGCCGCCTTGGCCGATTCAGCGGACACGCCACGTTTCGTGGAAACTCTTCACCGCCGCGGCTACCGGTTCATTTTCCCGGTCACTCTGCCAGCCCAACCGCCGCCCGCGGTTCCCTCGAACGGATCTGCCTTAAAGCACTCGACAAAGGCCAGCCATCTTAGGACTTGGACTGCCATCGGCGCGGTTTTTTCAACCGTTGCGTTGGCGGCATACGGCTGGTGGCTCTTCGACAAGAAGACTTACGCCCTGACGGACAAAGACACCGTCGTCCTCGCCGATTTCACCAACACAACTGGCGACCCAGTTTTTGATGGCACGCTTCGCCAAGGCCTTGCCGTGCAGCTCGACCAGTCTCCCTTCCTCAGCCTCATTTCCGACGAACGCGTCCAAGAAACGCTTCGCCTCATGAGCCAGCCGCCGGATGCTCGTCTTACGCCACCGATTGCGCAAGAAGTGTGCGAGAGAACGGCGAGTGCCGCGCTGCTGGAAGGTTCCATCGCCAATCTGGGCAAGCAATATGTGCTCGGGCTCAAGGCCGTGAATTGCGCGACCGGCGATACGCTGGCCGAAGAACAGGCAACGGCCGACGGAAAGGAACAGGTACTGAAGACTCTTGAGCAAACCGCGGCCAAGCTGCGCGGCAAACTCGGTGAATCGCTGATGACTGTCGAAAAGTTCAACACCCCGGTGGAAGAAGTGACGACTCCGTCGTTGGAAGCTCTCCAAGCCTACAGCCTCGGTCGCACCACGATGATCGATAAAGAAGATCACCTTGGCGCCATTCAGCTGTTTCAGCGAGCCATCAAACTGGATCCGAACTTCGCCATGGCTTACGCGTCGCTCGGCGTGGCTTATGCGGAGCACTCCGAAAGAGACAGTGTCGCCAATTTCCGCATGGCCTATGACCTGCGCGACCGCGTGAGCGACCGCGAACGCTTCTACATCGAATCGCATTATTACGAGTCGGCGACGGGAAATCTCGAGAAAGCCCGGCAGGTCTATGAGGTCTGGGAGAAAACCTATCCGCGTGACGATCTCGCCCATTACAACCTGAGCGGCGATGCGCGCAATCTTGGAGATTTCGAGAAGGCCGCAGAAGAAGCCAAGGAAACATTGCAGCTTCTACCGGGTGATTGCTTGAGCTATGGAAGTCTGATTTCTGCATACCTCAACATGAACCACCTCGCGGAAGCTCACGCAGCAGCCAGGGAAGCGGAAGAGCGGAAGGCGGACTGTTTTCACTTCTATGTCTCTCGGTATCTGCTCGCCTTTCTGGAGGAAGATCAAGCCGGAATGGCGCGGGTGGCGGCCGCATCAGCCGGGAAATGGGGCGTGGGCTCTCTTGGCTATGAAGCCAAGACCGCCGCCTACTATGGGCATCTGAAACAGTCCCACGAATATTTGCGGCAGGCGTGGGACGCGGACTCCGAGGGTTTGCTGGGGAATGTCGAGTCGGCCCGCTGGGAAGCCAACGAAGCACTCGGGCGTTCCACGGGGCGAGACGTACAGGGAGCAGGGGCGCTGGCGTTGGCCCTCATCGGAGACGCGAATCGCGCGCAGGCGCTGGCGGAAGGTTTAGCGCAGCGGTTCCCTCAGGATACGATCGTGCAGCGTAATTACCTGCCGACGATTCGGGCGCAACTGGCTCTCGATCGTAAAGACCCTGCGAAGGCCATCGAAGCTCTCAAAACTGCACATCCCTATGAACTGGCATATATGGATGGCAGCAACCAACTTTATTCTGTCTTTTTGCGAGGGCAAGCCTGTTTGATGGCTCGCGACGGTCCTGGTGCCGTCGCGGAGTTCCAAAAAATTATCGACCATCGTGGAATCGTGCAGAACCAAATCATTGGACCTCTTGCGTATGTTGGCCTCGCCCGAGCCTATGCGCTGCAGGGAGACTCGCGTCAAAGCGAGAACCGCGTATCAGGACTTCTTCACTCTTTGGAAGGACTCCGACTCCGATATCCCCGTGCTGAAGCAAGCCCGAGCCGAATTCGTGAAGCTAGCTCTGGCCCGCTCGCAAGAGGCACCCGAAACTCAGTGAATCAAACTAGATTTGCCGGGCAACAGCGGGCCGCGCCCTGGCTGCTTTCTTTATGACGTTTTCCGCTACCTCCGCACGCTGCATATCCGGGCGACCTGCCCGCACATTCGTCACTACGTTAGAAAACCTGCGATTGTTTCTGGTCCTCGCGACCACGAAAACAGTGCGGCCAGCCCTGTCTGCAACAGATCGTTAGAAAAGTGGAGTTTTCTAATGAAGTGATCACTTGGGTATGAATGGCCGTCTGTGCCTGTGTAAAACCGCACTGCTGAGGTACAAAAGAAACAACCGCCTGACGAGCGACACGTCAGCGCAAACTACGTTGCTCAGCGGGCCGAGCCTTCGGCAATCTGCAGATCAAGGCTGACGCGCTCCCCGTTGATCAGTACTGTTCCTGCGTCGATCAGCTGCTGGCCAGTGCAATCGTAGGATTCGTAACAGCGCAGCGCGTCCAGCGGGAAGAAGAACTCCACTGCTTCTGATCCTGACGCGGGCTGGTTTTTGCCGCTCAAATGAACCGTGGTGCTGAATCCAATCCCGTCAAATCTTGGAGCATCCTTCGGGTCTGGCTTGAAGTAGCCCAGCACCGGACGAATCAGATGCGCGAGGTGTTCGTCGAAGGCCATCGCGGCCAGTCGGTAGCGGGAACCCGCAGCAGAGTCGTTAAGAGCGGTGTTGAGGGATAGTTCAAGAAAGATTGCCTGGCGGAACGCAACGAAACTCGGGTTCGTATACGAAACGAAGTGGGCCTGCGGATCCAGTTCCTTCACCATGGTTTCCAGATTCTGTTTGTTTGCCGACTGCAGAGAAGCCAGCGCCTCTGGAGAGGTGTCACGTGCGGGCTGCGGGTGAGGAACATCATTCACCGGCTTGGTAGGTTTGGGAAAACTCGGTACCACGGCGTCCGGCGCTGGGTGGCCGTCAGTGCCGTTCACGATCTGAGCTTCAACCGGGGGTTCTCCGCCCTCGGGCGCCTCCGCTGGGGGCGTTTTCAGACCGGCCTGCGGCCCTTTACCCTCGAGCCAGAGTGTAACGGGCTCGGCGTTCACGAAGAATTGTCCTTCGAGCAACGCTGCCTGGCGAGCAGTGTCGTCCTTTGCGGCAAGCAATTTCAAGGCGGCATTCTGCGGGAAGAATACCAACAGGTTCTCGGGGCGCTCCATCGAGACGCCCATCACCTTCCCCAAAATATGGTGGGAAATCTCGACCGCGTATCCGCGTACGTCTGGATTGGTTTGAAACTTGGGAACGGCGATCTTGAGAATAGGTTCGACCACGGCCAGAAAGGTGGCACGCGCCCGCTGATCTTTGTTGAGTTGCTCACTGCTGTAGGCGGCGTAATAATTGCCGGTCACCGCGAGCACCGTACGGCCGCTGTACTGGTCGAACCGAATGGAGCGCTGGTCGGCTGACTTCTGCTGCTGTTCGTCGAGATCGAGCTTGCGGCTGAGATAAAAAGAATACGGGAAACTGCTGTTATTGATCTCGGCGCCAATTTCCTTGAGGTCGTCCATGTACTTGAATTGGAGCGACCGCATTTCCAGATCTTTGATTTCGACGGGAGCCACAACCTGTGCGGACAGAATTGCGTTCGCCAGCAGGATGCAGGCAAGAACGAGCCACTTGCAGTTTCTACTTCTGTGCATAAACCATTCCGGGGGCCTGATAGGGAGGATCGGAGATCATTCGGATGTAGGCGATCAAAGCCTGTATTTCCGCTTTGCTCAAGGTATAGCCGTAAGGAGGCATGATGGGTGACCTGTTCAGAGCGGGGCCTCCGTGGCTGATGATCGCTATCAGGTCCGCGTCGGACATTCTATTGAGGACATCGCCTTCCGTAAAGGCATGCGGCTTGACTTCAAGATTGTCGAAATTCGATACGCGCTCGGGCGTCGACTCCGGATTGTGGCAGCGCGAACAATACTTGTCGTCGAGCAATTGCCCGAGCCGGCGGTGGTAGTCGAGTGCAACCTCCTCGATCTTGAGGTCGACTTTCTTCTGCGTCTTCGTGGTGGTGCTGGCGACAAGCTGGTAGCGGCCAGCCATTTCGCCCAGGCTCACCGTCGTGGTGAATTGTCCACTGGAGTCGGTAAGACCCCGTGGCGGATCGAAACTGACTCCAGCGGCGCCGCTGAAGGAAACGGACGCGCCGGTAACGGCATTTCCTTGTTCGTCGTTCACTTGGACGACCACGGGCTGTGGCAGCGCCGTGCCCGTCGCCCCGATTTGCTTGCCGCCACTCGATTCGACGATGACCGTACCGGAAGCGGCCGGAGGAGGTCCCGCGGCGGCCGCACTCTGGCGCGCGCACCCGGTTCCGGCTGACACCAGGCAGAGACCGACGATCGCCAGAAAGAGCTCTTTCATCTTCACTTCTTTGCCTCCTTCTTGCTCGCGCCTTTCTGCATCGTCAGGAAAGCCGTCAGCGACTTCGCATCCTCATCGTTCAGGTTGCGGTTAGGCTCGATGGTCCCCGGGCGCAGCGCCTGCGGATTCTTTAGCCAGTGATAGATCCAGGCGCCGGTCAGGCGCGAGCCGACTTCAGTGAGGGTCGGGCCAATATAGCCCTTGTCGGCTTTCACATCGACAATGTGGCAGGACTGGCAAGCGTACTTCGAGTAGAAGAGCTGGCGGCCCTGTTCCACCTGGGTGGCGGAATAACCAGAATCGGGCAGAGAATCGCGCTCGAAGTCAGGAGTCTGGTATGCGGTCATGATGTAGTCGCTCAGCGTAGTGATTTCTTCGTTCGTAAGGTTGAACTTAGGCATGCGGCGGATCAAAGCCGGGCGCAGCGTGCCAGGGTTTCGGAAGAAGTCTTCCAGCCATTTGCGCTGCACCGAGCTGCCTTCCCAGGCAAGGTCGGGTGCCATGTCACCACCTCGCCCGTTGATCGCGTGACAACTGAAACAGGCGAGATCGGCCATGATTTGCCCGGCTTTGCCCGCTGGGCGGTAATGGGAAGCTGCGGGCAGGGGAATTGTGACCGATGGAGGTAAGCTCTGCGCGGGGTCGTTCTGCGCTAGCAGTGCGGTTGTGAGAGCGTCAATTTGTGCCGGCGTGAAGGAGTATTGCGGCATCTTCAGGCCGGGCGCGAAGGCGCGCGGCTGCCGGATCTTCCCGGCGATATAGTCAGGCAAACTGTGCGGCATCGCCGCCAGAAAGATCAGTTGCGAAACCGGCTTGCTGCCGATTCGCGACAGCTCCGGCGCAAAATTCTCGGGCTTCTTGATCCCCGAAATTTCGTGACACGATGCGCAACCGTACTCCATGACCAGGCTTTTGCCATGCGCGACCTGCTCGGGCGTTGCGGGATCCAGGTGCGCGTTGGCGAGAAAGTCCGAATCGCTCTTCGCTAGAAGGAAGCCTTCCATGGTGGCAACCTGCTGGTCTGTGAAGCGGTAGTGCGGCATCTCAGTTTTTGGATCGTAGAGGCGAGGGTTGCGCACCCAGGCCCGCAGCCATTCCGGCTTCGCTTTGTTTCCAATCCGCGTGAGTTCCGGACCCACGTTGCCGCCCACCAGATTGCCCGCGGCATTTTGGACGGTGTGACAGGACGCGCAAAACGATTCGCCGTAGAGACTCGCACCCGCGGCCGGATCGGATGCTTTTTGCGCAATCGGTGGAGCATTGGCACCCGGAACCGGCGTGCTGTTTGCAATGAGGAAGGCGGAGATGTCCCGGATGTCCTCATCTTTCAACTTGAAGTTCGGCATGGTCGCCGAAGTGGCGTAGGCCTGCGGGTCCTTGAGCCAGGCGAAGATCCATTCCCGGGTGGTCTTGTCGGCAATGTGACTCAGGGAGGGAGCGTCCTGGGTCGCCTGCATGGTTCCGCCGTCGGGCAGCTTGATGACGTGACATTGGACGCAGCCATAGCGAGCCAGCAACGCTCGACCCTGATTGAGTTGCGGAGTACTCTCCAGCGATGCTCGATGGCACTGCCCGCATCCCGACTCGATATAACGCGACGGAAGAATCGGTTGCTCCCAGGCTAGAGTGCTGCTGTGTGCCTCTTCAACTGTAGTCGCGGCGCCCTGTCCACGATGGCAAATCACGCAGCCGTACTGCTCGGTACTATGAGGAATAACGGGGTGCCTCCGATACGGCTGCAAGCTCACGTCGGTGAGACTGGCTTCCTTCAACCCAACGTGGCAACTCGCGCAACGGTCCGTAACGCCGATTTCCGGATGCCAGATCTGCTGAATACCCGGCTGAAAGTGACGCTGCAGGGTGACGGCTTCGCCGCGCGTCCGAATCATCCGGAGATAGCCCTTCTGGTAATGGCGCCACTCGCTGAAATAGTTCTTAGCCGGGGCGATGGCAAGCAGCGCAAGCAACAGCGCGCTTACGATCCCAAAGGCGCGGATCGGGTCCCCAAAGAGTTTTTGCCACAAGGAGCCGGGGTTAGGGTTCGAGGGTTGCACTTAACTCCTCCAGGGCCAGACCCAGGACCATCCTGGGCCACGGAAGAATGTGCCGATGGCCGTGAGCACGACCAGTTCGAACAAGAACCAGGTCATGATCCAGTAAGAAAGCGGCTTCGATGAAAGATAGCGTCGGAAAGAAGAAGGAGACTGCGGCGTACTCTGCGCCGCGACCACCATGAACGCAGCCACGATGAGGGTCGGAACCACGGCTACGTAAACGTGAAACAGCAGAAGAAAAAGCAGCAGCAGCCCGGCTGCGATATAGAAGATGCGCAGCCGCTTTTCCCGGTTCTTCAGGAACAGACCTTCGGCTTCAATGTTGATGTTGAAGTACGGAATAACGATCAGGGCCATTACCACGAGACCCGGTACAAGAACGCCTGCGACGACCGGCGGAAAGTAATGCAACATTTCCTGCAACCCCAGAAAATACCAGGGGGCTTTGGCGGGATTCGGAGTGTGCGAGGGATCGGCGATTCCTTCGAGCGGGGCGTTGAACAGCAGCGCCATGGTTACCAGCCCGATGGCCATCACCTCAATCGCCACAACGGCGCGAAACAGCACCTCGGGGAAGGTTTGGACGGTCTCTTCGTCGACCGCCTTCACTTGCGCCGAGACACGCCGGGTGATGAACGTTACCCTGCGCGGCGCCTTCCGGGCGTTGGAGTCCATGCCGGCCACGAAGTCCTTCGTGCTCATTGCGCCTCCTTCGCCACTACCGCTTGCTTCAGCGTGGCGGGTTCGCTCTGGTGTGCATAAAGTCCGCCATCCTTGCGAATTCTCCAGAAATGAATCGAGATAAAGAAAATCGCCGTGAGCGGCAGGATCATGCAGTGCAGCACGTAGAAGCGAAGCAGGGCGTTCGCGTTGACCAGGTTTCCGCCCAGCAGCATGAAGTGAATCTTGTCGCCGAACACGGGTACGGCGGAGGCAATGTTGGAACCCACCGTGATCGCCCAGTACGCCAGTTGATCCCACGGCAGCAGGTATCCTGTGTAGCTGAGCAGCAGTGTGACCAGCAGCAGAACGATGCCGATCACCCAGTTGAACTCACGCGGCGGACGATAGGCCCCGCGATAAAACACCTTGAACATATGCGCGAACACGAGAAACACCATCGCGTGAGCCGACCAGCGATGCAGGTTCCGTAAGAACAATCCCGAGGAGACGACGAATTGCAGATCTTTAGTGTCGGCGTAAGCCTGCGGCACCGAGGGGTGGTAGTAGAGCATCAGGAGAATTCCGGTAATCACCAGAATCAGGAATGTGCCGAAGGTCAACGTGCCCAGGTACCAGGTCGCGCTGAAGCTGAGCATTCGGCGCCGAACCTTGGTCGAAAACAGGTGCAGGAAGACATTCTGCTGGATAGCGAGCGAGCGCTTCAGTGTGCTCGATCCGGTGCCGCTGCGAAAAACCGAACGCCAAACTCGCGTATCGCGCAGATCATCGAAATATTGATCCACTGTCTTGGCCATGATCACACCTTCAGAAATTCCATCGGACGAATGGGGGCGCCACGATCCACCATCAAATCGCCATCATCGCTGAGCCAGGTTCGCAGCCAGGGCAGCGGCTTTGGGGCGGGCCCTTCGATCTTTTCCCCGTCCCGCTTGAATTTGCTGCCGTGACAGGGGCAGGCAATGATGCCCAGTTCCGGCTTCCACGTTGTCAGACAGCCAAGGTGCGTGCATACAGCACCCAAGGCGAAAAATCCTTCTTTCGCATGGATCAAATAGATCCCCGAGTTCACGTCTAACGTGACTGAATCCATAGGGTAGCTTTCCGGTTTTCCGGCATTCACGACGGGCGACGGTTCGTACAGCACGTTCGGCGAGAGAAACTGGTAGGCGAATACCGCGGTTCCTGCCGCGGCGATGCCAAGAGAACCTATTCCCAGTTTTACGAAGAATGTCCTGCGATCGAACGTACCGCCCGGTTCCGACAGAATCTGATGTTTTTCGTTTGGCATAGCTACTTAAGCACTCCCGCGGCAGGCGCCTTGGGACGTGCGCCCGCATCAATGGCTTCAATAGAAATCAGACCCGTGGGCTCGGCGGGCAGCAGGTTGTAGGATTCCATGGTGATCGTGCCCACCGGGCAGCGCATCGCACACAGTCCGCAACGGATGCAACGCGTCTCGTCCTTGAGCATGGCCGACCCGGTTACTACTCCAAGTTCGTCAGCCGCTACCTCGTTCAACTCGACCCCAAAGATTTCCTGGTCGGCGCGGATCGCAGCTACCGCATCAGGCGGGAACTCGATCCGGTCCAGAGATACCAACTCCAGGCAATTCTCCGGGCAGACATCCACGCAGCCACCACAGAGGATGCAAGAGGTGCCATCTTCTTCGCAGCCCTCGAAGATCGTGTTCACCCAGCAGTGCAGGCAGCGTTGGGCCTCTTCCATCGCCGACTGCGCGTCGTAGCCGACTTCGACCTCGGTCACTCCCGTACGTCGTTCCAGGGGCAACATCGGAACAGGCTGGCGATAGATGTCGAGGTAGTCGAGCGGCATCGCATGACGCTTCAGGATTTCCACCTCGACGATCGGGCCGGGATGTTTCCGGCCGTGCAGATGTTCGTCGATGCCGATGGCGGCACGCTTGCCGTCGGCGACACTATCGATGATCAACCGCGGCCCAAACACGCAGTCTCCGCCGGCGAAGATTCCCGCGGCCGAGGTCATCAGCGTCTGCGGGTTCACCGCAATCAGTCCGCGTGGCGATACTTCGACCTTATCCTCCGGTTTCAGGAAATCAAGCCGCGGCGCCTGTCCAATGGCCATGATGATCGTGTCGCACTGGACGACACTTTCGCTGTTGTCATAGAAGGCGGGATTGAAACGCTTATTCTCGTCGAAGACCCATTTGGTCTTGAGCGTCTCCAGGCCAACCACGCGCCCATCTTGACCGATCACGCGCTTGGGTCCAAACCCTGGCAAAAGGACGATCCCCTCCGCCTCGGCTTCCTCAATCTCTTCCAGCGCGGCCGGCATTTCGTTGCGACGCTCCAGGCAGACAATGTCCACTTCGCGCGCGCCCAGCCGCAGGGCTGAGAGCGAAATGTCCACCATCTCTCGCGTGGCCACGGCAGTCACGTTCTCCGCCGACGGCTCCGCGTCTTCCACGCCGGCGGCGTGCTGCTTCACGACTTCACGCGCCGCGGAACGAGCCACATCCATGGCCACATTGCCGCCGCCGATGACCACGACCTTCTTGCCGATGGTGAACTTGTAGCCAAGATTCACGTTCAGCAGGAAGTCGATGCCCTTGTGCACGCCGTCGAGATCAACCCCCGGAATGCTGAGATCGCGGCTGCGATGCGCTCCCACCGCGACCAGCACGGCATCAAACCCCTGCTTGCGCAAGTCCGAGACCATGAAGTCGCGTCCGGCTGCGTGGTTCAGTTTCAGGGTGATGTCGCCGGTCTCGAGAATCTCGCGCACCTGCGCCTCGACCACATCGCGGGGAAGACGGTACTCGGGAATGCCCAGGTACAACATGCCGCCCGCGACCGGAGCCGCTTCAAAGATTGTGACCGAATAGCCCATCAGGGCCAGATCGTGGGCGGCTGACAAGCCGACCGGGCCGCCTCCGACGATCGCCACCTTGTATGGCAACTTGGCTTGTTGTCTGCCGCTGTTGACGTCGACCGGACGCTTGGATTCTGGGCCAAAGCTCTCCGTGAGAAATCGTTTCAGGGCCCGGATCGAAATCGGCTTGTCGATTTCGCCGCGGCGGCAGGCTGCCTCGCATGGGTGCGCGCATACGCGGCCACAGATGGAAGCCAGCGGATTCGGATCGCGTGCAATCCGGTAAGCCTCTTCAAAGCGTCCTTCCGCGATCAGACCAACGTAGCGCCCGGCGTTGGTGTGCGCGGGGCACGCCATCATGCAGGGGAAATTGGTATTGAGCCAATCTCCATCCACTCTCTTGTTCTTGAATCGCTTCAGCATGAAGGTGCCTAGGGTGTGTCGATCGATGCCGTTGAAAAAATCAGGGGGAAGGCAGAGGAGGTCGAACCGCCTTCCCCGAACTCCTTTACTTAGTCAGGGTGAAATCCGCCTTGCTGTCGCCGGCGACGGTCACTGGTTTGGACTGCCCTTTGGCTCCCTCATGCCACGCCGTCAGCGCGTAGCTGCCGTCGGGGACGTTTTCGATCTTGTACGCTCCCGATTTGTCGGTCGTGGCGAAATACGGTGTGGGAGCAACCACGATGTAGCCGGCCATCTCGGGGTGCACATTGCACAGCAGCGGAACCGCACCCGGGTTGTCGAACTTAAACGAGCGTTTTTCGCCCTTCGGCCAGGTGCCCAGGTTGTGTGTGAGCTTCTTGTTGCCTCCGACGGAAGTCCAGAACACGTTGTGGGCGACGGAGTCGCTGTTCAGGAAATCAACCGTCGTGCCGACTTGCACCACTGTGATGTGCGGCGTGAACATCAGACCCTTTTGATCGATCAGCGGATGGTCGCCGGGTGCTGGGAAGGTCTTGCCTTGAATGACGTCGACGTACACTACCGACTCACCCGAAACACCGGAGACCTTTCCACTGATGGTGCCAGCGTTGGCCGCCAAGCACATTGCTGACACAAGGATCGCTACGAGATAAATGCGTGACATGATTTCTTTCTCCTTTGAAGTTGCACGTTGAGATGGATCCACCCCAGATTTCTCAGTACACGAACTCCAGGCCTGCAACCGCGGAATTGGTGCGGAAAGGGCTGGTCAATGTTGTCGAAGTTCCGGGCGCATACACGACCTGCTTCGGCCGGATCTGGTACTCGAACGAGGTCTTGATGTTGGCGTGAATCAGGAACTGGATTCCTGGCGTGATCCGGTTTCGCACCGTACTTACGGGGGACAAGAACGGGGCGGCGAAGCTATTCTGATCGGCGCCGATTCCATTGAGGAAATCCGCGGCCGAGTTCACTCGATCCCAGCGCATGATCGTCATCATCCAGGGGTAGACCAGGTAGTCGGCCTCAAGGAAACCCCCGCTGAAATGCGCCGCGCTGCCAGGCGTGAAGCCTATCGGAAGCTGCAACGGCGTACCGGTCGGAACCAACGGCAATAGATTCTGATCGCGGCCATAGAGGAACTGTCCGAAGAAATTGAGGGCGTGATAGTTGAAGCTGAAATCACCACCCACGCGATAGAACGGCTCGCGAGCTGTGATCACAACCGGTGTATTGCTGGCGTCCTGTCCCTGGAAACGCTGCACAGAACGGCCGTAGAAGTACAACGTACCCAGACTGAGGTAGGTGTGATCGCGCGGACCAGTAGCCCCGGCGGCCTGGATTTCGCTGCGGCTCGCTGGATCACGCTCCAGATTGAAACGATACGAGAAGCGGCCGTACAGGTCCTTGAAATTGGAGTCCGATGTGTAACCGACCACCGCGGGCACGTTGCCGCCGCTGCCTGGTGTCCCTCCGGTATTCTGATTTACGATCGCCAGCGAGTAATGATACCCACGATATTGATGCCCGCCGCTGATCTCGACGCCCTGGGCTGCATTTGCCAGCGCGAAGGCGTTATTCACATTCTTGCTGGAAGAGCCGATGTTGGGCTGGTCGTAGATGTCCCAGCCGCTCAGGTTCCAGGAGCGTGCCTGGCTGAAAGGCAGGTCCAGTTCGAACTGGCCGAATCGCAGGCTGAGGGCATCGGTGGGAAGTTTCAGGAATCGTCCCACGTTTACGAACTTCAAATACCCGTCACCGAGTCCTCCGTTGGAGTTTGCCCCGCCGACGCTGAAATCGTCATCTACCCAGAACGCGATGTCGCTGCCAAAATTTCCCGCTGTGAAAATGCTAAACAGACCGGTTTGGAAGTCTGTTCGCGGAATGAATTGGTTCAGTGCGGGATCGCCGGTCGTGTTTTGCAGGTTGAAATTGTTCCTGTTCGCGCTAACCACCTGGAAGAAGTGGTTGTAGCGCAACCCGATTGGGGGTACCCCGGGGATCGATCCCGGCCAGATCGAGTGCGGGAAAAGCTCCTTGTTGGCAGGCGCACCCAGCAAAACCGGAGGTATCTTGATGAAGCTTTCGTCGTCCTTGGGAAACTTGAACCCCGCATCCTTGAACGCCTTGCCGAAGTCGTTGAGCTTCGGAAAGTCCACGTGGCAGGTGCTGCACGAAGTCCCGTACTGGCGCGAAAATGCGGGAATCGCTTGGCTGCTGCCACCAAGCAAAACCACGAGCAGCAGGCTATACAGAGCTGCGAACATGCGACGGTGCATCAGCATCTCATCGCCTCCTCAGGTATGAAATTTGAATGCGTTAGCTTTCCAACCCTCACTCACAACGTGGCTGGGATTTTCGGTGATGGGCTGGCGGAGTGGCTGTGGCGAGGGTCACCGCGTGTTGTGATGTGGATCACAAACACAATGCTCAGGGTCAATCGCTGTTGATTTGTAGATTTACTCTGCAATCAGTTCACTTGACTGAAGCGAATGCGTCGTTTTCCTGAACATTTGTTGCCCATCACTGCCCCTCCCAGAGGGTGAAGACGTCGGTGAAGATACTGCGACGCACGTCGCCGCAGAGCGAATCAGTTTTCTCCACGATGTCTAGATTCGCTCGCGGAAGGCAGCGTTAACCACGGCGCATTCTCGAATTTCGCCAAATGCTGGAAGCCGTTGCGGAGATGATATCTTCTGCGCGGAACAAGTTTGGTCGCAGCGTTGGGCACACTGGCCAGATGATGTGATGGCCGTCACAGCCTCCTGTTTATAGTCGAGGGATCATATGCGCAGCAGGTGGAGGTGGGTGGCCATGAAGAATACGTCACGTGTTGCCCAGAGGGAGAAAATGACATCGGAACTCGCCACATTGATGCCTGATCCTGCGCTCACAGTCAGACCCGACCCGACGTTCCGCAACCGAGTAATATTGTCGCCCTGGGCAAGGGAGGCACACGTGCCGTATCTAAAACCATTCTTGGCCGGACTGCTCGCTTCGGCAATCACCTACCTGTGCTTTCTCACCTGGCTGCACTGGAAGGCTGTCTCTCTCGTCAAGGAACAAGGAGCGACGGGCTTAATCGCTGTCACAGGTGCGCAGGTCTATGTCCTGCATTCGCCTTCATTTTGGGCATTGGCGATTATTGCGTTCGGAGTTGTGTTCTTCTTATTCCGAAACGCGTAAGTCCTCGGCTGCTTCGCGCCCCCACAGGATTTCGCCACTCAATCCTATTCTTTACCCGCCAGCCTGAGCTGGGAAGCGTAAACCTGCCAAGAGCAAACCGCGCGGTCCACCGGTCGTTATTGCCCGAGCGGAGGCATCGTCTTCTTACAGGCTGACCCCCTACTGTGTGAATCAAGGTCTTCTACGATCCGGCAACCACGCGAAACAGGACATGGACCTTCGTAATCGGCAATCAGCCCGATTGAGCCACCTCCCTCCACTGGGGCAAAATCTAATTCGCGCGCACTCGCTTTCGCCAAAATTTCCTTTCGGAGTCCCCCATGCCGACGCAGCAGGTAGACTTGATGACCCACCTTTTGAATCTTGCGAGACCAGATTTCTTCTTGTTCGTGCTGTCTTCCGTCGTGCCGTCCCACACCGCCGGCAACGAAAGTACCTGGGATCTATCAAATCGCATCTGCGACCGATATTTTTATGTCAAAGCTGGGTAGAAGCGACGGTCATCGGCCGAGCGGCATGGCGGCTTAGATCGTGGACGACCGTCAAGCTGACGGCCGCTTTCCGTCGAAGGAATGGAGACACGAGCCCACCCGACGAATGCCAGGGGATGCGACTTGGTCAGCGCCAGCATCCCTACTGGCTCGCGGATTCTCCCCCTTATGCTTACCAGCCCAATCAGGGGTAATGTGCCACCGGCTACGAACGCGAGGCCAACCTACGGATATGGGGCGCTGCCTTCTGTTATTGAAATCGTCCCCTCCTCTCACGATTAGGGCGCGAAGGCTACGCTTTCGGCTGCGAACGGCGAACCATCCACTCCTAGCATCTCCCCACACCGTTCCTTGCCCTAAAGGGGGTACGACCGACCCACCGAGTGCTAAAATGTATCCAAATATAACTAGCGAGAGATTCCTGAGAATCCTCATCGACCTGCATGGCTGCTGTCGCTTGGGAAATTATCGGAGTTTCTTTGATCTTCCGTCCACCTGCAGGGCAGACACTTCGTCATCGTGACTCCGCCCCTCGTGACGCCAATGCCGACGTGGCATTTTCGACGAGCTGAGCGCGGATTGTTTGCGTGACCTGTTTCCCTGATTTGCGTTAGTAGAATTTCGAGGACTCATGGGTATTCGACTTTACCTGCTTTTCCTGTTCCTGTCTGGATTCATCACCATGTGCGGCGCCGATAACGCGTTTGATCTGTCTGGCCCGCGCATCGATATCAAAGTGACACGCGGTGCCAAGACGCTGCCCATCGCCCAGGTGCCCAATCTCCAGCCCGGCGATCGGCTCTGGGTTCGAACAGAGATGCCGGATAGTCAGTCGGCCCGTTATTTACTAGTAGCTGCTTTTCTTCGCGGCTCTACCAATCCTCCTCCTGGGCATTGGTTTCTCAAGGTGGAGACTTGGGCCAAGAATGTGCGTGAAGAAGGCACTGTGTTCATCGTTCCGCCTGATGCTCAGCAGGCGCTGTTGTTTCTTGCGCCCCGGACTGGTGGTGATTTCAGTTCACTACGGTCCGCCGTGCAGCAAAAACCGGGCGCGTTTGTGCGCGCTTCGCAAGACCTGAGCCGGGCCAGCCTTGACCGCACCCGTTTAGATCGCTATCTCAGCGCGGTTCGGCAAACCTCCGCCAATGATCCCTCGCAGCTGCACGACGTTTCCTTGCGGCTGGCCCGGAGCCTGGGAATCAAAGTCGACGAGCAGTGTTTCGACAAGCCCACCGAGCAGCAAGCTCCGTGCCTCATGCACAACACTGACCAACTTGTTCTCGAAGACGGTCACAGTCAATCCATGGTCACCGCTCTCACTTCCGCTCCCAGCATGGACTTGGTTGGCGTCATCAGCAGCAGCAAGCTCGGTGGCGGTGGCGTCTACAGCCCCTACATCGGCGCCGTCGTCGATGTAGCGCATATTATGGAAAATCTGCGTACCGCCGAATTCCAGTACATTCCCGCACTCGCTCTACCCAAGGACGAACAGGTCGATCTCAAGCTCAACAATCCCCCATCCTTTAGTAAGCCCAAATCGGTGATTGTCATCGGATTACCGGCGGTCGAAGCAGCTCAGTTCCCCCCGCTGCGGCCGGTGGACCCCAAGCAGGTCCACTGCCTGCAAGCTCCTTCTCTTGTCCTTCCCGCCGAAGGCGCTCCTTTGGTGTTTTCAACAACGCTAGCTCACGATTTCGTCCTGCATGTCGTTGGGAAAACTGGAATAACCTTGGACTTGCCGGCCCATGCCGATCCGCTACACGGCGGCTTTGCCATTGACACTCGCGAACTTCGGACTGCCAACCTGGATAGCGATCTCAAAGGCACTCTTCGTGGCTATTGGGGATTCGATGTCATCGACGGACCGGTTTTTCAACTTAGGAATTCGCAGCCCACCAAGTGGGAGATCGCGTCATCCGACGTGAACAACTTGATCGTCGGCCGCGAAGACACTTTGCACCTTCACTCCAACGGTGTCAGCTGCGTGGATGAGATCACGGTGAAAACTCAGCAAGGAAAACTGCTCAAGACTGCGTGGAAAGCAGAAAAGCCTGACGAGTTGAAGGTGCAAGTGCCGTTGAAAGACGAAGCTCCCGGAGCCATGACCATGCTCGTACAGCAACATGGCTTATCGAAGCCGGATGAAGTGCCGCTTCACACCTACTCTGAAGTTGGGAGTCTGGATCGATTCAGCATTAACGTCGGAGATCAAAGCGGAATATTAAAGGGTACGCGCCTAGACGAGGTCGCGGGACTCGAGTTGAATGGAATTCATTTTGCTCCCGCGGGGCTGTCGCGCATTGACGAACAGGATCAGCTGAGGCTGATAGCGGCGGACACAGCCGCGACGTCTGTTCTACGTCCTGGAGAAAAACTGCAGGCCCAGGTTGCTCTCAAGGACGGCCGAATGGTGCCCTTACAAGCCGCTGTGGAAACTCCCCGCCCCAAAGTGACCCTGATTAGCAAGAACATTCAACCGAGCGCCACCACCAATGCTGCCACTATTCGCTTTGCCAACGCAGACGACCTTCCCCAGGACGCCCGACTCTCATTTTTTCTCAAGAGCGAAATCCCCGCTTCTTTCCCGCGCGGTGAAAAGATTGAAGTCGCGAATCAGGATGAATCCGCGCACGTGCAACTTGCCTTGGCCGACGGTGGCCTGACCCTGCAGGATTCGCAAACCGTCATGGCTGTACTCGACCCGCTAAAGGGGTTGGGAGCCTCTGTGTTCGGTCCTCTACGCTTTCGGGCAGTCGATTCGGAGGGCGTCGCCGGAGATTGGCAGCCCCTTGTTAATGTCGTCCGTGTCCCGATCTTAAAGGAAGTCACCTGTCCCGATAGCCCTGACAAGCAATGCATCTTGTCGGGCGCCAACCTCTTCCTCATCGACTCGATCGCATCCGACTCAGAGTTCAAAAACAGTGCGCCCGTGCCTATCGGTTTCGCGCAATCGAGCATTGTCGTCCCGCGCCCCAATGGGACTCTGCTCTACCTAAAACTCCGCGACGACCCGGCATCGGTCAATTCCGTCGCACTGCCGGTCTTGCCGGAACACCACTAGCTTTACGCAGATAGTAGCTGGATTCCAGCCATTTTGCAGGTCCAAGATCGGCCGTCCGGCCAGCGGTGCAGACGGGCAACCTGCTCTTTCTCACCCGAATGCTTCCCCCTGTAGGCCGCGAAGCGAAATTCATCGGGCACGTCGGCGCGGACATCGACGTGCCAACGGGACGCAAGACCGCTTACCTGGACAGTGCTCAACTCCCTCGCTGTCACAGCCTAAAACTCAATCTGCAAGCCGAGGGTTATCCACGAGCGAAAGGTTCCTCCGCGCCAGTTCGTGGCGGCCGATCAGCGCGGTCTGCGCACTGAGGGTGATGGCTTCGATGAAGTCTGCCACTTCCGGGATCGACTTCTCGGCATTCCAGCCAGAACACAATCGCGTCAACCTTCACCGACTGACGAGCCACTCCGGGGTCGGCCCTTTGGCCGCGCAGTGGCGCTCCGTGCCGATCATCGGGCCCCGGCCATTCCTCTGCTGATGAATCGTTGCGTCGAAATGTGTGACTCAAATACCATGTGTGCTTCAATCTGGCTGCGAGAAGAGGACTCCAGAGATGCGAGCACGTGAACTCTTGTGGGTTTTGCTTGTGTTGCCGATCGCGACCTTCGCGCACGGGGTCGACGATCGTCCGGTGTTCGAAAACAGCTTAAGTTACCGGTCCTTCTACTACAGCGATGGTTTTTTCATATCCCCCAGTGAACTGGACCTGATCGAAGGAAAGATTCCCATTGATGAAACCCACTATGTCAGTCCGCCCAACTCTCTACGCCTGAAGTGGCGCTCGCAGAGTGGCGGTGATTGGCTTGTAAGTCTGAAGGTCAAGGCCCCCCAGGCCGGCTTCTCAGGCGGTTCATTGTTTTTCTGGTGCTATTCAGAAACCGATCTTCCTGCAAATGAATCCCCCTTTATTTATTTGAACGACGTAAATCGCGAGGGCACCCCCAGCATCCGGCTCATCGGGCACCTCGATAAGATTCCGGCCCACACGTGGACACGAGTGAAGTTGCCATTTGATTCATTTGTGGGGTTTGTCAGGGATACGCGGCCGACGCAGTTCGATCCCCACCACCTTGCGAGAATAACCATTGTGCAGGGGCTCGACGACGCGAAGCCGCACACCGTTTTTATCGATGAGATCGTGATTGGGGATGACGTTGCGAACAATAGCAATGGCCCCACGGTACCTTCGGGCCTCAGTGCCAAGGGATACGATAGGCACATTGATCTAACCTGGACTCGCAGCAACGATTCTGACTTACGCTATTACAAGATTTATCGGTCTTTTGACGGGAACAATTACGTCCCCGTCGGTATCCAGAAAGGAAGTCCGACTCGCTACGAGGATTTCCTCGGTGAAAGCAGTAAGACTGCCTTCTATAAGATTAGCTCGGTAGACGTGAACTACAACGAGTCGCCTCTCTCTACCGAAGTAAAGGCCACCACTCGCGCAATGAGTGATGAAGAACTGCTCACAATGGTTCAAGAAGGCTGTTTTCGATACGACTGGGAGGGCGCGCACCCGATCGCTGGCATGGCAATTGACATCTTGCCCGGTGATGAAAACCTGGTCGCAGTCGGAGCTTCCGGCCATGGAGTCATGGCGCTCCTTGTCGCTGTCCAGCGCGGCTTCATAACCCGGGAGCAGGCTGTCGACAGAATGCTGAAGATCATGCGTTTTCTGTCCAGGGCGGATCGATTCCATGGTGCATTTCCGCATTTCCTGGACGGCAGAACAGGAAAAGTGATTACAAGCTTCGGGAAATACGATGATGGCGGCGATCTCGTCGAAACAGCATTTCTGATGCAGGGGCTTTTAGCTGCGCGACAGTTTTTCACCCAGAATAGTGGGGAAGAGAAGGAGATCCGGGAAACGATTACCTTATTGTGGAGGTCAGTCGAATGGGACTGGTACCGCAAGGACAGCAGCAGCAGTTTTCTGTACTGGCACTGGTCACCCAATTACGGCTTTTATTTGAATCATCCGCTTGTAGGATGGAATGAGACGATGATCGTTTATCTGCTCGCGATCGCGTCGCCTACTCATCCCATCCCAGCCACGATGTATCACACCGGTTGGGCGGGACAGTCGGAGCGGGCGGTCCAATATCGTCGCTGGTGGAGTCGGACCACCCAAGGTGATCACTATGTCAATGGAAATACTTATTACGACATCAAACTCGATGTCGGGGAGGGCAATGGAGCAGAGCTTTTCTTTACCCACTATTCCTTTCTGGGCTTTGACCCTCGCGACAAGAAGGATGCCTACACAAACTATTTCAAGAACAATCGCAACATTGCGCTGATCAGCCACGCTTATGCTATCGCTAACCCCGGAAAGTACGTTGGCTACGGGGATGATTCGTGGGGGCGTTCCGCTGGCATCAATGCGGCAGGCGGGCGCGCCTACCCTCGAGACGACAATGGAACGATCACCTGCACGGCGGCGCTTGCTTCGTTTCCGTACACCCCGCTTGAATCCATGAAAGTCTTGAAACATTTCTATCGAGATCTCGGCGAAAAGCTCTGGGGGAATTATGGTTTTCGGGATGGCTTCAATCTTTCAGAAGACTGGTTTGAAGACGTTTACATGGGACTCAATCAGGCTCCCATTGTCGTGATGATTGAGAATTACCGGTCTGGCTTCATTTGGAAGCTCTTTATGTCGAATGCGGAAATCAAGCCAGCTCTGGATGGAATCGGCTTCCAACCCGACTTAGAAAACAAAGCTTCCGCGAATCAATAGGCCTCAGACCTTCTGAACTCTCGGTATTCTGCAAACCCCTTCTTTTGCAATGAGGGTCGCCGGCTCGTCTGCCAACGCGCGATTGTAGTAGGTGTTTCTTGAGAAACCGCCCGATACTTTCATCGAGCGATCAAGGAACGACATCGACGTATTCGTTCCGCGCAGTCAATCACGGGCCTCGCGCAACGGTTTGCGCCACTCTTGGTTCCATCCGTGGCGGCCGCTCTAATTGCAGCCACCGTTGCCTCGCCAGCGCTCAATGCCGTTGGTACACGTCCATGAAATGTTCGAGAATATCTCGACTCGGTGGGGATACCATTCCAAGTATTCTCCGTAATTTGTGAGTTTGGACAAGCTGTTTCGACTCGATGTAATTTGAGGGCGGAGGCAAGTGCAATTTCCCCGAAAATCGTGGTGATGACCGCTACTGAAAGCGATATCCCGGTTTGAGCGTGCAGCGGTAGATCCGCGCTCTGTCGGGATTGACCTCCGCATCGCAGGCGGCCCAACTTAAGAAAAGTGAGGGTCCGAGTGGAAAAATGATCGTCTGTCCATCGAGGTCCGCCTCAATGCTTACACTAACTGCAGCGGAGGGCAGGGTGAAGGAGAGTCCCTCCCCAAAGATGACGGGATATGACCAATGTTCCATTTGACTCACCATCGGACGAAAAACCTCGGCCTCTAACAGAAATGTGGCGGTGTCGGACCAGGCCCGGGCCGACGCTGTGATGATCTGGCCGCCCTGCGAGAGGTGGTCGGCCTCAATTCTTGTGAAGGGACAAGGGCCAGCAATACATGAGGCACGGGCATTACGAAATGCATTGCCCGCGCCGGCATCCAATGTAGCCGAACCGATGGCTGCCTTCCATTTACCGTCGGGGGAGCAGAGAGGCTGACTCTTGCAAGGCACGTTGCCCTTGTTCTCAATCTCGAAGATTTTAACTGCGCTTCCCACATTCAGGTCGGTCATGACCTTGACCGTATATCTCACCCGCACGTTGGCCACTTTAACTTCCGGTTGATTCTCTGGAGCGGTATTGCTGGAGAGCGGAACGAGATGGACGATGTAAAGCCCGCTGTTGACAAAATCGTTCAGCTTAAGCGGGTGGTACTGCGGGTGGCGAAAGACGAGAACAACGGGGTGCCCCCTCCGAATTGGTTTGCGCAGCCTAAGAACGAAGAATCCGGAGGAATCAGACGTGGTGTCGGACGTAGCGAGATCGCCAGCAGAAATTGCAACGCCTGCGATCGGTCGCTGTTTTCCGGGTTCCGAATCCTGGACGAGGACGGCTCCCCGCAGAGAAATTGGCTTTTGTTTCTGCCAGCGGACCAGCGCCAGGATGCTGGCGGTGAGCAGAACGCCGACAACCAAAGCGATCAAAGCTTCGATTTTGTGAGTACGAGTCATGCGCACACCAATCATTGGCATCTATAATACTTAAGATGACAGCTGTGCCTCGAGCGCTTCCGCTGGCGCGGCAACGTCGGAACCTTCGCTTGCGATCCTTACCGGTGTCGCAAACATAAGAATAATTGTCCTTTGCTTTGTCCGTATACTTGCACCAAGGTGTGTTCCATCTTTTCCAGTTGGCATGATCAACGGAAACGCAAACGCATGACCGAGGCCAAACCCAACGTACTTTCACGCCGGCAGATCCTGCGTCAGATTCTGGGGACGAGTCTTGGGCTGCCTTTTGCCCAGGTGCTGCCAGCTTTGTGCGCAGAGGCGAAACCCTCTGCTCCGGTTGGCAGCGCTGCTGGGGCCTCGGTTCTATCACCGGAAGACGATCAGTTTTTGAACGATTTGGAGAACGCGAATTTCCTTTTCTTCTGGGAACAGGGCAGCGCCAAAACGGGGATGGTCAAGGACCGCTGTAACGTTCACACCGACAATCAAGTAGTCGCGGCCAGCATTGCCGCGACGGGCTTCGGCCTTACGGCTCTCTGCATTGGAGACCGGCGCGGTTTCATCTCGCCCGGCAAGGCACTGGAACGTGTTTTCGCCACTCTGCGCTTTCTGTGGAAGAAGCTGCCCCATCATCGCGGGTTTTTCTATCACTTCGCCAATGCCGAAACGGGGGAACGCGTGTTTGACTCCGAGGTGTCGTCGGTAGATACGACCATTCTCTTGTGCGGGATTCTTACCTGCCGCGAGCACTTCCGTCATCCCGCGGTTACGCAACTTGCCGACCTGATCTTTAACCGCGTGGATTGGACCTGGCTCTCAGAGGACACGTCCCTGCTAACCCACGGATGGACCCCAGAAGCCGGATTTCTTCACTCGCGTTGGGATTACTACAGCGAGCTGATGATGATGTATCTGCTGGCCATGGGGTCGTCGGCCTATCCGCTGAAGCGGGAAACCTGGAGCGCATGGAAGCGTTTGACATTTGAATATGACGGCATGCGGTATATCGGATCCTTTGCACCGCTGTTCGTGCACCAGTATTCACAGGCGTGGTTTGATTTTCGCGGCCGGCGCGACAAATACGCAGACTATTTCCAGAATTCTGCGACCGCCACCGAAGTCCACCGGCGTTTTTGTCTGGAGTTGGGCAAGCAGTTCCCCGATTACAGCGAGGACCTGTGGGGAATTACGGCCTCCGATTCTGAGCAAGGCTATATCGTTTGGGGCGGACCTCCTGCCATGGGAACCATTGATGGCACCGTTGTTCCGAGCGCGGCCGGGGGGTCATTACCGTTCCTGCCCGCAGCCACAATGCGTGTTTTGAAGAATATCCGAAAACGCTACCCGTCGGCCTGGAGCAAGTACGGGTTCGTAAACGCGTTCAATCCCCTCAAGAACTGGTATGACTCCGATGTGATTGGGATCGACACTGGAATCATCTTGTTGATGGCTGAGAATCTGCGAACCGGGTTTGTCTGGGACACCTTCATGAAGGCCGCGGAAGCGCAGCGTGGAATGCAGCGAGCAGGGCTCGAGAAATACTAGCGTTATATCGCGCGAACCGTCGTTTGATGGCTTAGATCAGGCAGCCTTGTTTGCCTAGAATTGATGCGGCTGGAGGCGGGTGTGTGACAAGGCTACCACAGCAAAGACACGCTACAGGCGCTCGAAGACGCAGGAGTTCGGCCTTACACTTCCGAGCCCGACCGTGGGCGACGTTATTGGGAAGGGCAAACCCGAGGGGCAGCCAGCAGTGTATGGCAACCGGCGACGTATTCGTGGCGAGCACGGGAAAGGACTGTTGCGACGGTGTGGAGGGTTGCCGGAACGTAGCTTTGCGCACGCCTATGAAACGAGGTGGCGTGCGGCGCGTGCACTTGCGGGGGCGGAAGAACATTCTCAAGCGCGTGCTGATTCAAGTGGGCGGATTCAATCTGTCGCTCGTGATCCGGCAGTTGGTGGGCAAGGGCACGCCACGCAGTCTGCAGGGACTTTCGGCGGGTGTTCCGCTGATTTTATTGCGGTTCTGGATAGCGGCTCTGGTTCACACCGAACCGGAATGCACATCGGTCACGATGCCCGTGCCCTCACTCGCCGTGCACATGGTAGTTCTTATCCCGCTCGCAGCAGAGTGAGCAACCACTTCTGCCACGGCCTGCTAGTCTAGGAATTTGATGTGAAATCGCTGTAGTATGGGCGAACGGTCCAGCTGAAAGAGAATTGCTCAGTTCTTTATTCAGCTGTGCCCGCAAAACCCCCCGAAACGGTTTCGGCATCTTTTAAGATCTAATCGTTATCCGAAGGACTCGAAAAATGGCCGATCGGGACAATTTCTGGGGTGGGTGGCGCGAGCGTCTCGCAGCGCTTCGCAATGTGCCCCCGGTCCTTGGGATTGTCTGGCAGTCGGGCCCGCTGGTCGTATCCCTAGGATTAGTTTTCCGGCTGATCAGCTCGCTCACACCCCTCGCGGCCCTGTGGATTACAAAACTCATCATTGACGGCATCGTTCATGCCGTTTCCAGTCATCAGCCCGTGAATCCTCTACTGTGGTGGTTGGTTGCGGCAGAGTTCGCCATCGCCATTTTCGGCAGCATTCTCGGCCGAACTATTGACTATGTCGATGCTTTACTGGCGGACAAATATACCCGCCACATCAGCATTCAGGTGATGAAGCACGCCGCGGAGCTGGACCTGATGGCTTATGAAGATCCAGTTTTCTACGACCGGCTTGAGCGGGCACGGGTGCAGGCCACCGACCGGCTGGGTATGATTCAGTCAATCGGGCGATTGGTGCAGCAGGTGATTACCGCTGCCTCTCTGTCGGTTTCCATTCTCGTGTTTTCACCATGGCTTTTGCTGTTGCTGATTGCGGGTATTCTTCCGGCATTTCTCGGCGAAAGCCACTTCGCATTTCTTGGATATGCCAGAAACTTCCGCCAAACCCCTGTTCGCAGAGAACTCGACTACCTGCGTGTACTGGGAGGAAGCCGGGAAGCCGCCAAGGAGCTCAAACTTTTTGGGCTGAAAGATTTCCTCATCAGACGGTTCACGCGTCTTTCGGATCAGATTTATCGCGAAAATGTTGATCTAGCCCGCCGCAGGCTGATTGCAGGATCTTTTTTATCCATGATCGGCACTGCCGGTTACTACTCAGCCTATGTGTATGTCATTTGGCGGACTGTAACCGGATCGCTGAGTATCGGCACGCTGACTTTTCTGACCGGCGCTATTGTGCAGGCAAGTGGCAACATCCAACAGATTTTCTCTTCGCTTTCCAGTATTGCGGACCAGGCGCTGTTCCTCACCGACTTGCTTGCATTTTTTGAAATGCAGCCCACCATCCGTTCCAAGCCCCATGCACTACCAGCTCCTCACCCAATCGTGAGCGGATTCGAATTTCGCAATGTGTCGTTCCGCTATCCGGGAACGTCCCGCCTGGTGCTTAACTGTTTGGATTTTCATCTCCGCGCTGGAGAGCGTGTCGCACTGATCGGGAAAAACGGCGAAGGCAAGACCACCCTGGTGAAGTTGATGACGCGACTCTACGATCCGATCGAAGGCCAAGTTTTGTTGGATGGGGTGGACCTTCGGGAATACAACCTCGACGATCTTTACCACGAAATCGGAGTAATCTTTCAGGATTTCATGCGCTATGAAATGACTGCGCGCGAAAACATCGCTGTCGGGCGCATCGATGAGATCAATAACTTGCCTCTCCTGAAAACAGCCGCTGATAAGAGCATGGCCGGCGAAGTCATCGAAAGACTTCCTCACGATTACGAGCAAATGTTGGGCCGACGCTTTGAAAATGGCGTGGACTTATCGGGCGGGGAATGGCAGAAAATCGCCCTCGCACGCGCCTACCTTCGGGAGGCGCAAGTTTTAATTCTGGATGAGCCCACAGCTGCGCTTGACGCGCGCAGCGAATTCGAAGTTTTTCAGCGGTTCGCCGAGCTTACCGCAGGAAAGTCAGCCCTCTTTATCTCGCACAGATTTTCAACCGTTCGCATGGCAGATCGCATCGTAGTGTTGGAAAACGGAAGGATCGCAGAGGATGGCAACCATGAAAAGCTATTGAATCTTGGTGGACGCTACGCAGAAATGTTTGAAATGCAAGCTGCCAGCTATCGATAGGAATCAGGCACAGCATCGTACATCCCAATGCCGCAGAATGCACATCTAGAAGCTATTAGGGCAGAAATGGAACGCCTGCCGGAACCCGTTCAGGCGGCCCAGAATCCGCAAATAATTCATGAAGGAGCAGTAAAACTTGCGCGTGCCTTAACGTGGCTGCCAAACTCTCCTTCGTCGCACACATTTGCTGAACGCAGCCGTGTTCTCGCGCATGACTTCAAGCCGATATTTACAGCCCTGAAATTGCCGGTGCCGGAAGTGCCGATCTCCGATGATTTCCGCTGGCTTTACGACAACGGCCGCCTTCTGTACGCGGAAATCCAGGCTACAGCCTCACTCAAATCCCGGGCGAAGATAACGCATGTTCGTACCCCGAATGGCGAAACCATCCCCCGGGTGCTGGCCCTCGCAGAGGGATTTCTTGAGGTGGTTTCCTACGAGTTCAGCGAACAGGAATTCACTTTGTTTTTCGAAGTTTTTCAGCAAACCACACCCTTGCAAGTACGCGAGCTTTGGACGGTTGTCCCGGTGCTTAAGCTGGTTCTTCTGGAGCAAATTGCTGCCCGTGGCAAGCGGCTTCTAAGCGATCCAAATGATGACTCGCAAGGTGTGGGTATTTGCGTGCGTAGTTTGCGGGACATTGGACAAACGACCTGGAAGAATGTCCTCGAGCCGCTCATGGTGATCGACCATGTGTTACGGCAGGACCCGGCCGACGCGTACGGCCGAATGGATTATGAAAGCCGCGATTTTTACCGAAGCCGGGTATCAAATATTGCAAAGCATTCCGATTTTGCAGAGGTGGAAGTTGCAAAGGCAGTCGTGGCTTTGGCGGAGGAGGCCAAGCGCCGTCCTTCCGAACAGCCGCGCACTGCTCTACGAGAGTCTCACGTCGGTTATTACCTCATGGATAAGGGCACACCGCTTCTCCATCGGAAAGTACGCTTCCGTGCCCCATTTGATCAGAAGATTCAGGGACTAATGCGTAAACATCCCGATGAATGTTACTTAATGGGTATACAACTTCTGACGCTTGCCATCATGTCCATGGCGGCTATGTTCCTCACCGATTCTTACGATTCGCTTGCCCTTGTTTTGTTTTCGATGCTGATCTTGTTTTTGCCGAGTTCACAGAGCGCAGTGCAACTGATGAATTATCTGGTCACGTCACTGCTGCCAGCGGAAATTCTTCCTAAACTCGATTTCACGGAAGCGATTCCTGACAATTGCGTCACCATGGTCGCTGTCCCTAGTCTGCTCCTGAGCGACAAACAAGTGCGGGAGCTAGTTGAGAATCTGGAAGTGCGCTTTCTGGGAAACCATGATCCCAACATCCATTTTGCGCTTGTGACCGATTTGCCCGATTCTCGTGAACCTGCTCGGGAAGACAATCCACTCATCACGCTGTGCGCGGACTTGATCCGCGAACTAAATGAAAAATACGCGACTCAGAACATGGGTTCCTTCTTTCTATTTCATCGGCATCGTGTTTACAACCCACGCGAGAAATCGTGGATGGGATGGGAACGCAAGCGCGGCAAATTGCTCGACCTCAACAAGCTGCTGCGCGGACAATATGACAATTTCCCGGTGAAAGTTGGGCAGCTCTCGATCCTCCCCAGTGTTCGGTTTGTGATTACACTCGATTCGGATACGGAGCTTCCACGAGGCACGGCGCACCGCATGGTCGGCGCTCTGGAGCATCCTCTGAACCAAGCCATCATCGATCCTCAAACAAATACTGTGGTTGCCGGATATGGCATTTTGCAACCGCGGGTCGGCGTCAGCGTGCAAAGCACGGCCCGCTCGCGCCTCGCAGCCATCTACGCGGGGGAAACAGGTTTCGATATCTATACCCGCGCGATTTCTGACGCTTATCAGGATTTGTATCGAGAGGGTAGCTTCACGGGAAAAGGAATCTATGAAGTGGACGCCGTTCATCGAGTCCTGGACCGCCGTTTTCCAAGGAATACTCTTTTGAGTCATGATCTGCTCGAAGGAGCCTATGCGCGCGCGGGCTTGGCGAGCGACATCGAGGTAATTGAAGATTATCCCTCCCACTATAGCGCTTACAATCGCCGCAAGCACCGCTGGTTGCGCGGGGATTGGCAGATTGCGGGATGGTTATTTCCTCATGTGCCAGACGAATCGGTGGACCGCGTGTCCAATCCGATCTCACTTATTTCGCAGTGGAAGATTTTCGACAATTTGCGCCGCAGCCTGGTGGAACCGGCAACATTCTTCCTGCTAGTAGTTGGGTGGTGCCTGCTCGGCAGGCTGCCGTGGGAATGGACGCTAGCTACAATTAGTATTCTATTCTTACCCACCTGGGTCCAGCTTGGCTGCAACCTGCTTCGCGCTCTTTTCGACCTTAATCTAATTGTTGCCCGCGATGCGCTGAGTGCGTTCTACACGGCTAACGTCACGCTTCTTTTTGCGTTGATCTTCCTGGCCCATCAAACCATGCTCGCGATTGACGCAGTTGTGCGAACACTGGTCAGGCGCTTCGTCACGCAAGATCGGCTATTGCAGTGGGAAACAGCGGCGGAATCGGAGCTTGCTACTCGAGAGAGCGCGCCGGCGGACGTGTATCTCAACTGGATGTTCTTACTGTCGATCATGTTGGGACTTTTTGTGTGGTCTGTGCGGCCGCAGGCGCTTCCGTTTGCGCTGCCGATTTTATTGCTGTGGGGTTGCAGCAAGCTGGTTTCCAGTTGGCTTAATCGTTCTCCAGCCACAGCACGTAATCAAGCTTCTGCGAAAGACGTAGCATTTCTTCGGCGTACGGCTTTGAAAACCTGGCGCTATTTTGCCGAGTACAGTACCGCGGAGCACAACTGGTTGATACCAGACAACGTTCAGGAAGAACCTGCCGCAATAGCGGCACGGGTATCGCCCACAAATATCGGGCTTCTACTCAATGCGCGGCAGGTGGGATGTGAATTCGGATATCTAACCGTGCCGGAATTTTCTGAGCAGACTCTCCGAACATTGGCCATAGTATCGAATCTGAAAAAGCATCGCGGACACGTGCTGAACTGGTATGACACTCGTACGCTTCAGCCTTTGGCTCCCTTTTTTGTCTCCTCGGTGGATAGTGGTAACTTGCTGGCTTCGCTCTGGACTTTGCAGCAAGGGTGCATGGAGCGGTTACGTCAGCCGGTATTGCAATCGCGTTTGTCAGAGGGGTTGCTCGACTATCTCCGTGTGCTGTCCGCTGGGCGTGCGTTCCCACGAAAGCTGCTCTCGACCTGCGAACGACAACGCAATACGGACAATTGGTTGCAATCGATACTCGGCTTGCCCGAAACAGTTTTCGAGCAAACTCACCAAACTATTGCCAAGTCCAAACATGCCGCCCAAATAGGATGGTTCGCCGAAGAAGCCGAGCGGCGGCTTCGCAGGATTCGGCAGGCAGTGGGTGAATATGCTCCGTGGTTTTCGCCAGAGTTTGCAGCTTTGCGGGATGATGCCACGCTCAACCTTAAACTGATGGACAGCATCGCCCTGCAGCAACTGCCACAATTCATAGACCAACTGATTAACCAGATCGAATGGGCGCTCCATTCTGCGGCCCAAGAACAAGGACTTTTGTACGAACGCTTTCGCGACCAACTTCTCAAAGCGCGGGCGAACGCGGAGCGCTTGATCGCCGATCTTCGAATGATCGCAAATATGTCGGGCACGCTTGCCAACGAAATGGACTTTAGGTTTTTGCTCAACAGCCATCGCAAACTCCTGTCCGTGGGCTTCGATGTGGAAACACATCATCTGCATCCTGCTTGCTACGACCTGCTTGGTACAGAGTCTCGCACCGCTGTCTTTGTCGCCATCGCGAAGGAAGATATTCCGCAAGAGAGCTGGTTCCTTCTTGGCCGAGCACACACTCTGGATGGAGGACGGCCTGTGCTGCTCTCTTGGACGGGAACTTTGTTCGAATACTTAATGCCTTCACTTTGGATGCGTTCCTACCCCAATACGCTTTTGGAGCGCTCGCGCGCGACCGCCGTGCGTTCGCAACAGACATACGCTGCGCGAAAAGGTGTTCCTTGGGGCATTTCCGAGTCCGCTTATTTCAAACTGGACGAGGCCGGAAATTACCAGTACTACGCTTTTGGCCTTCCTCACCTTGCACTGCGCAAACAAGAGATGAATGCACTGGTGATATCCCCTTATTCAACATTTCTCGCGCTGGATGCTGATCCGGTGGGAGCGGTGCGCAACCTACGCAGAATGGCTGACATGGGATGGTTCGGGAGCCATGGCTTCTACGAAGCCGCAGACTTCACCTCTACACGGCGCAAATTCTGGCAGGGTCGTCATCAGTTGGTACAGTGCTGGATGGCCCACCATCAAGGGATGAGTCTTTTGGCCTTGGCCAATTTCCTGAATGACAGCGTTGTTCAGGGGTGGTTTCACGCTGAGCGGCGCGTACAGGCAACAGAACTACTACTACACGAGAAACCGGTCGTGCATGTACGACGACGAGATATACCGCGCAGACTTGCTGCGGCGTGATTCAAGATCTCAATAAAATCGCCCTACATCAATATCCATGACGGAAAGACGCACACATTGCAGCCTCCGACGCTACCGCTACTGCCACACTAGTACTAGCTGGAACCTCGCTCTTGACCTGATCGCCCGGGAAGTGCGATCCGGATATGGTGTGACCCCGGAGCCACATGCATGGCCCGCCCTAAAGACTCCACCCACGTGGCCCACGAAACGGCCGTCCACAAATACTGAGGCCCGGGAAGGGTCCACGTTGATCTTGATAGTGGCCAGTTCAGCGTCGGCGGGCATACACGCCGGGCATGAACAAGGTCCATCGGCACAGTAGCGTTTGGCGGACTTGGGCTGAAGTCTTGGCGAATCACAAAGCCTTCCCTGGCTGCCTCGTTCTGTTCAATATCGGGTGATCGCGACGAGCAGCTAGAATGTGTGGTGAAGTGACAAGCAACGGCTCATGAAATTTCCACGACGTGCTGGCATCTTACTTCACCCGACCTCTCTGCCAAGTCCTGCCGGGATTGGTGATTTCGGAAAAGAGGCGTACCGCTTCATCGACTTTTTGAAACAGTCAGGAAACAAACTTTGGCAAGTGCTGCCCTTGAACCCAACTGGCTACGGCGACTCTCCCTTTCAGTGCTTTTCGGCAAATGCCGGCAATCCGCTGCTGATCAGCCTCGAGAGGCTGATCGAGCGAGGTGTTCTCTCACCAGCGGACCTGGAGCATCGTCCTTTGTTTCCTGGCAACAAAGTTGACTATGGAGCCGCCCTTCGTTTCAGAGTTCCTATCCTGACCAAGGCTGCACAGACTTTCCTGAAACGAGCAGACGGGAATGAGCGCTCGGATTTTGAACAGTTTTGCCAGGCAAACGCAAAGTGGTTGGATGATTTTGCGCTTTTCATGGCCTGTAAGAAAGCACACGATGGCGTCCGTTGGACTGAATGGGCGGCCGATATTGCGGCCCGTGAGCCTCACGCATTGCGGGACTGGACGGTTCGCTTCGCGGCGGAAATCGATGTAATCAAGTACTGGCAATTCGAGTTCTTCCACCAATGGCAAGCCCTGGGTTCCTACGCGCACGAGCACGGCATCCGCATCATTGGCGACATTCCTATTTATGTTGCGCACGACAGCGCCGATGTCTGGGCGAACCGGGAGCTTTTTTGCCTCGAGGCACAGGGGAATCCCACAAAAGTAGCTGGTGTGCCGCCGGACTACTTCAGCGCTACTGGACAGCTGTGGGGTAATCCAATCTTCAACTGGAAGCTGCTCAAAAGCACCGGTTACAAGTGGTGGGTCGAGCGCTTCCGGGCTGCTTTCCGGCTCTACGACATTGTCCGGATCGACCATTTTCGCGGCTTCGAAGCGTACTGGGAGGTGCCGGCGTCGGAGCGCATCGCGGTGCACGGACGCTGGATCAAGGGTCCAGGAGCGGAGTTGTTTTCTACGCTGCAACAGGAACTCGGTGAGCTGCCTATCATTGCCGAGAATCTGGGCGTTATCACGGCAGAAGTCGAGCAAATCCGTCACCAGTTTGGATTCCCAGGAATGGCCATCCTGCAATTTGCCTTCGGCAACGACCCACAAGGTCCCAGCTTTCGTCCTCACAACTATGTTCGGAATCTTGTGGCGTACACCGGAACACATGACAACGACACGACGGTAGGGTGGTGGAATAGCGCGGGAACGATTGACAGCATCCGCACGCCTGAAGATGTTGTGAAAGAACACGCTTTCGCTAGAACATACCTGGGTTGCGAGGACGACCCGATCAACTGGGCGATGATCCGCACCGTGCTCGCGTCGGTTGCCGATACCGCGATCATCCCATTGCAGGATGTTCTGGGGCTGGGCAGCGAAGCCCGCATGAACCTGCCGGGCACCTCAAGCGGCAACTGGCGTTGGCGCTTCCAACCTGGTGCGCTGAGTTCTGAGTTGGCAGAGCACCTACGCGAACTGAATAAGGCCTACGACCGCTGAACCTTCTTTGCTCGCAGTTCGCGGAAGCCAACATGCTAATGAGCCAGAGGCTGACCGGATGCACGGGACGAGGTGAATAATTGAGGGAAGGGTCGAGCTCGCCTTACATCGAAAGTTGACTGTCCGCTGGGTGCGATAGTCACTTAAGACTAAATGGTTAGCTGTGCGCAAGAGTTCTGATTTGGGCGCGTGAAAACCTGACCCGAAGAGTGGTGGTTGCTGGCAGGGGGGCGGATCGTTGCCCGCATTGCTATTCTATTGACCCCGGCGCAGGCGGGCCGGACATCGTTCGGGAGGCACCGTTGCCATTGAAGCGCGATGCAGGTTGGGCCAAAGAAGCGATCATCTATCAGGTGCATGTGCGCGCTTTCTTTGACAGCAACGGCGATGGTATTGGCGATTTTCAGGGTCTCGCGCAGAGGCTGGATTACGTGCAAGAAATTGGCGTGAATGCAATCTGGTTGATGCCGTTTTTCCCCTCTCCTTTGCGGGATGATGGTTACGACATCTCCGATTACAAATCCGTTCATCCCATCTACGGAACGTTGGACGATTTCAAGACGTTCCTTTCTGGTGCCCATGACCGTGGCATCCGGGTGCTCATCGAAATGGTGGCCAACCACACGTCCGATCAACACCCCTGGTTCGTTGAATCTCGGGCTTCTCAGAACAATCCAAAACGTGACTGGTATGTGTGGAGCGATACCGATACGAGGTATCGCGGAACCCGAATCATCTTCCTCGACACAGAGATGTCGAATTGGGCCTGGGATCCAATTTCAAAGTCTTATTATTGGCACCGTTTCTTCAGTCATCAGCCGGATCTGAATTACGACGAGCCCGCGGTACGCGACGAGATGTGGAATGTCATGAAGTTCTGGCTGGAACTCGGAGTCGATGGTTTCCGGTTGGATGCCGTTCCGTACCTGATTGAGCGGGAGGGGACGTCTTGCGAGAACCTGCCAGAAACCCACGACGTGATCCGAGAACTGCGCAAGAAAGTCGACGATCAGTTCCCGGGTGCGATCCTGCTGGCGGAGGCCAACCAGTGGCCGGCTGACCTTCGTCCGTATTTTGGTAATGGCGATGAATTCCACATGGCCTTTCACTTTCCCTTGATGCCGCGGATGTTCATGGGACTACGGCTGGAGGACCGCAAGCCGATCACAGAGATTCTGCAACAGACGCCAGAGATCCCTGCCTCATGTCAGTGGTGCCTCTTTCTGCGCAACCATGACGAATTGACGCTCGAAATGGTTACCGATATCGAACGCGATTACATGTATGACATCTATGCCAGCGACAAGACGATGCGCCTGAATCTCGGCATCCGGCGGCGCCTGGCTCCGCTGCTCGACAACGATCGCCGGCGAATCGAACTGATGAATGGCATGCTGATGTCGTTGCCCGGCACTCCTATCATTTATTACGGGGATGAGATCGGCATGGGGGACAATATCTACCTAGGAGATCGCAACGGAGTAAGAACTCCGATGCAGTGGAGTGGCAGCTGGAATGGAGGTTTTTCGACGGCTGATCCGGAACGTCTATACTCGCCGCCGATTCTCAACCCCGTTTATGGTTACCAGGCGGTGAACGTGTTGTCCCAAAGGCGCACTGAACATTCGCTGTTCTCCTGGATGAAGCACATCATTCGGATTCGCCGTTCAAGTCCGGTGTTCGGCGCGGGCTCCATCGAATTTCTGTACCCGGAGAATCACCGGGTGCTGGCCTATATCCGGCAACTAGGTAAGGAGACAGTTTTGGTCGTAAACAATCTCTCTAGTGCCGCGCAGGCAGTGGAACTGGATCTGGGACGCTACAAAGGAAATATTCTGATTGAGATGTTTGGGAGGAACGTTTTTCCTCGCATTGGAGATCTGCCTTACTTGCTAACCATGGGCCCTTACCAGTTTTACTGGTTTCGACTGCGACGGATCTGACCGATACCGGGATATTCGCAGTCGCATTGGACATGCGCACACTGACTCACAACCTTTGAAAGCTTCGCTCGGAGGGTGAATTGGCGGAAGAGACGCTTTTGGCAGATGATTTTCTTCGCCAGCTCATCAATGTAGGCGAAGTGGACATTCTGGTGGGCCTGCCGACGCATAACAATGCCAAAACCATTGAGCCCGTCATCCGGGCCATTCAGACCGGAATTCTCAAGTGCTTTCCCCGCGAACGAGCTGTAATCATTAATGCCGATGGCGGATCGCAAGACAGGACTCCGGAACTGGTAGTCGGTGCCTCGATCGGTGACGTGTGGAGCGCGTCGAAAGTGTATGCGTTACGCACCATGCACTCCATCAGTACCCGGTATGCGCGCAGTCCCGACCCTGGAACTGCGTTGCGGACGATACTGGCGGCAGCCGACTTGCTGCGCGCCAAGGCCTGCGTGGTAGTTTCACCCGATTCGACAACCATCGAACCGGACTGGATCCAGCGGCTTGTCCTTCCTGTCTACAACGACAACTTCGACCTGGTGTCCCCCATCTATCGCAGGCAGAAGTTCGAAGGCGCCCTCATGCGAAATCTGCTTTACCCGATGACGCGCGCTATCTATGGCTATAGAGTCCGTGAGCCCTACGCCTCGGAATTCGGTATCTCCGGCCGCCTGGCAACGGATTTCCTGACCAAAGAAACCTGGAACGACGAGCGGAGCAGGATCGGCGCCGAAATCTGCCTCACCATCACGGCCATCACAGGAAAATACCGCGTGTGCCAGTCTTTCCTGGGGCCGAAGGCGCAGCCGGATCGAAGTGCCAGCGATCTCGTTGCAGCCATGCGCCAGACGGTGGGCGCTCTGTTCTCGTCCCTGGATAGTAGTTTTCCGCTTTGGAGTACGATCGCGGGCTCTCAACCTGTGCCTACTTTGGGCGCCCCATCAGAAGTCATGCTGGAGCCCGTCCGGGTAAACCGGAAGCGGCTTCGGGAAATGTTTGCCACCGGCGTTGCCCAATTAGAACCTGTCTTCCGGTCAATCCTCTCCGCGTCGACTCTTTTCGAACTGCAAAGAATCGCGACTCTCGATGTAAGCGAGTTCAATTACCCGGCGGACCTGTGGGCTAAAACCGTATTTGAGTTCGCGGCTTCATATCACAAATCCGTCATCAGTCGTGACCACATTGTCCAAGCCCTGGTTCCACTCTACCGTGGAAGGACTTTGACCCTGTTGCTGGAGAGTCGAGATGGTTCCGAAGAAGACATCGAAAAAAGTTTGGAATCTCTGTGCGGCGAGTTCGAACGACTAAAGCCGTACCTTCTCGAGGTCTGGGCTGATAGAAAGTGAGACGTCAATGCGGGAAATCATCATCACTGAACTGACCCAGGCTTTGCAGGAGCTGGTCAGAGCCGTTGCCCACTACCTGCCCCGTCTGGTTGTGATGTTAATCATCGCTTTCCTGGGGTGGATGATCGCCTATCTGTTGAAAGTGTTGGCGCGCAGTATCCTGCGCCTGACAAAGTTTTCCAAGCTCTCGGAAAACGCAGGTGCCACGCAGCTACTGCACCAGGCGGCATTGCCGTCTTCCACCGAACTATTGAGCCGGTTTATCTTTTGGGTGGCCTGGGTTGGTTTCATTCTCCTGGGCGTGAGCGTACTCGGGATCGTGGGCTTGCAGGAATACATCTCGAATTTCTTTCTCTTCCTGCCTCGGTTATTTGTAGCTCTGGTCATTCTCTTCTTCGGATTGTTAGCGGCCAGCTTTTTCTCCCGTGCGGCACTGCTGGCAGCGGTCAATGCGAATTTTCGGTCGTCACGACTGTTGAGTATTTCGATCCGGATCATCATTAGCATCTTTGCTCTTTCTATGGTGTTCGAAGTGTTGGGAGTTGCAAAAGAGACGATGCTGATCACTTTCGGCACCGCGTTTGGAGCGGTAATGCTCAGCCTAGCGATTGCGTTCGGCATTGGAGGCAAGGATGTGGCGCGGGAGTTCCTGGAGAAAAGACTCGCTACGGGGAAGAAAGAGGAGAAGGAGGATGAACTATCACCTCTGTAGGCGACCCATACTGTAAGGCCCGATTCTGCTGGTTGAAACTGAGTTCACCCGAATCGGTCGAGATAGACCAAGAGAACTGAGACTTGCAACTTCGCGACGCTGCTGTGGACGGCGCGGATCAAATCGCAGTTTCCACGATCCAGTCAGCGAACTTCTCTAGAGTCATCGGACCTTATCTGGTTCCCCCCTTGTGAGCAATGCGATTGGCAGATGCGAAAACACTTCCGAAACGGGCAGGACCAGGTTCCCATCCCGCTTTTCTGTGGCTATGACGCGACCCGTAAACAACTCACGATAATGCCTGGCGGCAGTTTGTTTCCGTAGCACGACCGCGGTGTCGCTCCACGTTTCTTTGCCGACCGGTAGACATCTGTCTGCTCCTAGCAGAGCAAAGAAGCGGCCGGCTACCACAACCACCTCTCGTTGACCATACGACCGGGAAAAAGTGATGACATGCCTTTGTTTCTTGCCCGCGACGCGGAGTCCGGTATAACTGCCCTTCGCAAACAGTTCTCGATTTGCCCGTCGAAAGCGCAATGCCAATCGCGTTACATAGAGCTTGACGACTCCGTCAACAGGTTCCTTAATCAGCTGGTCTACCAGATTTTCCGTATTTCGATCCTCGGCCTCCCGGAGCTGTTTGAGCAGGCTCCGCAGCAGTTCGTAGTCCACAGGACGGCGATTATCTGGATCGGCAAGACTGAAGTTCCAGACTTCCGTCCCCTGGTAGAAATCCGGGACACCGGGCGAAGTGATCTTCAGTAGAGTCTGAGAGAGCGAATTGAATATCCCGGGTTTCGCGATCCTGGTCTGAAACTGCTGGAACGCGGTCAGGAAGTTGTTTTTTGGCGAGCGATCTAGGATCGCAGCGAGGAAATTCTGAAAGGCACTTTCGTATTCTGTGTTCGGGCTGATCCAGCTCGTATGCTCCTTGGCTTCTCGGAGGGCTTTTTCCATGTAGTTGCAAATTCGGCCAAAGAACTCCGCATATTCTTTCTCATTCATGCCGCCCAGTGGCCAGGCGCCAACCAACGTCTGATACAAGAAGTATTCATCATTGGCGCTGGGCACTTGATCTCCGGCAACCGATATCTTCTTGTCTCGATTCAGCAGTTGCCAGGAGCGGATCGCCCGATACCAGTCGGCTGGAATCTCAGATAGCACATTGATCCGGGCACGAACGTCCTCACTCCGCTTGTTGTCATGCGTCGAAGTAGCTAGAAGAGAGTTTTGCCAAAATGCCTGGCGGATAAGGCTCTTTGCATGGAAGAAGGTCGCTGAAACGCCAAACTTGTCGGGCGCACCGCCCACCTCGTTCAGTGACAGCAAAGGGCAGTAGCGATAGAACGCGCAGTCCTCCAAACCCTTCGCCATGATCGGTCCAGTGAGTTGCTGAAAGCGCATTACGAAAAGCCGACGATCGGATCGGTCGGCTTCACTGAGGCCCTCCGGATCTTTCAACAGGAGAACACTCTCGATGAAGTTGAACACCGACTCATTGATGGCCGGATTGCGCCGCTTGGCTGACTGGACCGCATAACGAATGTGCCGCTCATCCTCGTCATCGGGATGAGGTCCGCTTTCTCGGATATACGAACGGTATACTGGGAAACAAGCAATCACTTCGCGCAAGGCAGCGTGCAGACTATGCAGCGTAAAGTCTCGAGACCATCGGTGATGCTCGGAGATGCGGTCCAGTCGGCGGGACAGCACGTTCAGTTCGCTGGACATAGACACCTGCAAGATCAGCAGTTTGCTTTGGTAAACCAAATCGCCGTAGGACTGGGACCAGCCGCTGAACTGGCGGTAGAGGCGAAGCAAGGCACGCTTACGGGAGGAATCGACAAAAAGTCCGTTGAGAAAATTCAGGAAGCCATATCCAGTCGTTCCTTCGATCGTCCAGGAAGGACGAAGTTCCTCATTTCCCACCAAGATCTTCTCCGCCATGAGGAAAAACCGTCGCGAAGAAGCCGCTTGGCCGGGGCTCGCCTCTGATCTGCCAGAGAGCGGAACCTGCTCCTGGATGTCCTCAAAGTATTTCTGCGGATCGTGCAGGCCGTCCGGATGGTCGATCCGCATCCCAGACACGTAACCCTTGCGGACGAGATCGAACACCAACGCGTGCACCGTCGTAAATACTTCAGCATCCTCCACCCTGATTGCAGCCAGATCGTTGATGTCGAAGAAGCGACGGTAGTTGATCTCATCGGCGGCCACACGCCAGAAACTCAAACGATAAGCTTGAGCTGCGAGCAAGCGCTCTAATGCATCAAAGCTGTGCGGGTCGCCCTTGCGTCCATTCATGTCGTTCACCGACGCGCCCAGACCGATACGAGCTGCATCACTGCTTTCCACCAGCTTCGTCAGTCGACCCTTGATGATGTCTCTTTCTCGTTGGCGTTCCCGAATCCTGCCGGGATCGGTTTCGGTTATGGGCGGCAGGTGGGAGATCGCGGTAAGAATGCTTTCCAGTTCCAGCACGTTACCAGGAGGCTCATCAGGTCGCTGCCTCATTTCCTGTAGCACCCGATCCAAGACCAGAGGCCAGGAACGAGGAGCCACCGGAAAATGAATACCCTGGCAGTCGACGAAGAAAGAACCGCCGTCGTAGATCAGCCTGATCTGCTGGTTCTCCAAGGCGCGGCCGAACTGCTCTGAAAGGATCGGTAGCAGCACCTTGTTCGAAAGCTCTGCCTTGGGAGGATTCCAGTCGATATCGAAATATCGCGAGAACTGGGAGCCTGGTCCGTTCTCAAGCACATCCCACCACCAGGTGTTGGAGGGATGAGTGACACACATATGGTTCGGTACAACGTCCACAATCAGTCCCATACCCCGCTGTTTCAATTGCTGTGCGAACTGCTGGAACTCCTCCTCGGTGCCGATTTCGGGATTGAAACCCGTGTGGTCGGTCACGTCGTAGCCATGCAGGCTACCGGGACGCGCCATCAGAAATGGGGAGGTATAGCAATCAGTAATGCCCAGGTCTTGCAGATAGTCCAGCAGACCCGCTGCCTGGGCAAAGGTGAAAAAGCTGTTCAGCTGCAAGCGGTAGGTAGAGCAGGGAATATATTGTGGTTCTCCCTCAGCTCGTTTCGTCACGGTCGTCGCCCCTGTTGTTGAGAATAACCGAAAGACAAAGATCAGATACTTGTCAGGCCACTCGAAAGTTCTTTTCCGTGCTGGAAGCCGACTTAAACCAAGGGTGGCTGCGATAGTCGTGCCGGTTCATCGGAAAGCCGTCTAGCAGCTCTTGCCGTTTTGCGTAGTGCCTTGTCCTATCTCGGTTCCGCTCGTCGGCTGGACTCGTGAACACAGTGGTCAGCGCTGTACATGATGTGTGCTCCCATTCCTCCGCGGGTTGCCAGCCTTCGTCTTCATGAGGCGCGACGGAGTGCCCTTCACTCCCAGCAGCTTCGTAGGTCTCCACGGCTTGGAACAGTGGAATAAACGGTCAAGTACTGACGGCAAAGAGTACGAGCCCTGCCAACGTACCCGCACCAAGCACTGCCACCAT
>Ga0307478_10000419_pt1 | contig 44878 bp, 43 predicted proteins | sample atmos_gasesECM4C_2_FD_203713 | JGI IMG/M metagenome (GOLD analysis project Ga0307478, IMG submission 203713) | Hardwood forest soil microbial communities from Morgan-Monroe State Forest, Indiana, United States - atmos_gasesECM4C_05 | ecosystem: Environmental > Terrestrial > Soil > Temperate...
CTTTACCTGTAAAGCACCCTGGACGTCTATTTCCAGCACCAAATCTTTTTTCTGCGTCTGCGCCGCTTCCAACCATTTACGAGGCGTGCCGTACCAATTTTTGCCGAACACCTGGGCGTATTCCAAAAATTCGCCGCGCTCAACCATCTCCTGGAATTCGGCCTCGGAAACAAAATTGTACCACTTGCCGTTGCTCTCCGTCCCGCGTGGCGCCCGCGTAGTGCACGAAACAGATAGCAGCGTCCCGGGAACCTCCAGAATTTTTTCCACCAGTGTGGATTTCCCGGAACCCGAAGGGCCGGAGACGATCAACACCAACGGCTCCGCTTGGCTCATTCGATGTTCTGCACCTGTTCCCGCAATTTCTCGATCTCGGATTTTATTTCCAGGCCCAGGCGCGTGATTTCCAAGCCCTCTCCATCATTCCCCGGCGATTTCGAAAGCAACGTATTCGATTCGCGCTGCATTTCCTGCAGCAGGAAATCGAGCTTCTTGCCGACGTCCGACGCGCCCACCAGCAGCGATTGAAATTGTTGCACGTGACTACGCAATCGCGCCAGTTCCTCGGTCACATCGCTGCGCTCCGCGGCGATGGAAGCTTCCTGGGCGAGCCGCGTGGGGTCGAGCTGCGCTTCGCCCAGAAGTTCCTGCAAACGCGTCTGCAGGCGGCGCGCAAATGCAGGACGGGCGTTTTCAGCTAAGACATCCACTTTTGCCGCGAGCGCCGCAATCCCGCGCAAACGCGCGGACATTTCCTCGCGAAGATGTCCGGCTTCCTCTTCACGCATCGCGTCGAGCTTCAGCAGCGCTTCATTCAAGCAGCTCATCACCACTTTTTCCAGACGCTCGAGTTCTTCTTCAAGCGAAGCAGCCGCCGCGCCGATCACTCCCGGCAAACGCAAAATTGCGGCGAGATCCGGCTCGGTAGCGATGCCGAATTCCTTGCGCAACGAATTGACGGTTTTCAGATACGCGGCAGCGACCTCGTGGTTCACGCCCACCGCCGCGGGCCCAGCCAATTCGTAATACAAAGTCACGTCCAGATGTCCGCGCCGCACGCGCTCACGCAGAAGCTGCCTGACGCGCGGCTCGAGCGGCTCGAATCCCTCGGGAATGCGCAGGTGCAAATCGAGGAAGCGGTGATTCACAGCGCGAATCGTGACGCGCAAGCTCCAGCCATTTTCCACGGCGCGCGCTTGCGCGTAGCCCGTCATGGACTTCAAGCTCGCGGCGGGCGTTCCCGCGGCATTCACGGCGATGGATTTTGATCCTGTCGTGGACATAGGTTTACACGGATTCGGCGGCTCGCGACGCCGGCTCCACGTCCTGAAATTGCATATTGTACAAACGCGCGTACAAACCGCGGCGCTCCAGCAACTCCTCGTGAGTACCGCGCTCGCGAATTGTGCCTGCTTCCAGCACGGCAATCAAGTCGGCGCGGCGAATTGTGGAGAGGCGGTGCGCGATCACAAAAACCGTGCGGCCGGTCATCAGATTGTTCAGCGCGCTTTGCACGAGCATTTCGGATTCGGAGTCGAGCTCCGACGTCGCTTCATCGAGAATCAAGATCGGCGCGTCCTTCAACAACGCGCGCGCAATCGCCAGGCGCTGGCGCTGCCCGCCGGAGAGCCTCTGGCCGCGGTCGCCGATCAGCGTCTGGTATCCCTTGGGCATTTGCGTGATGAAATCGTGGGCCATCGCAGCTTTCGCCGCCGCGACCACCTTTTCGTTCGGCATGTTGGGCTGGCCGTAGCAGAGATTGTTCCAGATCGTATCGTTGAAGAGGATTGTTTCCTGCGTGACAATTGCCATCTGCCCGCGCAGCGAACGTAGGGTCAGGTCTCGCAGATCGTGCCCGTCAATGCGGACCACTCCCGAGGTGGCGGCGTAGAAGCGTGGCAGCAGATTCACCAGCGTGGTCTTGCCGGCGCCGCTCGATCCGACGATAGCGATCACGGCGCCCGCCGGCACTTTCAGATTGATATTTTTCAGTGTCGCGGACTCGCCGTCTTCGTATACGAAAGTCGCATCGTCGAACTCGACGCCAGTCGAAAAGCGCGGAAGCACTTGGGCGCCCGGCGCATCCAGCTTTTCTTCGGGCAAATCGAGGAATCTGAAAACCTGGGCGGAAGTGCCCAAAGCCTGAACAAAAAGCTGATAAATCCCGCCCAGCCGCTTGATTGGCTCATAGGCCTTGAAAAGAGCAAAGGTAAAAGCGCCGAACGAACCGATAGTCATCCGTTCCGCTTTGATTTCACCACGCGCGAAGAAAAGAATCATGGACACGACCACCGCGCCCAGCACGTCCATGATCGGCCCCGTGGCTGCCATCGCGCGAATCCAACGCATGTTCTCGCGCAACAAATTTCGCGCGGCTTCGCCGAATTTCCGGATTTCGAAGCCTTCCATTCCGAAGGCTTTTACGACGCGGTTGCCGCTGATCGTTTCCTGCAGGATTTGGCTGAGATCCGCCAGGCGTGAGCGGCTCTTTTCCGTCGAGCGGCGAATGCGGCGCGTCAATTTCCCGACGGGCCAAACCACCAGAGGCACCAGTACAGCCGCCCCAATCGCCATCCGCCAATCAACTACCAACAAAACGACCACGAATATGACCAAGCTGAAAATTTGGCGGAAGAAATCTGCGAGGTAATCGGAAAACGCGCTGCGCACCTGCTCGATATCGCTGATCACCGCGGACATCACGCGGCCGACCGGATTATCGTGAAAAAATCCAACCGGTTGCTGTACCACTTTGGCATACACGCGATTGCGCAGGTCCGTGATGCCGGCGAGGCCAACATACTGGATCAGAGTGGCGCCGAAATATTCGGCGCACGCCTGGAACAAAAATATAAAAAGCAGCGCGAGCGCAAACACCGACCACACGTGATGCACGCGTGCCGGAACGAAATCGTTCATGTAAACAATGCGGTCAGTGCCGGGAACCTGGAAGAGCACCAGTTTTTGCAACGACGACTGCGGATTCAGCACCACGTCAATCGCGGGCTTGATAGCGAACGCAACGAGTCCCTCCGCCACACCCATGCCTGCCATCAGCAAAATCCCCGCCGTTAGCGCAGGAGTGTGCGGTGCAAGATAGCGCAGCAGGCGGCGAAGTTCTTCGCCCTGCGTCATGGTAGTGGCTTCCTGTTTCGTTTCAGGATTCAACGCGCCAACCCTCAGCGCCGCGGCCGCGGCTGCCTAGTTTCAAGACACCGATTTTTCAATGTCGCGATGCACGACTTTCGTCGAATAGTTCTTGCGTTTCAAGTCGCGCCGGATCACTTCCGCCAGCGCCACCGAACGATGCCGCCCCCCGGTGCATCCCAACGCCACCGTCAGATAGCTTTTTCCTTCGCGAATATAGTGCGGAATCAGATAGAGCAGCATGCTCTCGATTCTCCGCAAAAATTCGCCGGTTTGTGGGAACGAGCGAATATAGCGAACGACGCGTTTGTCTTTACCGCTGAAAGGCCGCAAGCGCGGAATGAAATGCGGATTGGGCAGAAAACGCACGTCGAACACCAGGTCCGCGTCCGCCGGAATACCGTAACGAAATCCGAAGCTGACGACAGACACCAAGAGTGGCCGCCGCCCCGGATTCTGAAACCTGTCAATAATGAATTGGCGCAACTCGTGAACGTTAAACTTCGTGGTGTCAATCACGACGTCCGCGAGACGCCGGATCGGCGCCATCCTTCGGCGCTCCAAACGAATTCCCTCTGCGACGGAGCCATTCTGGCTGAGAGGATGCGGACGCCGCGTTTCGCTGAATCGCCGCAAAAGCGCTTCGTCGCTGGCTTCGACGAAGACCAGCGTGGCCGGATGCTCCGAAGCCAGTTTGCGATAAATGCCGGGGAGCTTTTCGATCTGCTCGCCTTCGCGTGCGTCCACCAGCAGCGCCGCGCGCTCCACTTCACCCACGCCCTCCACGTAAAGTTCGCTGAATTTGGGGATCAAGCCGACTGGCAGATTGTCTATGCAATAAAAGCCGAGGTCCTCGAAAGTGTTCAGGACGGAACCTTTTCCGGAGCCGGAAAGGCCGGTGAGAAGAACCAACTGGCGGGCGTCGCGATTTCTATTTCTGGGCGGACGGCGCGGCACGGCGGGCTGTTAACCCTTCACTCGTCGGCGGTGAGTGCTGGGGATGCGCAAATCCTCGCGATATTTCGCGACGGTGCGGCGCGTCACTTGAATGCCTTCTTCGCTCAGCCTCTTGGTGATCTGTTCGTCAGTGAGCGGGTGCGCAGTGTCTTCGTCTTCGATCATTTTCTTCACACGGCGCTTGAGCGAGAGCAGAGACATCTCGCTGCCTTGCGGCCCATTCACCGATTCGCTGAAGAAATAGCGAAGCTCCAGAACGCCCTGCGGCGTGTGTACGTATTTATTCGCCACGGCGCGGCTGACGGTGGAAGGATGGACGCCCACTTCTTCCGCGACTTCCTTGATCATCATCGGTTTCAGATGATCCGCGCCATAATCCAGGAAATCGCCTTGCCGCCGCAGGATGGACTGGCAAACGCGCTGGATGGTGTGTTTTCGCTGCTCGATATTTTTCATCAACTGGATCGCGGCGGTGAAGCGCTCTTTCACATAATTGCGGACGTCGCGGTCGGCTGCATCGCGCGCCAGCAGCCGCCGGTACATCGGATTCAGGCGCAGCTGCGGCAAGTCGTCTTCGTTCATCAGCGCTTGCCATTCGCCGTCAACCTTACGGAACTGCACATCCGGCTCGACCAGCCGCGGCTCAGTGTGGTTGTAACGCAGCCCCGGCTTGGGATCGAGCTGCTTGATCACGTCCACAGCGCGCTTCACGAGTTCCACCGGACGATTCAACGCCCGCGCGACTTCTTTCAGCTGATTGTTCTGCAGCAGCTTCAAATGCTCGGCGATGATCTGCTGCGCCAACGTGTTTTGCGGGTCAATCAGTTTGAGCTGCAGCAGCAAGCATTCCTGCAAATCGCGCGCGCCCACCCCTGGTGGATCGAATTCCTGCACCATGGCCAGCGCTTCTTCCACATCGTCCATCGTGTAGTTGCCGGATGCCGCCAGCTCATCGAGCGTCGCGGTCAGGTAGCCGTTCTCGTCAAGATTGCCGATGATGCCGTCCGCGATTTTTCTCACCGTTTCGGTGCAAATGCTGACGCTGAGTTGCCAGGTCAAATGGTCGGCAAGATTTTGCGCGGAAGAAAGGAACTTATCGAAGGAAGGACGCTCAATATCTTCGCGTTCGCTGCCGGCGGACCGCTCTGCTCCGGAATCGAGGTATTGGGAAAAGAAAGAGCCAAAATCGAATTCGTCGAAGGGATTCGCTTCAGGCTTCTCCGGAACTTTTTCGATCTCTTTTTTAAGGAAAGCCTCGTCGGTATAGCTGTCCTGCGCCGCCGCGTCGCCTTCCGCAACTTCATCCAGAACCGGGTTCGCCATGATCTCCTGATTGATCATCTCACGCAGTTCCAGGCGGTTCAGCGCCAGCACGCTGACCATCTGAACGAGTCCCGGCGTCAAAATCTGCTTTTGCGCGACGCGGAGATGCAGTTTGGGTGCGAGCCAGTTCATATCTTCAGTTTAACCGGAATCCTTCCCCCAGATAGATGCGGCGAACTTCGGCGTTGGTTGAAAGATCACCCGGCGTCCCAGCGAAGAGGATTTTGCCTTCGCTGATAATGTAGGCGCGATTGGTGACGGCCAGGGTATCGCGCACGTTATGATCGGTCACCAGCACTCCAATTCCCGCGGCGCTCAAATCCGCAATGATCTTCTGGATGTCCACCACCGTCAGCGGATCAATCCCTGCAAATGGCTCATCCAAAAGCACAAAGGAGGGCGAAAGCACCAAGGAACGCGCAATTTCCAACCTGCGTCGCTCGCCTCCGGAAAGCACGTACGCCCGGCTGTAACGCACTCCTTCCAGCCCCATTTGTGACAGCAATTCTTCGACGCGGTCGCGCCGCTGCTCAGACGTCAACGGCAGCGTCTCCAGTACCGCAAGCAAGTTCTCTTCCACTGTCAGTTTCCGAAATACAGAAGGCTCTTGGGGTAGGTAGCTGATGCCGCTGCGGGCCCGGAGGTACATGGGTAGGTCGGTGATGTCCTCGCCGTCCAGCAAAACGCGCCCATAGTCCGGACGAGCGAGGCCGACCAGAATGTAGAACGTCGTAGTCTTTCCTGCGCCGTTCGGCCCGAGCAACCCAACCACTTCGCCCTGCTGAATCTCCAGACTGATTTTATCGACAACCTTACGCCCGCGATAAGACTTGCTTAGATCGGCGGCCTGGAGTTTCAACATGCCGGTTCATTTCTCAACCCGGTGCTTGGTCAGCGTGCGCGAACCTTCTTGGGAATCAATCAAAATCGTATCATTCGCTACAAAGAAGGTCAACGAATGGCCGGTAGTTGCATCGCTGGCTGCATCAATAATCGTAGGATGCCCGCCGGAAAGCACAAATTTTCCGTCCGAAGCGGTGTATTCCGCCTGCTCGGCGGTGCCTACGCGGTCTCCCTGCCGCACGGTTACTCCTCCCAGCGCCAAAGCGTGTTGGAGTTGTTGCCCGGTCATCGCGCCCGCACCGGGCGACGCCGTTGATGCGCCTCCCTGGTGCGCTACTGATTGATTGGAGGCCACTTGCGGGGCGCTTGCCGACGACGGTCTGGGCGAGGCAGTCTCCAAAAAAACCTCCAGCGTGCTGGATTGCATCGAGCCTTGTTGGGAGTCGGCGGTAACGCCTCCCTCCAAGTGCGCTTTTGCGGTATCGCCCCAATACGTGAGCAGCGGCGCATGAATCGTCCACAGCGTCGGTCCCGATGGCGCGGTTGCTACTTTCGGGTCCGGCGCGCCGAATGGTTTTATCGGCGACGTAGCTTGCGGGAACACGGCCACCACATTTTCTCTCGCTTGCAATTTTTTATCGTCGCGCCAGATTTCGATCTGATTAGCCTCCAGCACGGACTCACCTTGCCACAATCGCGCGTGCCCTGAATACGTTACGTCTCCCGCGACGGTAGAACCGGTAAGTGTCTCGGCGGAAATATGCCCCGGACCTGATCCCAGATTCACGGCGCTTGCGCCTCCGTTGCCCAGGTAAGTGGAAACGACTCCGCCTCCCGCGCGAATTTCGCCTGACTTTTGATTGATCGTCACCTTCGCCGCCGTCGTTCGGCTCATCGCGTCCGAAATTACAGGCGAACCATCGAGCTTGATCGTGTCTGTCGCGCGCACGATATTGGCACGCTCGGCAGACGCGCGGCGATCCGCCTGCTCGAAGCGCACGTCGCCATTCTCATCCAGCGTCCGCCATTCTCCATCCGGTGAAAATTTTGCGACCAGCTCCGCAGCGCGAACCACTTGCGGCGGCGACGTACCTATCTGTCGGCGAATTGCGACGCCGGAATGTCCGAAAAGCTCGTCGAGGCGGCCCTCCTTACTGAATTGCGTCATGAATTTTTTGGCGCTCAGTTCCGTCGTATCGTTGCCACTTTTCGTTGTGATCGTTCCCGGCGCCGCGGTTTCCGCGCTTTCGATCCGCGTCTGATTAGGATCCTTCCCGGGCGCAAACTTTACCAACAAAGATTCGGTCTTCAGCCTTCGCGATTCGGGCCCTTGCTGTGAATCGAGTGCCACGGCGCCTGTCGCCGTCATTGCCTTAAGAACGTTATGCTGCGGCTCCATCGCGAATTGTGCGTGCGCCATCGAAAAGTGGTCGGTGCGATCTGGCGCGCGATGCATTCCTTCCACGTTTCCGTCGGCAACAATCGTCTCCACCCAGCCGGCTGCATCGAGCGTAGCTTCGAACTGGTCCGCGGTCGCCGTCAACTCGCCTTTCGCATCGGTGGAATGAATGGCGGGATGCCCTTCCGCGACGGCGTGCCGCGCGTGGAAATCCGCGTCCAGCTCGATTGAAATTTTGTCGGCAGAAAGCTCGCGTCCGCCTTGCCGCACCGCTGCCGGAGCATCCAGCTCGACGATGCGTTCATTCCGACGAATCTCCAGGCTGCTTCCCGTCGCTGTCACCGGCAAGCCGCCGGTCCGCGGCGATGGCGGCATATCCAATTCCACATCGTGATTTAGCCGCACAATTTCTTTTTGCGAACTATAACTTACTCCGACGGCGTGGCCCTGCCCCCCAGCGAATTGAAATTGCACAGGCTCCGCCGTGGATGCTTCGCCGGTATCGCGATTGAACGACAAGTTGCGCGTGGTTACCTGCAGCTGTTTCTCGCTTGCGTGGCCTTGCGCGGGATCCGCGCCGGCGAGATCAATCTGCACAGCTCCCTGGCAAACCACATTTCCGGACTTGGGCTCGTAGCTGCATTCGCTCGTGTGGATATTGTCGTTGCGGTTTCCGTCGCGGCCGTAAATCGTGATCCAGACGTCCTGCAGCAACGCGCGATTTTCATCCTTGTATTGCGTGGCCCGCGAAGCGCGCACGGTGAAAAGCGTGCGGTCCTGCTCCACTTTGGAAAACGAAAATTCATTGGATTGCTGCTGGACGGTTGCCGGCACGAGCGGCTTCATTTCACCGCGCGCCCGCGCTTCGCGGACGGCGCGCTGCGCATAAACCCCCGCGACGATCAAAGCGATAGCGCCCGCGGCCCAAGCGGCCCACCGTGCATAGCGCGCAGCTTCCTGATTGCGCAGAGGAATCTCTCCCTAACGGCGACGAGGTTCTAATGGACTTAGAATCCGAGTATAGGTGAGAGGTTTCCCGCTTAGCAATCTGGCGTGCGGGGCAAGCGCAATAGACGTGGGAGTAATTGAGCGCCAGACGCTTACTTGTGTTGCGAAAGCATGCCCACGCCGGAAGCGGCCACGCTATCGCGCGTGGTGTTTTTCACCAGGTACATGGCTTCATCGGCGAGATGCAACAACTCAGCCTTGGTCCGCGAATCGCTAGGATAGGCTGCGACGCCCACGCTGGCCGTCACATGCGCGTTGATCCCTGATTCCTGGAGCCACACGCTTTCGCGAATCAGTTTGTGCAGGCGCCGCGCCACGCCCAACGCATTGTCCTTGGAAGTTTGCGGCAATAGCACCACGAACTCATCTCCGCCGTAGCGGAAGGCCAGATCAATCAGCCGACATTTGTCCTTGATGGCCTGCCCGATTTCCGCAAGCAGCTTCGAACCCATCAAGTGCCCGTGCGTGTCGTTCACGCTCTTGAAATGATCCAGATCGATGAAAATCAACGAGAATTCAAAAGCATATCGGTGCGAACGGTAAATCTCGGTATCCAGCATGAAATTCAAGTGGCGCGCGTTATACAAGCTGGTGCAGTCGTCGGTGATCGTCAGCTCGTGGATCCGCTGCACGTGCCGGGCGTTCTCGATGGCAATCGCCGCGTAATCCGCCAGCGCTTCCAGCAGAGCCAAATCGCGGGCGCTAAAGCCTTCCGGACCGATGCTATTGATCAGTTCGATCACGCCGAGGCATTGTTCGCGAAAACGCACCGGCACCGCGACAATCGAGCGCGTCTCCATCTTCGTCTTCGCGTCCACTTGCCCGAAGAATCGCGAATCCTTGCTCGTATCGGGCACCACCACAGCTTCGCCCGTCTCCGCCACCCAGCCTGCCAATCCTTGGCCGACCTTAATCCGCACATCCTTCAGCGATTCAGCGCCCTTCCCCGTCGCAATCTGGAAGTAAAGCTCCTTCTTGTCCATATCCATCAGCAGCAAGGACCACGTATCCGGGCGCAGCACTTCGTTGATCTTTTCCATGATCGTGCGCAGCACCTGGTCGAGCTGCAGTGACGATGTCAACGCTTTACCCAGTTCGTGGAACACGGTCACTTCGTTCGAGGATTCCGGAGTGACGATATCCGCGCCCACACCCAGGGTTCTGCGGCGCTCCACGCCGTCGAAGGGCCTTGCGTCTGTAGCTCGGCGCATTGGGTCCACGGGGATACTCTCGGTCGAACCTGGGTTTTCTTTGGTCAACCTTCTCATTATAGGGAACGCTTTCGGCCCTCCGCAATGGAGTTCATGGCGCGATTGACGAAACGCCAACAGGCCCACTTTCGCGTGCCTGACGGGCCAGCATTGACACACTCTTCACCGACGCCTATATTTTCTGTTGTTGCGGGTTCCTGCGGATGTCTTCGACACCTTTCGGCGAACAACTCAAGCGCGAGCGGGAAATGCGGGGCGTCTCATTGGAAGAAATTTCCGTCGCCACGCGCATTGCCCCACGCTTCCTAGAAGCCCTCGAAAACGAACAATGGGAGCAATTGCCCGGCGGTGTCTTCAATCGCGGCTTCATTCGTTCGGTCGCGCGCTATTTGGGCCTCGATGAAGATAGCCTCGTAGCTGAATACGCGCTGCAAACCAAAGGCCGCCCCGACCCCGGCGTGGTGGCGGACCCTCCTGACGAGCCGGATCGAATGTGGGCGCGCGTTTCTGTGCTGGTGGTTCTGGCAATTTTGATCATCGCGGGAGGCTGGGTCGCAATTCACTATCTGGGACCGAAGATCGCCGCGCGTTTGCACAAACATTCCGGCGACCCCGCGTATTCAGCTCCCGCGCGGGCTTCCTCTAACGCACCCGTAACTGCTGCCTCACCGAACTCCCCGAATCCGCAGCCGGCCAGCGCGCAGGTATCAGCAGTCCCAGACTCTCAATCCCCTACCAACTCCTCTGCGGTCGGAGCTTCTCATTAGCACCGATCTTCGCGACGCGATACGCGCCGGCCGTGCCCGGCCCGAACAAAAACTAGCCGTCTGCTCGGCTGGCAGTCCGGTCGCCCGTGAGGACCGCACCGAACTCCTCGCGATTCTGGCATCCGACGCGGATCCCGTAGTCGCGGAGCGCGCGCACGCGGCGATTTTGAATCAGCCGATCGAATCATTTCTCGCCGTGCTGGCGCACCCGGATGCAGACCCGCGCTTTTTTGAATTTTGCGCCGATAATTTGGGAGAACGACCGCAAGTCGCCGATGCGCTGGCGGCCAATGCAGCTTGCCCAGCCGAATTCGTCACGCGCGTTTCCACCCAGTTGACCAGTGCCGGAATTCAGATTTTGCTCGACAATCTCGACCGGCTGACCTCCTACCCGCCTCTCAGTTCGGCGCTAGCCTATTCAGAGGCGGCCACTCCTGAGCAACAGGAATTGCTCGCAGAATTCGAAACCAACGCCGTGCTCAAAGAAAGCGAAATCGAGGAAGTCGCGGCTGAGGCGGAGCCGGACGTCAAGAAACGGCGAACTCTGCTGCAACGGCTCTCCCAGATGAATATCGTTCAGCGCATTCAGCTCGCGGTCAAAGGCGGCCGCGAAGAACGCATGTTGCTAATTCGCGACCCCAACAAGATCGTGCAGCGCGGCGTGCTGCAGTCTCCGCGCCTCACCGATCTGGAGATCGAAAATTTTGCCGCCATGGCCAACGTCTCGCAGGAAGTGCTACGCCTCATCGCCAATAACCGCGTCTTCATGAAAAGCTACGTGGTCGCCAGAAACCTCACCAAAAATCCCAAAGCGCCGCTGGACGTGACGCTGCATCTTCTGCCCCGCCTGACGCCAGGAGATTTGAAACAGCTCAGCACGAACAAAAACATTCCCGAGACGCTGCGAACCTCGGCGCAAAAACTCGTACGCCAGCGCAACGCCGCGCGGCCGAGCTAGAGCTCGAGGCAGCGGTTTCGTGGGCAGGGTTTCGGCGAGAATTAATTCGCGGCGGGATTTACCAGCGACGCGGCAATCTGCTTCTTGTAGTCCCGGGCCTTCGCCAGAATTTCCTTCTCGTTCAACGTCAGCATCTGGCGGTCTTGCATCACGATTTTTCCGCCGATGACCACGGTTTTCACGTCGCTCGCTTTCAGCGCATAAACCAATTGCGAATAGACGTTGTACATCGGCGTGGCGTGCGGCGCGCTGGTGTCCACCAGAATCAAATCCGCTTTCTTTCCCGCCTCCAGCGATCCAATTTGTTTCTCGAGATGCAACGCGCGAGCGCCGGTGACCGTCGCCATCGCGACTACCTGCTCCGCAGGCAGCGCACGCGAATCCATCCTGGCAATCTTTTGCAGTTTCGCGGCGAGGTCCATTTCCTCAAAGAGGTCCAGATCGTTGTTGCTGGCCGCCCCGTCAGTGGCAAGGCCGATTGCTTCACCCGCCGCGAGCATTTCAACCACAGGCATCACGCCGGCCGCCGTCTTCATATTGCTCGAGGGATTGTGAATGCAACCCACGCCGAAATGCGCGAGCGTATCGATATCCGCGTGATCCACCCAGATGCAGTGCGCACCAACGACGTCCGGCCCCAGCACCCCCGCACGCGCCAGATACGCAACCGGAGTCAGCCCGTACTTGTCGCGGCTTTGCTCCAGTTCGAACGGCGCTTCAGCTATGTGAATCAAGATCGGAGCGTCATTGCGCCGCGCCAGAGCCGCCGCATCTTGCAATGTCTTCTCCGAACACGTGTACATCGAATGCGGCGCCACGGCCGCGACGATCAGCGCATCACCCTTCCAATGATCGAGAAATTTCTGCGTGTATTCCAGCGCTTGCGGCACCGATTTGTTATCTGGCGCGGGAAAATCAATGATCGTCTCGCCCAGCACTCCGCGCATCCCCGCTTCCTTGGTTACGCGAGCGACGGCATCCTCGAAGTAATACATGTCCGCGTACGTGGTTACGCCGCTGCGTAACATTTCCAAAATTCCCAGGCGCGTTCCCCACGCAACGAAATCTTCTGTAACGTTGCGCGCCTCGGCAGGAAAAATATATTTGTGCAGCCAATCATCGAGCGACAAATCATCGGCAATCCCGCGAAAAAGGCTCATTGCCGCATGCGCGTGCCCATTGATCAACCCGGGCATCACAATCGCGCCATGCGCATCGATCGTATTTGCTCCCTCGTACCGAGCTTCCAGATCAGCGCTCGTGCCAACAGCCGCTATCGAATCGCCGACGACAGCCACAGCCCCGCCCTCGATCACCCGCCGCTGCGCATCCATAGTGACCACCGTGCCGCCGGTGACCAGCAGATCGGCTTTCTCTTTCGCAGCCGCTGGCGATGCCAACAAAAGGCCAACGGCACCACAGATGAACACAGATAAACACAGATGAAACCAAAGAATGGAAACTCCAACTGATACAGTTCGAGCTCGCAAAATTTCGCGTTTCAAGTTCACAATTCCTCTTTCAAGCGAAGTTTGCCGCGCAAGGTCACTTCTATAGCGAAACGATCACACCAAATGAACGCATCTAAGCCGTCCGCGCCTCGGCCATCGCGTTTTTCTCTTTTCCACTTTCCATTTTTTGACTTTATCTGTGTTTATCTGTGTTCATCAGTGGTGATTTTTTGATTTACTACAGGAAGGACGAATCGAACGGGCGCGCTAGTAGTCCCTGCGCCGTTTCCTCCTCCACCTTCCCTTTGAGGTTCGCCAGCACCACCGGCACGTCGCCACAGAATTCCCAGATAATCTGCCGGCAAGCTCCGCAGGGCGGCGTCAAACGATCGACATCGGTCACCACCGCAATCGCGTCAAACCCCCGCTCGCCTTCCGAGACCGCTTTGAAAATGGCCACGCGTTCCGCGCAGCAAGTGAGGCCCAAGGTCGCATTCTCGACGTTACAACCCGTGTGGATGCGCCCCGAATTCGCGCGCACGGCTGCCCCCACCCGAAAATTCGAAAATGGCGCATACGCATTTTCGCGCGCCTGCCTGGCGGCCGTAATCAGTGCATCATATTCGCTCACGTCAACCTTCGCTTTCTTCAGTCCTTATCGTTCGCGATGCGCGGCAAAACTGACCGCAGCAGCGCGATAAACTGCGCCTTTACCCGGTCCCCCGTTTCCAGCACTTCCAAATGGTTGATTGGCTGATCGAGAATTCCCGCCGCCATATTCGTCACGCACGAAATTCCCAACACGCGGATGCCCGTGTGCCGCGCCACAATTACTTCTGGCACTGTGGACATCCCTACCAAATCGGCTCCAATCGTACGCAAATAACGAATTTCCGCGGGCGTTTCGTAGCTTGGTCCGGAAAGCGCCGCATACACGCCCTCGGAAACTTCGATCCCCAGCCGCTTCGCTTCCGCGAGGACTGCCTCGCGGTACGGCTTCCAGTACGCCGTGGTCATATCCGTAAACCGCAGACCGAAGCGCTCGTCGTTCGGCCCAATCAACGGATTGAATCCCTGCAAATTGATGTGGTCGCGAATCACCACCAGCGCGCCCTGCTTGAATTCCACATTGATGCCGCCGGCCGCATTCGTCAGAATCGCCGAACGAATTCCCATGCGCCCGAAAACACGCATCGGAAATACGACTTGCTGCGGCGTGTATCCCTCGTAAAAATGGACGCGGCCCTGCATGGCGGCCACAACCACGTCACCCGCTTTGCCGATCACCAGCCGCCCCGCATGCCCGATGGCGGTCGAGCGCGGAAATCCAGGAATCTTTTCGTATGGGATGCGCCTAGCATCCGTCAGTTCATCGGCGAACGCGCCCAAACCCGAACCGAGCACCAGCGCAATTTTCGGCCGCAGCTTGGTCTTTGCCAGAATGAACTTCGCGGCACGTTCGGCGCGCGCAAATTCCGGATCGCGAAATCCGAGTTTCGAGTGGCTGGAAGACTTCGATCGGGCGGCGCTCATTTGAGCATGATCCCCACGATGGAAGCCGACATCAAATTCGCCATCGTTCCCGCCGCCATAGCGCGGATTCCCAGCCGTGCGAGATCCGCCTTCTTATTCGGCGCGAGCGCGCCAATGCCGCCAATCTGAATTCCGATCGAACTGAAATTCGCGAAGCCGCACAGCGCAAAGGTCGCAATCGTGAACGACCGCGGGTCCAGCGCGTCTTTCATCGGCCCCAAGCGCTGGAACGCGACCAATTCGTTCGTCACCATGCGCAAGCCCAAAAGATTTCCGATGGTGTGGCAATCGTGCCACGGGATGCCAATCACCCAAGCGATCGGCGAAAACATCCAACCGAAAATCTGCTCAACGCTCGAAGGAAACCAACCGATGCCCAAAGCCGCCAGTCCGTTGTGCACCAAGCCAAATACTCCATCCACCAAGTAAATCAGCGCGATGAAAGTAATAAGCATCGCGCCAACGTTTACCGCAAGATTCAACCCGTCAATCGTCCCGCGCGAAATAGCGCCGAGCGCATTCGTGTCGCGCTCGAGTGGCGCCATCTCGACCCTCCCCGAAGTCACCGGCACTTCTGTCTCCGGCACCAGCATCTTCGAAAGCAAAATCGTTCCCGGCGCGGTCATGATCACGGCCGCCAGCAAATGTTTCGCTTCGATGCCGTAAGCGATGTATGCCGCCATGATTCCGCCGGAGACGTGCGCCATGCCGCTGGTCATAATCGTCATCAATTCAGACTGCGTCACTTCCGGCAGAAATGGCCGGATGGTGAGCGGCGCTTCCGTCTGCCCCATGAAAATACTCGCCGCTACGTTCAACGACTCCGCCCCGCTCGCGCCCATCAACCCGGTCATCACTTTCGCGGCCTGCTTGATGATGAATTGCATCACTCCCAGGTAGTAGAGCAGCGCGAAAACGGCCGCGATAAAAATAATCGTCGGCAGAACCTGGAATGCCAGATAGAAACCCATCGGCGAGCCTTTCTTGCCCAGGTTGCCGAAAACAAACTCCGATCCCTTAAACGCGAAATCCAGAACCCAATTCACGCCCGCGCCGGCTTTCTGGAATGCCCATTGGCCGTATGTCCACTTCATCACCAGGAACGCGAAAACGATCTGCAGTCCGAGCCCCCACGCCACCGTCTTCCCGCGAATCGCGCGGCGATTCGTCGAAAAAATATACGCAAGCGCCATCATCGTTATCATTCCCAGGACGCCTACCAGGCGATGCATGCGAAGGAGCCTCCTTTAACGACTACCCAGCCTTAGGCCATTTCTCCCGCACCGATAATCTTGCGTACCAGCGGAGCGGCGGGCGGCGCGTGGTCTCCAATCTCAAAACTTTCCGAAAGCAATCTCATCGCGTGAACCAAGCGCGAATCCAGGTTGTAGTGCACCGTGCAGAGATTTTCGCCGGCCTTTACCGGGTCGCCGATCTTCTTTTCGAGCACCAGGCCCACGCTCGGGTCCACCGAATCTTCTTTTTTCTCTCGGCCGCCACCGAGCAACATGCTCGCGACACCCACTTTTTCGCAGTGAATCGCAGTGACGCAGCCCGCGCGCGGCGCATCCACTCGCGCCGTGTGCCGCGCGCGCGGCAAACGGCCCGGATCGTCCACGATCCGCACATCTCCGCCCTGCAGGCGAATGACCTCGCGGAATGTATCACGCGCGCGCCCCGAAGCAATCATTTCCCCCGCGAGCTCGCGTCCTTCCGCGACGGATTTTACGCTCCCGCCCAATAGGAACATCCACGCCGAAAGCTCCAGACACAATCCCCGCAAATCGCCGGGACCATTTCCATTGAGAATTTCGACGCATTCCTCCACTTCCAGCGCGTTGCCCACTTTGCGCCCGAGGGGCTGCTCCATATCCGTGATCAGCGCCACCACTTTTTTCCCCATGCGCGTTCCGGTTTCCACCATCAACTCGGCAAGATGTTCGGCATCCTCCTGCTTCTTCATGAACGCGCCGTCGCCGGTTTTCACGTCCAGCACCAGCGCGTCAATTCCCTCCGCCATTTTCTTGCTCATGATCGAACCGGTGATCAGGTAGGGGCTTTCGACGGTCGCCGTCACGTCGCGCAAGGCATACAGTTTTTTATCGGCCGGCGCGATTTCCGGCGTTTGCCCAATCAGCGCGCAGCGGCACGTTTCCAGCACGCGGCGAAACTCATCTAGCCGCAAATTCACGTTGAATCCGGGAATGGATTCCAGTTTATCGAGCGTGCCGCCGGTGTGACCGAGCCCGCGCCCACTGATCATCGGCACGTAAAGCCCCGCAGCCGCCACGATCGGTGCAATCACCAGCGAAGTCTTGTCACCGACGCCGCCCGTCGAGTGCTTATCCACTTTCGCGGCGGGCAATGCGGACCAATCAAGCACCGAGCCGGAATGCAGCATCGCTTCAGTCAACGCGGCGAGTTCGGCGCGCGTCATCCCTCGCCACACCACGGCCATTAGAAATGCTGCGATTTGATAGTCCGGAATGCGGTCGTGCGTAGTGCCGGAAATGAGGAATTCGATTTCTTCGCGGGAAAGCTCCGCGGCATCGCGTTTCTTGCGAATAAGGTCAACAGCACGCATCTGGAAGGATGCGCCAAGCTAGCATCGCGCTGTGCAGCCGTCAATCATTCTGCGTCTAGCAAAGTTAGAAAAATTTTATCGCGCGGATAGCTAAGCGAGCTGTCGAGCGAAACAAGCTCTAGTTTCAAAGGAGGACGGAATTCGTGTGGAGGGAGGTTGAATTCAAACCCTTACAACTTGGCCGCATTCGCCGCAACTTCCACCATGATCGCCTGCATCTCGCTATGAATGAGCCCGTTGCTGACGAGCAAATCCGTCCCGCCAGCCCGATACGTTCCGCCGCGCAAATCGGTGACTTTCCCTCCCGCCTCGGTGATCATCAAGATCCCCGCCGCCGTGTCCCACGAGTGCAAGCCAAATTCCCAGAAAGCGTCGAAGCGTCCGCACGCTACCGAACACAAATCAAGCGCCGCCGAGCCATCGCGCCGCACACCGTGCGAGCGCAAGGTAAGTTGCCAATAGTAATGAATGTTCAAATTCGCAGCGCGATTGTGGGTGGGAAATCCGGTGGAAACCAGACTAGTAGCCAGCTTCTCCATCTTCGAAACATGAATCGGTTTCTCGTTCAGAAAAGCGCCCGCGCCCCGTGCCGCGGAAAAAAGCTCATCGCTCACCGGATTGAACACAACTCCCACTAGCGGATGGCCATCTTCCAGCAACCCGATCGAAACCGCAAAACACGGATAACCGTGCGCAAAATTGGTAGTGCCGTCGAGCGGGTCCACGTGCCATTCATAGCGCGAAGCGCCAGCCGCGCCGGCCGAGCCCTCTTCCGCCACAATCCGATGATCCGGAAATTCGCGCCGCAACCGCCCCACCACAATCGCCTCGGAACGCTTATCCGTCTCCGTCACCAGGTCCACTTCACCCTTGTACGAAATTTTCTGCGGGCGACTGTGTTCGACCAAAAGCACGGCGCCGGCCTCGCGCGCCGCTGCCAGCGCCACTTCGAGAAATTTGTTCATGCGTTTATCGCGCCACTCCCGCGGTCATATATTCCCTGCGAGATCGCACATTGTCTCCCGTATTCACTTTCACCTCCACGTGCCGCGAAGCTCCCGGCGGCGGCGTGGGATTGGGATAGTAGCTCAGCAAATACTGCGTGCGGAGCTCCTGATTGATGCGGTCGAATATTCCGGTCAACTCGCTGAGGTCCGTGGGATAGTACATCGCGCCGCCGGTGCTGTCCGTGATCGTCTCGATAGCGTGCTCGCCCGCCGTGTTCCAGCCGCCATTCGATTTCATCGGCCGCACCACCACCGTGTAAAGCAGTGTGTCCGAAGCGATCGCCGCTCGGCGCGCGTCTTCGAATTTCGAAACGCTCGTAGTTTCGCCAGCATCCGTGATGATTACCACCGCGCGCCGACGGTCCGCGCCCTGCCGCCGCACCGACTGCGAACCCAGCACCACCGCGTCGTAAAGTGAAGTCCCCATGTCCGCGCCAAGGTCCACGCGACGCACCGCAGCATCCAGCACCTTCGTATTGTCCGAAAAATTGCTCAGCTGGATCACGTCGCTGGTAAACGAAAATACCGCCAATCGGTCGCCGGGCCGCACGACTTCGTCCACAAAATGCCCGGCAGCATCACGCTCGATTTTCAATTCAATCGCCGCCGAGCCGCTGGTATCCACCATCAACGCCAGATCCAGCGGGCGATTCGTTTGCGGCTCGAAGCGCACAATCTTTTGCTCCGTGCCCTCTTCGAAAACCTGAAATGCGCCCTGCGCCAGACCGATCACCGGCTCACCCTTGGCGTCTGTAACGCTCGCCAGTATGCTTACCAAATCCGTCTGGACGCGAATCGTCCCTTTTTGCTTTTGCTTGTCCTGTTGCGGCTTGCGGGCCGCTACGGCTTCGGCTAACCCTGCCATGCCAGCCAGCATGACGGCGCAAAGCGTAACGATCGCTAGTTTCATCTAGGAGGTAGATTCATCCAAGCCGGAAATGGCTTTCTGGGGCAACGATTCGCCTTCGGCCCACACGGCGCCGCCGGCGAAGAATTCTTTCTTCCAAATGGGTACTGTGCGCTTCAGAGTGTCAATGGCGTAGCGGCAAGCGTCGAATGCAGCCGCCCTGTGTGCCGAACTGACCGCGATCAGGACGCTCGTCTCGCCGATTTCCAGCCTGCCCAGTCGATGCACGATCGCGATCCGGTGAACCGAAAACTTCTCCCGAATTTCCGCGCCAATCGCACGCATTTTCGCGTAAGCCATCGGCTCGTAAGCTTCGTATTCCAAATATAGCGTCTGGCGGCCCTTGAAGTTGTTGCGCACAAACCCGTCGAACACTACCATCGCGCCGTCTTCCGGCGCCTTTAAGCTTTCGACCAGTTCGCTTGGCTGGATCGCCTCGCGCACCAACAGAAAAATATCCTCAGCCAACGCCGTCTGCTGGCCTCCGCTCACCGGCGGCAAAAACGCCACTTCGTCCCCGGCCGCAAGCGGTGCGCGCCACTCCGCGTATTCCTGGTTCAGCGATGCCGCCACCGAAGGCCGAAATTCCGCAAGTTTCGGAAAGCGTCGCCCGTACCGCTCGAAGAGATCCTCCACGCGGGCGCCTTCGGAGAGTTCCGCATCCTCCTGGGCGAGCCCCACAATCTCTTTCAGCTGTCCAAAAAATAGGACGCGCACACGCATATTCTTCATTCTACCGCGCCGGCACACACAAACGCGAAACTCGTTCGCACGCCAATATCCATGCGATTACTTCGATTCGACGAGCTTCGTAATTTCATCGAGCCGCGCGGAAGCGCGCAGCAAAGCCGCCGCCAGCGAAGCCCCTTCCTTCTGGAATACGGCCGCGTCGTCGCGATCCAGCGCTTCATTCACACCTGGCAATACTTCCGCCGCGTACCCCGCGTAACTTCCCGGTGCATAGATCGTGTGCTTGTACCACGGGCGGCCAACCAGCCCCCCCGGCGCAAGCAGCGCCTGCTCCACCGATGCCAGCTCATGATTGATCTGGTTCTGCTTTGCGGCGTCGAACGAAGCAAAGTCCATGTGTTGCAACGCGTCTGATGCGCGTGTCGCGGAAGCCGTCAAATGCCCGGACGCGTCCGAAATGGATTGCAGCGACGCGCCTTGTATTCCCAGTTGGCTGGCGCGCGAAACCAAGTCGTTCGTCAAACGCGAAATCGTCGCCGCGTATGCCGCATAGTCAAAAGGCAGCACATCCGCTTCGTCCAGCCGCAATGCCATTGTGCCCAGCACCTTCGCGAGGGTCGCGTGGTACTGAAACGTCGGATCGCCGAATGATTTCATCCAGAAGAAATCATCATACAGCGAATGGTACACGCCGTAGTCACCCACAAATCCCGTATCAATGGACGGAATTCCCGCGTAATCGAGAAACGGGCAAAAGTCCGAACCCGCGCCCAGGGCATCTACCGGAGCTTCTCCGGGATTTTCCAGCGTCGCCTGTGTGCGCGCGATGCCACTCAGTTGTTTTTCTCCGCGCTTCGCATGCGCGAGCCACGCTTCGTACACGCTCCCCGTACCGTTCGGTCCCGGTACCGAGCGCGCAGCATCGCGGATCACATCGTCCAGAGACGGTGTCGCGGACGCCGTGAAATTCGGTCCGGCGACTCCTACGTCCGTGTTGATGTACACGACAGCCTTGGCCTGCAGCTCCGCGCGATTCGCTTCCACCCACTCCGTCGAGCCTATCAACCCCGGCTCTTCGCCGTCCCATTCGCACATCACCATCGTGCGGCGCGGCTTCCAGCCCGTGCGCGCCAGTTCCCCAAGCGCGCGCGCCGTCTCCAGCATCGTCGCGGTGCCGCTTCCGGGATCCACCGCGCCATAAACCCACGCGTCGTGGTGATTGCCAAGCACCACCCACTCGCCATCGTCGGTCCCGCGCAACTTCGCAATCACGTCGTAAATCGGGCGCTGCTGATAATCCATCACTAGCTTCATATGCGCCACCGCACCGCCAGGCCCAACGTGATACGTGAACGGCAGCGCCCCCTGCCAGCCCCGCGGAACGTGCGGGCCGTCGAGATCGGTCAGAATCACCGCCGCATCTTCCGCGTTGATCGGCATCGTAGGAATGTGCGGCAGGCTCTTCGCATCGGCAGGATCTAGGCGCTTCGCGTCCGGCGTTGCGGCAACTCCCGGCGTCAAAGGATCGCCGGGGTAAATTTCCGTATATTGCACCGAGCCGCGTTGGATACCGCTCATCGGCCGCCACGGGCCGCGCGGAAACATGTCTCCCTGAAAATATCCGTCATCCTGTGGATCGGAAAAGAGCATGAGTCCGACGGCTTTATGCTCTTCTGCCAGTTTCGTCTTGATCCCGCGATAGCAGCGGCCGTAACGCGCGATGGCAATTTTCCCCGCGACGCTGATGCCCATCGCTTCCAAATCTCGATAGTCTTCCTGCGTCCCGTAATTCACGTAAATCACCGGCGCGGTCACGTCAGCGGAGGGCGAGTAGGCGTTGAACGCCATCACCGCGTTCTTGTTGTAGGTGTCCTGATCAATCGGATATGGCTGCTCGGGCGTTCCCAACACAACCGGCTTTGGCGCCGTCAGCTCCAGCCTCACTTCGCGCGCCTGCGGAAGCCACACGCTATAGCTCACAATCTCCGCGTCGAAGCCGTAGCTGCGGTATTGATCGCGCAGCCACTCCGCCAGGCGATGGCTCGCTTCCGTACCGGCCAAGTGTGGCTCGCTGGTGATCCGGCGCAGGTTACTTTCGGCATGCGCGGCATCCGGAATTGAGCGCAGCTTTTGTTCACGCTCCTGCTCCGCCTGTACGTGCGCGGCCGCAAAGCCGGTAATCCCGTGATCCTCTTGCGCGCCAACCGAGATTGCCGACGGCAAAAGCAACGCAGCAGCCACCACCAGCGCCGCGCCGGTTCGATACATCGCATAAGTCATTTTCACCTCGCTGCGAAACTGCAAATTCTATATCAGCGGAGCGCGCGCCGCATCTTTCACCGTTCACGGCCCTGTGAGACACCTTGACGCCGTGTTCGGCGCGCCGTACGGTAGTTGGACACAACGGACGATTTGCAACTCACGAGGGATTCTGATGCGAGTGCTGATTTCAGGAGGTTCGGGTCTCGTTGGATCAGCGCTCACCAAATCGCTACGCGCCGATGGCCACTCGGTTTTTCATTTCGTGCGCCCGGGCGGCACAGCCGCTCCCGGTGACGTGCGCTGGGACCCTTCCCAAGCCACCGTGGACGTCCCAGCTCTCGAAGCTTTCGACGCCATCGTCCATTTGAGCGGCGCGAGTATTTCCGATGGCCGCTGGACAGACAACCGCAAAAAAGAACTCCGCAGCAGCCGCGTGGATTCCACGCGCGTTCTGGTGGATTCGCTCGAACGTCTGAAACAGCCGCCGCGCGTTTTTGTTTGTGCTTCAGCGATCGGGTATTACGGCAACCGCGGCGACGAATTGCTTGCAGAATCGAGCGGCTACGGCAACGATTTCCTCGCGCTTGTCTGCCGCGCCTGGGAAGGCGAAGCCGCACGCGCCGCCGCACGCGGCGTTCGCACGGTGATGGCTCGCTTCGGCGTGATACTGGCAACGCAAGGCGGCGCACTTCCGCGGATGTTGATGCCATTCAAACTCGGCCTCGGTGGACGCCTGGGCAGCGGCAAACAGTGGATGTCCTGGATCGCGCTCGAAGATGTGGTCCAGATCCTGCGCTCGGCAATCGCCGATGAAAAAATTCAAGGCCCCGTGAACATTGTGGCGCCTCAGCCGGTGCAAAACGCGGAGTTCACGCGAGTGCTGGCCGGCGTGCTGCATCGCCCCGCGATTTTCCCCGCGCCAGCGATCGCCCTGCGCCTAGCCCTCGGCCAAATGGCCGACGGGCTGCTGCTCTCGAGCCAGCGCGTCCAACCCGAAAAGCTAGTCACTAGCGGCTACAAGTTCCGTCACGAATCGTTACAACCGGCGCTACAGGCCATACTGGCGAGTCCGTAGCGCATCGCGTCGACAGCTGCGTGTCGTCAAGCAAGCACCCGGCGCGATTCCTTCGCGCCACAATTCGTGCGACGGGTATCGCTCGCCTCTATCCACCGGCGGCTCTACTTCACAACACTCAGCGTCACCTCCACCTTTAACACGTGGCCCGTCACCGGATCGGTAGCGACGGTGGCCTCGGTGGCCTGCCCTTCGCGGACAAACAGTCCAAGCCCTCCGCGATACTGGCGGACCATCGGCGGATTGCCGGGAGGCGCGTCTCCGGCAGACCATTCTTTACCGACGATGCTCCCACCCTGTTCGCGCGCGGCGACGTATAGCGAAGAGCGGTCCACCGTCAAGTCCAACTGATACCTTCCGTCATCCGCGTGTGCGACTCGCGCGTCGATATTCGTGCCTACATCGATATATTGCATCGCGTTTTCCCCTTTTTTTTCGTCGCTGACCGTCACCGGGACGCGAACTCCAACCCGCAACGAAGCAAACGCCCCGCTCGGCCTATCGCCATTGGCGATGACCGGGAGGGTGTACGCCAAACTGCTTATCTTCTTTGCGCCGTCGTACTCGGACAGCACAATTTCCAGCTTCACAGGCGTGGGTGCCGCCGCTTCCTTCTGCACGCTCTGCGACGCTCCCGACGTGGCTGTTGGTTGCGCGCAAACGGCCGCCGGCGCGCAGATCACCAGCAACACGACGCCCATCAGCCATCGCGAATTCCTCATGAAACCCTCCGATGTTTCAGTAGTTGCTACTACAGGCAAGACGCCAGCCGGTCTGGTTTGGTTCAAAATTCCAGAGGAGCCACGGTCGTTTCCGGTTCTTCATCGGGCGACACGGTTTCCAGCGGAGCGATCTCGATTGGCTTTACATCCAAAGGTTCGTGATAGTCCTTCTGGGCCGCCAGTAGTTGTGTTCCGTCCAACCGCCCGGAGTTGATGGCTTCGCTCAATCGCGCCGCGGCAGCGAGCTGGCCCTTCGGCACGATGATTTTCAAGGCCTCAGCGCTCGCGCTGCGCGCACGCACCGCTCGCTCGGTAGCTCCCGCACTGCCAATCGCTCGCGCCCCCGATGCCTGCGCGGCGGATTCGGCGGGCGCAGCGGACGGCGCCACAGTCGACGCAATCGTGCTCGCAGTCGAAACGACGCCCGCGTTCTCGGTGCCGCGGTGCATCACTCGCGTGCTGATAAAAATCGTAAACACTGCAACCGCCAAGGCTCCCGCGGCGAGCGGTGCCCAAGCCATCCAATCCCATTCAACCGGGCGCGCTTCCTGCGCGATGCGCCGCCGCAGCCGCATCTCAAACCCCGGAGTAGGCTCGCCCGCCACCGCCGATTCCACGCCGCGCTCCACGAACTCGCGCACCTTCGTCGCATGACCGAGCGCTTGCCGGCACGCCTCGCACTCCATCGCGTGTGCCAGCAATTCGGGCTGGCGCTCGGCAGCCAGCTCGCCGAGCGCGGCGTCCGTCATCCAGCCGGAATATTTTTCACAAGACATCGCAAACTCTCCGCCAACCGTTTCCGTCCCAGAAATAATCGCGACTTCACCGTCCCTTCGGGCAAGCCAGCCAGCTTCGCAACCTCACGCGTGTTGTAGCCCTCGATAGCAGCCAGCACCATCACGATCCGCAGTTTCTCCGGCAGCTCATCAAGCGCCCGCGCTACTTGGCGTTGGAACTCTCGTGACGACGCCAGATTCTCGACGCTCGCTTCGCTTCGCAATTCCATCGCGGCGCGCTCGTGGCGTTCGCGCCGGACCTTCGAGCGAATACGATCCAGCGCCAGCCGAAACGACATGCGTACCAGCCACGCGCGAAACCGGTCGCGCTCGCGGAGCCGGTGAAAATTGCGATACGCGCGCAACATGGCCTCTTGCGCGACGTCCTCTGCTTCGGCGGTGTTGTGCAGCACACCCAGGGCAACGCGATAAGCCAGCTTGGGACAATCTGCCAGCCGCAGCTCGAACTCGCGTTCGAACGATTCGTCACGGCTCACCGTGCTTCCCGCAAGACTCGCCGCCAACGCATCCATCACTGCCTCATTTAGCCAGACGCCGGTGGCGGGTCTTCGGTTCACTGGTTTTCCAGAGGATCTTCCTGCGCGGAACTACAAATCCAGGCGATCGATCAGCGTTTGTATATTCGATTCGTCCACCGTCAACTCCGGCCGAGACGTCGCAAAGTCCGCTACATCATCTAGCGCCTGAAACAGCCGCATCTTCGCGATGGCGTACTCTTCGGTTCCGGTCAAAGCGCGGCCCGTTTGCTTCGTCCACTTCTCCAGCGCTTCCTGCAACACAAAAATTCGGACGGGGAACATGGTCTTGCGGTCCGCGGAGACGTAATAAACGAATTCGTTTCCATGCGCCGCATCGCGCTGCGCCGGGTGCGCATCCTGAAATTGATATTGATAGACGTAGCCGCTCGCCGCCGAATAGCTCTTGATTCGCCGCACAGTCTCGGGTTTAGCCATGGGCGCATTATTCGACTGGTCCGCGCCGGTGTCAATCTCGGCGTCCCGCTCGTCGGCGTTCTCCGACGACTCGCGATCCACGGGGTGCGTCTCCCGATTTGGATTCATTAGCCGACTCCGTGTGCCATTGCGGGACTGCACAGCGTTCAGCGTTTCCAACGTCCTGTGCTCTTTCCGCGCCGCGGCTGTCGAGCCAAATCTCACCCCACTTGTAACTGCTTGCGCTCACTGCCATTGCTGAAAGATTTCGCGAATCGCTCGCGGATAGGGCGGCCGCGACGCCCTGAAGAATCCTGCCCCGCCGTGGCACAGCGCGTGCCCTCATCACCAGCGTCTATGAAGAGCACCGGCGCGCTCGCCAATACTCACAGGACGCTTTCTCCCACCGCGTGTCGCAGTACCCCTCGTTGCGTCATTCGGCGTCGCGAAGTCCTTCCGAGCGTGCGGATGCATATTTTCTTGGCGTTTCTGCTAGCAGGATGCGGATACGCCGGCAGTCCGCCGAACCACACCGTCACCGTAATGGTGCAACCGCCAACCGCGAACGTCACGCTAGGCCAATCGCAACAATTTCAAGGCACCGTGACAGGTTCGTCGAACGGTGCGGTCTCCTGGAACGTAAATGGCATCGTCGGAGGAAATTCAACTACCGGTACGATATCGCCATCCGGCCTCTACAGCGCACCCGCCACGATGCCCGATCCAGCGACGGTCACGGTCACCGCCGTCAGCCAAGCCGATCCGCAAGCCAGCGGCTCCGCAGCAGTAACGCTCACGCAGATCAACATTGCGGTGTCCGTTGCACCGCCGACCGCGAGCGTGCCCACAGGCGGCGCGCAAGTCTTCACCGCGACAGTTTCCGGCGCGACTTCGTCCACCGTCACCTGGAGCGTGAACGGCATCGCGGGTGGCAACGCGACTCTCGGCACAATCGTCGCGAACAACGCCGGCAGCGCGGTCTACGCAGCGCCCATTTTGATTCCGTCGCCCGCATCGGTAAACATCACAGCCACCAGCACTGCGGACCCTACAAAATCAGGCAGCGCGACAGTGACAATCACGTGCGCGAATCCGATTTTGATCACGCCCTCAACGGCCAACGTCGGGTTGAGCCGCACACAAACATTCACCGCATCCTTCTGTGCCGCCAATAACGCCACGATCATCTGGGACGCGAACGGAATTCCCGGCGGCAACTCCGCGAATGGCACCATCGCCGTCACTAGTTCCACCACAGCGACCTACACCGCTCCCGCCGACCTCCCAACGACGAATCTTGCGATCATTCACGCCACTGCAGGCACGCTCGTCGCATCCGCAACAGTCACAATCGTGAGCAGCGTCACAGTTAACATTTCTCCGCCGTCAGCATCCGTCGCCACGGGTCAACGAATCGCCCTGACGCCATCTGTAGCGAACACTTCCGACACCACGGCCAAGTGGGCCGTAGACGGCATTGCCAACGGGAACGCCACCGCTGGCCAGATCTGCCAGCACGCTTCAAATCCGTGCCAGCCGCCGGCAGCTCCCGGCTCCGCGAGCGTTGATTACCTGGCACCGGCCGCGGCGCCTGCGCCAAACCCCGTCACCGTAATCGCCATCAGCAACGCCGATCCCTCGAAGAACGCCTCCGCCATAATTTCCATCACCAGCACAAGCGGCACAGTCGCGGTCACGATCTCGCCGAATTACGCGTTCGTAGCTCCGTCGACCGGTGGGCCTTCGACGGAGCAATTCTTCGCATCGGTCACAGGCTCAACCAATCGCAGTGTCAACTGGACGCTGCAGAGCGGCGTCATCGGTCAAGGCTGCTCCGGCGCGGCGTGCGGTTCCATTAGCTCCACGGGCCTGTACACCGCGCCTACTTCAGCGCCTTCACCGAATGCGATCTCACTGATTGCCACCAGCCAAGCGGACCCCACTAAAATCGCTACGGCCGCAATCGCCATCACCGGCGGCGCCCTCATCAATCAAATCCTGCCGTCCAGCGTATTCTCCGGAGCGGTCGAAAGCTTTCCGCTCGCCGTGCACGGCCTAAATTTCGTCGCCGGCAGCGGCAGCGCCGCTTCCACCATCTTGCTCAACGGCACGCCACGGGGCACCACCTGCGCCAGCACGTCCGCGTGTGCCACAGCGCTGAATCCAGCGGACGTGCAATCCGCTGCAACTCTCACCATACAAATACAAAATCCCGGCCCGAACGGCGCGCTTTCAAACCCGGTTCCCTTCGTCATCATTCCATTCGACTCGTCGGTCGCCGCGCTCTCGCTCTCCACTGCGCAGCCGTCGGCCACCTCCATCGTCATCACGGTGCCCGAGCCCACCACGGCCGCAGCGTCCGCGCCGATCAACGTGGACACCATCGGCCTTCTCACCGGCGGCAATAATTGCGGCATACAAGGTTCGCCGCTTACCATCACGCGCCCTGCTTCCAGCACGATCACCGTAAGCCTTTGCATTCACGGCAACGGTCTCGATCCCACATTCACGTATGCATTCAGTGGCGCAGGCGGAGCGCCCACGGGCAGCGATCTGCCCGTCATCGCCTCCGCCATCAACGGGCTTTTTCCCAACACGATCGAACTGGATCTGCAACTCAGCAGTACAACTCTTCCCGGCGTCCGCACACTCTTTATCACCACCCTAAACAACGATCGCGGGACGGCCACCGGAATGCTCGAGGTGAAATGAAATGCAAACACGCAAACCAGCGCGATTCACGGCGATAGCGGCGGTGCTCGCAGCAGCCGCCGCGTCCGCAACAGCAGCAGCGGCACTCCTCGCAGCGCTGTTTGCCGCCGCGCTCTGCCAAGCCACCACGCTCGAGCGTATGTCTCTTGCGAAAATGGCCCAAACCGCGCCACTCATTGTCCGCGCCCGTTGCCTCGCAAATTCCACCGCCTGGGACACCAGCGAAATCTGGACCTTCACATCTTTCGCCATCGAAGAATCGTGGAAGGGCGCGCCACCCGCTGCCGCCGCGCAATTGACCGTCCGGCTCCTCGGCGGTTCGTTGGGCAACCTGACGTCCACGGTGTCCGGCGTTCCGCGTTTCCATCCCGGCGAAGAAGTGATCTTGTTCCTCGAGCCGACCCCGCGCGGCGATTTCTCCATCCTCAGTTGGGTGCAAGGAACATTTCGCATTCGCCGTGATCCGCGCACGGGTGAAGAAGTCGCCATACAAGACACCGCAGCCTTCGACACCTTCAATCCCGCGACGCATCGCTTCGTATCCGCGGCTGTCCGCAATCTTTCGGTTGAAGCCTTCAGCGCTCAGGTGAAATCCGCTCTCGCTGCAACCCCAGGTGAAAAAAAATGAAGCAAGCATGCTCCATCCTTGTTGTGCTCGTACTTTCTTTCTCGGCAATCTCCGGTGCGGAGCCGCTTCCCTACGCGGTGGACTCCACCATCCCGCAATCCGGTGGATGCCCGCTACCCAACCGCTGGAATCTTTCGCTCAGCTCGCCGCTCAATCGCCGCTGGAGCACCGCCCTGCCCACTCTGCTCTCGCCCACCATCCTCACCGTCTCGCAGCAAAATTCCCCCGCGCAAATCGCCGAAATCCAGCAAACCATTTCCGATTCCTTCGCGGTGTGGGCCGGCGTCGCCGGCACCACGTTCAATTCCAACAGCTATCCCGGCCTGCTAGCGCCAATCACGCAAGTCTCGGCCGCCAATTCCTGCACCGACGACGCCGAGAACAATGTAGACGGCCTGAACACCATCTGCTTGAACCAGTCCAGCATTGCTTTCACCAGCGGCGTGCTGGCCTTCACGCGCACCATCACCGCCAACGCTCCCGGCGCGACCGTCGGTTCCTCCGCTCCCGCCGGGTTCGCAGGCCAGATCCTCGACGCCGACACTCTCTTCCGCAACGACGGCCAGGCCACGTTCGCCACTCCCGGCGCGCTCGTGACGCCGCAGGGCCAGGGCGCCTACGACCTGGAATCTCTACTCATCCACGAGCTAGGCCACTGGCTCGGCCTCGATCATTCCGCCGTAATCCGGGCCATGATGTTTCCCTTCGCCCCGCCTCCCGGCCAATTTCTCGGCGACCGCCCCATCTTCACGGTCCCAGACGGTCCGCTCGCCGACGACGATCGCACCGGCATCCGCGCGCAATATCCCGACCCGAACGACACTCTCAACGTCGGCGCGCTTCGCGGGCGCATCCTTCCCGCCAATCCTTTCGCGCTCGCCATCTTCCCCGCGCCATCATCCGCCGCATCCGTCACCGGCATCGTGGGCGCTCACGTCGTCGCCGTGGACGCAGACACCGGCAGCGTGATCGCCGGCACGCTCGCCGGCTGGCGCTGCGACCCCGCAAATCCGCCCACGCGCTTCGACGGCTCGTTCGACATCGAGCGCTTGCCCCTCGGCCACAATTACAATCTCTATGCCGAGCCGCTGGTGGGCCTCGCGCTCCCCGCAGATTTCAGCGACGCGCTCTCAGACCTCTGCTCCACCACAGCCGCGCCCACTTGCCAAACCCCCGCGGTAAACACAAATTTCAACGTCCGCATCCTCCCCACGTCCCAGTGATCCGCGAAAAAGCAGCACACAAAATAAAAGCGGCTCCCAAACCTCGGGAGCCGCCTAGCGTCTTGCGGGGATAGTGAAGGCTCTACTGGGTCGGCAAAATCTCCTGCGAGAACCCGATCGTATTCACCGACCGCAACGAAGGAGTTCGCGGCGGCAGGCAAGCCGGCGCCAACGAGAAGTTGGTGTCAAACGAGTAGTCGCGGGGGCTCGGCGGATTGTAAACGCCGGTTCCCTTGTACGTCCCCACTCCCTGCCGGTTGTAATAGAAGCTCACCATCGAGCCTCGGTAGTGGCACACAACTCCCCAGTTTTCCAGGAAGCGCAGGAAGTTGTGCACACCGCCATCCGTACCGAAGTCCTGCGCCTGACCGGCAACGGACGGGAACGGAATGCCCTTGCCGGAGATGATCGCGGCCCGGTAAGCCGTCGGCTTTGCCGCACGGTTGTTTATGTTGTATGGAAAGGCGAATGAATTCACGTCATTCCAGTTGTTGGATAAGAACGTCACGGCGTCGCCTTCGATTGCTGCCGCCACGCTCACGCCTCCCCACGTTCCGTCGTCCACCGGCGCGTTGTAATCGCCTTGGATATAGACGGGGTTTTCTGCAACGATCGTCAGTCCGTCCGTTCCGCTGCAGTTAGCGCCGATCGTCAACGAAGAGCCGTCCACGATTTTCAGCGCGCGGCGGAAAAACACGGGAGGATTTTCCCGCGCTTCCTGCGCGTTGCCGTAGGTAACGTCCGGCCGGTTGGGGTTGGCCGCGGCGCAGTTCGAGTTAGCGAAGAGTCCGCCGGAGTAAGTCACCGTTCCGACCTTGTACGTGACCCCTACCAAGTTTCCGGTCGTAGAGGTCGCGCCGGTCCACATCGCGGCGCCCTTCGGCACCATGTTGGCAATGTTCGCAGTTGAGAGTACGAAGTTCGTCGGAGTGATCATCGCCGGGGCCACTTCGGTTCCGCCATACGTACGAAACACCCCGTCTCCTTCAAGGTCTTCTCCGGAGTCCAGCACGCCATTGGGGCATCCGTTCGCCGGGTCGCTCGGGTTCACGAAGTCGTTATAGCCGTACGAGCCGGTTTTCACGTTAGGGGCGGAGGTTGTGTCCACATGCTCTCCGCGGCGGTCTGAGAAATAAATCGTGTATCCGGTGTTGTTGTCGAGGCCCAGCCCGCCCTGGTTTGCGGTGAACCAGTTCACCAGGTTCTTCGCGTCCAGCTCCACATAATTCATCACGCCTTGCGCCGTAATTGGCGCCGCGTTGCTGTTCGCGCGATTGATTCCTTCGCGAGTGTCATACAGCACATTCGGCCAGAAATCGGTCCCGGGGTTTGCCGCCGTTATGAGCCCGTTCGCACAAGGATTTGCCGCTGTCCCAGTGGACGGGTTGTCTCGCACACGAGCGAAGCGGATGATTGCCAATGGGCTGGGATCGTTGCAACCGACCGTACCCACTCCTCCGCCGCTCGGACCTTGCGCCGCAACTTCCGCTGCCGGCAGAGACGGTAGATTCGGGGACACAACAGCCGCGCTGAAGGTCGGATTGATGTTCCGCCCGATGACGCCCTGGTTCAGTATCGCATGCGTGATGTCAACCCACGCGCCACCCGGCAAAGTCTGGTATTCGATCTTGATGCACCCAGTAATGATTGGATATCCCGTCTTCAACCAATATCCTGGTTGGCTGACGGAGTTGACGGGAGTGTAGGTAGCGAGCGCTCCTGATACCGGAAGCGGAAACGTGCCGGTGTACCAGCCTGCACCATCTCCTGCAAACGACGTCAAACCCAGCGGCGACACAGGACTGATCCCAAGCGTGGCCAGATCCGTAGGATCGCTGGCGGTTACGGTGTCGAGCAACGTCATGTCAGAGCCCTTGCAAGCTCCCCCCGAACCCGGCACAGTCGTCGGAGTCGGATAATCGTCAATGAGGATGCGCAACGTCGCCTGCGAAAATAGAATCTGGCTGAATGTGGCCGGCGCCGACAGCAATTCACCAGGCACAGGGCGGCGAACCAGCGAGATCGGCGTTGTAATTCCACCCAAGGCGGTCGAAGTAAGGCTCAGGACCGGCACGCCATTCTGCAGTTGACCCTTGTAGGCCGGTATAACCGTTCCAGTCCAAGTGGGGTTGTTCAAGGTCGTGCTGACGTTGCCGTAGACGCTGTTGCCGGTCACGCTCCCTTCGGTAAACGCGAGTTCGCGCCACGAAGAGTTCGTGTACGGCGCAGCCCCGGGCTCGTTGGCCATGGTGGGATCGGGCGACAGCGCAATGGAAACGTTGCCGCCGTAGGTGCCTCCCGAGGTCCCCGCAAAGCCGTTTTCCAGGTTGGTGCGGATTACCTGTCCCACGACGGTGACCTTATCGCCCATGAAAAGTGGGCCGTCATTCGGAGCGAGCCACAGATTCCCGTTGGTGTGCGTGCGGCCGCCAAAACCAAACGACGGACCGTTGAAGAACGACAAATCCGAATCCGAATAGATGCCGAACTGAAATACAGGAATGGACACGGCCTGCACTTGCCGCGTCAGCTTCACTTCTGCACCCGTCACGGCGTTCTGCGCGGCGACTGTCAGTGTAAAAGGCGTAATCAAACCCTGCATGCCAGCGTACGGGCTGGGCGGCAGAATCGTGGCGTTGCTGGATACCGGAACGGTTGGCGTAATCTGATAAGTCGAAATACCCGCCGGATCCACGTAGGTGATTCCCGCGAGTCCGGTCGGCGGAGCAGCAGTGATGGTCGCGATATTGGCGGCAGTGAGCGCACCGGCGGTGGCATAGGTATTGGCCACGTCGGTCGTAATTTTTTCCATGCCTGCTTCTGCGCCATAGAACGCAAGTTCGCGGCTCTTGTTATTTCCGCCCAACCGCTGATCCGTCATCACCATCCAGCTCATGCCGACGATGATCGCGGATATCAGAATCAATACCAGCAGCGAGGTTATCAGCGCGACGCCCTTTTCTCTTTGCGTACTCACGGCGTGTCTCCTTGGAAATCTCAATTCGCGTTCTTTCTTCGATTCTTCGTCGCCTATGGAGCCGTTGACGTGGAAGACGTATTGAACTGGTTCGTGAACGACAGGCTGCGAATGCTCACCTGCGTGCTCAAGTTATTGCGCAAGAATGTCGGCGTATTCGTCGCCTTATAGATCTGTTCGGACCGCCCCGCCAGAAACACATTCACCGCGCGAATCTGATCGGGCGTATCCGGCAGAATCGGCTGTTGTGCGTTCCCGGGACCATTCGTGTAGGTCCCCGCCGGATCTGTCGAGCTGGTGATGTCGTAGCTGAATCCCAGATTCTCGATATCATCCGCGATCGTCTGCGGCGGATTCACCGGCGCGGCCGCCGGGTAGCCCGGATAGTTCACCTGGCGTATCAGTTGCGGATCCTGGGCATTTACGACGTTAATGTAATAGGTAACCAGCCACACACGCGTCACCGTCGTGGGCGGGAAATTTCCCGGCGCGGTGGCCAGCGCTGCAACCGTTCCAAACGCATCTCCCGTTTGATTCAGCCCCGCGGGATCGCCCGCCGCAAAACTGATTGTTTGTCCGGCAACGTTCGTCACATATTCCAGAGCCGTGCCGTTCTGATTGTGGAACATGATCAGGTTGCCCTTGGTGATCGGGTTCGCCACCCCCGGCATGGTGAAACAGGCCGTGGCCAGGGTCACGGACGCGCCGGTAGGATCAATCGTGCCGGCGCAAACCGGAGCCGATGGCGCGGCCTGGATGATCGGATAGCTATAGAGATAGTTCCCGGCGGCGTCCTGCAAAATGTTGTCGGCATACAAAATGTTAATGAGGTCAGTCTGAACTCCCGTCAGCACCGCATTCGTCGCGGGATTGATGGATGTCGCGAATTGTCCCTGTTGATAGCCTGGGGTGATAGCCGGCATCTTGATGTAAGTGGTGGGAAAGGTCGTGGCGGTGCCGGGCCGTTTGATAGCCGACGTCACGGTGTACGGTAACTCGATCCCGCCCTGCGGAATTCCTTCGCCCGCTTGCGTCAGGTCGCGTACCAGGAAATGCATGCCCGCGCGCAGGCCCTCTTGCATGTTTGCTTCATAACCCACCAGCTGCGTGGCGTGCTCGGCTTGCATCAGCGCGCCGATGGCCGTGGATATCACGCCCACGACGATCGCCATCGAAACCAGCAACTCAATCAGTGAAAATCCTTTTTGCCGCTTCATGCCTGGCTCCTCGCAGCTCTAGAATGCCGAAACGTACGTTGTCAGCGAATACGAGCGTTGGAAACGGCCCGTGTTGTAATTCACCGTGATCACCACCTGGTTCAAACTGTTGGTGTAGCCTGCCACGGGCGAAATCGCGATCGTTCGCGTGAAATTTCCTAGGCCCACCTTTACGTCGTCTGCGGTGCCCAACTTGTTGTCCGGCCCCGGATAGACGATGTAAGCCGGGGGCTGTCCCGCATCCGCAACCGTACCTACCAGCCCGTCCGGTCCCGGCTGCAGCAACGGCGTGGGCCCGACGATAAAAAGTCCGGCGGGATTCCCGGCGGTGTTGTTCGAGAGCTGCGCGAACGTCGCGTTGTTCGTATATTTCGCCGTATAGATTGCTTCCGCGGCTTCCTCCGCCTTCTGCTGCGCGATGAAATCGTCCTGCGACCCATGCATAATGGCGATCGCGTTCGCGAGCATCGCCGCCAATCCCAGCACTCCCACGCCGAGGATCACCAGCGCGACCATCGTCTCCATCAGCGTGAATCCTGCCGCCTTGCGCCGCTTTTTCGCTTCCCGCATTTTTCCAATCTCCTTCAGAACAGCATCCAGGTGTTTCCCGAGATCTTCCAGGCGTGTACGCGTCCCGTGCCGCCCAGCACCGTAACCGCTCGCGCCGTCGGGAGTTGCCCCGCAAGGCCCAGGAACACCGATCCGTTGATGGGTTGAAATGTTGCGCCGTCCACCAGCTCACCGTCGCTTTGAAACAGCATCCCGCCCACCGGGCCGCCGTTGATGCCCTCGAATACGATTGCTGCCGTATTCCCGTTGGCGTCCGGCGTATCCGGCAGGGTCGGAAAAACTAGGAAACTTTCTGGATTGTGAATCGGAATCGTGCTCAGCACCGGGTTCACACCACCCGCTCCCACCGTCAAGTCGTCGCGCTGCGTCATGACGATCTCCGGTTGGCCCGCGACCACCGGAAACGTAATCTGCACGTAGCGCCGGTTGGTGATCGCGTACTCGCGCGCTTGCCGCAATTGCGAAATCACTTGCCGCATCGCAGTGTCGCAATTCGCGTCTTGCACCGCAGGCTTTAGCGACGTGATCGCGATCGCCGATATCACCAAAATCAAGGTGACCACCACACACAACTCCACCATCGAGAATCCGCGCTCGCGGCTCTCGCGGCGGCGTCCTGCGTCATCCCTCAGTGCCAGCTCTTTCACGCTTACACCCTCGAATCGCCCTTGCAAGGCGGGCGAGCCTCGTATTCCTTCACACGTAATGCATTTGGCAGGCCACGGGCTATAGGCCACTAATGTCCAGTGATTGAGGGAGTTAGAGCGATTTACAAAAAATGTCGGCTTTCAAATTAGTTCAGGCGGGGTAATAACGTTACCGAATTGGAGGCGGGCTACCGCTGCATAAACTAGATGTCTTCTTGGGGATTAACCGACGCTCAGCCCTGCGCAACAGCCAACGAGGATGACGCAGCACGAACGTGTTACCGCTTCGAGCGTGATCTCGCAGCCCGCGTCAGCTCGCGCACCACACGCTCCAGCTCCGCGGCAAGCTCCTTCGGACCTTTGCGCCGCAATATCTTTCTCACTTCGCGGTAGTACCACAGAGTTCCTTGCTTGCCGCCCTTGAAACGTTTCCACAACGCATCACGGTGCGTGCGCAAATCCTCGAGTGTCTCGCGCGCGTTGTACAGCTTGTCCGCGGCCGAAACCAACCGCACGGACGAGTCCGCGCGCCGCAAATGTCGCAGATATTCTCTCTTGCGATCCAGCCAGGGAGGTTTCGGCTCGACGTCCGAATCCGTGCAGCCTTCCACGATACGCGCTACACGACCGCCGAATTTCCGCCGGATCTCGCGCAGCCGCGGCTTTCCGCCTTGATCTTCCACCGCGTCGTGCAGTAGCGCCGCGATGGCTTCGTCTTCATCGCCGCCGTGCGTCAGCACAATGGACGTCACGCCGAGCAGATGCCCGATATAAGGACGCGTGGTTCCCTTGCGGAATTGCCGCGCGTGTACTCGCGCCGCATACACCAGCGCGCGACGAAAACGTGCGGTCAGCGGAAGCGCCTCCGCCATCAGTTGCGTTCGCGCAGCTTGCTTAGCAAGCGCAGAATCTCGAAGTACAGCCAGATCAACGTCACCATCAACCCGAACGCCGCGTACCACTCCATATATTTCGGCACGCCCGCGCTCACGGCGTTTTCGATGAAATCAAAATCCAGCACCAGGTTCAGCGCTGCAATCACCACCACAAACGCACTGAACGCAATCCCAATCGCGCCGCTGCCATTGATCACCGTGAAATGCACGCCGAAAAATCCCAACACCATGGACACGATATAGAAAAGCACGATCCCGCCCGTCGCTGCCACCACCCCCAGCTTAAATTTCTGCGTCACGGGAATCAGCCCGGAGCGATACGCCAGCAGCAGCACCACCAGCGTCCCAAACGTCAAGCTCACTGCCTGTATCGCAATTCCGTGGTAGCGCATTTCAAACATCGCCGACACGCCGCCCAGCACGAACCCCTCCAGCAGCGCGTAAATCGGGGCCGTTACCGGCGCCCAGGTCTTCTTGAAAATCGTCACCAGCGCAACAATAAATCCGCCGATTCCGCCGATCGCCGCGAGCCCCATCACCGATGCGGGATTCTGCGATTCCATGAAAATATTCCAAGTCCAGATCGCGGTGGCCATCACGCAGATCAACAAGAATCCCGTTTTGTTGACCGTGCCCTTCAGCGTCATCGCGTCGCCGAGCGCGACGCCTTCCCCCTGAAACGCCTTGGGATTCAACGCCGGGTTCGAAGTCCTCATCAAGTTCGCCACTCGAATTCTCCTTTGTCCACCGCGCGCGCTATCAGTGCGCGCACACCTTTGCGCCTAAATCCGCCCAATGTGCTCTCATAGCTTACTCGAATTTGCCGAAACCTCGAAGTCGCGAGCAGCTTCGGTAGTGGTTCAGTTTCCGATAACGCGTGCCAGCTCAACCGGTCGTTGCAACACTTTCCAGCGCGTTGATTCGGCTATGCTGCCCTTGGAAAACCATCTGTTTGGCTGCACTCAGCCAAAGCCTAGCCAGAAGAAAGTTTCGGCCCACCTAACCCCCGGCGGGCGATTTTGGCTTTTGTTTTCAATGCAAGGTGGGTTCAAGCTTAGTGTTGCGTCGACCCATTGAGATCGCCCGACTTATCAGGCACTTGTATTCTGTCCCGCTTGGGAAGGAGGCGCGGCAGGCCGATTCGTGGAAAATTATCTGATGTAAAATTCCCAGCGACTCAGCAAACTCAGAAGTGGCGAGGTATCTATGAACGTTTCACGGTCCGGCGCTGGATTTTCCAAAATAAATACGCGGCCCTTTAACCTCTGCGTATGTTTTTTTGTCGCGAGCTTGTTTGTCGTTGCCCCCGCCCACGCGACGCAGGCCGAGAACGGCACCACCTTCGACGGTCCAGGTGGAAAGATCTATTACGAAGTCATCGGAAGCGGTAAAGCGATTCCCTTGATCCTGGTGAACGGAGGGCCTGGCCTCGACCATTTGTATCTGCATACCTCCACTGCATGGGATGTGCTTGCGCTGAATCGCCGAGTCATTTTTTACGATCAACGCGGCAACGGTCGCTCTTCTCCCCTGAAAGAAGGACAATCGTGCACTCTCGCCGACCAGATTGACGATCTGGACGCGCTTCGTTCCCATCTTGGTCTCGAGCAGATGATCCTTCTTGGAAGCTCGTGGGGAGGATTTCTCAGCATGGCGTACGCCGCGCGCCACCCCGAACATGTCGCGGGTCTCATTCTCGTCGATTCTGCCGGACCAAAGTGGGATGAAAAATCCGATCTTAACGACAAGGTTTATCCGGAGGTTGTCGAGCGGAAAAAAAACCTCGAGTTCGCCGTCGAACTCGGTGACAAAGCTGCCAAGAACCAATATAACCGTGAGGATTTTTCCATGCTTTTCTACTCGCCGGAAAAGCGTGACGCGGTGCTGGCTTTCCTAGCAACCTTAAAATTCAACTGGGAAATAAACGAAGCGCTATCACACGATTTGGCTCGATTCGATTTAACTCCCGAGCTCTCTAAGTTTCGTTTTCCGGCACTCGTTATCACTGGGCGCTTCGACATGGACGTCGCACCCGTCTTCGCCTATCAAATGTACCGTGCCATTCCGGGTGCACAGTTCACTGTGTTCGAAAAAAGTGGTCACCTTCCGTTTACAGAAGAGCCTGAGGCCTTTGCCCGCAGGGTCGAGACCTTTCTCAGCGCGATACCTTCGGGCCCTGTGAATTAGAAAGTCCCTTTAGGGATGCCGGAAACAGCTCAAGCCTGGTAAACGCGCTAATCGGAAACTGACCCACTACCGCAGCTGCGCGGAAGCTCGCCGTGAAAATAATTCAACGCCGCATCAGCGCATCGAGTGAATACGCATTGTATTCGCGCGCAGCCAGCAGCACTGCGTAAATCACGGCGTAGAGAAGCTGAATTGCGACGATATTCCAGTCGGAACGCAGCGCCGTGCCAAACACCAGCGCAGCCATCACCGCCGAGCCAACCAGGAGCGCTTCTTGCGTCCACAATCCCAGCAGGAGAAGTAACCCGACTGCAGCCTCGACGAAAACTAGGCCCAGCCCGAACGGCCGCACCAACATCGCCGGCAGCGGCGTATCGGCGAACATCTTCACCAACCCGTCGGCAAATTCCTGCAGATGCGGCAAACGCGAGAGGCCGTGCATGAAAATGCTCATGCCCAAGATGAGACGTAAAACCAGGTAACCAAGTTTTCGATCAACGGTTGGCGACGAGCGCGGCGGTGCTGAGGGATTCGGATTCATGAGCCATAAATATTTGGTAGCGCTAACGGGAATCGAACCCGTATTTCAGCCTTGAAAGGGCCGCGTGCTAACCGTTGCACCATAGCGCCACAGAGGAAGTCCTGCAGGAACGTACCTAGATTATCAGACATAACGCTCGAAAAATGAAGAAAACGGCAGTCCGGATCAAGAAATTAGAAAATCGTCTTCGCGCTAGCCGCGCCGACTCGTATATCCAGTTTCTCTTTTCTGTGTTCCATTTCCCGCCTTTTCACTGCCAGTGTTCGCGTTCGCGCAACGTCGTAATATGCGCCACGTGATGCCGGCCGTGCCACGCATAGAGCGCCAGTTGCTCGTCGAGCGACATCGGCGTCTCCCAATCCGGATGGCGAAACTTCCGCGCCCACTCCGCAGGCCCCAGCGACCTCAGCAGCAACACCCAGCGCTTGTGCAGATTTTCCAGCAGCACCAACGAAGGCTCGATCGGCGACGATTTCGCGTCCGCCAGCTCCGCCCACTTCGCTTCCGCGTACGGTTTGATCGTCGGCTCGTCTTCCGTCAGCCCCAGCTTGAAACGCACGTACGCGTTCATGTGGCTGTCCGGAACGTGATGCACCACTTGCCGCACGGTCCATCCGCCTGGACGATAGGGCGCATCCAACTGCCGCTCGTTCAAATCCTTCACCGCCGCACGCAGTTTCGCCGGAGTCTCTTCGATCGCCGCGATATATTCAGCCCGCTGCGCGTCCGTTAGCGCTCCCGGACGATGGAACTTTCCGATGGGATATCGCAGATCCGTTTCCATCGCGCACGCTCCTCGCCTGCTATTTTTAAATGTCGCCGAGTAGGATAGTGCAAGCCAGTTCGAATACGCCGATTGGATGCGGCCAATTAAGAACAGATTCGAGAGTCAAATTGGCGGAGTAGGGGCACGGCATGCCCTGCAGTTTTTAAAGAGGATGCGGAAGAAAATGGCCCTCGCGAACGTTCCTAGCTCTGGGCGTCCAGATATTCCTCGTGCCACGCCATCTGGATTGCCTCCAGCTTCCCTTCGTTCGAAAGCTTGGGGTCGCCCACAAATCCCGGAAGCGCCGTCACATATTTAAGCAAATCCGTAAACCGCACGGTCAAGGGGTCCACGCCAGGATGCGTTTCCGCCAGCTCAATCCCAATTTCTTCGGGGCTGTCCCAATCAAATGTGTTTGGCATTTAGTGTTCCGCTTCCTTCGCGTAATTCTTATTCCACTCCGGAATCTCCACCACAATATCCTTCGTCCCGTCCGGCACGCACTGGCAACCCAGCCGCGACTTCGGTGTCACACCCGGCGCTTCATCCAATTGGTCGAGCTCCGCATCTGTCGCTTCGTTGCACGAATCCAGCCCCTCGTGCACGATCACGTGGCACGTCGAACACGCGCACACTCCGCCGCACGCGTGATCCAGCCCCATATGAAACCCCTGCGAAATATCCAGCAGGCTTCCCGGCAATCCGTCGTGCCCGTAAGGCACTTTGTCCGGGTCAATTTCCACCGCCTTGCCTTCCTTCACAAACGTGACTTTATACTTCTTCGTCGCGGGCGTGAACTTTGTCTCTTCAATATATGGATTCTTACCGCCCATTCCGCTTCACTCCTCTGGCCGCGCCATTCCTCGCGCCATCAACCTGCACAACGTAGCGAATTGTCATTCCGTTTACCCTGAGCACCGTCGCCAAGGGAGCGCAGCGTGCATTTTGCGACCCCGATGGTTCAGCGGAACAAGGGATCTGCTTTCCCGCTGCTCACCTCGCCACCTACACGTCATCCAGCCGCTTCCCCTCAAACGCCGTCTGCAAAGCTCCGTTCATCAAAACTTCTGCCAGATGCTCGGTCGCCTTGTTCAGCTCATCAATCCGGTTGCGAATCAGCGTGTAGTCCTTTCCCAGCATCGCCGTACGTAGTTTCGCTTCTGACTCCATGATTACTCTGTGCTCGTCGGCTGAAATCTCCCTCGCGCGCGGCTGGGCTAGCGCTTTCACCGTGGCGGCAATGATGGTCTCCCCCTCCGTCCGCGCTTCAATCAACTGGCGATCCGCGAAATCCTGCTCGGCATATTCGATGGACTCTTCGAGCATGCGCTCGATATCCGTATCCGAAATCCCGTAGCTCGGTTGCACCTCCACGGTATGCTGCTCGCTCGTGCGCATGTCGCGCGCCGCTACTTGCAATATCCCGTTCGCATCAATCAAAAATTTCACTTCAATCCGAGCCAGTCCCGCCGGACCTGGTGGAGTCTTCAATTGAAATCGCGCCAGAGACCGGCAATCCTTCGCCAACTCGCGCTCGCCTTGCAGTACGTGAACATCAATCGCGGTCTGATTTTCGACGCCCGTTGTAAAAAGTTCCTGAGCGCTCGCCGGAATCGTCGAGTTGCGCGGAATAATTTTTGCCACCACCCCGCCCATGGTCTCGATGCCCAGCGACAACGGCGTCACATCCAACAGCAACATCGTCTTCACGCCGGTCTCGAGAATGTCGGCCTGCACCGCCGCGCCGAGCGCCACCACTTCGTCCGGATCCAACTCGCAATGCGGCGCGCGCTCAAAATAGTCGCCCACGGTTTTGCGCACCAGCGGTATGCGCGTCGAGCCGCCGACGAGCACCACTTCATCAATTTGCTTCACTGCGAGCTTGGCATCCGCCATCGCCAATTTCACGGGCGTCATGGTCCGCGCCACAATCGGCTGGATCAACTCTTCGAATTCAGCACGCCGAATTTCGCGCACATACGTTCCCCGGCCGTCCAGCGGAAAATGAATCGCCGTCTTCTCGGCCGTCGAAAGCTCGTGCTTCGCGCGGATCAGGCTCTTGCGCAGCGTCTGAATCGCTTCGCCGCGCGGATCGAGTTCCATTCCGAATTTCGCCTGGATTTCCCGCCGCGCCAGGTCCAGTAACGCGTTATCAATGTCATCGCCGCCCAAATGGGTATCGCCGTTCGTCGCAAGCACCTGGTAAATATCGCCTTCCGTGGTGCTGATCAATTTCAAAATCGAAATGTCAAACGTCCCGCCGCCGAAATCGTACACCGCCACGTGTCCGCGCTTTTGTTTGTGCAAGCCGTACGCCAGAGCTGCCGCCGTCGGCTCGTTCACCAAGCGCAAAACTTCCAAACCCGCCAGCCGCCCTGCATCCTTCGTAGCCTGCCGCTGCGCGTCGTTGAAATACGCCGGCACGGTGATCACCGCACGGTCCACCGGCTCGTTAAAATATTTTTCCGCCCACGATTTCAGCTCGCGCAGGATGTACGCCGAAATTTCCGGCGGCGTGAACGTCCGCTCGCCCAGGCGCACGCGAATCACGTTGTCGCCGTCCGGGTCAATCCGGAAAGGAAATATCTTCAGCTCGCTCTGGACGTCCGCCACTCCCCGGCCCATCAGCCGCTTCACCGAATAAATCGTCCGGTCCGGCTGTGTCAGCAAACGCTGACGCGCCGCATCACCCACAATAATTTTCCCGTCGCCATCAACGCTTACTACCGAAGGACACAGCGTCGAACCGCCCGGCCCCGGAATACACTTCGGCGTTCCCGTCTGCGGATCCATGTACGCAATCAGGCTGAACGTCGTCCCCAAATCAATTCCGACTACGCGTCCCATCACTCTCTCCGCACAGTCCAAAAGAAGATGTCATCCCGAGCGCAGCGAGGCCTGTCGGCCGCATGCAGCGATCTGCTTTTCCCGCCCGCTACGCTTCCGCCAATTCCTTCTGCACTCCAGCCACTAAATTCCGAATGTAACTTCGCCGGTTCAAGACTTCGTTCAGCTTAGCGAGCAACGCGCTCCGCATTGATTCATCGGCATATCCATCGACCGCGCTGTCCCACTCGCGTCCAATCCGCTCCAGCTCCGCGTCCACCTCGGCCAGCTTTTCCTGAAAATTCGCCGCCGCCGCATCCAACCGCTCCCGCAATCCCGCCACATCCCCTCCGCCGGCCCGCGCTTCGCGCAATTCATCCAGCGACTCGTTCAACTCAAAAACTTCCTCCAGCAACTCGGGAGGAGCCTGCTGTTTGGTAGTTCCCTCTTTGCGCACGCCCAGATGCTCCAGCAAATATTCCACGCGCGAAATCGGCTCGCGCAAAGTCCGGTAAGCATCATTCAATTCCGAAGACCGCTCCAGCGACAGGTTCCGCTCGAACTCCCCAGCCCGCACGAAATTATCCGGATGCAATTTCCAGCTCAAAATGTGAAATTGCCCTTCCAATTCCGCCGGATCAATCGTCAATTTCTGCGGCAATCCAAAAAAACGGAAATAATCCCAGCCACTGGGCAGTGGCTGAATTTTTCCGCAAGCCGCGCAGAAATGCGCGCCGCTCACCGCGCCCTTGCAATTCCAGCAGCTGGCGACCGGCACTCCTTCCGCGCGTTTTTTCTGGGGCTGTGAAATGCTCATGCGTTTGCGATTCCTTCCACCGCGACTTCTGCGGCGCGGCAGCACCACCTACAATTCCACCCATACCTCGACCGCCGCGACGATTGACTGGGTTTCAGAAAATCCGTGTGGACCTAATCCAGGCGGCGCGCGCTGTCCCGCGCCCCAGCCTTAGGCAGTGAACGAGCTTCCGCACCCGCAGCTTCGCGTCGCCTGAGGGTTTTGGAAGACGAAGCCTTGCTTCATCAAGTCTTCGTGATAGTCGAGCGTCGTGTCGTGCAAGTAGAGATAGCTCTTGGGATCCACGAAAATGCGCGCGCCGTTTTCCTCGAACACTTTGTCGCGATTACGCGCTTCGGTATCCAAACGCATCGCATAACTCAGCCCCGAGCATCCGCCACCCTGCACACCCACGCGCAGTCCGCCGGACTCCGCCGGTACGCCTTCCTTCTGCAACAATTCGCGGATCTTCTCCGCGGCCTTTTCCGATACGTGAATCATGGCGTTGATACAGCTCCCGTATGAAGCGTGACGAGCCGCGTTTCTAGTCACTCGCACTAATCACTAGCCGCTGCTGTTATTCCCAATACTGCCGCCGCGAAAAGCCAGCGGCAGGTCAGCGAACAAGCCGACGCCTAAAACTTAGTTATGCGCGGTGGCAGTCTCAGCCGGAGCAGCCGAAGTCTCACCCTGCTTCTTCTTCCAGTCGCCCAATGCGGCCTTGATCGCATCTTCCGCCAGCACCGAACAGTGGATCTTCACCGGCGGTAGCGCCAATTCGCGGACGATGTCCGTGTTCTTGATCGCCAGCGCTTCCTCCACCGTCTTGCCTTTCACCCACTCGGTGGCCAGCGAAGAGCTCGCAATCGCCGAACCGCAGCCAAAGGTCTTGAACTTGGCCTCTTCGATCACGCGAGTCTCCGGGTTCACCTTCATCTGCAGCTTCATCACGTCGCCGCATTCCGGTGCGCCCACCAGTCCCGTGCCCACGTTCGGATCGGCTTTGTCCAGCGAGCCGACGTTCCGCGGATTGTTGTAATGCTCGATCACCTTGTCGCTATAAGCCATTAGTTGATTCTCCTCTTCATGGTAACAGTGCTATCCAAGCCTTCCCCTGAGATCACTTCGTCGGTTAAAGTGACGGGCGCGATCGAAGCCGATCGTCCCGCGCAAAGTTCTTCCAGCGTTCGGGCCACCACTTCCTCGCGCAACCGGAGAAATTCCAGAAAATCCGCCAGCTCCCCGATCTCCCGAAAACGCCGCGAATTGCACGCCGCTCCATCTGCGTTGGGTGCAAAGAAAACATCAAACACGGTTTC
>Ga0307478_10000420_pt1 | contig 44838 bp, 40 predicted proteins | sample atmos_gasesECM4C_2_FD_203713 | JGI IMG/M metagenome (GOLD analysis project Ga0307478, IMG submission 203713) | Hardwood forest soil microbial communities from Morgan-Monroe State Forest, Indiana, United States - atmos_gasesECM4C_05 | ecosystem: Environmental > Terrestrial > Soil > Temperate...
CTCCTAACACTCCCAAGTCCACCACCGGCAACTGCACTTCCTGCCCTTCGCGAATCACTTGCACCGGCTCCCCGTTGCGGTTCATAAACACCGTCCGCAATATCTCGTGCCGCCGGACCACCTCTTCCAAGCTTTTTCGCAGCGGTTTAAGGCGCAAATTCCCAAACAGCCGCACGCCGGCCGGGACGCTGTAAACCACAGTTCCCGGCGATAACTGCTCCAAAAACCAGAGACGCTGCTGGGCGTTGGAGAGAGGTAAAGGCCCGGAACGAACTGCTGCCGGAATCAATTTTGATTGTCTGTTTTTCTCATTTCCGCGATTTAAGCGCGAGGCGAGTAACGCGCGCCTTTCGGGCGAGAGGGTTTGCAGCTTCGTTAGGATACTCGTTTTGTCAGCCATTACGACTTCCGCATTTGTGAGGAGTTGCGGAACCGGATGAACTGTATCTATTCGTCCTGGGCTTTATCAAAACCCAGCTTCGAGTTGCAGAATTGCTTCCAGTCTTCCGTAACATCGTCGAAGACTATGTGCTCATCCTTGAAAATCCCGTCAGTAACGATGTAGTTTTCTTGAAGGTAGAAAAACTCAGAATCGTCCAGCTTTCCGTCGCTATCGGTCTTGCGGCTTTCTGCGCTAGCACTAGGTCGCAAGCTTGCGAGCTTCTCTTGCCAACCGGGGAATTCGCGTAGTTGGCTAAGTAAGTACGCTTTACAGAATCTACCCATTTCAGCCATTTTTTGTCTCCTCTCGCGATAATTTCGCGAATGCCGATAAAGGCTATTACTGGTTGACTGGATATCCAGTTGGGGGCTTCTTGTGACCGCTTTCAAACGGCCGCTCACGCCTCAGCCGAAGCTTTACTTCATCATCCGACATAGTCTCGATTTCAGTCAGATGCCGTTCAAGTTCGTCGGCACTGGCTTGGTGAACGCGGCAGGCATCGATCAGCCTCGCGAGCTGGGCTACGCTGAAGCTACGTTCGAAAAACTCTGCCAACGGCACTTCCACTCCGAATTCGTTCCATACTCGTGATAAGACTTGTGTCGCTATTACGGAATTACCGCCAAGCTCAAAGAAATCATCCTCGACCCCCACGCGATCGAGCCCAAGCATTTCACACCACATTGAAGCAAGCTTTGCTTCAATGGCAGTCCGCGGAGCCACACAATTGCTGCCGCGACCGCGGTCTTGCTGAGCAACTCGCCGGCGTCGCAATTCCTCAATTAATGAAATGGGATCTGAAAGTTCGCAAGTGGTTCCAGCTAGCGTATTGATGTTCCAAGTGCTTGACAGGGGCCGGGAGGAACCTTTTTGCGGTGTGTGCGATTCTCCAAGTGTCGCGGCTCCATCTCGGTGGTCGTAGGAAAAGGATACTGTCGATGCTATTGGAAATCGATATACCGGACTGCGGTCTCCATCCGACAAACGCCGCTTTGCCTCCTGCAAAAATGCCAGGGCAGGCTTGTTTCTGTCCGACGGCTGATAGTTAATGCGAACTTCTTCGAGCCCACGTTCTTGACCGACGGCCGCGAGGTGTGCAAGCATTTTGTGCTCGACACCGCGTCCCAAAGCGCGGCAACTCAACAGAAATGTGTCTACGTTGAGTGCCGTTCCATCGACGCTGTAGATGATGACCCCAACCTCTCCGTAGTCGCCGAAGCGATCCTGAACCTGCACCGTCAGGCACTCAAAATCCCCGCTCGCTATTCCTTGTTTGACCTGATTACTGGACCGGCGAATGCCGGAGACATTGAACTGGGTGGTCCGGCGGGTAAGTTCGGATATACGTTCAATGCTCGTCGGTCCAGCACGCGCTATTCGCACTTTCAAATCGAGCCCTTCCAAAAACTCGCGCAAGCTACGCGAGATGTCACGCGCGTGCTGGCGCTCGAATTCTTGCTTGTAAAGTTCGGTCCGTCGCTTCGCTGCGGGGGTGACGAGAGATGCGTCGAAATCCCAAATATTACGTAGTTTAGTTAAATTCCGAGCCAAGATTTGTGACATGGTCACGGTTAGCACTTCGGGCAGAACAGCGTTAACTTCTGCGCATTGCATCTCGTCGTCGTCTATAAAAATGAATGTCTCGAGGCCAACGTTCAGCTCTTTGCTCAGAGCTACTAAATTTTCATGCTTGGAACGCCAGTTAATACGCGTCGCAATAATGTGTTCCGGCCGCAGCGGCATATCTACTCGCGCTGTCAACGTTTGCAACACATCCTTTTCTTCGTTCTTGCTGCAAAGGCAGATGAGCATCCCAGCCGCATGCTGAGCACACAAGAACTCCTGCAGAGCCCGAGCAGACAGAGTGAGAAGCACGCCTTCAGGGCCATCTTCACCGCAGAGACCATCCCATAGAGTGCCATCGCAGTCGACTGCGATCACTTTCCTTGGTATTCGGGTAATGCTGTAGATCTCCCTTGCGATAACGGTGCCGAGCGCAGCAAAAAACGCCTCGGTGTACGGAATGCGAGCCGTGCGGTCAGATTTTTGATCATAATAGGATGCGACGGGATAACGCGCAAGAACGGCATTACTCCCAAGAGCCCTCACCCCGTCTATCGAAGCCAACGCTTTAAGGGTTGCGTTCTCCTTCTCTATCAAGGCGGGGTTACTTATAAGATCCGTAGAGCCTGGGCAAAAAATGACCAGCTGCTGCGAGCCACGCTGTATGGATTGCTCTAGTGTGGTCAGAAAGTCTTTTAGGTTCTCTTCTATTTGCGCAACAGCTGCTAAGCGTGTGATCGGGTCGTGAACGTCGCCGTTGCTCCCTTGCCAGTCTTCCTGACGAATAAGAATTACATCGAATGACTTGAGGTAGTTCGGCTCTTCAGTTTTCAACAGAAGTTGCTGAAAGATCTGGTTGTGGGGAGCGAAGTCAATGTCCGCAGTAACTCCAATTTGTTCCATCCAAAACATCAGGCTCTCCAACACCGGTTCTGCCGTGAAAGTTGCCATTATGCGAATATGGGCGTCTTTGGGTTTGCCTTCCGTTGAATCTCCTGCGGGATGGCTGGACAAGAGGAACTCTGAAAGACGAGCGCTCGAAGACGTAATGCACTGCTTCAGCAAATAGGCATAGGAACTCGCGATCCACCGCGCTGTTTGGTCATCAAAAAAACTGGCATTGTAAGTCAGCTCACCGGAAGACAAGCCGTCGACAGCACAGACGGTTAGAGCCAGGTCGCAATCCCCCGTACCAATAGTTAGTCTAGTCGGGCTTAGAACGACGTTCGCTGCCTCCAATCCACTCAATTCGGATTGAACATAACTGAACAACGTGCGGAACAGGGGTGCGCGGGGATTTTTGGCAGTCGCCAGGCCAACCGTTGTTGCGAACGGCAGGTCTCCATGCTGCATCGCCTCAAAAACATCCGCCCGCACTCGACATAGAAGTTGTCGGAATGAGGGATCTCCTGAGCAGTCAGAACGCAGTAAGACGGGATAGGCAAAAAATCCAATCAAATTCTTACATGCCGCCAAAGTGCGTCCGTGGACCGGGAAGGCCGTGACGACCTCTTCTTGTCCGGAGAGCCGATGGAGCAGCAATTGAAACACCGCAATTAAGAACATGAAAACCGTTACATTTTCTCTGTTTGCGCATTCACGCAGGGAATCCACACCCAGGTCAGAGAACCCGAAAGGAATCCGCTTCGGCTGTTTTGCTGCATTTCGAGACGTCAATTCAAAGGGAAAACGCAAATCAGGCAAGCTGTGCAATCTTTGCTTCCAGTACGCAATACTGTTCGCTCCCACTCCCTCGCTGATCCGCCTTGATTGCCATTCGGCGAAATCCGCGTATTGGAACCGTTCCTCTGTCCGGCTAAGCACGCCCTCACCAAGGAGCGCTCCGTACTCCTCCATGGTGTTCCGCGCGAATATCTCCAGGGACCGCGCATCGCTAATCAAATGATGCATCGTGATGACCAGGGACCACTCACGATCGGATAGTTGTGCGAGACCTGCCCGAACTAACGGAGGGTATCCCAAGTCAAAGGGAGCCGCCGTCTGTTGCTCCGCAAATTTCCTCAACATAGAGGACTGCGCATGCGAATCCACCCCGCGGAAATCGACCGACGTCAACGGCAGACGGACTTCCGAGGCCAAGCGACCAATAACTCTTCCGTTTGTGTCTTCATAGATGGTGCGAAGGATTTTGTGACGAGCCAATACCGACTGGAGGGCCCTTTCAAGTATCTCCACGCGCAAGTCGCCGGCCAGTTTGAATGAAGCAGTGATGCACAGGTCGGCGCCGCCTTGAGTCATTCGCTCAAGCAACCAGAGTCTTCTCTGCTCTATCGAGGCGCTCTGGTAATCTACGGCATCTAAGGGCTCCTGAACGGAAAGAGAAACAGGATTTGCCGCCAGGCGTGACGCAAGCGCTTCCACAGACTCTGCTTCAAGTATCTCAACAGCGGAAACTCTAATTCCCATCTGCGTCTCGATGCGATACTGCATCTCAGTAGCACTGAGGGAATCGACTCCAAGGCTGACTAGCGAATGCCTTGCGCACAGTCGCGGGTCGATTTTCAATACCTGAGAGACGATCACGGCGAGGTCAGATTTAACCGGGACCTTTTGGTCTGGCGTTTCCTGCGCCGGCCGTTTTTGGCTATTCGCGGCTTCCAACATATCAACGGCAGCGGGCGGGAGCCGGTTGTTGACGAGTACTTGTAAAGATCCCGTTAGAAATGCTGACCGACAGGCGTCCCGCCGGATCTTGCCGCTCGTTGTCTTGGGTATCGTTCCTCTCTGAATTAATTGCACGGCATAAACGGAAAGCCCAAACTCGTCGGCCACGGCTCGCCTGATCGCATCGGCGACATCATCGGGTTCCTTTGTGTGACTGTGCTCCATCTCATAAACAAGAACGAGTTTTGTTTCACTTTCCTGCTCCACAGTGAACGCGGCTCCGCAGCCAGGGCGTAAAGCAGGATGCGAACGCTCTGCCGTTACTTCTAAGTCTTGCGGATAATAATTACGTCCCCGAATAATGATGAGGTCCTTGATACGACCTGTGACAAACAATTCGCCGCAATGCAGAAAACCCATGTCGCCGGTACGCAAAAAGCGTCGGCCGTCCAGATGGATAAAGGTTTTGGCAGTTTCCTCCGAGTGTTTCCAGTATCCAGGAGAGACGCTCGGCCCGGAGACCCAAATCTCGCCAACGTCCCGAGCGCCGCAAGGCTCTCCCGTTTGGGGGTTTACGATGCGTATTTCACTATCAAGCAGCGCTCGTCCGCAGCCGACAAGGGTGATGGAGTTTTCCGACTGAGCTGATTCCTGCACGCTGTTCTTCATCAACGAGGCGGCTGCAAAATTCCGAAATACGGGCGCTTCAACTGGCCTACCTCCGGACACCATGAGCGTCGACTCGGCCAGCCCATAACACGGATAAAACGCATTCGCACGGAAACCATGCGACGAAAATGCTTCGACGAAACGGGTCATGGTGTCCGCGCGAACGGGCTCGGCTCCATTGAACGCCACGCGCCAGCTAGTTAGGTCCAGCCCGATTCTTTCCTGGTCAGAGATTTGTCGAATGCAAAGCTCGTATCCGAAGTTGGGCCCACCACTGGTAACACCTCGGTAGTGGGTGATCGCGTTCAGCCACCGGGAAGGCTTTTGCAGGAAGGCGACTGGAGACATCAAAACGCAATGTGCTCCGATGAATAGGGGCTGGAATACGTTCCCGATCAGACCCATATCGTGATACATCGGAAGCCAGCCTACAAAAGTGGAATCCTGGTCGTGGTCACAGGCGCGCTGGATGGTAAGCTCGTTATGTAGCAGATTTTGGTGCGTGACTATTACTCCCTTGGGCTTGGAGGTGGACCCGGATGTATATTGAAGCAAAGCGGGCGCTCCTGAATGGGCATGGTAGTTGACATCGTGCGCCGACTCACCTTCTGTGCCTTGGGCATCGGTGGCAATGACAATCACTCCCTTACCTCCGGGCGCATCTGCTAGTTGGCGCTCAACCGAGTTCTTCAGCGCCTTCGTTGTCAACGCCAACGTGGCCAGAGCATCCGCTAGCACACGATGTACTCGTGACTCCAGTCGATTCGGGCGAGGGGGGTACGCCGGGACGGCGATGACGCCGGCATACAGGCAGGCCAGAAGACCACAGATGAATTCGAGGCCGGATGGATACAATAACAGCGCACGCTCGCCCGGATGCGCAACTCTTAAAAGCAATCGCGCCCTACTCGCAGCCATACGATCTAGATCTGCGAACGTCATGACGGCCAATTCTTTTTCTCCGTCGCCGAGAAAGGTGAACGCCCGACGCGATGGATGTTCGACAGCCCGGCGTCGAAGGACATCCGTTATCGATTCAAATTCGTTGGCCATTGTGTCGCAGACCCCTCAAACGCCTTATCGAGCGTTATGGCAGCCAGGGGATTGAATATGGTTAGCCGCCATTCGAGTACTCCGTATCCTGAAATGGATCGTTTTCTATAAGTGCAAGCTCAGCAGAACAAGCCTGGGCAAACTCACCGTCAGAGCCGCGCTCACAACCTGTTTTGTGGGTTGAATAAATGTCGCTTCGCAGGCGCCCCGATACGTCTTTAATCACCTCGCAACGCGAGATACCCATGCTTTCCGCGATAAGAGCCGTGACCAAATCAAGGCTGTTGGGGTTAAGAACTACAATGGCTCCCTCAGAGCTTGTTGCCAGCGAAGTTGCCAGCACGACTACGGAATGCGCGGCCAGTGCCATGTGCAACAACTTTGGATCGATGCTTACCGCGCAATCGGAATTGTGTTTGACGACCTTAATACCGGTTTCATGAACGTTTAGCGCTGTCGCGGCCAGGCCGAGCTTTTCTAGCCCGAAAGCGAGGCAAGCAGTGAAGCGGAACGCATGGGCAGCGCAAAGAAGGCCGAAGATTCTACCACCCGGAAATCGGTCCACCCGCCGCATACTTTTTCGCTTGGCGACGGCTAATCTGACTTTCGTAGGAGTTGCCAATACATATCGCTCATACGGTGCCGCCAGGAACCGTTTTCGCACCAAACTTGCCACGCGCCTATAAGCGCCAACATCTCCCAGAACGGAAGAATCAATCCTGAGGAGCACCGACCGATAGTCGTTACACATCGAGTCGCACATGGCCGAGTCCCAACGGCGCTAGCTGCCCTACGTGTGCTTTTGTACCTGCCAGATTGTCTAGCAGAGTAGGGATACACGGGCACAACGAACATTCCATCTGACGAGCGTTCGACGCGATGTGCCATGCCACAGTAACGACCGCACCGGTTCGTGCCCGGAACACGCTCCAGCAGGCGTCTACACCGCATGCATGCGCGCGTTCGAAGAACTACGATTAGGAGATCCGCGTTCCGGCTTGCACTCTTTCGCGAACAGGCCCCGTATTTTGTCCACGACTGAGAGGGTGCCAAATTCCTCCGGAGAGACCTCAAGGTCCGGTGATACGGCGACCATTTTTGCTTCGGAGGTCTTGAGGCGGAAGCCACCTCCGGTCACGTGAAGCAAAATGGTACTGTCGCGGCTAATCTTGTGGGAAGCAGCAGCCTTGATCAAGGCCGCCAGGGCCACACCTGCCGCGGCATCAATATCGATGCGCTCGCAGCGTTCAAACATTCGCATAGCCTGTCGTGCCTCGACGTTGTCTACCGCAAACATGTCTCCCTGACTTTCTGTCAGCACATCAAAGATCCCACCTGGAATAGCGTAAGGCGGGCGTCGATTGGAAAGGACTGTAGCTAGAATTGCCTTCGTGCGAGTTCTGGGATCGCCCTCCCCAAAGTCGACCAACTCTCGCAGCCCCCTCCTCCAAGAGTCGTAGATCGGAGTAAACGGCGAATTCTGGCTAAGCATGAGGCGTGGAACAGTATCGCCAAACCTTCCGTCTTGCACTAGCCTTGTTGCCGCCTCATGCGCAGCGATTGCTCCCGCGCCACTGCCGATCGCTTGAAAGTAGTAGTCGGGGAGATGGCCAATCGTTTCCACGGCATTGAGCATCGCTGTTGCCATGCCGTCACGCCGCCCCACGTTTCTTACGCCCCCTTCGCAAAAGAATCCCTCTTCCCGCGAGATAACTTCTGCGAGGGCGATCGCGTCGCCATAATCTGCACGTCCAGTGACACACACTGTTTTGACACAGGACGCCAAGAGCTCAGGAAATACCATCCTCTTGATGCCGTTTTTCGGAAGGACCAATAGACAAGGAATGCGATTCTCCGAGCACGTCCTTGCAAAGGCAGCAGCGGTATTCCCGGCCGAGGCAACCACGGGGATTGGCAAGTCAGGCCTGGGCACTCGGGACAGGACGCCATAAGCCTCAAGCTCTTTAAACGTGGCGGTTGCCAGGGTAGCCCCCCTTGTGGGCCAATATCCGCTGAAACTAATCCAGAGTCTGTGCAGGCCAAGACTTCGAGCAAGGCGTTCGCTTCGGAACGTTGCAAGCCTACCTGGCTTCGCCAGTCTATTTACTGCCGGCAACCAACAGTTGTATCGGTATATCCCGTCGCCGGCATCTTCGTATTGGAGTCTGCTCGACACATACACCGTTCGCAACAAAGCAGGACCATGTGACTTCGGACACTCCAAGACAAATCCGTCATCGTCGAAGACGTGCGCACAATAGGTACAGACAAGTTTGTAGTTGGTTCTTGTCATTCTTGCGAGCGTGCGGTTTGCCGTGGTAGTAGCCCCCGCGACGCCGGGCACTAAAAGCCGCTGATCGTGCCTTGGAAACAAAGAGGAGAGTCTATTGCTTGACAAAGATCGAGTCTGCGCTGCAGGTTGCGTTGCGGCCGAAAAAATCAGTGTAGCGTGTATCAACCTTGAAATCCGCCCCGTATTCTTTAGCGAAACAAGCCAGCTCGGAGTGCTTCAATTTACTGTCTTCAACGATTAGATAATCATCTTTTCGCAACACGCCAGCCAAATGCCGCAGAATTCCCAGCGTGTTGACATGGACGTCCTCAATTACCAGCCAAGGATGCGCAAGGTAGGCGAGCGTCGAATACGGAAGGACAGCTTCTATCTCTCGGCAATCACCTTCTAGAAAGGAGACCAAACCGTCTTGCACATCGGGCTTTCGAATATCAATAGAGAAGACCCGACCGTCGGTATCGTAGAGCCTCATCAAGTCGGCAAACCACAAAGCACTAGCGCCTGTACCCGAACCTAATTCAATTACTGTTAGTGGCCGATGCTCCCACATCAACATGGGATAAATCGCAAAATCGTATACCGACTTAAACAAAGGAAGGCCGCGCCAGGTCAAGCATTCGTCTACTCCTTGCGAAGCCCAGAGTTGATAAAGCGTGGCTTCCCAAGGCAGAGATTCCCACGTCTCGCTTTCTGCGGAACGAGTCACAAAATCCATTAAGCGAGAGCGAGTTGCAAATCGCCAATGTCTCAGCAACGCTCGGGCGCGCTCGCGAGCTAGGTCGTTTCCGGGAAGCTTGTCTTGGGTCCCAGAAATCATGGAGGTGTTGCTCATCTCTCGTAGCTCTCGTATCCCTATTAGCAAGGTATTGTCGAAAAATGTCGGCACACCTCCTTGGCTGACGGCAATCTTCCGTTTCACGTGAAGCTCGAGTTTATTCATTAAAGGCGCTATTGCGTCGTTCTGGAGCACCAGAGTCCTCCTGGGGCCGTGTAGAGCGCTACGCTGGGGACAAACATAAGGGTATCCGGATCAGGAGCTCGGCCGTTGACAAAAATCTTTGTTTCCCTCATCAAGGGTCGCATTGCGTCGTTCTCCGAGATGGTGTCCGGATCAAAAAGCGCAGCACTAATCGACCGGTAAACTTCATCAATTAAGCGTAGGCGAAAAAACATTGAGGATTGCACAGCCCGCTTGGCGGATTACCTCGTGGCACCCTCCATTCTCTTTCTAAGGCTAAGTGGTCGCATGTCGGTCCACACCTCTTTGATATGGGCGAGGCAATCGACCTTGCTGCCGTTTTTGCCGACATCATGCCATCCTCGAGGATTGTCGCGGTGACTCGGCCAGATTGAGTACTGCTCTTCGTCATTTACGACCACCTTATAAATTGTCTTGTCTTCGTTCTCGTCCATGATTTTGTTTAACCCCTCCTTTGTGGAACTCAGGTCTTACTCTCATAAACCGATCTGCATGCGAAGCGCGCCCTAAACAGAATCACAGTGCCGCGGATGCTTGCAATGACACCCCGCGGCGACAAACACTACTTTGATGAACGGTCCAGGCATTCAGCCTTGCTGCCCCTTTTCACGGGGTCCCGCCAAGCGAGCGGATTCTCGCAATGCGCAGGCAGAATCGAATACTGTTTGTCGTCACTGACTACACCTTGAAGAGGCTGTCATTCTAGCCCTTTGCGACCACGTTCTCTCCACGGCGCTCGGCCGCGGCGTCAAAGCGTTCTTCGGAGCAAGTCAGCGAGGGCCTTTGTGAATCGCACCGGATTAGCGGGTTCAGAGCCTTCCGCTACCAGAGCGTAGCCCAGCAGGAGCTCCGCGTGATCATCAAACTCCGGGTTTTCAGGATTCTGCTCAAGCCGATCACGCAGCCCACGGATAACCTCGTGCTTCGGGTTCAGCTCGAGAATTCGGCGCTGTCGCGGGCCGCCACCTTTGCCCTTAAGGAGGAGTCGCTCCATCCGGGGGCTGTAGTCGTACTCATCGCCAGTCAAGCACGCCGGGGACGTTGTCAGCCTGGTTGACAGCCGAACACGCTTGACGTGTTCGGCCATTGATTCCTCGCAACGCTTGATAAGAGCGGCGTAGTCGGCGGTTAAACCCTCGCCAGCGGCGCTATCACCGGCATCCCAATCAGGGCTGCCTTTACCCAACGATTTGAGTCGCCGCCCGTTGTGTTCCGTTAACACTTGCATGAGCAACTCATCAACTGAATCGGTTAGGTAGAGCACCTCAAAACCCCGAGCCCTGGCGGACTCCACGTGCGGGGCGTGCTCGAGTGCCTCCCGCGATTCGCCGGTCAGGTAATAGATGCAAGTTTGGTCTGGTTTCATTCGCTCTACATACTGGTCCAAGGTGGTGAAATTGGTTTTGTCATGCGATGACTGGAAAAAGAACAATTGCAACAAACGAGCACGGTTATCATAGTCCTCGCTAAAGCCTTCTTTGAGCACGCGACCGAATTGTCCCCAAAACTTCAGATACGTTTCGGCTTCACGCTCATGGATGTCTGCGAGCCGATCGAGTACCTTGCGCGTAATCCACTTTCTGATTTCAACCAAGCGGTAACTATCCTGCAACATTTGCCGCGAGACATTCAGCGGGAGATCTAGCGCGTCTACAACACCCTTGACGAACCGCAGGTAACGCGGCAACAGGTCGGGACATAGCTCGGTAACCAGCACGCGTTTTGAATACAAACGCAATCCGAACGGAACGGCGTGATAGTACAAATCTGGTGATGCCTGCCCTGGAACAAAAACCACCGCCTGACATTCGAAGCGGCCCTCCGCCTTGGCAGCAATTCGGAGCAGTGGCTCGGTCCAATCGTCCGCAACGCGCCGGTACAGCTCGAGATACTCTCCCTCACTAACTTCTGCTGGCGTTTTTGCCCAAATGGGCTTCCCTGAATTCAGAGTTCTATCTCGCATCACTGATTCGGGTTGCTGCTGGTTTTCACCGTGTAGTGGAACATCTGTCTGAGCTCCCATAAGGATAACAGGATATTGCACGAAGTCCGAGTGACGTCTGACAATGCTCGAGAGTACCCATTGGTCGGTGTAATCTTCGATTCCATTATCCTCTGATACCGCGCGGAGCTTGAGAATAACGGTTGTCCCGCGCTGGCGACGGTCGTCTTCGGCGACCGTAAAGTGCCCATTGCCCGATGACTCCCATCGTGTTGCGGTCGATTCGCCAGCGGCTCGGGTTACCAGAGAAACATGGTCGGCCACCATAAAGACTGAATAGAAACCTACGCCGAACCGCCCGATAAGATCTGGGAGTGCCTTTCTGCCCTTGTCGGCGAGCTGTTGCAACAGCTTCTGAGTGCCGGAGCGGGCGATCGTGCCGAGATCAGCGATGATCTCCTCGCGAGTCATACCGATGCCGTTGTCGTGTATTGTGAGGGTCCGGGCCACAGGGTCAGCCTCTAACCTCACAGCGAGCGGCGCATCATCATCAACTAATTCAGGTCTGGTGAGTGCCTCATATCGCAAGCGATCCAGTGCGTCCGATGCATTTGAAATCAACTCTCGCAAGAAGATCTCTTTGCGCGTATAGAGCGAGTGAATGACCAGCGCGAGCAGCTGTTGCGTTTCGGTTTTGAATTCGAACGTTTCGGCCTGTGGAATAGTTGTCGTCATAATTATGGTCCTTGGCCAGGTCTACATAACCGTACAGCTCCAAGCAGACAAGGCGGCTTGCATCGTCACTGCACCTGAGTGTCGCGCGGTAGCAGCGCTGGCCATGAATGTGTATGGCCTGCGATCCACTGTGAATCGATCTCCACTGCCACGGCTCGCTGGAACAGAGACACAGAAACGATCAAGCAATGGAAATTCTTAATCGCCAAAACAAACCCTTCGACCCCACGAAGTGGCCCTGTTTCGATGCGCACTTTTTTGTCCGACTTGGGGCGCCCAGCACGGCTCGGCCGGGAGGCTGGTCGCAACAACGCGGCGAATCGCTTCTATTTCGTTGGTTAGAATAGGCAATGGACTTTGGCGGTTACCAACGATTCGAATAACGCAAGGTGTTGTCATGACTTTTGCCAGTACAGTCTCAGCTAGTCGGCAGAATACATATCCAGAGAACAATGCTTTTCTTGTACTCCGATGCGGTCCCGGCAGGATCGTCGTTCGCGGTAGCACGGGAGAAATACATCGTATCCACGCATTCGAAGGTGAGAGGCACCGAGGTGTTCACGTCCACTCCACACCTGTACGGCAAACCATTCGCTTCCTGCTAGCATATCCAGTTGCATGACTTGGTCGTTCCCAGACGGGCGGGCTGCCGCCATTGGGACCAACTTCAGATGTTCCTTCGGGTTGAACTTTCGTCCCGCCTTATTCCCTAGCAAGATTCTAGCCAATGAGAACTCTCGTGCTGTCCATGGTTGTCTAAGCGGGACTGAGCGCAGGGCGCGCGCCGACAAATCGCCTAACTAGCTCACTGAAAGGAGATGCGCTATACGGGGCATACCCAAGGAAGGGCAGTTTCGATACAAGGAACGCAACACCTAACCTCAATTTATCGAACTTGACGCGAAATTATGGCACCGGAACCAGGGCGCACCCCCCAGATTGTTGGAAGCTAACGAACAGGTTCTTACATCCGGAGTACTTCGTTGCTGGCCCATACAGCAGTCACCCCAACGTCGTGAGTAGTACTGGTAGTTCTTCCTGGCTCCTCCAATGCCACTGTTGCTGACGGTAAGAGTTCGGGCTCTCCGGTCCAGTTCCGAGCGAACCTCGAATTTGTCATCGTCCTCAAAGCGATTCCGCATTTGTCAACGACTCGAACCGTAGACGATCTAACGCATCGGAGGCATTCGAGATTAACTCTCGCAAGAAGATATCTTTGTCAGTACGCAGAGTGAATCATCAGATTCAGGAATTCTGTGGTTTCCGCCTCAAATGCCATATTGAAGGCTAGCGGTGAAACAGAGTAACTTCCGACTCAGAGAAATGTTTCGACTGGGTGCTGGCGTCCAGAACGCATAGTTAGGGTGGCTCCTAAGACGGTAGACAAATACTTTCCCTGGGGGTATATCCGCTAACTGCGCTAATTCGAGCCATACGCATCAACGAAGTTTGCGGTTGCTACACTTTCAGCATCCACCTCGGTGGCCACCGACCGAAGCAGCAGATCGATGGAAACGATTAGCCTATAAGCATTCTTAACCCTGACTAATTTCCCGGTGAGGCCGCACAGCGCACCCCTCGTTATTCGAACGAGCTGTCCCACTGCGAAATATGGCCACCGCGAGGTAGGATGGCCTGAGTCAACTAAGCGCTGCAGATTCTCTATTTCCGCTTCGCTAACAGGGCTTGGAATTCCCCCAAATCCCAAAACTCGGAGGACACCGGGAGTGGTTACAATCGGTCCGTACACGTCAGCGGACAACCTACAAAAAAGGTAGCCCGGAAACAATGGCCAGCGCCGCGTTGAGGCGCGCAGCGGATGGCCGCTTACACCGACAATGCCCAGTGGCAGAAACCCTTCGTAACCCTTGTTCCTCAAGATCTGCGCACACATGGCCTCGCGCCCGCATTTGACCTGCAGTGCAAACCATTGGTTATTAAGCTTCAACAGATCCAATGTAGTGCCTTTTAGATACTTTCCCACTTGGCTGAACGCGCCATTTGGAACAATTGAACACTCCGGCTCGGCAGTTAAAGAGCAGGCAGCCCTGCCCCTCTACAATGAAGACTCACTCGCCTTTTGCTACCTCTGAGGAATCACCGATTTGGCAAGCTGCCGCCCACGAGGTTTCCAAGGTCGGAGAACCAGGTTTTCAGAATCGGTGCCGCGAAGCTTACACGTCTTGCAAAGAATCCACTGCATTCAACTGGCCTGCCGGGGCGAGTTGCCATACAGCAAAAGGCTTGCCAATTGAGACGTGTTATCCTTCGCTGCTCACTGACTTTGAGGCGACTCAATGCAGAATCCCCTGAAGTGACTATAACGAACAGACTTACCGGAAGCTGGGGCAGCTTATCAGATAAACATCGACTTGAAGGACCAGCCGACAACTCGGCGGCACGAAAAGGCAGGCCTTTAAAGCTGTGAAGCAGCGACCATGGTGCTGTCACCACGACGCACATTGAGAATCACAAAAGCGAAAAAGATATAGCGCTGGCCGTGAAGCAGAGTGCTTTCACACATGCTGCGTCGTGCAGTCACGCCCGTTAGTGATTTTCTGGGGTTTCTGCACATGATGGCTTTACGCCTTACCTCTTTGTCTTCGGATGTCTGGCGGGCGCGCCATGGCCTTCGACCGACAGTTCTGCTTCGCTCTATTTCGAGTGCAGCCAGAACTCACATTCGTGCAATTTCAAAAATCATTCTCTCTGCCGGACAAGCTGGCGGCGTACCGTGTCTCGCAAGTATTACCGCGCCGCTAAATTGGCTGCCCTTCGGATTTTGACTCTACTTGTTCTGAGACGCCTCGATTGGCAAACTTCTTGCACGAGTAGAAAAACAAAAGTGCGTACAGGAGGGAATCAATGAGTCACACAACGACGGCCCTTGTACAGAGCGAGGAGCAGCTAATCCTCGCAGGACAGCGCGGCGAGGAGCGAGCGCTCCAAACACTTTTTGGCCGCTGTCATCGAGCGCTCTACAGGACTGCCCGCCGCATGCTCGACAGCCCAGAAGAAGCAGAGGATGCTGTGCAGGACGGTCTGCTCTCGGCGTTCCGTGGCCTTGCAAGGTTTGAGCGCCGCTCGCAGTTTTCTACTTGGCTGACACGCTGCGTGATCAATGCCGCGTTGATTCGCCGGCGCAGCTCGCAAGCACGTCCGACCGTACCTCTCGAAGGCAGGTCGTGCGAGGACGAACTACCTGTTACCGAGCGCCTGGTGGATTTCAGTCCGTCGCCGGAGGAAATATATGCTGCAAAGGAGCTGGAAGAGATCCTTCAGCAGAACCTTCTCGGACTTTCGCCATTGTTGCGCGCTGTGGTCGTCCTGCGTGCCGTGCAAGGCTATTCCACGGGCGAGGTGGCGAAGAAACTCGGCGTCACGGAGCAGCGGATTAAAGGACAACTCTGGCGAGCGCGACGTCAGCTTGCTGACCGTCTGGGACCACGGCTGTGCCTCAACCGGGTGAGGGGTGACCGCGACAAAGAAAGAGTGCACGCGGGCGATTGAAGAGCGGCCGAATTACTAGGGGCCCTAGAAGGAGGGCAGGAGGGCGGAGAAACCGGGAATGCGTTGATTTCTCAATTCTCCTGGGGCGGTAGGTTTAATGCGGTGTAGAATATCGCTCTAAGATTGCTCGCCTCGGCAGGAGTCTACAGCGGTCGTTTCAAAATGATCTCATAGAATCTCGTGGAGTCGAAAGATTGTCTGGCACGGAGTTTTCGATCGCAAAACGGGAAATCCATATTTGGATTGTGCGTCTCATCGCTACAGACGATCATGTCAGCGCCCTCTTTCACCTGTGCTCTAGCGATGAGAAAGCGAGAGCCCAGGCGTTCCGCTTCGAACATCACAGGAGGCTCTTTATCATCGGCCGCGGCCTCCTGCGTGCGATATTAGGGCGTTATTTGGGGCAGACTCCAGAGCAGGTTTGCTTTCGCTACGGCACGAAGGGAAAACCTGCGTTGGAAAGGAGCGGCCTACCGCCTTTGTATTTTAACTTGTCCCATTCCGACAACTGTGTTATCTATGCGGTAACTCACGAGAACGAACTGGGTGTCGACGTCGAAAGGGTTCGACAAATAGCAGAAGCCGAGTCCACTGCTAGTCACTTTTTTTCACCGGAAGAATGCAAGGATCTTTGCAGCGTCGATGCCAGCCACCGTGTGGAGGCATTCTTGAATTGTTGGACGCGCAAGGAGGCGTATCTAAAGGCAGTAGGTGACGGACTGTGCGCGCCGCTAGACCGGTTTCAAGTATCTTTAAAGCCTGAATACCCGGCAGCGTTTTTGAATTTCGCTGGCGGCATGCAAGATGCATCTCGATGGAGTCTGCACCATCTAACCCCTGCTGAAGGTTATATTGGAGCACTCGCAATCCCCGCCGTCAGTTGTTGTCTTGTGCAGAGGACCTTCCTGAATGCGGTCGAATGTCTGAATGCCTTGCAGCGTTGCGACAGGCAAAGTTAGTTCTAAGCCAAACAATACGTTCGGTCAGCACATTCCGGTGAAACGACGTTTGGTCGTTCCATTTTGGTTTTCTTGAACGCTCAGTCTCTTGATGCGGCTGCTTGGGCCGAAAACAGTAAAACAGTAGATAGGTGTCTATAATCAAGTAACTGAAAACACTGGGGACGCCACGGTGAACCACCCCGTGCCTCGCCAAAATTCCATCCGCGCTGGAGACGAGCGTCGAAGTCCGAGTTGAGTCGGAAAGGTTGCTGGGGCGAGCAGACTCTCGTCGCCTATCTCCAGCAACCTGCGATCCTGCTGCTAGGCACAATATATTAAGGATCGAATTTGAGTTTGCCGTTTCGGAGTGAGGGGCATCAGCTCAGCGGCGCGATAGTAGCCATGATACAGTCCGCGGAGTCTGTCGTGAGAAATGACGCGGCCGGCGTTTGCAGAACAGGCTCTCCGGGATGCTTGTCGTTCGCCAACACTCCGACCGCCTTTAGCATCAACGGTATAGCTTGCTGTCCCGGGCCGAAAACTTAATCGGAGAAGAACCCATGTCTTTAGTCTTGGCTGCTGTGCTGCTGTAGCATTGTTGTGGAATTCATTTCGGCGAGGGACAGGCGTACCTGCGTGGACGGTTCGGCACTTTTCTTCGAGAGTTCGTTCAGATCCGTTGTTCGACCCCTGAAAGCGCGAAGGTCCCGAGGTGAAGCTAGGACTCAGACGCTCGAGCCTTTTTAAACTCGCCTGCCGGTATGCCGTATTGCTTCATCTTGACATAAAGGGTTTTGTAGTCGATTTGGAGGTGTCGCGCCGCTTTCGTCTTGTTCCCTCCCGAGGCATTCAGCGCCTGGCGAATCGCCTGGGTCTCCACATCGGCCACGGCTGCATCAACAATGTGCTTGAGCGCCCGGCCGTGGAGCGTTACATGATTGGAGCGTCCGGTTGTAGCAGAAGCGTCGGCTGTTAGAAAGGAGAGATCGGGAGGCTCGATTACCTCGGAAGCGAGGACAGTAGCCCGGCGAATGGCGTTCCGAAGTTCTCTCACGTTCCCCGGCCAAGAGTAGCGGCGTAGTATGTCCGCAGCCGCTCCTGAGATCTCGCGAACTGACCAGCCGAATTCCATGCCGGCCTCTGCAAGGAATTCGTTCGCTAGTTCAAGTATGTCGTCCCGCTCTCTCAGAGGCGGCAGCGGAATCGTGAATTCGTTGAGTCGGTGGTACAGATCGAGGCGAAAACGGCCCGCTTGAGACTCTTGCTGGAGCATCAAATTCGACGCCGCGATAATCCGGGCGGTAACTTGGAAAGGATGCTTGCCACCGAGCGGATATGCCTGCCGCTCCTGCAAGACACGCAACAGCTTCGCTTGTGTGGACAAAGAAAGATTAGAAATCTCGTCGAGGAAAATGCTTCCGTCTTTTGCAAGCTGGAATCGACCCTCCTTGCGCTGATCTGCACCTGTAAACGCTCCTTTTTCATGCCCAAAAAGTTCTGACTCGACCAGCGTGTCCGGGATCGCACCGCAATCCACAGCGACAAATGGCTTCTTGCATCGCATACTTAGCTGGTGGATTGCGCGAGCGACCAGTTCCTTGCCGGTTCCGGTCTCTCCTTGCACGAGTATCGTCAACGGCGAGTCGGCCACCTGCCTGATTTGTTGGACAACCTTCTGCATTTGCCGACTGGAGCCCGCTAGCCACTTCAGAGGAGTCTCGGCGAGACTAGTTGCGTCATGCAGTTGCCGCGTGCGGTCTTCAAGGATACGCTCGAGCTCGCTGGCGTGACGCTCTACCGACGCCTGCTGTTCCTTTGCACGGCGCCTAGAATCGCCAATCTGAATCGCGCGGCGCAATGAGCTTACAAAGTAGTCACGATCGATCGGCTTTTGAATGAAGTCGAAGGCTCCTCCCCGAAGAGCGTGTATCGCCAGCTCATGCTCGCCATGGCCCGTAATTAAGATCGTGGGCGTGCCAGGCCAGCGTGCTTGGACTTCCGCCAACAGCGAAAGTCCGTCCGGCCCAGGCATCTTTATGTCGGTGACGACGGCGTCGTAGTGGCTAGAGAGGATCTGTTGAAGCGCATCGGTGCCCGACCTAGCCGTGTCAACCCTCACTTCGGTCATGCGGAGGTGGAGGGTCTCCGGAAGTGCTTGCAGCAGGTCAGCGTCGTCATCGACTATGAGCACCCGAGCTTTCGCCATCGGTTTGTTCTCACCTTTAAACAACGTCAGGCGGAGACACGCTCCCTGCGGCGGGACCCAAAGGCAGCGTGATAAGGAACGTGGCGCCTTCACCATGTCGACTCACCACCGAGATCGTTCCTCCATGTTCCTTCACGATTCCATAAGTGATCGACAGGCCCAAGCCTGTGCCTTTCCCAACTTCCTTGGTGGTGAAGAACGGATCGAAGATGCGGCGCTCGAGCCCTGAAGGAATCCCCGGCCCTGTATCGGCGAAAGTAACTTCCGCTGCACCGCAACGAACGACGCCGGAAATGCGAATTGCCTTTCGCGGCGAGTCGGCGACGGCATCACGCGCGTTCGTCAATAGGTTAAGGAACACTTGCTCCAACTGAATCGAATTTCCCACAACGACCGAATCCTCGAGATCGACCGTGATGTCGATCTGGCGAAGTCTAAGCTGCTCCTGCATCAGGGAGATGGCCCGATCAATCAAAAGTCTCAAGGATATACGCTCACGGCTCGCCGGAGCTGTCCGCCCAAAGGTGCGCAAGTGGGAGATGATCTCGCTGGCTTTGCCCACCTGTCGCAAGGCATTACGCAACCTGAGAACTGCGTCTTTCTTGCTATCTGCTTCGAGTTCCAGGAGGTCGATAGCGTTGCCTACAAATAGCGTTATGTTATTTAATGGGTTATTAAGTTCATGAGCGACACCCGCGGTGAGTTCTCCGAGCGTGGCAAGCTTTCCGGCTTGAACGAGCTGTTCCTGCTTGTCGCGGAGTTCCTGTTCGCTTCGCCGTATTGCTTCCGTGGTTTTCTGCAGGTCACCCATGATGTGGATCATGGCCTTCCTGCTGGCTTCAAGACGCAGCTTATCCCCCTTCGAGTCTTGTAGGAGATGCAACAAGGCCTGTCTCGAATTGTCGAGCCGTGTAGTTTGGGAGAGCAAACGCCGACGGTCCTTCTCGTGGTCCACTAAGATATGAAGCGTCGCCTTACGCTGGTTGCTGAGCCGTTGATTGGATTCTTTGAGGTCCATCATAATATGGAGCACCGCACGACGCCAGTCGTCGCGCTTCCGAAGGCGGTCTTCCAGCTCTTCCACTTGTGCGCGACTCAGCATCTCGGTCCCCGCGGCAGCCATTCCGGGTGTCTACCCTCCTGTCGGACGATCCTGCGTCCCAGTATCGGGCATGGTCGACCAGTTCTCTTTTCCCTCAGCCATGCGACTGCTTGCGCAGCAGTTCCACTTCCTTTTCGAGTGCAATCATCTTCAGTTCGCGGCCAACAACAACATCTTCGAATTTCTCCAGATCGAGTATCTTGTCCTGCAGTTCAGTCTTAGACTTTTCCAAGTCGCGAACGACCTTCACGTACTCGCGCATGTCGCGTAGGACCCCGATGGCTCCGATCACTTTCCCATCCGCGTCGCGGAGCGCCGAGGCGTTCAGCGCCGTGGGGATCACCTCGCCACTTGCACTCCGCGGGTTGAGCCGGGCGTTGCGCGTGACGCCGCGCGCGACCACCTCCCGCAGCGCCGCGGTGAACTCCCGCGTCTCTTCGGGGCTGATGAAGCGCGATAGCGATTGCTCGATCAACTCATCCTGGCGAAACCCCAGCAGTTGCGAAACCGCATCGTTCGCTTGCAGGATCTTACCCTCCAAATCAGAAACGAATACTGGATCCGGTGCGTTCTTGATTAGGCTCTCGGCGTAAGCTCGGGCTTTGTCCAATTCGCGCATGTCGCGCAGGACCCCGATGGCTCCGATCACTTTCCCGTCCGCGTCGCGGAGCGCCGAGGCGTTCAGCGCCGTGGGGATCACCTCGCCACTTGCACTCCGCGGGTTGAGCCGGGCGTTGCGCGTGACGCCGCGCGCGACCACCTCCCGCAGCGCCGCGGTGAACTCCCGCGTCTCTTCGGGGCTGATGAAGCGCGATAGCGATTGCTCGATCAACTCATCCTGGCGAAACCCCAGCAGTTGCGAAACCGCATCGTTCGCTTGCAGGATCTTACCCTCCAAATCAGAAACGAATACTGGATCCGGTGCGTTCTTGATTAGGCTCTCGGCGTAAGCTCGGGCTTTGTCCAATTCGCGCATGTCGCGCAGGACCCCGATGGCTCCGATCACTTTCCCGTCCGCGTCGCGGAGCGCCGAGGCGTTCAGCGCCGTGGGGATCACCTCGCCACTTGCACTCCGCGGGTTGAGCCGGGCGTTGCGCGTGACGCCGCGCGCGACCACCTCCCGCAGCGCCGCGGTGAACTCCCGCGTCTCTTCGGGGCTGATGAAGCGCGATAGGGATTGCTCGATCAACTCATCCTGGCGAAACCCGAGTAGTTGCGAAACCGCGTTGTTTGCTTGCAGAATCTTGCCTTCAAGGTTTGCGACGAATACAGGGTCCGGGGCGTTCGCGATGATAGTGTCTGCTTGGAGCAAACCATGCGATCCAGCGTCGCGGTGCTTGCTTTCATTCTTGGCCGATCTCGTGCCAAGTGCTTGTTGTGTAGCCATTTCACACCTCGCATGCCTTTTGTGCTTGGGAGCGCCTCTTGGCGGGAGGACCTTGCGGTCTAGAGGACATCAAGCAAAGGCTATCATGGAAAAAACGGCTCTGCGCGAGAATTTGCAAGACCGAATTCATCGTTCTGCAGAAAGCCGCCTAAAATTTACCTTCTCTTGGAAAATAGATTAGAGGAACCGACGTTCTGCTTGTTATAGCAACCAACAATGCACACATCCCGTACGGTGGAAATCAAAAATGAACACTCTGCCGGGCTTTCCACCCACATCCTCGTCCGCGTAAATTGGAACCGAAATCGATGGAATCTGCATCCAACAGCAATTCCCTGAAGTGTGCGCCCCGACCGAGTAACCACGCTCTATTTCGCAGTACTCTCCTGGACAACAAACAGAAAGGTTGCTCGGTATCCAAAGCAAATCCCAAGCGGTCTCTGGCTCCTGCGGTTGGTTGCTTACGCTACGAACGCAACATGGGCCTCGGTTCTCGACCGAGAGGTCCGCACCCCACTTCAATCATGGAGGAAATGATGAAATTGAAAAGGAAGTTTGGCTGTTTTTGCTTGCTAATCTGATGCTATTTCCGGCGCTTGTGGGTCATCCGCATTTCACAATCGGCAGTGGGCGGCCCCCGTCATTCATGTTGCCGACGGGGCCGAGCCGCCTCCACCACCAATTCCAAAGCAACCATTTATCAGCGTTCCGGTATAATTGCTCCGTTCAGGGCAGAAAGGTTTGCCACACTGCGCCATAACCCACTGCCAACCCTCATCGTTATTTTTGCGAAATGCCCCTGACGTTCTGTCCTTTCGAGTCGGCGGTTCCGAACCGAGCCCATACTTCGTATTCGCTTTTTGAGCAAGCGTGCCGGTGGGAAACCCAGCAAAAGGGTTGCTATCAGCATTAATGCCCACCCCGTGGCGTGACAAAGGCCGCTTCTCATCGTGGCCTTCCTTAATGCGCAAAGTATCTTCAGAGGTAAGCACCGCGCGTGATATAAGCATAGAATTGTATATACTTCAAGCTCTCGCACCAACTGTTCCGACCTCGTGCGTAATCTTTTCGAAGCAAGGAGGCTCCGTGCGTAAACAAATGCTTGCCGTGATTTTTGTATTTTTAATACCACACTTCCTTGGAGGTCAGGAAATCCCTGTGAGCGGTCAATGCAACAAGAGGACCCTATCGAATTGGAAGATCGTAAGTGATTCGGCTGGGGGAGCTCTGGCGAGTGATCTGCGAGCGGCGGAAATCGATTCTCCGGCTGCACTGCGCTTCCTCACACCCAATTGGCGTCCTCTGCTGGCCAGACGGCAGGTGATGTGCGCCAAGGTGTTCACACGCAAGGCGAATGCATTCGAAGAGGCCAACCTCTGGTCCTCCGGTAATGACTGGAACTTTTATCTGATCCCACAAGCTCCCTTCGATGGGGTGTTCCAGGACGCCCTCGCACTGATTCCCGGCAAATCAAGTGTGTGGAGCTGTAAGGACGGGAACCCCCCGAAGGAAGGCGGAACCCCGGGCAACTGCATGGAAGCTGAAGTTTGGCCCGAAGAATCACTTGAGGCATGGTTTAAAAGCGACGCGTTCAATCTTAGCTTGCCGAACGGCAGCTTGGCGTGCGCCTACGGTCCGCTCGTCACGGAACATGTACATGGTGGACGCCCGGAAATCCACCCCCTAGAAGTTTTCTGGTGGCAGTCACCAACGAGCGGACGGTGGACGTTCATTCAAGTCCAAGATTCCTCAGACCGCTTCGATAGAAGAATCGACTTTGCCGGAAATCCTTTTCCTCCAGATTGGGAGCCGTGGGCAAGTCCCCGTTTCGACGCAATGCGTGTTGCTATCGAGCTACCGCTGCAGCAACCCAACCCAGTTTCACTCGATGTTGATCAAGACCCGGGTCTGGCCCAGAACGCGAAACCGGCCGAAGATCCCCATCCTGGCCAACAACATACTTACACTTATCTGGGAAAGCCTGTGCTCATGGTCACGGAGGGACCTCACCAGGTTGCCAACGCCGTGTCGGTACGAGATTTTTGTCGCGACGACTCCCAGAACCGGCTAATCGGATACCTGGACCTCCGAGCCGAGGTCGGCAACGATAGCGGCTTTGGATATCAAGTAACCTACGTCTCAAAACATGGCACTGTAACGCCTACAAACTTCTTCAAGCCAACCACGGCCGCAAAATTCGAGTTGTTGCCACAGAGCATCAGGGTCAACGAAACACCCCAGGGGTTGCAAATCCTTGGTGACGTAGAGATCAGAATGAGCAGATTATCGGGAAATTCTGAAATCCACGCCTTCTCCAAAGAAGGTGGCAAATCGACATCGATAGCGGGTGCCGCTCCCAGTCAAACAAAATCGGAATCGGCCTATATCTTGAGAAACCTTGATCTGCTAAAGCTAGATGAATTGCAGCTAGGCGATTCCACTTCAAAACGTGCAGGCCGCGCCCTCTACGCGTTTGTCGAGGTTTCAGGTCGCGAGCCGTTCGAGGAATCACAACAATCTGCACAATTGCTATCTGCCTTTCTCGGAGTTCCCGTGCCAAAGGAACTCATGATCAAGCCGGAGCGGCTCGAACATGAATCTCTTTTGCTGACGCCGCGATATGTTTTACTGACGAACGATGAGGTTGAACCTGAGGATGGCACACCTATCCATGATCTATTGAACCAGAATATTAACCTTATGATAAAAGACTCCCGCCCGGACAATCGAGTTTCGCTCGATCCTCCTGAATTTCAGGGGATAGACTGCGGCACTCAAAAACATATCGATTGCGAACAAGGAGCGGCTGTTAGTGTCGTTCAGGTGAAACCATCCAACGCTCACCCCGATATAAGGGTGGTTTACATACCTACGGACGATAATCCGGCTAGGGTTGAAATTTATTGGCCTACTTATACCACTGATCATCTTTATAAGCTGAAGGTGACCATTCGATATCACGGTCCGCATGCAGACAAGTTGGTGCCTTACGTGGCTGAATATTGGAGCGACGACATCCCAGTGAAGGACACCTCGCCCGAGCAGATCGAAGCCGTGATCACGACCGTGGCCCAATTCGCCGGGATTGCCCCTACCTCCTTAGCGATGCCAGCTTTCGATGATTCGGATCCGTTGTACGTTGTGAATAACACCCGATACAGACGAGCGATGATGTTGCGGATGGCCGCTGCCACGTTTGCAAGAGATACCAATGCAATCGAGCCTGATCAACTGCAGGTGCTCGTCAATGCTGCGAAAACACTGTCGGCCAGCACAGCGCGATGAGATCGCCGATCAATCGCAACGCTCATAACTAATCCCAAATTCTTACCGTCCAAAATGTCCGCCCTCCGTCCCCAGCGGGCTCCTGATTACAACTGCCGCCACAAATCGGACTGTGTCGCGAATAAATCAGTCACGCGAGGGTCGTCAAATTCTACCCAGCTCGTGGATCGCCAGTCTTCTTTCGTACAAGCCTGGTCAGTGTGAGAGGTTTTCTGTCAATTCAGAGACTTCCATCTCATTTGTTGCGCTCTAACGGTGTTTTGATTGTTCGGATTTACCAGACGCTCCACTGCACTTAGCGTGTGCTTAGGTAATGTCCCCGATCATCAGGCTCAGAACCGAATGCTCCGCGGTCGTCAAGCGCCCGATGGTTCCCGCGTCCCACTTCAACTAGACGGGAGTTAGGACAATTCCCCGCCATGATGTACTTCACGCAGTTCTTTCTGTGCCTGCTCCAAATCGGCTAGGTGCTGTTCGAGTTTGGGACGAAAGATCTCTGCTTGCTCGTAGAGACGGGCATTCTGAATCGCGACAGCAGCAGGGATCGCGAGTGATTTCGCAAGGCCACAAATGCTGCTGGCGAACCCATCGTCCAGCCACACGACCTTGGTGACTCTTAAGTGTGCCTTTGGAAGGGTCGAATAATCCCTTTTTTCGAAAAACATCTAGAAAGACGATCTGGACGACGTCCTCAGCTTCCCCTTCGCCCTTCACAAGCTTATAGGCCACGCTGTAGATGAGCCGCTGATATCGATCAACAATGATCACGAACGCGTCGTCGTTTCCAAGAATCACCTGATGTAATAAATCGTTATCGGACGCCTCTTGGAGTTCACTCCATTCAAAAAGGCGCGCGCCGTTAACATTGACGGCGTCACTCATTGAGGGGCTCCTGTCGAACGAAGCCTAATGCGCAGAGCTAATTCATCTTTCTGGCTAGATACCAATTCTCGGATTTCGCTGGACGTTGGCTCGAAGTACTCCGATAGAGCAACGCGAGACCCAACGACTTGACACGAGACGCTGGGTCGCGCTTGGTATAGCAAGCAAGTGTGGGCGCTTGGTCCCCGGCGTATAACAGATGAAGAATTAAAAAAAAATCAACATTCTCGAAAGCCGACCTTCACGTGGTAGCTCATGATTCGTTACCACGAATCTGCGGGGCTAACAGATTTATTTGCCAGCCATTTGGCAACCGGGAAGCATTGGTGTCAAGCGAAGGGAAGCGCTCTTCGAACTGCTGCGGCTTCAAGACTTCCCGAATCAGCGTGCAAGCTAGATGCGAGTTAACATGTTGGCACGACTACTGTACGGGTTGGCAAAGCAACCTTCGGATTGGTGCAGCAACCGCCGCCTCATCTCCCGATCACACATAACTCCTAGCCTGGAACGGGGCTCTTCGGTGGGCCGCGAGGCGAAAGAATTTTTTTCGCCTTTTTCGATGCGTTATTCAGTATTATCCAAACTCATGCCCGGCCGAGTGATACGAATGGATGTAGAGGCTGCAAAGGAAGACCTGAGAATCCGCACCTTGGGGCCAATAGGGTATGACTTTGGCCGGCTTCTTTACCTGGTTTCAGTGAGGGATTACAGCACAGGAGAGTACCATCATCACGGACTTGCGCGTTCTTATTCTGAATTTGCCGTACGTGAAGCGCTTGCCGCATACCACAAAGAGCTTTTCTCCCGCCTCGCGACTTGCCCGTTGAAATTGTTTGTTCCCCAAGTCGAGCGCTTCATGCGGTCAGCTCGTCATGATTTGCGACAAACTGTGAATTTCTGGGAAGCTCTTGAGGTGTACCGCCTGACCGTACCCTGTCCTTGTGAACGGCTTACAGCGGCGCTATTTATCTCAAATTTTAAGATTGCGATGGCCCTTTTGAAATCTCGTCGCCCGGTTCAGCCAGTGAAAGCACAATCCGCATTGCCACACCTGTCACCTGGCCTATAATCTCCGCTTCTTTCTCGAATGGAAAAATACGGGTCTTGACTGGGGAGAGAGGATGGGCCAGGAGAACCAACTTATCCTCAACGAGTTCGCACCATGCACAAGCGTATTCGTTCCGAAGGTCAACAAAATAGATAGGGCGGTCGAATTCAGATCGGGCTCCTCCGTGACGTGGTTTCTTCACATCGGGATCGATCTCGACGAAGGACCCAGGTCTGAGTAGCGGGTAGAGGGTGTAGTCCTTAAGGCCAATGAAACCGTACAACCGATGGCGCGTGTCGAAGTGCTGAATAAATTCGAGGGGAACTTTGCCCCACGTTTCGATCATGCGTGAAAGCAAATTCGTATGACTGAGATTCAGGCCTGCATCAAAGCGGACGGGAACCTCAAGTAAGCCGGGCGCATCTTCGCCCGAATCGTATTGTGCCAGGTGGGTTTTCGCAATCGGCAGTTCCGCGTGATATTTCTTTACCTTCTTTGTGTCCACTCCGTAGAGTGCGAGAACTTCTGCGTAGCTCAGCCCACAGATACTCGCGAGCGTAAACAATTTGTAGATGCTCGGGAGCGCCTCTTTCTCGTTTTCGATCTGCGTCAACCACGGACTGGAGATCAGAAATTCTTCATTTCCTTCGGCATCGGCAATGGTTTTGCTGAAGACCGCAAATTCGCGCGTAGTGATTCCTAGTCTGGTGCGAATGTCCTTGAGGCGTGCTCCAGGGTCCATGGGTTCCTGCTAGCTCATCTCCGTTGCTAGACTCAAATTCGCCAGACCTACCCAAGAATAGTGAGCGTCCGGGCAATGTCGTTTCATTGAGTCGCTCGGTGCCGAAACCGCCGAGGGCCGTCTGCGTGTCGGCAAAGCCGAGAGAGAGAAATACTCCCTGTGTGTCCGCGATATACGTCCACCCGCCTGGCTGGAAGGCAGACCTCAATCTGCGCCCATTGATCGCGGGGATTGTAGTTATAAGTCTATGCAATGTCGATAGTACTTAAGGGTGCACAGATCATGCTCGGCAGCATCTATGTCCACGGTATTTGACCCCTAAATGCGCCGTGGTGGCGCGTTTTGCTTGGTGCAACAAGCAGTCGTCCACGGCAGGGCGAACATCTAACAATTGAACGTTGTGTGTTGAAAGACTGATTGTGCTAGACCGAACGAGGTTGGCGTGCCGAACCCAGCTTCACGGGGTCGATGTTTTCAAGTCGAAGACTGACTTCTGAGCAGAGATATTCCGCTGCACGCAGCGTGTAAGCGACAATCCTGACCGCCTCAAAAGGCCCAAATAGCCAGAGCAAAATCAATACGCTATTTGAGGCAAAGGTGAAGCACAGGTAGTTGACGGTAAGCTTGACCTCGGATCTTGGACTTGGCTCATAGGTGTAGCTGGTCAATCTGAGGTGAAGATCCATGAGATGTGCAACCTGTTTCTGAGTCATACGCAGCCATTGGATTGCGAGCCTCTTCCGCTCCTTGAAAAAGAAGCGCTGGACGTCGTCCGTCCCGGCCTCTGAAATGAATTCCATGTCTTCATTAGCAAAGATTCTCTTAATAGCCGCCGTCTCTGCAAACACAGAATCAAGCGTCGCGCGGGCTTGGGTGTAATCTTCAACGGTCACTGCTTGCCTGTGGTTCCGTCTGCCCCACTGCACAAGCAGGCGACCGGTGAAGATTAATATCAGTGTGCCGAGAAGTACGATTGGAATCAACCCACTCACGGCCGTAATGCCCTTCTTCCGCGCGTCGACAGGTGAGCGAGCGCGTTTCTCGTCATGGCGCCGAGAAGCGCGTAATCTCGGTCGATTACACTTTCTGCTGGCGGCAAGGGCTCAGGCTGGGAGGACCAAAGGCTTGCACACCAAATAATGAAAGTCATGAGATGCGTTATTGGAATTAGCTTTCTTAATCCAATCGAGGATTCGTTACCGGGGGTGGACAAGAAAGCTAAATTCACCACATCTAGAGCAACTACAAGTGAATAACCGACCGTCAAACCCAGGAGATTGCGCCCAAAGGAAATCCGGTAACGTCCGAACACCCAGAGCATTACTAACAGAAGCGCACCCTCCACGTATAGAAGATACCGGCCGAGATCGGCGGTGGCACGCGGAAAGGACGTAAATCCTCCGTGTAGAAGATCTGAAGCAGCGTAGGTAAGGGCGATAACGAAAACGACGAGAAGCAAGTTTTGGGCGATATGTGCCACTCCCCGGTTATGCCGAAGGGCCTGCTTGAAAATATCGAGGATTACGGCGTAGCTAGCAACGGTCCTGACGAGTTCGGTTTGCCAGTAGAAAGCTCCGTAGGAATTTGGAGTCAGGCTAAGGCAGAGGAAACGAAGAACTTCGATCAGGAGAAGACACGCAATGTAGCAATAAAAGAAAAGATATCGCTTCTGGAGCCCGGTCCTCAAACCGCGGAAGAGGATAGCTGTTTCCAGAGCTATGGCAATCATCCAAATCAGATTCGAATCCATGGAGGCCGAGTCGTGCGATGACGCGAAATCTTAACATGGAAACAAGAGGAAGGTGTAATACACCTTCCTCTTGCTTGCCTTACCGTTTGTCAAGGAAGGGGCGCCTTAGCGCTTCAATTGACACGCGGGCGCTGGAGTTCCCCAACCGCCTACAAGGTCGCGCGGGTATTGGCCGAAAAAGGCGGCGTGGGAACTGGCGGTGGGTAAGGTGGTACTGGTGATCCGCCCCTCCCGGCCAACCTCAGTGCGAGGTTGCCTAGCACCGGAGGCTTTGGCGGATAAGGTGGCACGGGTGATCCGCCTCTACCGGTCGGTGTCGATTTGAGATTGTTTGAAACTGGGGGCTGGGGAGGCGGGTAAGGTGGTACCGGTGAACCACCTCTCCCAGCTAACCTTGATAATGCGAGTACACCGAGATGCAAGCTGCTGAGTTTCCGTGAATACATCGTGTCCTCCTAAGGACGAAAATCTGAGCTGGAAGACCAGCCCAGTGGGAGCTATGGAAGCATAAAAGCCGAGATAACGTGAGAAGGGTCGATTACTTCGATTGGGAATTGCTTGGTATGACTACCAGTTAGGCAACGTCAGCTGCGAACGTGCCTTCAGTTTGATCTCATCTCGGCCAAACTCTTTCTTTTCTAATGAAGGTCTTAGCTGAGCAAGAAGGTCGAGGGGGAGTCGCTTGCTGTGCCAAGCAGTGCGTCTGACATCAAACTGAAACCTAGCTTCGGCTTGATGTTGCTCCTGGTCAGGGTTTCCGTTTCCTGTCGTTCGAGTATCGACAATGAAGAAGTCGAACTGAAGGACCAGACCGCACGCGCTGGGCTCTGCTCTCTGCTTTGGGCCTTTTCTTTGCTGGAGACCGGCGAGTCACGCGGTTGAGCATTCTGCGAGCCAAAGCGAACAACAGTTCCCTATCCCTGTCGCGCAATCGACTAAACAAAATGTTGAGCTGTTTCGGCAGGCGCAGATCTTTTTTCGACAAACTTACGGCAGGCTCCGGGGAGCTTGTGCTTCCGGGAAGAACGGGCAGCTCGTAAGGACCGTCTTCTTCATAAACGACCTGAAACAAAGGCACTTCAAGAGCGCGCGCAAATCTCGTGAGCGTTTCTAAAGTCGGGATTGTGTGCCCATTTTCTACGAGAGAAATGTAGTATCGAAACAAACCTGTCCGCTTCTCCATGTCCACCTGAGAAAGCGCTTTGTATTCACGCAACGCGCGCAACCGCTCGCCAATAATCACGCTTGCCCCTTGAGATTTGGAAGGCTGTAGGTGAGACGTGGACAGGTTTTAAGTTGAGCTCCAAAGCTGGACTGAAAGGGTTCGGTTCGCTCGCGCTTGACTTGATGTGGGCTATCTGTAGGTGCTGCTCCCAATCGGGATGACAGACAATGACCTTGGCCGAAAGAGTGCCGTGGTGGGTCTCTTCGCAAAGTATGATTACTGAGTCCCAGATTTGCCTGGTGCCGTTTCTTCGCACTTGCTGTCCGACCCGCACGGAAAGCGATCGAGTCCTGACAAGCTGGCCGTCGTCATTAGCATTGCAGTGAATTTCGAACTTGCGATCATCCATGATGTCCTTCCCTTTGTTTTTGCTTTCGAGGAGGCATGCAAGCGCCTTGGTGAAGGTTCACTGTGATTTCGCGTGACGAATGCGGCGCCGAATCCCATATCTCAGTAACTGCTCTGTTGAACCGGCCACCTGGAGTTGTTTGACGCTCCACTCCAGCAACACTTCCCCGATGTTGCCGAGTGCTCGTTTTTCGCGGGCAGAAAACTCTTCCAGGCCGGCCCGCAAATCACGCCGGACCCGCAGACTCAGTGGCGCTTTCCACTCTCCCATTACTCGCCTTAATACGTCACACAACGTAACAAGACAACGTAAGCATCGCGGGCTTACAATGAGTGCCCTCTTTGAATGCCTACATTGCATGCTCGTGATTCGTTAAAAGTTCGTCCGATCAGACTGCGACCACGTCGAGATACACGAAGAGCGACGCGACTGCCAACAGCCGAGAAACCGACACGAACGTGTCATTTTTTCTACGGAGGGGGTTCGAAAACCGGCTCAGGAGAGGACGAGCCGGAAACATCAGGCGTGTGGCGAGTTGCACCCACAAACAGAAATAGATAACTTCTCTACTTGGTTTGCTTCCTTCGCTTCTTCCTACGGTTGCCTTTACCCCAATAACACTGGGCCTTGTACTTGCTCGCTTTCTCAAGGTCTCCTTCAGACCAGAGCCGAACTCTTACTCCACCGACGAGCTGAACGGCAGGGGCAGGAACCTTTTTCTCGCTGATCCATCTATGCAGCGTATCTGTCCCTATCCCCAAGATCCTGGCAACCTGAGCGGTCGAGTAAGTGGCCATATAGAATCCAGTAGGTCGCCTTGATTTGTCAAGCAGAAAATCGCGGCGCCCGCGTGCGCTGCGAAAGGGCCGCGTACACTACTAAGAAGAGTACCTCACTTTCTCCCTCAAATCGAAGGCGATAAACACATTAGGTGTTGGAGTGCTTCATAACATCTTGAGCTGATTATACTGTACTTTCTTTTGGCCAAGATTTGCGTGCTTGATCGAACGCGATTGTTTGTCGATAATTTGCAAGGGGGTCCCGATGCTAAAGAGCAACGTTGTTGATGAATTTCTTCGGCACATCGCCGAAATTCCTTACGACTTGTTTGTGAAGAAAGTAGAGCATTGGTCGGGCAACGGGTTACAACCGATCCCGTTGGAGCGCTACAACGTGGAATATCACGCCGATACGCAGGATGTTTTGCGTGGCGTATCAAATGCGGATCCACGGCTGCTGGGACTTATGCGTATCTTCAGGTTTCGCGTCGACGAGCGGAGAAAAACTCTTCACGTGTTTCTTGAGAGGCTGGAAGAACTCGCGTATTAATGCAAGATTCCATGGATGGGCATCGAGGTACCTGCTACCAAAGGTCGGCTCCAGATTCCGCACACAGCTTAGGTAGTTGCGATGTGTGTTGCTTCGGCGTTCGACTTTGATCGTATGGAGAAACCGCTCTGCAAAATCGCGGAGCAGGGGAATCTGCTTCCTGGGGAGAATTCCGCCACGCCTCTGAGCGAGTTCTGCTTTCCTCACGCACTCAACTCGGAGAGCAATCGTCTTGTTTCTGAGATGAGTTGAATAGTGTCCGTGTGCCGCGCGAAGGCGGAGGCGAGGGTGACCATGAAGAAGCACGACGTTGAGAAGCGATGTTGAGAAGCAACGTTACTGGCAAAGAACGATTGGGGAGGCAGCCCAGAGCGGGATGTCGATTAGTGATTTTGCCGGCAGAGGCAATTGCGGGAGCGCCAGTTCTATTGGTGGCAACGCAAACTGAAGATCGGCCGTCAAGAACGGAACGAGCCACCCGTGCAGGGACGAGCAGCGAGTTTTGCCCTGGTCAGTGAAGACGAGTTGGACGTCGGACTTTGAGCTTTCTAAATGTCACAGTTAATCGCCTTACTCTGACGAATGACAGCGTCTTCGTCCGTGACCGCTGCATACGCGCACTTTTTGTCTGTCATGTCTCGCAGCAGCACTTCGTACCCCTGGCCGTCGGCGTACACGTTCATTCTCAGATGCCATCCGGTTACGATTTCTGGGAGGGCTGCGAAGTGCGCATAAGGTAGCTGCTGCCGATGCATTGCGATGAACTGGTCAAAGTATTCTGTATGATGCGCTGCAAGAGTCTGCCACGGCGAGTACGAGCCGTTAGTCGAGTGTTCAACTACTTCGGCCGTGCTAATTGTGTGGGAAGCGGCGAACTCGATCAGGCAGAACTCCGTCTGAACGAACTGGAGAACCTCGTCAACGACCGTTCCCTCGACACCGAGCGCGGCGCCATTTACTTTAATCGCGGCGACAAGCAGCGGGCATTCTAGTAGAGTTTCTGCATAATGGATGGCTGCTATTTCGCGAGAATGTGTGACAGCCCTTGACCGAGCGGCACCGAAACGTTTGGATGTTCGTGACCAGCTCGGTCGGCAGGATCACTCAGGTACGTCCAAGCTTCTTCCTGCGGTGAACAACGACTATGTGGAGACACTTACTGCCGCTCGCAGCTATTCACAAAGACCGGTAAATCTCCGAGGTGGCGACGCTCGCGACAAATTCACTCGTTGAGAGAAGACTTTTGGCCTTTAGGTTAGAAAGATATAGATGTCCGGCTGTAATGGCCTCGATATCTTCGATCAATCTCTCTGCTTGACGCAGGGAAGTAAAGTACAAAGGATATTCTTCACCTAGATATTCAACTACCGCTGGATGTCGGTTGACGATTAGGGGTGTATTGCGCACCATGCATTCAACTATTATATTGTTAGCACTACTATCGTATAAGTCAACAAAAACGATATTTTCGCTGAGCAGGCGATCATAATCGGCCGCATCCTTGTAATACTCGATATTGACATCGCCCTTATACTCACCCACCAGGGAACCTTCGACACCTAAAACGTGATCCGTAAACGGCGCTACGGATACTTGTTTTTTAAATGGCATCAATAATAGTTTACTGAGAGTATATAATTTCAAACGATAGAATGAGTGGACCTTTCGCAGCCACCATCCGATGTGAACCACCTTCTTGGATTTGCTATTGTGATATGCTTGTAACGTAAACTTCACTCCTGGCGTTTGTGCCGGGTGTAGCACAGAGTTCACTTGTACGCCGGAGATCTGCTTTTCAATCCAGTATTTTAGGTACCTAGAAAGTGTAAATAGCCCTAGACAATAAGGCAGGCTTTCACCAAAGCTATTGCAATGTAGAATTTGTTGAGCTGACGGGTAAATACCTTGCGAGTACCACTCTGGCACAAACGGAGGGTGATGGAGGAATCCAACCCATGGCCGACGGTGTGGTAATGTGGGGTAGTTAGGGGCTTGCCCGAGCCCTCTCCATATTAGAGTAGCATCGATATAACCGTTAAGAAGAACCCCACCTTGGACATGTAGCTCTTTCAAGGCAGCCATCGCATATCCCCACGCCAGCGTTGGATGCCATTGCAAGTTTGTATCTAACTTGGCCCTGAATTGCATCTGTCAGCCTTAATGACGCCTGTTGGGGTTTTGTCCTGCTCCGGCGGGGCTAGAATATCACTGACTGTGACTGCGCACTTCATCCAGTGACTGCTCGCGAGCACGAGTTGCTGAGATGGTCATTACTGCCCTCTAACGATCCCTCAATTCGTCGCAGGCCGAATAAGATGCAACGCACATTTTGGCGCCATTGGGCAAGGCCGTCAGTTGCCGCACTGATTGACGCTTGTCTTCAAGAATTAGCGTGTCTGCTGGATCGTTAGTTACGACGCCGATGACGATGTGCATGTCATCCAGATCTCTGGGAACTGTACGCCACCGCTCGTCGTGGGAACTCGTCGCCAATGGCCGCAATACGATCGAAAGAGCTTTGCGTAGTTGTGAATGACATGCACGGGACATTCAACGCAACAAGAGGAGGGAGGGAGGGAGGGAGATTGTGCAAGGCTCACGCGTTCTCCGCGAATACAAAGGGGGCACCATGCGCATGGTCGGTTTTAGGATCGGAATCGTGTATCACCGTTAGATGAGCCAGCATAAAGGGAACGATCCTTTGCCAGATGCTGAGGAAGTTTGCCTTCTTCGAGCGTGCCGACGAGATTCTTGCTCGAATCGGCAAGTCCGACGAGCCGGTCGCGCGCTAGCGGCGGGCAAGTGGACATGCGCAGCGTCGGGAGAATCCCAGGACTGGCCTTGATCACATCCGGTGTAATCGTGGTCAGGTCTTTCGTGAGGGTGAGGCCCTGCTCGACGCTCTCGATGGTTTTCTTGCGAGTATCGCGGTATGCCTCGGGCGCAAACTTCATGAACCATTGATTGAACTGATCAACCGAAGCCCGGGTGTCAGCCTTCCACAAATGTGGCTTATCGGCATTGAAATAGGCATAAGCTAATTTAACATTCGTTTGATAGATTGCAACTTCTACGGCGTTCATTGCGCGCGCACTACACCACTCACGTATACAAACTGTCCCACTCCTCACCAAGGACCCAGCGAAGCGCGGAAAGCTTTCCGTTGATCATTCCCCACTCAAAATCATCCCAGGAGCCAAGATTGTCGAGTCCGTATTTCTTTTCGACTTTGGCGGCGATTTTCAGCGCACCTTCCCACACACACTTTCGGTCTGGCCAAGCTATTCGAAAGGTACGGTTCGTCGCCGCGGGTGTGAAGATCGATCAGTTTGTCTACCGCACATCCAGGTTAGTGAGCTTGATCATGTATCTCGCGCCCGTATCCGAGCGAAGGAGTTGAAAATCCCTAGCCACTGTCACCGATGATCGTGCCGCACGCGTCTGGGCGGGACCCCTTGGCTTCGGAATGCCAGACATCTCGGCATTTGAGTAAAGCCGTGAAGCCACTGGTTCAGCTCATTTCACCATTTCACCTTCGCTGGTGACAAATTGTCCAGCGTTTCTTTGCGGAACGCCGGTTGGAAACGCCGATTTTTGGCAGGTGTTTTATCGAAAGGATTATCGCCCTACGTAAGCAAGAGATCGTGGCAATTAGAAGCTCGTGCAAGTGACGTGTCAAACGGAATTATGGCCGCCGAAGTCATCTCTGGCCACCTCTATTCGCACAGCGGGTTTATTTTGATCTGGCCATAGTCTGCAATTCGGTCAGGGTTCAGTCGAGGGCCCTAAGGCGAGGTGAAATTTAGGTCAGCCGTAAGTTGGAGAAAACCAGCCAGAAGCGAAAGCGTAACGTTCTGTGCCTGTACCGTTATGTGTTTCGAAATCGGAGCAGGCAACATAAACGCCTGGGATAAGGGTACCGCTTGTTTGTAAAGCGGACTGGGCAGAAACGAGGCCACATCGACATAGCCGAGAGTTATATGGAAGCCCAAGATGGAAATGTAAATTTCAACATTTAGGCTTTGCATCGAAAACCAGATTTCCTGGGGCCCGGGCTGCCACGCGGCAGCCAAATTCCCATTTATCGCTGGTGTATAACTGGCGCTGACGCTTAAACCACAAACGCCCGCCGACGCCTGAGCATGGCCGGTTCCCGTAAAAGGAATTGATCCCGGAACGATTTGAGTCATCACGTTTGAAATGGATACATTCCACGAATAGCCCACGGTACACGAGGTCCACGCAATGCACGGGTACGGAATAAAATCCCACCAGCAGACGGACGGATAAGGGATCTGAATGGTTGTACTCGACCCACCGCTAACACCGACAGTACCAACCGTAGAAACGAATTTTTGCAGCACATCCTGCTGTACGTCCAGTGTCACGTCTGCGGCGCGTGCAGGAGAGGCCATCAACACCATTAGCGCGGCAAATATGAAAAAAACCAAAGCAGTTCTGTGGGTCATGAGTTTACTCCCATCAGCATTGTTCTCAGGGGCCCGCCTACTTGGGTTTCACCGTGGGCTGTATTTCCTTTGGAAGCGATTCCGGATTCCCATTCCTTATTTGAACGATGATTTGTTCGACCTCGGACCGGTTTTTCGACACGATTTCCTTATTAATATCCAATGCGGAACGCCCGTTTTTCCGAACCTTTTCATATGGTGCGGTCAAATCGGCGAGTTGCTTTCGCGTTTGCTCAAGGTATGTCTGGTACTGGGAATCCTTACTCTTCGAGTCGACGAGCGGCTCTACTTGCTTCAAGTATTCCTCCAATTTGATGGCCGTATACGCCACCGAAATGTTAGTCAACACTTGATGGAACTTTTGATAACTAAGTTCCTGCGCCGCCAAATAAGCGTGAGTCGCCTCGGGCCCTTTGAGAGTAGCTTCTGCCAGACCCGGAGCCATACGCGATACTCGAGGCACATCTGCCGCCGAGAGAAACAGTTCGTCTGTTCGCTGCTGGGCGGAAACGAGAGTTCCAACCGACAGCACTATTAGGGCTAACCCGACGGCGTAGGTTTTCATGGCAGGCCTCATGTAGAACTTCCAGTGCTGAGTCGTATACTTCACTGGAATATGGTTGTCAAGCTCTTTTTTTACGAAATCGTAACTGAGGAGCATCTTATGCACGAATTCCTATTCCGATGTGATAACAATTTGTGGGCTTGTAAAACAACTCCTCTGCCAGCAACAACCGGACGGAAGTTGGAGGAGCGCACTCATCCTCAGAGTCACGGACCCCGATTGTCTTGAGCCCTGGAATTCACCGGCTTCGGGCAAGCCTTTCGCTTACTCAAATAAACCGTTTACTACATCAACCGTTATCAGGGCTTTGTCTCACATGGATTTCTCAAGACAAAAAAGTACATGAGCAACGTACGAATCCATACTCCATTCGATTACACTTCTGACATCATCATGGAAAATGCTTGACTTATAAGGACAATTTGATTATATACCCGCGTTATATTATCTATCGGCCGTCTTACCAACAGCTGGCGGCCTCCCGGTGAGTAGGTGACGGCTGGCAGAACTCGGTCAACCTTTAAACCCTGTCCTATATGCGAACGCTTCCTGGCTCCTGTGTCGCCGTTACCGGTGCTTCCGGATTTGTGGGAAGACAACTCGTGAAACAGCTACTCAAGCAGAAATGCGGTGTGCGCGTGCTCCTCCGCGCACAAAGCCCAAATCCCTTCCCTGGCCTGAAGGCGGTTGAAGTAGTTAGGGGAGACATTACTGATTTCGCTTCAGTTGGCGAGCTAGTTCGAAACGTTAGCGCTGTGTTTCACACGGCTGCCCTGGTAGTTCCTTGGGTCAAGAATCCAGCGATCCAATACAAAATCAATGTTGGCGGCACGCAATGTGTCTTGAGAATAGCTGCAGCATCGCAAATTCCGGTCGTGTGCACCAATTCGATAGCTGCCCTTGCCCCGTATCCTCCGCCGGTATCCATTCGTTGGTTGGACGGGAATCACTATGTTAAGTCCAAACGGACTTGCTTGCGCCTTGTGCAAAAAGCTAGAAGCCGAGGGGTTCAGGCTTATTCTGTGATCCCGAGCGGAATCGTGGGCCCTGAAGATTGCCGCCCAACGGCGATTGGACATCTTGTCTCTGACATCAGTCAGAACCATGGACGGTTGATCTGCTTTAATGGTGGTTTGTACCTTGTGGATGTCAGCGATGTTGCTGAAGCACACTGGCGTGCACTCGGCCAGGAACCGGCAGATTACGTACTTCCTGGTGAGTATTGGTCGCTGGACCGGCTATTCACCGCGATTGGTCATGCAGCTGGTAAGGAGACGCGTTTGCTGCGCGTGCCATACCTCACCACATTGCTTGGATCAAAGCTGCTGAGCATCTGGTCTTCTGTATGGACCAACAAACCACCGGTGATCACTCCAGCGTGGGTCCATTATTTTCGGCAGGCAATCTCAATGAAATACCAGGACGACTCTGGTCGGCTGGGAATTAAACAAACACCTGTAAGTCAGTCAATCGAGAACACGGTAGCTTGGTTTTCGCGCCAATGTTGCCGTGGAATCGGCACATTGTGAGGGCCCTTCGGCCCCTGGTCTGCAAGCCATGGTGGAAAGAACAGACGTCGTCGTCATCGGTGGAGGCCTGGCAGGGCTGACCGCCGCAGCGTACCTGTCTGCCGAGCGCAGGGTCACGCTAATCGAGTCCACTGACACGGCGGGAGGGCAGTGCGGCGGTGAATGCAGCGGAAATGGTGCCCGGGATTTCGGTGTTCACGGCATTTATCCTCGGTACACGGAACTCACGGCACTACTCAGGATGGCTGGAGTAAGGGAACACGACCTTGTTCGTGCTGGTGATCAGTACATCGTTACCCCGCATGGCCGGCCATGTCGGGTGCATCTACCGGCTATACCGGCGCCGCTTCACGTGCTAGTCCATGCTTTGCGGCTTGGCGAAATTGGATTGCGAGAGCGGGCTCAATTGCTCTCTTCCTCCGCAAAACTTTTGGCTTTGTCTGCCGATTGCCCCAACCTTGACGTGATGAGCATCCGCGAAATGGCAGCGAACTTGCGGGTTCCGCCAGCGGCGTTCCGATTGGTTTTTGAACCGCTTGCTTGGATAGGGTTCTTCTTGCACCCGGAGACGCTCTCAGCGCGAGCCTACCTTGCGGCAATGCGATTTCTGATTACAGGGCGTAGCGACTCGTGGCGCGCACGCTGGATTCCGCCTCCCAACGGCAAGACGCTTATCCGCCCACTCGTGGACCTGATCGAGCGCAACCGCGGTCGAGTGCTTGTGCATACAAAAGCAGTTGCACTTCAGGAGGATGGGAAACGCGTCTCTGCGGTTAAAGCCCAAGCTTCGAACGGAGAGCTAACGATTCATGCGGATTCATTTATATGCGCCGTTCCCCCGCAGCAGGCGGCTAGCCTTGTTGAGACCCTCAACAACAAGGTTTGTTCACGTGCCCTCGGCCGCCTGGGATCAACCTACGTTCGGACCTTTCGGTTCCATTTCTCACCAGGACCTACGCCCCCTGTACTTCACGGCGTCGTACTCACTGACGCAGCCGGATTTGTGTTCTTCTCTTTGCGGGATCTGATGCCCGTCTACGCAGAGCAGGAAAGCCGCGTGATTGAGGTGCAATGCGGCCCGGACCTTATGGACGCAGGAGCCGTAATGCTGGAGTCCTCCGTTCGACGACTCCTGCCTGACGGAACCGCGGCCAAATTATTGAAGGTCGACGAAACTCCAACTATTCCCTACGCTCGATACGCCGTCGGCGGTGCCGCTAACCGCCCTGGAATTCAGAGTTCGTGGCCCAATCTGTTTTTCGCGGGTGACTGGGTTGAGGAGCCTTCCGGAAGCTGGTTCATGGAGCGAGCCGCCACAACCGGACACCTGAGTGCAAACGCCGTACTTAGGCGCGAAGACGGATTCCGTCCATGGCACTCTTTGGAGGGGGTCGGGGTCCGTACAGTACGAAGGCTGGTAAGCCGCGCCATGCAGCCCGTTCTGTACCGCAATGAGCAACGTCGAAGTGATACTTCAGCTTCGCGCAGTCTTTCTTTAGAGCGCGATCTGGTAGCAGTAGAATCTCGTACAAATCTTGAAACGTGACATGAACGACGCGCCCATTGCCGTTTTGGGTTCTGGCATCGCGGGACTGACCGCAGGACTCACACTAGTAGCGGCCGGAGTGCCATGCATCATGTTCGAGGCGTCACAACGCGTTGGTGGCTGCTGCGCAACGATCAAGGAAGACGGTGCTGTGTTTGAGCCTGCGGCCTCGGTCATTCTTGGCACTCGAATGTTAGCCAATGTGTGGGAAGAATTGGGTGTAAGCTTTCACCATCTCCTGGCACCCGTCCAACCGGCCGTGCGTATGATGTGGCCTGACGATCAGTTCGATTTTTTCGGTCCGACTGACGCCCTTGCCGAGTCAATCGGGAAGCAAACTCCAGAGGATGTGCCGAAATTGTTCCGACTGGTTGAGCGCTGCTCAGAGGTCGCAGAGAGGCTGTACGCCGGTTTATGGAATTTCAAGATGGGCCGAGGGCTGGAAAGATTGTCGCTGTGCAGCATGTCGCCTTGGGCCCTACAGTCCTACCGCACTCTGGTGCGCCGAACGTTTCGTAATCCTAGACTGCGACAGGCATTTGAGGCTTTCAGCGACTTCTATGCGGGAGTATCAGCAAAAGATGCCCCGGCCGTTGTAGGAATCATACCCGCGCTCACGTTGACCCAGGGCTGTTACCGGGTGAAGGGTGGAATCCAGCGCTTGCCCGAACTTCTGGCTAGCGAGTTCCAGCAGCGTGGGGGTGAGATTCGATGTCGGGAGCCAATCCGGAAAATTGTCATTCGCGACGGCTTGGTCCGGGAGGTGGAGACGCCGTCCCGTGTCGTACCCGTCAGTGGTGTCACCGCCGCTTGCGATATACACAGCACCTTGGCTTGCATGCCGGGTAACCAGTTGAGGATGGCTCGACTGCGAATACAGAGGTTGCGGCCTTCGGTTGCTTGCGCTTCCATTTTCGGATTAGAAGAAGGAAATCTAAAGCTTCCAACGATGACCTGGATACTGCCCAACAAGGGATTCGACAAGACTTCAGAACGGGGCTGGCACATGAAAAGATTGGCGGCGGTGTCTCGAGGACCCGAGGGTGTAGAACCGATGGGAGTCCGTGTCGGCGGTGCTCTTGTAGGCAAACCGGTAGACGGTTGGGATTCCGCCACGAATGCGATCACCGAGAATTTGCTGCGCATGCTCGACGATGTCTCTCTTCCGATCCACATCCGCCAAAGGCGTTTTTGGGGACCGCCAGATTACGAGACCCAGTTGGGACTTCCAGGCGGCGCGGCTTTCGGCTTCGCCCTCAGCAGATGGCAGCTCGCCCCGTCCCTCTATGGACCGACGACCCCGATCTCCAACTTTACGGTGGCGGGCCAGTCGTGCTTTCCAGGATTCGGGATTCCCATGGCGGCCTTGTCTGGGCGTCTCGCGGCCTTAGCTCTCCTCGAGGCACGGCGATGAGTAGAGGTCTACCTTCGAGAATCGCCATCATTGGTTCGAATGGCTATCTCGGCTCTCGTCTTGTCGCCAAACTGGTCGAGAGATCGGAAGTAGAATTGGTACTAGGAGTCGGGCGGCGGCCTTTGTCGCGTCTTGTGCTACCCAAGTTCCATTACTGTAGCTTGCCTGGAGATTCTTTAACCAGTAAATTACTTAAGCATCGAATTACTTCCGTTGTGTATCTGGCCTTTATCTCCTGCCCCACGCATGACGAATCGGCGGCGTACCGAACAAATGTTCTGAACACGGCGACCTTGCTTGAGGCAGTGGGCAGGGCCTCCATTAAAGAAGTTGTGCTGATTAGCAGTGTCGCCGTTTACGGGCCGGGCCCACGAATGCGGCCCGCAACGGAAACTGATGCCCCGAACGCGAACGGATTCCAGTTTTCTCAACATAAAGTCCTACAGGAGCAGGTCGCCTGGCAGCAATCCAAATGTGTCGGTTTCGAGCTCACCATCCTGCGTCCATGCACAGTTGTGGGACCAGGTGCTTCGAACTTTTTGTTGGCATGTCTGGGTCGAGCGATTGTGCCGCTTCCCGCCGGTGCCAACCCGGATTGGCAATTCTTGCACGAAGAAGATTTTTGCGAAGTCGTGATTGCAGTCCTTCAGCGCGGCCTTCGAGGTGTGTACAATGTGGTGCCGGATGATGCTATTCCAATCCGCCAGGCAATACGACTGCTTGGATCGAAACCCATTAGCGTTCCAAAGCAACTGTTGTTCATCATTGCCAAGCTCGGGTGGTCTTCGCATCTGCAGAAGCTCGTGCCCGCACCCCCTTCTGCATTGGATTTCTTGTGTAGCGCACCGGTGGCTTCGAACTCGGCCATCCGGGAGGTACTTAACTTCGAGTTCCGGTACCATAGCCGAGAGGCAGTTCAAACCGTGCAGCATTCATTGCGAGGGCTGACATGAGTGACTCGGCAGTCCTTGCGACCTACGAGAGACTCTGGCCGGAGGCTCGTACGATTCGGACGGCTTCCTTCCGATGTGGTGGGCCACGCCATCCTCGACGCGCCGCGGATTACCTTGGCTTTGATTTGTTGAACGGTGGACTGCGCGAGGTGTGGGCACTTTCGGAAGCACTACATCTAACCGACAGCAGTAACGTGCTCGATCTGGGCTGTGGACTCGGAGGACCTGCTCGCTTCATCGCTGAGCGCTATCGATGCCGGGTGACAGGGATTGATCTTACGCCTCGGCAACTTTCGATAGCGCAGTCGTTAACCCAAGGCCTCGACATCGAGCCGCAAATTCAATTCATCCGGTGTGATGCCCGCACCCTACCCTTTGCCGACAAAACGTTCACCCACGTCTTTTCCAATGAGGCACTCATTCATGTCTCGCGTAAACATCTGGCAATACAGGAAGCCTTCCGGGTAATGCGGCAGGGGGGCGTTTTTTGCGTCCAGGATCCTGTTCACGACCCTCGTTTTCAGATTCCGATGCTTGAAGACAGCTTGCATCCATTTTCCCTCGATGAGTACAAAAGTACTTTGCACCAATCTGGTTTCTGCGATGTAAGTGTGAATGACCGTACGCATCAGTCCGAGGCGGCCTACGCACTGTTATGGTGGCTCGTGGAGGAAGGGCCAACATCTCCATGGCAGATCAGCAAAGCAATAGACCATTTGCACCCAGGTGTGCTGCCGCCCTTGTGGCGCTTTTTGAATCCGACTCGCCTTCGCCACGTACTGCGTTATGTGCGAAACCGGTCGCGTGCCACACTCGATCTCTTGGAGGACCATGACCGGGTCGTTGGTGTCCGCCGCATGTGTGCGCGGATTGTTAGCGGATACCGCACCGGAGCAATTCGCTTTTACCTGATTAGTGCCAGGAAGCCCGACGTCTGAACCGGCAACTCATGGCTACGTCCTCGAAGAACAGCTTTCGTTTGGGATACGCAGTTGCCGCGTTCGAGATATCGATGTGGTACTATCACTTTCAGACAGTTTCTATTAAGGGCTGCCACACGACCGCACTCGAGTCGGAGTAGGAATCATGATCGCTCATAACCCCCTCCACGGATCCGGACAAGCGGGATTCCCGCATCCGGCTCTTGCCTTAGGTGAGGACGCCTATGCGTCGCAGGGGATAGGGATGACAGACGGTAGGCATAGGCAGCCAGCGAGTGATGAGGCGCCGCATGCGATCCCAAAGGATGCGGCCTTTTTGGCTGCGCCGCGAAAGCGCGCGATGCCAAAGCCGTCCTACTTGAAATCGAAAAAGAGCCAGCGCCGGTTTGTTCATGGGCACCCCGTAATACCGGATGTGTCCACGCACCACCGCTTGCAACCACTTGCCCTGTTCGGGGATGGGTTCGTGCATACGTCGCTGAAGTTCGGCCTTCACCTCGTTCAGCTTCGCCTGCAACCTTTTGCGTATCGTTTGCCGCAACACCGTAAACCGTCCATTGCTCCTCTTCTTTACGCAGATGTGCGTAAAGCCAAGGAAATTAAACGTCTCCGGTTTCCCTTCTCCACGCCACTGCCGTTGGTCGATCGCATACGGACCGAACTCCAGCAGCCGCGTCTTCTCAGGATGCAGTTCCAAGTTGAACTTCCTCATTCGTCCCGTGAGTTCCGCTCGGAACTGTTCGGCATCCGCTTTGCTGTGGAAGCCCACCACAATGTCGTCAGCGAATCGCACGACGATGAGATCGCCGTGCGCTCGTTTCTGACGCCACGCTTGGACCCACAGATCGAACACGTAATGAAGATAGACGTTTGCCAAAAGCGGCGAAGCACTTCCGCCTTGGGGCGTCCCTTCTTCCGTCCGTATTCGTTTCCCGTCCTCCAGCACGCCGGCCCTCAGCCATTTCTGGATGAGCCGCACTACGCGCCGGTCTGCAATCCGATGCTCGACGAACTTCACAAGCCATTCGTGGGAAAGCCCATCGAAAAAGCCTTTGATGTCCAGATCGAGCACCCAGTTCACTTTTCTCGTCAGCAGTCCCGTGTAGAGCGCGTCCAGCGCTTGATGCTGGCTTCGCCCTGGCCGGAACCCGTACGAAAATCCGAGAAAGTCCGTTTCGTAGATAGCGTTCAACACTTCGACCGCCGCGCGCTGGACGATTTTGTCTTCCAGCGTCGGGACTCCGAGCGGTCTTTGCCGCCCGTCGGCCTTTGGTATATACACCCTACGCACCGGCTTCGCTCGGTACGCTCCTCGCTTCAGCCTTTCGGAAAGATCCTGGAGGTTCCTCTCCAGTTCCTCCCCG
>Ga0307478_10000421_pt1 | contig 44686 bp, 47 predicted proteins | sample atmos_gasesECM4C_2_FD_203713 | JGI IMG/M metagenome (GOLD analysis project Ga0307478, IMG submission 203713) | Hardwood forest soil microbial communities from Morgan-Monroe State Forest, Indiana, United States - atmos_gasesECM4C_05 | ecosystem: Environmental > Terrestrial > Soil > Temperate...
GGTTTCGAGTTCTCTTCTTGAAGCCCTTCACGACAATTGTCTTACGAAGGCATCCGAAGATGCCGGGGAGCAAGCATGTCGAATTCTGATTTAACCTCGGTTCTGTTCATACTCCTACTGCTTGTGGGGTTGGCACAGTTGTCCGGCTATTTCTTTGTGAAACTGCGGCAGCCCAAGGTGGTGGGTGAAATTTTCGCTGGAATCGTTTTAGCCCCCGACTTGATCGGGCGGTTGCCGTTCGCGTCTACGCTAATCGAGGCCACGAAGCATCAGGTGAACATTTTTAATTTCGTTTACTGGCTGGGTTTATTATTGTTGATGTTCCTGTCTGGTGCGGAAACCCACCAACTGTTCGGCCGCGAAGAGCGCCGAGAAGTGGCCTGGCTTGCCATTGTGGGTACGGGCATGCCGTTTGTCCTCGCGCTTCTGTTGGGACCGCAGCTCATCAGCCCGGCCCTCGCCGGTCCCAACGGTAATCGCATTTCCCTGATCATCATTCTCGCCGTTGGGGTCGCTGTAACTTCCGTTCCAGTTGTTTCGAAGATTTTCGCGGATTTGAAAATACTCCATACCCGTTTTGCAAGAGTCGTTCTCGGCGTCGCCATGCTGGAGGACGTCGTGCTGTGGTTGGCGTTAGCGATCGCAACTGCCATCGCCGGCAAAACAGCAGTCAACGCGAGAGAGATTTCAGTTCATTTGATCAGCACTGTTGCTTTCTTCGGGTTGGGGCTGACGATCGTTCCTCGAATCGTAAAGCGGATCAACAGGTCACGATTCAACGTTGTCGCAAAACACTCGCCGGTAGCTTATACGATTGCAGTCCTTCTAGGGTATTGTGTGGTCGCCGGAGTACTCAATGTAAGCCTGGTATTTGCGGCCTTCCTAGCCGGGTTTGCGGTCGTACATAAGAGGCGCAGATTGTTTTCGGAGGCACTCGACGCAATAGGAAAGGTCTCGTTCGCGTTTTTTATTCCAGCATATTTCGCGATTGTAGGACTAAAGCTGGATTTGATCCATGGAATGTCTTTGTGGATGATTGGTGTCTTCATTGTGGGAAGTTGTGTCGTTAAAATACTGTCAGTGTCGATCGCAGGTCGTTTCGCGGGGTTTCGGGGGTTGGATCTCATTAATCTTGCGATCACGACTAATGCACGTGGGGGACCAGGCATCGTTCTTGCCAGCGTCGCGTTTGACGCTGGAATCATAAGCCCGAAGTTTTATACGACGCTTGTGTTGGCGGCTGTCCTTACTTCCCAGATGGCAGGCGCGTGGCTTGACTATGTACTACGCCGGGGTTGGCCATTGCTTATGCCCGTTGTAGGCGATGAGCGAAAGATCGCCGAGCCCGAAAAAACACCCTTCGCCGCATAAACTTAAAGGATTGGTATTTTCCGGTTATTTAACCAAGAGCTGTTCGTGGACCGTAGGCAATTCCCAGCAAGGCGGCTGTGAGATAGTGTACAAGCTAGAAGAAGCGGTCCATGCAAAAAGCGGGCCCCCTTCCAAGTAGGCAAAGGAGCCCGTAATGCAAGTCGTCGGTTCTACAAAAGACAAAACCCCGCAGTCGAAAGGCTCGTACCTACTTGCGTTCCGCCAGGGTAGCCACGATCTGGAACGAGTCAGTCGGATTGACACATTCGCCCGGGGTTGTAATGCGCCGGACTGTAACGTCGTCGAAGCTAGAAAGCAGGGAATGAACTTCGTTCTCACTTGTCACCATATGACGCGTGTGGAGTTCCGCAAACGTGACAAAGCGATCGATAACCGCTTCGGTTTGTTGTTCATTTTGTCCCGACAAGAAATTGCCGTTTGAGGCCTCTAACAATTGACGGGCGCGCTCAGCATAACTCCTCCGCAACTCAGGCGTTGTCTCGCTACCCAACATGGCAACCGTAACCGCCGAACCGCCAGGTTTCAGGAGTTGTTTCCACTTGTTCGTAATGAGCGGCTTGTACTCGGCCTTCAAAACGGTAAAGAATTCATCGGTCACAATAAGATCGAAGGGTGCTTCAGGGATTGGGTTGGTGATGATGTTGTCGCACTTGGTCTCAATAGCGATACCGTGCCGCTTGGCATACCATTGGCATGAAAGCAGGGGAGTCTTGCAAATGTCATAAATGACAATCTTGGGAGTAGCGCCGGTGAGTCCCATGGCTTCGTGCAGCATGGCCAGCATACCGTAATCGGCGCATGCCGAAATCAGAACGTTTGCGTTCGGTTTCCGCCGTAGGATCTTCCCTAGCGCTTCGTGATAGAACTCGCGATGCCAGTCCGGCACCGCTACCATATCAAGAAGGCGCAAGTATTGCCATGTGCCGTGATACCATGCGCAATCGTCGGCGTTGCCGGGGCGATTGTCTTTGGCCCACTCCTCCATGCCACCCTTTGGCTTGCGGGTACATTGTTCGCACCACTGTTCCGTTAGAAGCGCGGATTCCGCCAGTAACTCGCGGGTGCGTGCGTCGAGCGTTCGTGGGGTTTCGTTAAGTGTACTTACTACCGATGCTGCTCCACTATTTAGAGACATGTATTTCGCTCCTGAAGGTATAAGGGTCTTCAGCCCATTGATTTCAACTGAAAGCGCATTCTTGAAACGAGGCATTAGTGGACCGCAAACGTGGAATTAATCCGACGGTGTCTGTTGGAATACACTCGCTCTCCGGACAACCGATCGGTGTGATGTCGTGACCCTCGATCTCAACGAATGCTGACTGTTTCAAGAGGGCAACTGACCAACTGCGTTCTTGCTGATACAAAGGCACGAAACCTTCGTATCCCCGGCGTCTCATACCTCGAGCGACTCTCATTTCCCAACCGGCTAGAACCTGGACAGCCAGCCAGCGGTTATCCAAATTCGCAGAATTAATCATTGGGGTGCTATGGTGCTCCTCTCACTAGGAGCCACGGGTGGGATTGTCGCTTGCCAGCTGGAGATGTGGAACGGCAAAACGGGTGAGGCGAAACCTAAACTAAAAGTAGGGGTGAAAATATTGGGGTAACAGGGAGCGAACAATCGCAAAACAGCGTTTCTGCTTGTTATATATTTGTCTTCCGGTGGTATCACTAGAAGCGCTTCTTAGAAGGAATCTGGATGGGGTTAGAAGTGTCGGCTATATAATCACCGGTTGATTAGATCAGATGATGCTCGGAGGGTAAGTGGGACAAGCGGAAATCGGAATTATTGGCGGCAGTGGGCTGTACGCTATGCCCGGTCTAAGTAAGATAAAACAGGTGAGGTTGACGACGCCGTTCGGTGCGCCATCCGATGCTTACGTGTGTGGTACGCTCGAGGGCCGTGAGGTCGCCTTTCTGGCGCGGCACGCTCGCGGGCACAGGATTCTTCCCAGTGAGCTAAATTTTCGAGCCAATATTCACGGCTTCAAGCAGCTTGGAGTCGAGCGCATTGTTTCCGTGTCAGCTGTTGGATCGCTCAGGGAGGAGCACAAGCCGCTTGAGTTTGTCATTCCGGATCAATTCTTCGATCGCACGCGGCACCGTGTGGATACATTTTTCGGGGGTGGAGTCGTCGCCCATGTGGCGTTCGCAGACCCCGTGTGCGGGGAGTTGGCGGGTGTGATCGACGCTGCCTGCAAGAAGGCGGGCGTGACTTCTACGCGCGGCGGAACATACTTATGCATGGAAGGGCCGCAGTTCTCTACCAAGGCGGAGTCGAACGTGTATCGTAGTTTGGGCATGGACGTGATCGGCATGACCAACCTGCAAGAGGCAAAGCTCGCGCGCGAAGCGGAGATATGTTATGTCACGGTTGCGATGGTGACTGATTATGACTGCTGGCATCCGCATCACGATTCCGTCACAGTGGACCAGGTAATCGCCGTGCTGTTGAAAAATGCTGAGAACGCGGGGAAGGTGATACGCTCGACCGTGGCCGCAATGCCGCGCGAAAGGGGATGCAAATGCGGTTCAGTCTTGGCGCACGCTATAATCACCGATCCGAAGACGATCCCCGCGGCAGCGCGGAAGAAGCTCAAGTTGATCATCGGCAAGTATGTCGGCAGGTAGGCTGAGTAATTGCTGTGGTTACAGTTCGGCCAGAGAAGTTATAGTTCGGTAATGGTGACCATTCGAGGTGGGTGCATTGCCTGGCCTGACAGATAGTGTTACAGCCATACCGGCACGGGAAGCGGCGTCGAGTTCCGCGAGAACGTCGGAGACAAACAGCACGTCCCGCGCTTCCAACGACAATTCGCTGGCGATCATCTCGTAGCTCTTTGCATCTTGCTTAGGGCCGATTCGGGTATCGAAGAATGCGTCAATAAACGGCAACAGGTTGCCGAACGGCGTATACCTGAAAACCAGTTTTTGAGCGGATACGCTGCCTGAGGAATAAATTGCGATGCGGTGGTGGTTCGCGCGCCAGGAGGAAAAGCATCCTGGCACGTCTGAGAATAGCTGGCTTTGCAAATCGCCTCCGTTAAACCCTTCTTCCCAGATGAGCCCCTGAATCGTCTTTAGTGGAGTCGTTTTGCGGTCGCGGTCCATTAGCCAGAGACAATATGTGGCAGCCCAGTTTAAGTACGCGGAGCCCGTTTTCCCGTTTGACGCCGGCGCGCCAAGGGCTACATCTGCCTGATTGTCCCCTTTCAAATCGAGAAGCGCATCCTGTATCACGGCGTCGTCTCCATGCGCAGACAAGTAGGTAATCATGCGCTCGCGAGAATACGGAAAAAGGGTGTTGTAGACAAAAGTGATGGGTACCGTTGTACCCTCGATATCCAGCAGAATTGCTTTTTGTTCTATCACATCGACTCCGAAAGTGCGGCGAGATCCCCTGATTATTGCGGTTGTTACTCTTCTTTAATATTGTGCAGACAGTGCAGCCACCAAAAATAACATAACGCGACGCTGTTACGAACCTCGACTAATCGTCTAGGTTTCTTCTCTGCGAAAGGCGGGTTGTCCGGTTGGTTATAGGTGACTACGCTGTTTGATTGATCTGAGGAAACTGGAAGCCGGGTGGCCAAGCGGCAGAAACGTCACGCGTCACGGCGCAATCGATATCCGTTGCGCGCAATCATTTCGACGTGGTCTGTTTGGGCGCGGTTCTGGCGGCAATTCGCAGACAACTTAACCGAAGCTAGAAAAGCTGGCTTAGAATAGTACGTTTTTGCTGGTAGCGCCGCCACCCGGGCCTTAATCCAAAAACACCCAGCCTCTTTCACCGATATTCAAGGATGTGCGATGAAAAATGTTGAAGACGTATATCCACTCTCACCCATGCAGGAAGGGATGTTGTTTGACGCGTTATATGAGCCTGGACCGGGTGCTTATGTAATACAGGTCAGTTCCAAAATTGAAGGTGATTGTAATATTCCTGCCTTTCAACATGCTTGGCAAGAAATTCTGGGACGTTATCCGAGTTTACGAAGTGCATTTGTTTGGGACCGGGTTGAAAGACCTCTCCAGGTTGTGAGAAAGCAAGTTAGCCTCACGCGGGATCAGCCGGACTGGCGAGGTCTGCTAGAAGAGGATCAGGAGAAAAAAATAAAGAGTATCTCTATAAAGAGCGCTGCCGCGGCTTCAATGTTTCTCATGCATCGGCGGGCAGCGGCCAACTCACCGTAGCAGACTTGACGAATCGAAAAACCTACGAAGCAAACCACAATGCGCGCCCACTGGAACAAATTCTGAGTGAGTTCCGCGCTTCAAGAGAAAGACTGCTGCAGCGTGTGGACGAATTAGACGACGCATCACTATTTGCCCGAGCCATTCCCACCCGCGTATGAAGACGCCGATGCGGCTCGTGGACCATTTGTATTTTGTCGCCGAACACGACGATCATCATCTCGCGCGAATATGGGAGCTCGTCAGCGCCGCCCGGTAGGCGCCAACAATCTGTGCGTGACTTGGTTGTAACATGGGCCTGTGCGGGAAATCGCGAATGAATCTCACTCGAACTTTTTTCTCTCGCCCAATTGGCCCGTGAATTGTACAGAAACCGGGATCGAATCTGAACGCCTTGCAAAAAGGAGCGAACATGGCCACAACTCAACCCGTAACCGACTGGAAGAAGGAGTGGTTCGAGATTGAAGACGCAACATACTTAAACACCTCCGCCCATGCAGCCATGCCTCGCGTGACCCTGCGCGCGGTGCAAAACTCGATTGAAGCCAACAAGTTTCCGCATCACCTGGACGACGCCATTTTCTTCGAAGCACCAATTCGGATTCGGGCGTCCCTCTCGAAAATGATTGGGGCCAAACCGGAAGAAATCGCGGTCACGGCCGGAGCCGGCACTGGCGTTGCGGCCGTGGCCCATCTCCTAAAGTGGAAGCCTGGCGATGAGGTCATCACGGCCAAAGGAGAATTCCCGCTGCAGTACGCCACCTGGAAGCCAATGGAAGAACGCGAGGGCGTGAAACTGAAAATCGTGGCGCCGCGAGACCGCTTTATCACGGCGGGCGATCTAATTGCGGCGATGACGCCTAGAACGCGCGTTATCTCCGTGAGTCATGTGCGCTTTGACGACGGCTCGCTGCTGGATGCCGCTCGTGTGGCTGCGGCCTGCCATGCACAGGGTGCGCTGCTTGTGCTTGATGTGAGCCAGTCTTGCGGTGCGGTGCCTATGGATGTCCACGACCTTGACGCCGACTTTTTGGTGTGCGCCGGATATAAATGGCTCCTTAGCCCTTACGGCACGGGATTTTTTTGGGCCAAGAGCGAACATCAGGATATTGGGCGTCCAGGGCCGTTTTCTTGGACCAGCCAAGCTACAGACAGTTTTTTCGCGTTGAGTTATGTCGATCCCAAGCCATCCCGCAGTGCGAAGCGCTGGGACAGCGGGGAGGCGGCCACTTATTTCAATTTCAACCTGGCGGCCATGGATGCCTCGGTGGATTTTGTCCTGCGCGCCGGGCCTGAGTTGGTGCGCGAACATAACCGGAAATTGATGGAGTTATTATTCGAACGCCTCCCTAAAGACTGCGTTGTGGCCAGTCCGCTAGACTCCACACAGCGCGGGCCCTGCGGCTCCTTTACCGCGCAGACTCCGGAAAAAACCGTTGAGCTCTATCAGAAGTTGCAGAAGGAAAGCATTATCGTGAGCTTGCGCGAAGGCAGAATTCGCGTTTCACCTTATTTATTCAATTCCGAACGAGACATTAACCGCCTCATCAGCGTGGTAAGCGCATGAATCGGGCGCGGGATTTGTCACAGGCGAAAATCGACCGCGCCCTGGACTATCTTGATCCACAACGAAGGGTATGCTGGACGCAACAAACGTTTGTCGGATGTGCAATGGAAGTTCAAACCCGTGAGGTAGGCTGCTGAACCTAATTTCTCGAAAGAATAAGAAGGAATAAAAATGACAACAGTTTATGAACGCCTGAAAGCCCTGCAAATCACTTTGCCTGATGTCCAGCCCCCCGTGGTGGATGGTTACGTTGCCGCTTTCGTTCCGTTTGTGCGCACCGGGAATCTTGTTTATTTGGCGGGACGCCTCGCAAAAAAAGATGGCAAGCCTTGGTCTGGCAAAGTGGGAAAGGACATTACCGCACTTGAGGGCAAACAAGCCGCACGTGACATTGCCATAGAAGTGCTCGCCACACTACATGTCGCCCTCGGGGACCTGGACAAAATAAAACGGATCGTGAAGATGGTGGTGATGGTGAACAGCATACCGAATTTTACAGAGTCGCACGTGGTTGCCAACGGCGCATCCGACTTTTTCCTGGAAATCTTTGGCGAGCGTGGAGCGCATGCGCGCACCTCGTTTGGCGGGGCGGAGATTCCATTTGGGGCGTGTGTGGAGGTCGACCTCATTGCCGAGGTCATCGACCGGGCAGACGCCCCGAAAAGCGCATGATGGAGGCGATTCGATTCATCAATTCGGTGTCCCGAGGTTTGGGAATAGTCGCCGTGCTTCCGCATTTGAAGCTTGACGACCAAACTGCTTTGTATCGTTATACTTCGTCAGTTAGCTAAGTATAAAATGACGATGAGTTCACAGTGCCTTCGGCGTTGCTCAGATTCCGTTTGGACGCTTTGTGGAATTGGAACCTGTCGTCGAGCTTCTCTGGTGTAAAGAAGTGTACGTTAGCAATGCAAGGATGACCTCTGATGAAGGCGATCTCCGTAAGCGAATTTGGCGGTCCCGAAGTCCTAAAACTGGAAGACGTGCCTGACCCTCGTCCACCCCAATCAGGAGAAGTCTTAATTAGCGTGAAGGCTGCGGGAGTGAATCCCTACGACACCTACATGCGGTCTGGTGCCTACGGCTCCGGGAATCCGGCCCTCCCCTTTGTACCCGGTTCCGACGCCTCCGGGGTCGTCGAATCCGTAGGCGCCGATGTAGACCTGATACTTGGGCAACCTGTCTATACCACCGGAACGATCACCGGTGCCTATGCGGAGTTGGCGTTGTGCAAGCGGTCCCAGGTTCACCTCTTGCCTGAACGTGTGAGCTACGCCTAGGGCGCGGGAGTTTACGTTCCCTATGCCACTGCGTACCGCGCGTTGTTTCAGTTGGCTCGTGCGAGGCCTGGTGAGACTGTGCTCGTCCACGGAGCCAGTGGTGGCGTCGGGTTGGCCGCGGTTCAGTTCGCGCGTGCGGCGGGCATGAAGGTCATCGGCACGGCAGGAAGTGAGGAAGGCCTGCAGTTGGTAAAAAAAGAGGGCGCGCTTGAGGCAGTCAACCACCGCTCTCCGGATTATCAGAAGCGAATTCTCGCCATTGACGAACGAGTGTGGAGTCGATGTGATCCTCGAGGTCTTGGCGAACGTAAACCTGGCCTACGATTTGAACATGCTGGCTTATCGCGGGAGGGTCGTTGTGGTGGGCTCTAGAGGAAAAGTCGAAATTAACCCTCGAGACATCATGACGCGTGAGGCAGCCGTGTTTGGAGTTTTTCTCTGGAAGGTGCCAGGAGTAGAAGCGTCGGAGGCGCATGCTGCTATTCAGGCAGGATTGGGAAACGGAACGCTGCGTCCGGTGATTGCTGCCGAGTTGCCCCTGGGCTCAGCTCCTGATGCCCACCGGCGAGTCATGGAGCCCGGCGCACGGGGCAAAATTGTCCTTCTCCCGTGATGCAGGAGTACCCGGACTGAGCTCCCTTGCCCGGTCTGAGTTTTGGCTACTCGTGTTACTAACCCGACGGAGCGGGATTGCGAGCTGAAGCGTTGAGCGCAGAGCAAGCGAGGGAGTTGGAACCCGCGCTGACCGAAGATATTGATGCAGCGTGTCAGCGACTCACAGAGCGGGTCGTTCGTCACGCTCAGTTCTGTTTCGCCGCGATGCTCCGCATGATGGTCTCCAGAGTTCGGACGCGTTCAGAAACCGGACGGAGGCCAACGTGTGCTATTTCGAAGCGCTCCCTGGAAGTGCTATCAAATGCAGGCCACCGGGAAGCGCCATCAAAATTGGGATCGCCGGTTTTGGCGAATGCTGCCCAATAGCCGCGCAGAAGCTCTCCGAGATGTTTATCTTCGTTCGTGCGCTCCCAGTCAGCCGGAAACGAATCGCTCAAGAAGAAAAGCTCTTCACCATGGTGCGCTCCGAGTCGCGAACGTTTCCCAGGATCGACATAGGTGAAGTAGTACAGGTATGACTTTTCGCCCGCTTTCGTCATAGCTCGCGCGATCGAATATGCTCCGCACGCAAATTCATCACTCTCCAGCCGCACCGAGCGGGTCGGCACGTCGGCGTCGGAGTTGACAGGATAAAGTTGGAACTCTTCCTTCCAATATTGACCCGTGTCCCTTGTAGTCACTGACAGTCTTAATGTCGTTATGGCCGAAAACGGTGGCTTCGTCGGCATTGCTCCCAACCAGGGTAGGGATGTGCATCTGTTTCCCCTCCGCGAAGATTTGCGCCGGCTGTTTGGGAATAACCCAACCGTCGACGATAGCGTCAAAGTGCAGCCCGGGATCGTTCTTCCATGCTTTCAAGATCTCATTCGCTGGAACTTGCCGGAGTGCCCGCAGAGAGTCGACACCGCTGGGAACCCCAACGTCTCTTGCTAGCCGCTGTCCTGACGCCTCGCCGGTGGTATCGATGAAGTTGTAGCTGATCGGTGCGCGGATATCTTCGTTAAGCGTGTCTTGACATTCTCCACTTTCGAGGATGGCGCCCTGGAACAATCCTTGGGCGCTCAGAGACGCCATAAGCAAGCAGATATCGACAGCTCCTGCCGATTGACCCATGACCGTGACGCGGTCCGGATCTCCGCCGAATTCCCGGATGTTCTCCCTTACCCATCTCAGAGCTTGCAACTGGTCGAGAAGGCCGTAGTTTCCCGACGAGTGATGTTCTGATTCCGCTGTCAGTGCCTGATGAGCAAGGAATCCGAATGGACCAAGTCTGTAGTTTGCGCTTACTACCATCAACCCCATCTGCGAAAGCGGGGGACCAAGCGGCGTCATCTGGCTGTAGCCCTGAGTATTGCTTCCGCCGTGGAAATAGAGGAGCACTGGCCGTCTCGCATTGGGTCGAGTGTCAGTCGTCCAGACGTTGAGGTACAGGCAGTCCTCCTTGCCCTTGATGTAAGGGAACCATGGCGCCGAAAGTTGCGGGCAAGGCGAACCGTAATTGTCGGCCTTGCGGGTTCCACTCCAGTTCGGCGCCGGCTGCGGAGGCTTCCAGCGGAGATCACCAATTGGGGCCGCTGCATACGGAATTCCCAGAAACGCGGCGCCATTCGGGTTTGAACCGAAATGAACGCCTTCCAGCAAGCCCGCTTCGGATCCTCACAATTGGTTGCTGCTTGCTCTCTGCCGCATGAGTGCCGATGTAGCCGAACTGCAGGCAAATCAGACATACCGCAGTCCACATCGATCTCCTGCCCATAACCTACCTCTCGATATCGTCATTTAAGGATTCGCCGCGAATACTCCCCGCGGAACACCACACTCCAGGTGGCGCCGTTGTCGTTGGATTTTTCCCAGGTCTGCTCGACCTTGTTAGGATTTAGCCGTATTACTTTCACGCGGTTCAACATGCTTTCTCCATGAGGCCCGTGACTTGTGCCTTCAAATTCCGCTGTGCCGTCCGCGACCTTGCCAGTGCTGAACACATGAACCCGACCCTCGTTGTCGGCGAACATCCCGTACCAGCTCTTGTCGTCCGCACTGTATCCAAAGACGTTCTGACCATAGTGGCCCCTTCCGCCATCCCAGTTCTCGACGACGAGGCATTTGTCGAGCGATAAACTGACCGTGCTGTGAGCATTCCCCGATGAGCCCTCGGCGCCGATTTTCCAATTGCCGAGCCAATAATCAAGTTGCCGATTTGCCGAATTCGCGGCGCACGGGTCGGCATCGGCGAAGCCGTTCGTGGCGAACGCCAAACCGAACAGAACGGAGAGAAGGATTGATTTCGTAGCGCTACTCTTGAGAATCAGAATTAGTTTGTTCATGTAACTCTTCCACAGATCGAATCATGACAGCTGATTCGTTTCGTTCGTTTCATTCTCCGATTCATGTTTCGATCGGCGACGCAGGTGGTCGTCGAGCGCGGAATCGGAAAGCTTGCAAGTTCTTTTGCACTTCCAATACTTCAAAACCGGCGCTCTCCAATCGTGCGCCGAAAGTATCGGGATTTACGGGAACAAGCGTGTCGCCGATATGAATGATCCTCATAAACCAGCTCTGAAGACTGTCGCTGCCTACAAAAAAACCGCCCGGTTTCAAAACGCGGAGCACTTCCGCCAGGACCTTGTTTTGCAGTTCTTGAGAAGGAACGTGATGCAGCATGGTGAACGAAACTGCGCCCGAAAACTCCGAGTCTGCAAAAGGCATTTCCGTCGCATCCCCTTCGATGATCTGAACGGTGCTCGCTTTCAGGCGGGAGCTCAGTGAACCGGCCAAGGTCGGATCGATCTCCAGCGCCGTGAGTTGAGGCACCGAGGTTCGCAACAGGTCCGTCGTTAGGCCGGGGCCAGGGCCAATTTCCAAAACATTCGCTCCCAGGGCGGTATCGCCGATCGCCCACGGAAGCCTCTGCGCAACGGTGCTGCGCCAGCGGTCAGAACGGCACAGCCATTGATGTAAGCGGTTCATGTTTTCCTACGAAATGGTGAAGGTTGCCCCAGCTTACCTATTGCCAGGTGTGCGCACTTTCGATAAGGTGACAATAGATGTCGCAAAAGCGCCAACCTGGAATTTTCGATCGGTCGGGCGATCATAAGTCCGCAATCACAACGCTCACTCGCGACTATCCGGCCGGCCACGTCGTGCCGTTACACTTCCATGATCGAGATCAGCTCGTTTATGCCTCGCACGGAGTCATGACTGTTCGCACTAGAAACGGAACGTGGGTTGTTCCTCCGCACCGTGCAGTCTGGATTCCGTCCGAGATTCCGCACAAGATCACGATGTCAGGTTTAGTGGCAATGCGAACTCTGTATCTGAAGCCACGCCTGGCAAAAGATCTGCCACGGGATTGTTGCGTGATCAATGTTTCAACCCTGCTCAAGGAACTGATTCTTCATGCTTGTACCGTGCGTACCTTGAAGAAATCGGTGGAATGGCAGATGCACCTGATCGCCGTCATTCTTCATCAACTGGAAGCGGTGCAGACGATCCCGTTGCAACTTCCGCATTTGTCCGATGCAAGGCTGGTTCGAATCTCAGAAATACTGATGAGAGATCCTCGCGATTCTCGAACTCTTGCTCAACTGTGCAAGAAGACTGGGGCGGGAAAGCGATCTGTTGAACGGCTGTTCCAACAGGAGATCGGAATGACGTTTGGGAAATGGCGGCAACAACTTCGACTCATGCAGGGAATGCGGCTTTTGGCCGAGGGCGCAAAAGTGACGCATGCGGCTCTGGAGTCTGGTTACGCTACACCGAGCGCTTTTACCTCGATGTTCAAGAAAGCCTTAGGAATCACGCCAAGTTCGTACTTTAAATAGACGCGACAACCTGGTCCCCGGTTCAGAAGCGAAGCGTTTTTCACATTCTCCGGGGATCCCGACGAGGTTGTCCAGAAGTCGGCTTGAGAAAATTCCCTGTATCTTTCCCTGGTAGCAGGGAATTCTCGCGGAGAAAGGTTAGCGCCAGACTGCGCGCTCCGCCAGCAAGTCTTAAACTGCATCAAAACTTCCCGTTGTTTGTCGAAAAAACGCGAAATATGCCTAAGGAAGCCGTTAGAAAAGACGGAGAATTAGTGAACGGCTGCCTGAGCGGCGGTCGCGGGTGAGGCAGTGATCTTCACCGAATCAGGCTGCGTCCAGAGAGCCTTGCCGTTAGTCAGGTCTACCCGATTCATGGTGACCTTGAGTTGCTGGTGGTCAACTTCAACCAGGAGGTAGTGATAGTTGATCTCTTTGCTCTGGAAGGGATCACCAGGCACCCGCTCAATGGGATACGCATGCGCCGCGCCTCCACCCGATACGAAGTAAATAACGCCGCCGTGTTCGTGGCGCTCGTAATTATGAACATGCCCGGAGAAAACTACGATGCGAAAACGGGCCTTGGCCTGGCGTTCCTCAAGCATTTTTGCCAGATGCTGTTCCGGCGATCGTGCAGAGTGGCCGCCACCAAACATTTTCGAATCGGAGGAACTGGTGTAGGGCGGATGGTGGAACATGAGAAACACAAAGTCAACGTCCGAAGGAATACTATCCAGTTTGCCGGCCAGCCATTGGCCCTGTGGTCCGGACATCTCGTCGAGAGCGGAATCGAGCACCAGCGTGAGTGTATTGGCTGCACGTACGGAGTAGTAGCGGCTATTCTTGAGATCAGGGAAGCGCTGGAAGTAGTTGCCCAGAGCAACCTTCTCATCTCCATGCAAATCGTGGTTGCCCAACGCAGGATAGACAGGGATTTTCTTGTCACGCCAGATGCTGGTCTCCTTGTCGAAGACCTTCCAATCGTCCGCATCGTAGCCGTTATAAACGATATCGCCCGTAAAGCAGATAAACGCGGGATTCGCTTCCGCAATGGCCTGCACCAAAGCAACCCGTACTGGAGGATTCGCCGCTTCCGTATCTTTCGGATCATGAAAGCGTGTGTCGCCGTAGGCGATGAAACGAAATGGAACCTTGACGTCAAGCTGCAAGTCTGACGGGGGAGATATTTGCGCGCTCGACTTTTTGCTGCAGGCGGCGAGCCCGAATAGCGTCGCCAGTGCGCACAGCACGATCGCAGCGTGCCCGAGAGATATCCGGCGCAAACTCATCGATGAAGCCAGCCTCGAAATCATTCTCTTATTTTCCCACGACCAGTACTTCGAACTGGCCATTTTCCGTCGTGGAGAGGAAAAGACGATGAGTTTTCGGATCCAGCGCCATAGTCTTGGCCCGCGGGGCGGTCTTCACCGTTTCCACTATCGAATACATGTCAGGGCTGTCTTGATGAATAACAGTGATGGTGCCTTCGCCATTGGAGTTGAAAACCAGCTTGGTCTCCGGATCGAAAGCCGTGGCATCGACGTGATCTCCGATCGGCAGCGTGGTGATCACTTTGCCCGTGTCGGCGTCCAGCACAGCCATAACCTTGCTCCGGCATCCGATAAACAGGCGCCGGTTGGATCGGTCCATGGCCATGCTGCTGGGGGAAGAGCAAGGAGCAATAGGCCAACGCTGCTCGACTTTGAGTTCGCGGGCGTTGATCTTGAGAACCAGGTTCTCATCTTCCAGATTATCGAAGACGAAACCCTTGCCGTCGGCTGCCGCGAACTCTGGTCCTCCTCCGAGATCGACGGTACTCACGGCTTTCCCGGTAGCGGCGTCAATGGCAGTGGCACTATTGCTGCCGCCATTGAAGGCGAAGACTCGCGATGTGGCGGGATCGTAAATGATCGCGTCCGGCTTCTGACCTGTGGGTACATCGGCGATCGGCTTTAGCGACTTCAAATCGAAAATTGTGACGCTTGAAGTCTGGCCGTTACTCACGAATCCGCGGCCGAACTTGGGCGCGATCGCGACTCCGTGCACGCCAAGCGTTTTTGGGATGTTTCCAGCGACATTCAGAGAATCGATGTCGAGCACCTCTACCTGGGTTCCATGCGAGACGTATAGACGCCGCGCATCTTCATCCACGGTGAGATAGTCCCAACTGCCCTGGCCAGGGATCGGAATCTTTTTGGTGACGGAGTAGCCACCGGCGTTAGCCGCAGCCGCGAGCATGGCACAGATCGGAATCAGAAAGATCGCTGGACGGAGTAGACACCTTCGCATTGATTTTGTCCTCGCTTTCAACCTTAAGCTGCCTACCTGAAACTTGTCTGAAGCTAAAAGTGACAAACTCAGAACGTGAAGCGCAGCATGAGCTCAATCTGCCGTGGCAACCCGGTACCCGTATTAGGCGACGCGGCATTGTCATTGTTATTGTTGAAATTCACTGTGGTGTCGATCAGGCCGAGGCTCGCAGTGGGTTGAAGTATCCATTTATTAAGTATCGGATTACCTTGACCGTCCGTCGCCTGGGTATAGTCGAAGCTCAGATTGTTGGGGTTCGGATCGCCGTATTGTGTGTGATTGAAGATGTTGAATACCTGCGCCCCTACCTCCATCGAGATGCGCTCTGTCAGCTTGGTCTCTTTGGTTAGCGCCAGGTCGATCTGCCAGCTGTTAAGTGCGCGGATCAGCCCGTTCGGCGCATCGCCAAACCGGCCTATAAGGCCACAGGTATCGACGCAATTCCCGCTGCTATCGGCGACCCCACCTGGAGCCAGCGGGGGTGGGGCAAAAGCTGCCGGATTGATGGGAAGGGTGTGATTCTGCACGCCTCCCGGTAAAAATATCGGAACTCCGGGCACGAGGTCAGGTCTTTGAGTGGTTTGATCGTTTCCGTCGGGCAACTGGTCCGGCGAGAAATTTATCATTGTGATGGTAAGGGGATGGCCCGTGTGCCAGAGGCCGATGCTGCTCATTTGCCATCCGCCGATGATCTTGCCTAACAGGCCTGAGGTATTCATGAAAGGCTTCCCGGGGCCGAAAGGCAGCTCGTAAACCGCATTGACGGTTACATTGTTGCGAACGTCGAAGACGCTCGGACCCTTGTCGCAAGCTAGGCAATTCACATTTTCTGGGCCGTTCGATTCTCCGCCGCCAACCGACCCGTCGTTTATGGAATGGGACCACGTATAGCGGGCCTGAAAGGATAAGCCATTCGATAGCCGCCGTTCGAGGCTCAGCATAAGCGCGTTGTACGTGCTGGACCCGATGTCGGACTTGTAATCCACCGAACCGTAGGGATCGCCTCCGGGATAGTATTGGTCAAGCGGTCGTGTGCAATTGGGGTTGCCGGCCGCGTCCGTCCCCTGCGGCGGTGTTATGCAGAAGTTTACCCCTCCACGAGAAAACAGACGAACTCCCCGTGATCCCAGATACGAAGCGGAAACCAGAAAATGCGCGGGCAATTCGTGGTCGATCGTTAGCCCCCAGGTCTCGACGTAAAGATCGCGGCGTCCGTGCCGCTGCAAGGCGCGAGGTTGCTGCTGCGGTGTAATGGGCAGGCTGCTGAGGTCCGGATTTACTTGCTGAAAGCCTGGAACTAGCGGAGTGCCTGTGCCATTTGGATCGAAATTGGCGAAGGCAGTGTACCGGTCGCTTTCCAATCCGGCGTTCAGATCGTCGTTCTGGGCTGCACCGTGATAGATTCCGAAGCCCGATCGAATTACGGTCGTGCCGTGAAACATGCCCGGCGCCCATGCGAAACTGACGCGAGGATCGAAGTTCCTATAGTCAGCATTGTAAAGAGCGGGGTTCTTCGGACAAGGAGGAGTATTGATAGGGGTCGGAACCTGAGTAGGAAGTGCAAACCGCCAAATGGAGGCTGAGCCGAAGCAGACTCCATGAAATTCGCTGACATCAAACACCGTGGTTCGGTTGTCGGCCTCGTGCGCCACGCCGTAATACTCCCAGCGAATTCCAAGGTTCGCAGTGAAAGTCGGGGTCACCTTCCATTCATCCTGGAAATAGGGCATATAGAACGTACGGCGGAGCTTGTGGCAACACCAGGTATCGGTATAGGAGATTCCGTAGAGGTCCGCGTTCTCAAATCCCGTGTCTGCGGTGCTGCTGTTATCCGCAAAAGAAAGAGTGTTGCCGGCGGTCAGCCCCTGATTGAGCCGAACCCGGCGAATCTCCAAGCCTGTCTTGAATGTATTTCGGCCGTGAACGAAAGTTAAGTTGTCGACAATGCCATATGTAGTGCCGATTTCGTGATCGGCCTGATTATTGTTGATTGTGACCCAGTTGTTCGTTGTTACCGAGTAAGGCAAAGGGGGCACCTGCGGATTGATGAATGGCGCGCGATTGATATAGACCTTGACTTCGTTTAACAGCCTTGGTGAAAACGTGTGCTGCAGAGCGGCATAGTAGCCAGCCGGATGGTTGATTGTCTGAATCAAGTCGTAGGGGAGCGAACTGCTGCCGTTGGTGCCGCTCACCAAACTGATATCCCGATGCGCGCTGCCATATAACAAGGTCTTGTCGCTGATCTTGTAGTCCATCCGAACAAGCCACGTGTCTTCGTGAACGGTAGTGGGAGCAGGAGCTGTCAGCAGGTCAGAGTCTGGCAAAGGGTTGGCAGCGTTCGTCTGATCGGCGAAGGCTGTGTCGGGATAAACGTGCACTGGGTCGCAGCTTCCAATCGGGCCCGTAGACGCGCGCCAGGCATAGGCCTGAAGAATGGAACACATTTGCGGCGACGTGGAAAGAGTCGCCCGTTGCGTGATGGGGTTCGGTACTAGGACCTGATTGGTCGTCGCTCCATATTGCCGAAGACCCTCGTAGTTTATGAAGAAAAATAGCTTGTCCTTCTTAACCGGACCGCCCAGCGTCATTCCGTATTGCCCGTAGCGGAATGGCGGAATGGCGGGAAGGCCCAGAACATTGAAGTCGTTAAAATTCCGTGCATCAAAAACCGAATTTCGCAAGTAGCCGAATGCGGAACCATGCCAGTCGTTGGTGCCATGCTTGGTCTCGACGTCGATTTGCCCGCCCGCCTGCGTGCCATATTCAGCGTCATACAGAGCGCTGCTGACGCGATATTCCTCGATCGCATCCTGCGAAATTTGCAAGCGCGTCTGGGACTTCTGAGCCTGTTCTTGAATGCCGCCGGCGTCGACGCCGTCGATTTGAAAGTTATTGTCGTCGCGCGCGCGTCCTGCGAAACGGATGGTGCGTTGGTCTCCGCCGCCGTCGTCCTGGGCAAAGGGGGCGAGCAGCGTGAAGCTGGCCCAGTCCCGTCCATTGTTGGGAAGATTCGCAATCTGCGTAGTGTCGATGACAGTTGAGGCCTCGGCGGAACTGCGATTTGCGGGAGCATTGGTCGCTTTGACTTCGATTTTTTCGTTAATCGTACCGACTGCCAGTTCTATGTCCAGAGTGTGCGTCTGGCCGACCAGTAAGGTGACGTCTTTGACGACCTTCATCTTGAACCCGGCCGCTGAAACACTCACGGTGTAATGGCCAACTGAAAGGCCTGGCAGGCGGTAGTAGCCCTTCTCGTTCGTCCGCTGTTCTTGGATAAGGCCGGTGTCGTCAGCCACTACCTTTACGTCGGCACCTACAATAACTCTCCCGGCTGGATCAGTCGCCGTGCCTTCGAGTTCGGCGCGATCTATCTGCGCGAATGCTGCCTGCATTCCGATAGAAAGAAGAACGACGCCGAGCACTTGGGCAAGCCTGAATCTCAATAGAACTGAGGGCAGTAACAAACAATGTTTTGAATTCATAGACTTCAGCTCCTTGAGGCAAAAAAGATGCCGAAATACGGGAGAATCTTGGGACAGCCGGGCGGCTGAATCGCGAAGACTGTCCTTGCTGCCTGATCAAAATTTCCGGGAACGAATGAGTGAAATCGTAGGGCTGGCGTGTGACCGGGCGATGAAAGGGAGGTTAATATTTTTTCAGGTTGCTTTAGTCGACGTCCGACTTCGGTCTAGACTGTCAGGGAGGTTACACAGGGATGGTCATCCCTCATCGAGCCCAATGAAGCTGCTGATCGTAGAAGACGAACCGCGCATGGCTGGCCTTCTCCGCAAAGGACTGACGGAGGAAGGACACACGACCACCTGCGCCGGAGACGGCGCCGAGGGATTTGGACTGGCGAAGTCGTACGAGTTCGACGTCATCATCCTTGATCTCATGCTGCCGAAGCTCAATGGCTATGAACTGGCCAAGCGCCTCCGTGCCGAGAAAGTTCGGACCCCCATCGTGATGCTGACGGCACGAGACGCTGTGCCCGACATCGTCCGCGGCCTTGATCTCGGGGCCGACGACTATATGACCAAGCCTTTTTCGTTTGACGAACTATTGGCCAGGCTCCGAGCGGTGAAGCGGCGGGCCTTGGCAGCTGAGGAAACCTGTCTGCGCGTTGGAGATCTAATTCTCGACCCTGGCAGCCGCGAGGTAACCCGCGGCACGGAACGGGTTTCACTGACTCGTACGGAATACAATCTGTTGGAGCGCCTTGTGTATCGCGCAGGCAAAGTGGTTCCGCGGCAGTCGTTAATCGAAGCAGTTTGGGGATTTGATCGCAATATCGAAGAAAATACGCTCGATGCCTTCATGCACCTGCTGCGCAATAAAGTGGATCTACCCGGCCGGCAGAAGTTGATTCACACGGTGCGCGGTGTAGGGTACTTGATCCGTCCGGATGGGCAGGCGTGAGATGGCAGCATGAGAAAACTCTCCATCGGCGTGCGCCTCACGCTGTGGTACCTGGCGATTTTTGCGCTCGCACAACTCATCTTTGGTGCTGGCATGTGGGTCATCCTGCGGCATCATCTTTATGACCTGGTCGATGATGGTCTCGAAGCGCAGATCGACGATTTAGAGAGCTTTCTCGATGCACAGAAGAAAGATGCGTCAATTGCCAAGCTGCAGGAAGAGGTAAGCGAAGCCTATGCCATCGAGCATCCCGGCGATTATCTGCAGGTTACCGCCGAAAATAATGAGCTGATCTATCGTTCCGCCTTTCTGCAAAGCCACGCGCTGGCGCCTGAACTTCCACGCCAAGGCGGTCGAGCTAAATTCTCGAACCGAAGATTCGACGCCCGAACCTTCCGCTTTGCCGTGCAGATATTGCAGGCGAATGGACACTCCTACACGGTGGAAATGGGCGTTCCAACGGACGATGTGGTCGAGACCCTCTCGACTTTCCGAGATTATCTTCTGCTGTTCGCTCCGCTGCTGCTGTTGGTGGCGGCCACCGGTGGATATTGGCTCAGCCGCAGGGCATTGTCGCCAGTGGATGCGCTGGTCCGAACCGCGCGCGACATCAGCGGAGCCAATCTCGGCAGCCGGCTTCAAAAAATCGACACCGGAGATGAGCTGCAGCGACTATCGGATACGTTGAACGAAATGTTGGAGCGTATTGAAGCTGCATTTTTGCGGGTCACGCAATTTACCGCCGACGCCTCGCACGAGCTCAGAACGCCCATCTCTCTCATCCGTACCGAAGCCGAGCTGGCGCTGCGCCGATCGCGAGGAATTTCCGAGTATGAAGAAGCCTTGCGCCATATTCTGCTGGAAGCAGAACGTACAACCACGTTGATCGAACAAATGCTGTCTTTGGCTCGCGCTGACTCGGGCCGCGAAACGCTTCACATGCAGCCCGTAGACTTAAGCGATACTCTGCGCGGCGTCGTCGAAGTCTGGAGGCAGGTGGCCACGATCCGCAACCTTGAATTTACCGCGGATATCGAGAGCACCGATTTGTTTGTCATGGGCGACGAGGCTGCATTACGAAGAGTAGCGGATATTTTCCTCGACAACGCCTTCAAATACACACCGTCTCCGGGTTCCGTGCATTTGTCACTGGAGCGGAAGACTCAAAGCGCCGTGATCGTAGTTCGGGATTCAGGGGTCGGGATTGCGGAAGACGACCACCGCAAGATCTTTGAGCGTTTCTACCGGACGGATAAAGCTCGAAGCCGCGAGCAGGGAGGAGCGGGGCTGGGCCTCACCATCGCGAATTGGATCGTCATCCAGCATGGTGGTTTGATCGAACTCAACAGCCGCCCTGGCGAAGGAGCAACCTTCCGAATAGCGCTGCACTTGAGCGCGGGTCCGGTTCATAATCCGCTGTTGGCGTGAGTTCATCCACGCCGATTCGGGATTGCCTCTCTGCTGCCCCGAGCGCGGAGCATCCGCGGTTAAATGGCCCGAGACAGTGTGGACAAAGAGTAGAGCCAGGACTTCGTCACATCATCGGTTTCTGATCGCACTGCATTCGCCCACCGCCCTTGTTGAAAACCGGACTGCACATGTGCCCCGCGGCGAATCGCCGGTTTATGTGAGAAATGAAAATGAGAGCATTCGCTGACGCCGCCCGGCTGCAGGCACTCCTGTCCATCCGGCAGGTTGCGACCCAGGCAAGTCTGAGTGTGGCAGACATAGAACAGACTCGGTGTTTCCTCAATTTCTGTATAGAACGTTGTTGATTGCGATTCGCGTCTGCGCGACTGGTTCCAGATCAGCTATCGCGAGATATTGCGCGATTATGATGCGTTACCCGGCTATCTGCTCCGTGATCAGACGAGCCAGGCTCGCTTTTCGATATTTGTTTGAGCTATTGAAAAAGATAGCGGCTATTTAATCGAAAAATCTTCCAGGTTTTTGGGCAGGGAGGGTAATGGCGGGTGTAAACAGTCAGCAAGAAAATGCCTCCGTGCGTCGTGACTCCTACGGAGGCTATTGTACGTAATTCACTAGTGCCACGTAACCCATTAAACCTACAGCCTTTAAATTGGTGCGGAAGGGGGGATTTGAACCCCCACGCCTTTCGGCGCCACCCCCTCAAGATGGTGTGTCTGCCAGTTCCACCACTTCCGCACTTTGTAAGCTACTTGCAATCAACAACTTGGTGAGTTCTTCTTGCGGCGGTATCCCAAGATGCACCGGATTTTGCACCGACTCGTTGCACGCAGCCTGCTCCTCGGGCCGCTGCAAAATCTGCCAGCCGCGTAAACAGTTTGTGGACCGCAGCCTCCCGCGGATGTACGTAGCGCATCGTGGTCTTAATGTTATCGTGTCCCGCGACATACTGCAATGTAAAGGGATCTGTGTACTCGCCAGCCTCGGTCAGAAAGGTGTGACGAAGAGCGTGCAGACCGGCATCGGAGTGAGTCTTGATCTTCTTGCGTATTTGGCCCATCTGTTCTTCCAGCACCCAAGGCCCAAGGGCTTTGTCGGATCTTGGGGGTTCGTGAAGACATAGTCGCACCGGGAGTCTTTCAGAAGCCGTTCCAGTACTTCCTTCATTTCATGGTCGGATCCAACCCGGCGGTTGACGATCGCGTTCTTCCTCATCGGAGCAAACCTCAGCTTAGCGCCCCTTAATAGAAAGACTCCAGATTTCGTGCACCGAAACCCCGAACGCAGACGCAATCCGCAGTGCATTGTTCAACGTGGGAAGCCGCCCCTTCTCAACACTTGCCACAGTGCTCATCGAAACCCCGGAAACGTTGGAAAGGTCATACAATCTCCAGCCGCGTTCCGCGCGCAGTTCGTACACTGAGAGTGCAGCCGCATTTGCGCCTCTTCCTTTCTGCGACTCAGCTTCCGAGGGCGCGACCGTTTCCCAGATTTCATAAACAGAAAGTTGAAATGCGTTTGCAATTCGCAATGCATTCCGCAAGGTAGTACCGTTTCCGCCTTCCATCCGGCAAATCGTATTTACCGGAGCACCTGATAACTGGCAAAGTCTACGAAGCGTCCAGCGGCGCTCGCGGCGAAGTTGACGGATTCTGTTCCTCAACGATGAGTCTGTTAATCTCTGACGCTCATCCGCTGGCATCGATCAATTTCCGCAACTTCTGCCTAAGTCGGGCAGTACTTCCTCAGTTGCCAAGCCAACGCCCGGTCTTCACGCGTCCGTCTTGCTATGTGAAGACCGGGAGCACCGCACCTTGGGGGGAAGCCGATTGACCAAAACCTTGAGGGGCCCCGTTCCTTCTTACAATCCGCGCAACTCAGTAACCAAGCAGATTGCAACTCGGAACAACGACGGTTTCAGCAGAATCAGGAATAACTTCCGGCTCAAGTGCGAGATCTAGAAACTCGCCGATTCCCGAAGCCGTCTCTATGCTGTCGAACCTTCCGAGGAACGTGACATTCACCGGCCGTCCAACGCGTTCCTTGAAGGCCTTCTCCAGTTGAACGCTTCCCGTGAATGTTAGCCCACGCACGCAGATGAGACGCACGGTCCCACCGTCGTTTATCCGGAAAACCGCCAACTTCTCGTGTCTCATAATTAACGCCAACCTGAATCTAGGTTCAAAGACGATGAGACTATAGACCTATGCAGATACAAATAGCAAGAGGAAAATATGGCGGGAAATTTGGAAATTCAGGCTAGGATGGAAAGGACTCGACATGCGCTAACGAGCTCAGCGCTGGTTGATGGCTTTAAGAGCGAGGAGAGCCAAGTAATTGCGCGCCGACAAGCGATGCTTCGCGAGGTACTTCTTGATGACCGCGTGTTCTTCATTGGACAGCCAGCAACGAAGTGTCTGCATTTCCAGTGCACTCGCCGTTTGGCGTTTCTGGACGCCTGGCTGAACCAGTTCCTGCAACAACTCTTCGATGGTCTTTTCTTCCAGCCGCGCGAAGATTCGCATCTTGTCGATATCGCGCGAAGAAAGCTTAAGCGTAACTGTGATCTCCTCCTCTTCCTGCTCACTATTGGACCGTCTCTTGGCATCGTTCAGGGCCAAATCCGCAAGGAAAGCGCTCACGCTCATTCCATGCCGGGAGCAGTATTCTTCGACGGCCTTTTTTTCTTTCTCAGTAACCCTGGTAGCCAAGTAGTTGTGGCGTGGAGCGCCAATTTCCGGACGCGACACCGCATAGGAGCCGGTTTTCCTGGCAGGTTTCTTGTTCGTGCCGGACTTTTTCCGTGCGGCGGTCGTGAGGTTGTTCCCGATTAGTGGCACTTTGTCGCTAGGGCCCGATTTCACCAAGGTTCGCCAACTCCCCAAGGAGCAGGGAATTTGGTGACCCGAATCATAGCCTCTGTTCCCATGTCAATCAAGAATTTCTTTACCAGTACTATGCGAAACCGCGCGGTCGTTTTGTTCCATGAACGCTAGCAATAGCCCTCATCCAGTTCCCAGCAGTCGAGCCAAGCCAGCAGATTTTCTCGTTGGCAATCGCCAAAGGTCCCAGCATATTCAACAAATACGCGCAGAAACTCGCGAACCTCCGGCAAGACGGTCTCGCGATGGAACCGGATCATGCGCTCGCGGTCCCAGGGCATCAATACCCGGATGGCTTTGACGAAGATCAACAGCAGACAACAATCCTGCGAGAGCTTGAAGAGCTCTTCGAGCAGCCGGTCGCGCTCCGACTGCGAGCGCCTACGGCATGATTGCGGTCCAGGCCGCTTGTTACGGAGAAGTCTGACCTGCGGGCGGGTGAACGCCACGCAAAGACTTGCATTCGCTTCGATCGGCGCGAGCCGGTCGGAAATCGCACGACTCCGGTTTCGCTTCGCCAGCCGCTGCTCCCTTGGGCTGAGAGTCTCCGCAATGAGGGTGCTCATTTCCTCGCTCACCATGCGCTCCAACTCCACGAGCTTGACGTTCAAAACAGCAGAAATCACATCGGCCAGCTCACCGGGGAAAGCGCGGGAATAAAGGGGACGATAAATCCAGAAGTAAAGGAGCAAGAAAAAAGAAATCAACGACAGGTATACTGCGATGGCCACGTAGCACAAGAAGGTCATGATTCTCTCCCCAAATACTTTTGAAGGATCGCAACGGACCTGCTCATTGTTTCGATCATCTCTTCGAGCGTCTGTGTAGGTTGGGGCAACTTCCATTCCGGCCGCAAAAGGTCTCTAGTCCAGATTAGTTCCCCGAGGATATATGCCACAGCGGTAGTCAATCCACTTAGCAATTTGAATCTTGTTCCAAAAACCGAACGCGTGAGCCAACCAAAGCTCCCGAGCAGCGCGTTAGCCGTAAATCCGAGGATGATTGCGGTTTCCCGCTGATGTTCCAGAATTCCGAACAACTTAATGAAGCCTGCATAGAGGAGTCCAAAGACGGAAACGACAATACCCCAGGCAAGTTCAGCATCTATGAACACGGCTGTGAACCCTCTGGCGTCTCGCGCCGGAAGAGCCCAAGCTTCCCAGATGCTGTAAGCAATAGCAAGACCGAACCCACCCCAAAACACCCAGCGGAACCACGTCAGCCTGATCTCAGGCCAAAATATGCTGAGGAAGCTTTCCCTCAAGGCAAGTACAGACAACGCTAGGTCGATTGGCTCCGTGGACCAGTAGACTATGAAATACGTTTCGTAGTGGCCCGAGGCCACCAATCGGACGATGAGTTCAAGTAGTGAGTAAATGGTGTAAGCGAAGAACCAAATAAATCTCCTTTGCAGCCGGCGCTTGAGCAGAAGCACCACAATACATGCCTGCAAAATAATCGGTATAGCCAGCGACAATACGTTGAGCACTCGCATTGCGGAAAAAAACCGGAAGTGGAGAGAATACTACCACTTCCAGTTTCCAGAGCAGCCCCGGTAACCTTTAATTTTTGGTTGCTGCCCGGACTTACGAAACTACCGATATCGGGCCTTGAGGTGCGGGTGGAATACCGCCGCCGACGGCTAACAAGCGTGAGCTACCTTGACCGACCAGCATCAGCAACAAACCCATGCAAAACACCGTCTTGGCTAGCATTACTTTCATCGGCTATCTCCTTGTTGTGTGATTGTGGTTTAGTGACGAGAAGAATCTCTCGGCACAGCTTTTACTAGGTTGTGTAACTCAGCCCACCGAGGAGAAAGTAAGAAGTCTCCATTAAATTGGGGCCGTCCTTCTTATACTGCTTACATCGCGCAGCAACACTGATTGTTTCAGCGGCGTAAGTCAGCCCTCTAGATCCTATCGGGAAGCTTTTGTTTTTCATGTTTGTACCGTTTTCCGTTCCCATTGTCGGGACAATAAAGGAAGTTGTGTCCGATTTCGGACAGTGTCCATTTTCGGACATAAAGTGAGATTCCGCAAGTTACTATTCGACAACGTGCGATTTTGTTCTTGTGCGGCGCGTTCCTATTCGCGTACCTTTAGGCGACTTTGGGCCACTCACCTTTGGGAGGTTTCTGGAGTAACTCAATCGAATGTGGCTCTTACGGCTTCGTTACTCGCTTCGCTCCCTGGCGCGCGATCCAGCTTTTGTGTTGATAGTCGTCATGGTGTTCTCCCTCGGGGTCGCCGCCAATACCATCCTATTGACGGTCATCGACCAGATCGTGCTTCATCCTTTGCCTTATCGCGATCCCGGTGGCTTAGTCATGATCTGGGAAGCCAATCCGTCTCTCGATGAACCGCAGGCCAGCCGCGGGCGGGTGGCATGGAACAATTTCAGGGAATGGCAAACTCAGACCGATGTGTTCGACGGCATCGAGGCTTATGAGTGGGCCGAATACAATCTCACTGGCCGGGGAACTCCGGAGCACTTGGTTGCGGCGCGCGCCAGCGCAGGATTTTTTCGCATGCTCGGAGTTCCAGCACAACAGGGCAGAACCTTCTTGCCGGAGGATGCGGGGTCGAACGTGGTGCTGATTACCGCAGCCTTCGCCAGGAATCACTTCGCCCGTCAAAACCCGCTCGGAGAGAAACTTCTGCTCAATGGCGTTCCGCACGCGATTGTCGGAGTGCTTCCCGGCAGTTTTCACCTGATGGCGATTTTCGAAGGCGCCTACGAGTACAAACCCGAGATTTGGGTGCCACTGCCGCCCGTGACTGCCGCCGACCCTCCAACCGAAACGAGGGTACGGCGTTTCCTTGTGACGGCCCGGCTGAAACAGGGCGTAACCCTGGCTCAGGCTCGCGCTGAAATGCGCGCATTGGCAACTCGATTGGAGCAATCCGATCCAGGCCTTAACACCGGCTATAGCGTGAATCTGGTTCCCTTGAAAGTCGAAAATGCCGACCCTGATCTGGGCCGTTCGCTCTATATTCTTTGGGCGGCTGCCTTCACTGTGCTTCTGCTGGGTTGCTTGAATGGCTCTGGGTTGATGCTAGTCCGCTTCGTCAACCGGCAAAGAGACCTCGCGATCATGGACGCACTGGGAGCGCCCCGGCGCGTCCTGATTGCCAATGTGTTGACGGAAAGTTTTATGCTTGCGGTGGTGTCCGCAGCCCTGGCATGGGGGGCTTGCTACGCTGGAATTGCTTTGATCCGCGCGCTTCAGCCCATCAGCATTTACGGCGCCAGCCGCCTCCACCTGGATATGCGCAGCTTTGTTGCCTCCGGCTTGATCTCGTTGCTTTGCGTATCGTTGTTGGGAATATTGCCTGCCTGGATTTACAGCTGCCGCACCTTCAAATCGTCGCTTCGGCAAGCGGCTAGTTTCGGCAGCGCCCGTTGGGGATCGCTCGTTCGTCGCGTCCTCGTCTGCACCGAGATCGCGATCACGCTCGTTCTTGCGATTGGAGCGATGTTACTCACCCGCAGCTTCCAGCGGCTACTTGAGGTGGACCCCGGGTGGTATCGCCCGCAAAACCTGGTCACGGGAAGAATCGCGCTTGTGCCTCCGCGCTATGCCACTGACGATGATCGTGAGCGTTTCTGCGAACAGCTTCTCGATCGTGTGCGGCGGCTTCCGGGCGTGGAAAGCGCCAGCCTTGCCGACAACTTTCCGCTCTATGGTCCGCGTTACAACTCGTTCGAGATCGAAGGACAGGCGATTGCAAAGCCCGGCAGTGCGTCCTCGACCGACTATGCGGCGGTGACCTCGGATTTTTTCCAGACCATGGGAACCCCCCTGCGAAGCGGACGCCTTTTCACCGCCGCCGACATGCAAAAAGGCGCAACCGACGTTGCAATCTTGAATGAAGGCCTTGCCCGCAAGTATTGGCCGAACCAGGACCCCATCGGCGCACACGTACGTATGATTCCCCCGCGTCGCGATCCGGGGCCGTGGCGCGTAGTGGTTGGCGTGGTCGGCGATTACCGGCAATTCAACATGGAAACGCCGGCCAGGCCGCAGCTGTTTTGGCCTGCCCGGCAATTTTCTGAGATGACGGTGGTGGCAAGAACCGCGAACGATCCAGCCGCGACGCTTGCCGCACTTCCCAAGGTGGTTGCCGAACTCGACAAAGACGAACCGGTGGCCGACGTGCAAACTCTGCAATCCAGAATGGACTGGCTCAATTCGCAATACCGCTTCAACATGCTGGTGCTCAGCGGACTTGCAGGATTAGGCATCATTCTGGCACTCGGCGGTGTATATGGGCTGATTTCCTATGTCATCTCATCGCACCAACGCGATCTCGGAATCCGCCTTGCTCTCGGCGCTCAACGAAAACATGTTTTCTCTTCTCTGTTAAGGCAGATTTTGCCCTTTGCGGCTATCGGGGTTGTCTTGGGACTTCTGCTGTCGCTTCTTACGAAGAAACTTATTGCCGATCTACTGTTCGAAATCAGCGCCCTCGATCCCGCCACTTATATCGCATTGCCAATAGCGTTAATGACTCTAGCCGTACTTACCTGTGCGCTCCCGGCCTGGCGTGCTGCCCGCATAAATCCGGTGACAATATTGCGTCAGGAATAATCTTTGTTCGGTCGAGCTGCATGACTCCAGCGGATAGAGAAAACCAAACCTAGGATTGCGCTTGGCCGCGCATCGTTTCTCCACTCCCACGGGCGAGGGTGACCGCTTCGCTTCGCTCCGGGACGGCCCTTCGGGACAGCAGGGCTGCGCGCCAAACGATAAACCTGTTTCGCACTTGCCCTGCCTGCCTCTCGGTCCTTCCCCCTCGCCCTCTATCGTTCCTTCCTCATCTACCGGTGGTCCGTTTTTTCCTTCGCTTCGCTCCAGGGTGCAAGAAAAAAACGCCCCACCGGGCAGACGAGGAAAAACAATGGAATATCACAGCAACAACAACACCAAGGGCGACGGCTCAGCCGCCGTTAATGCGGCTTCCGGCAGCAAAAACCGGCTGAGCAATTGGGCGGATAGTTCGCATTGATTTTGAGTTTTACACCGAACCTTGCGGCAAGAGCCTTGTTGTAGGGCTGAATGATCGCGATTTTGTCCAGAAGCCAATATGCTCCACTGTGAGGAATTTCAGGTCTGGAAACTCGCCGTACGTCCCGACTACACCGCAACACTTACGTACAACGATGGCAACAGCAACATCGTGTTCGCCAAGGAAATCGAGCACACCGATTTCCCGCTGGATGAAATCACCCTGTACTTCGCCAACAACGTCATCCACTTGCCAAGCGAGTATTGACCAGCGCCAAAGCTCGCTGGCGCGGGTTTCTAGACTGTACGTAAGAATGTCGGGGGGCAACCTACGAGACTGCTTTGGACGATTCGAAAGTGCTTTCCGAACAGCGTGATCGATCTCGTCCGTTCTTTGTCCTATGCTGTCCCCCGTGTGGCCGCTATCTCCTCGCTCCACCGAAAGCGGGTTAAACATCCGCCTCTCTCTCACGCGGGAGGCCGCGGGTTCGCGCCCTTCGCTCCAGCCAATTTTTCTGCCTTGGAGTTTCAGGATAAAGGGGCTCGAAGCAAGTGATCCTGAGTCTTTCAGTCGCGTCTCCGTCGCGGCACTCGTGTCATCAGGAGGAACTCGCACTACGGAAAAAACACTTGCTCATCGAGACTCTGTTGGCTCCGTAGGGCCGTCTGAGAGATACCTCGTTGTAACCGACATGAACGATGCATCGCAGGTAGCGCTGCGGCAGTTCGTTGCGATTAGGCGGAGGCTGAAGCAGCTACGCCCCGATTATCAGAAAGCTGTCGATGCTCTGTGTCAGCTGAGAATCCACCTCGTCCGCAACCAGCATGATGTCCGGCAGTACTAAACTGAAATCTACGATGGCCAAGTTACGTTGGATGGTCTCGAAGCTGCACACTTGCAGGATACGTGACTCCTGCACGAGCAGGGGTGCAGTGTAGCCTTGGTCGTGGCGGAGTCGTCCGTGCGCCACCGCTGCAGTCGAGGGGTGGCAATCGCTTCCAAGACGCGCAATGCGCGCAAACGCGCAGTGATGTCCCTGATCATTTCGGGGAGATGTGCGGTGCGCTCCTCCGCCGTGAGCGGGAGGGTAGTCAATTCTTTCACGCTATCCACTCGTGACAACCACCGTTGCATCGTGATGGTGGCGTCACAATTCAGAATGGAAGCGACATTTTCCCTGGTTGGTGTTGGAAAAGATTTACCTTTCAGTAGTCTCTTGCCTATAAGCTCGGCAAGTTTTTCAACGTCGAAGGGCTTTACCAGAACCTCATCTGCTTGCAGAAGAATAGCGGTCATGGCCTTTTGCACATCAGGATAACCGCTAACCACCAGTGTCAACGCCTCGGGTTGAGAGGTGGTGCATCGCGGTCACCACTGCAAAACCATCGCCCGGTCCGGCATATGAAGATCAGTGATGAGAACATCGAAGGATCGCGTGTCAATCTGATGGAGAGCTTCGTGGACGCCTATGGCTTCAACTACTTCACAGGCATTTTTTTTCCGCGACCTTCGCGTGAGGAAGAGGTCATCATGATTATCATCGACCAGGAGGACCTTCGGTCCTGTCATCGGGGTTACCTCCACTTCATACTTTGCTGCTAAGGACACTGGCGCCCGAGTGGGTCGTCTTATCGCCTGAAGCAAGTGCCCACCGCGCTTCGTGCTCCACCTCTCCACGCCTTCACAACATCGTACCCTTGTTGGCGGGACAAATTCGTCGACGGCCGCACGAAGACTGTCAAGATGCCTGACTTTCCCATTTTGAAAACTCGTCCCCATTCTATGGAACGCGATTGATTTCTCCACTTGCCCAGTTGTCCAGCAATAGCTATCCGGCAATTCCGAGTCTGCGGATTACCCACTAGTAGAAGCGCCGCGACTTTGTGGCGTGACATCATCTACTTTGCTAGATTGAGGGTTTCCTGTTTCGCTGATGGCCTGGGTTGCTACGCTGAGTGTGAAATAAAACGTCGCTCCCTTGCCCGCCTCCGCTTCAGCCCAGATACGGCCTCCGTGCTTGCGAATGACACGCTGCACAGTCGCGAGTCCCACTCCGGTGCCTTCAAATTCATCCGCGCTGTGAAGTCGCTGAAAGGCTCCGAAAAGCTTGGCTGCATATTTCGAATCAAATCCGGCGCCATTGTCGCGAACGTAGATTGCGACTTGGTCGTTGACCGTCATCTGGCCGATCTCGATCACGGCCCGCTCTCGACGGCGAGTATATTTCACGGCATTGGACAAGAGGTTCGCGAACACTTGTTGCATCAACCCCGGGTCACAATCGAAGGAGGGGAGCGAACCAATCCGCCATTCGATCTCCCGTCCGGCAGATTCAGACTTGAGGTCGATAACGGCGTTCTCCACCACCGAGTCCAGTGACGTCATGCTCAAGACCATTTCATGACGATCCAAGCGGGAGAGGTTCAGTATGTCATTGATCATCCGCGCCATTTTGCCAGCACCCTCTTGGATGCGCGTCAACTGGCGCTTGGCCTCTGGTTCCAGTTGAGAGCTGTAATCCTCCATCAAGGTGTGGGTAAAGCCACTGATATGTCGTAACGGTGCTTGAAGGTCATGGGAAATTGAATAGGAAAAAGCCCCCAATTCTTCATTCGCGGCTGCTAGCTGCGCGGTGCGTTCAACCACGCGACGTTCCAGATCCTCGTTCAGTCTTTCAACTTCTTCTTCAGCCCGTTTACGCTCTTCCAGTTCCGTCTTCAATTGCTGATTGGCTCGGGCGAGTTCGACGGTGCGTTCTGCAACTCTCGCTTCCAGAGCCCCATTCGCCTGCTGAAGCTCCCTCTGTTTGAGTTTGAGTTCTTCGTTGATCTGGATTGAGCCTTCGTAAGTTGAGATCAATAAATCGAGGATCTGCTGCTTCTCAGCGGTGATGAAGTGCGCTTGGCCGCCAAACTGTAGTTGCACGCCCACCTGCAAGCGCTCCGTCCTGCGCAGCTCGCGGTTGGTCAAAATGTAGTCAACCCGTGAAAGTAGGTACCTCTCTTCGTAGGGCTTGCGGATGAAGCTGTCAGCCCCGCACTCCAATCCCTTTACGATATCCTGCGGCCTGGAAAGAGATGTTAGTAAAACAACCGGAACATCCCTTAGAGTGGGCGAAGCCTTGATTTGCCTGCACAGGCTATATCCGTCCATCTCGGGCATCACTACGTCGGTAATGATCATCGCGGGCTTGCTTTCGAGCGCCGCCGCCAACGCTTCCTTCCCGTTTCTCGCGACGGTTACGCCATGTCCCCGCGTACTTAGGTAATGACTCAACTTCTCAGCCTGGGTGGCGCTATCTTCTGCAATGAGTATCGCCGCTTTGTTGAAACGATTTTCGTTGGACTCGCCCATGGGTCTCCTGATTCCTGCACTACTTCCCTGAAAGATCGCGGCCCAGAAACAAATCGCCGGGCTCTGAAGCGTTGTTCCTTGCGTTCGCGACGTCTGGTCCTCTGGTGTTTCCGTTTCTACTCACCAGACTAGTCAGCGCGATGCGGATCTTTTCAGGTGGGAGGACATACGTTGCCCCGCCTATCTTTATCGCTTCACCCGGCATGCCGTGCACGACCGAGCTGTCTTTGTCTTGCGCAATGGTCACGGCACCTTGCTCCTTCATCAGCCTCAGCTCCCGCGCTCCGTCCTTACCCATTCCGGTGAGTAAGACGCCGATCGCCTTCGTACCATAGGCCTGCGCAACTGATCGAAATAAATGCGAGACCGCCGGGCGTAAACCGTTCTCGGGTTCATCCGCGTTAAGTTGGATCCGCGCTTGCGGACCAACTGCCATGTGAACGCCGTCTGGGGCCACGTACACGTGTCCCGGGAGGACCGGCTGTCCATGGACAGGTATCTGGACCGGGAGGCTGGAGGATTGCGCCAGCCACTCGGCAAAACCTTGAGCGAACCCCGGCGCGATGTGTTGCACGATCAGCACAGGGACGGAGAAGTCTCCGGGCAGGGCCGCCAAGATTGCCTGCAGCACTGGGGGCCCACCGGTCGAAGCCCCGATCGCCACAAGGCTGACCTGTTTTTGTGCGGCTTGGCATCGGAATTCTGTACAAACCGAAGCTTCCGGAAAGATTTCTACCGGTCGGGAGCGCGGCCAGCGTCGAATCACCTTCACTTCCGACATCAACTTAACCGTCCGCACAAGTTCAGTCGCGGTCTTCTCGTGTGCTGGATGACCAAGCGCGTGTGGTCTTTGCAACACCGCGAGGGCGCCGGCTTCGATGGCGCGAAAAGCCTTAGCGGCGTCGTCCATATCAACCGTTCCGCTCACGACCACAATGGGTGTGGGATGGGTTTCCATGATCCGGCGCGTCGCATCGAAGCCGTTCATCTTGGGCATGTGGACATCCATGGTAATGACGTCAGGCTTGATGCGCCCCACGGCTTCGAGTGCCTCTTCTCCGGTCTCGGCCGTGCCAACCACATCGATCTCCGGATCGGAGCGGAGAATGTGGAGTAAAAATTCCCGCACTGTGGCTGAATCCTCGACTACCAGAACTCGAATCATCTCTGCTCCTGACTTCAGATCAGCCGTCGGACAATCTCGATGAGGTTGCCCTGATCGAAACTGCTCTTCACGATGTACGCGTTCGCCCCAACATCAACCCCACGCTCCCGGTGTTCCCGGGATTCGAGCGCTGTTACCAGCACCACCGGCAACTCGGAGATCCGCTTATCGGCCCGGATCTTGGCGGTAAGATCAAAACCGCTCATCCTGGGCATTTCGACATCCGAGACAACCAAGTCAAAAACTTCATTTGCCAATGCGCTCAAAGCCTCGACGCCGTCGACGGCGGTCTTCACCTTGTAACCGGCAAACTCCAGGATGTTCTTCAGCAGAGTACGAGCAGTAATGGAATCTTCCGCAACCAGAATAGATTTTGGGGATTCCTCGGTCTCATGCTGCGCAGCACCGGGCGACATATTCACTGCCGATTGCATCAGGTCTGCAACGTTGAGGACTGGCAAGACTTTTCCGCTCCCCCAAACCGTCGCGCCGGCAATGTTGCGCACCCGCCGCAGCTGCTTGCCCAAGCCCTTTACCAGGACTTCCTGCTCGTCGAAGATTTCGTCGACAATAAATCCGATTTGCTCGCCCGCCCAGGTAAGAACGAGCACAGGCACCTTGCGTTTCGGATCGGGGTCGGGGTTGCGCTGAGCAATTTCCAGGACATCAGTTAGGCGGACCGCCGACGCGGCACGTCCGTCGATCGCGATGGTCTCCCGGTTTTCCGCACTTTTGATTTCATCGCGGCCTACCCGCAGCACCCTTTGTACGTTTCGAGTTGGGAGCACAAACAAACTCTCGCCCACACGCACCAAGACCCCGCGAAACCTGGCGAGGGTCAGGGGCAAAGTTAGCTGGAAAGTTGTTCCGAAGCCTGGCTTGGTTTCGATGGAAACCGATCCGCCAACCTTCTCGACTTTTTCACGCACAATAGCCAGTCCCAAGCCGCGTCCGGACACTTCCGTGATCATCGGCGTTGTAGACACCCCGGACTTGAAGATCAGGGAGGCCACATGTCGTTCATCCATTCTCGAAGCATCTTCTCGAGATGTAAGCCCCAGTTTGACTGCCGCGGCACGCACTTTCTGTACATCAATGCCTATGCCATCGTCCGAAACAACGATCTCAACCTTATCTGCACTTTTGGGAGAGATGGCTAGGTTGATGGTTGCCCGCAACGGTTTCCCTCTTTTTTCCCGTTGCTGCGACGTCTCGATTCCATGGTCGATGCAGTTTCGTACCAGGTGGATCAGCGGGTCCTTCATTTCTTCCAAAATCCGCCGATCGGTTTCGATCTCGCCGCCCGTTATCAGCAAGTCCGCTTCTTTACCGCAGTCCCGGCACAGGTCGCGAACTAACTTGGGGAAGGACTCGAGCAAAGCGGAAAAGGGGACGGTCGAAACCCGTTTCGCGTCCTCCACCAGATCGTCCACTCTCCGGTCGAGTGTCCGGCGGTCGCTTTCGAAGTCTTTGGTTAAGATGGCAAGCTTGTTCTGGACCGAGCGCAGGGTGCTCTCATTGCGATCGAGAAAGGAAGAAACCTTCACAATCTGTCCTCTGGTAGGCGCTTGTCCATTGGATGGACGGGTATGCCCGTTGGTCCGCTGAGTGCCGTCAGCCAGCGCGCGCATGGCGTGAGCCTGCGGCCTGACCTTTCTCCATTCCGCTTCCCAAATTGTCAGTGTCTGGCCGATTTCTCGAAGCTCGGTTGCGCGCTGGGCCGCAGTAGCCTTGACCGGAATTAACTCTTCGGCTTGACGGAGCAGAGAGTCCAGCTTGAACGCGGGAACTCGCAAGGTCTCGGACAGTCCCTTCTTTCCGGCCCGCATATGTGGGATGGCGGGAACGTTTTCGGGAACCGGCTGCGCGGATTCCGGGGCTTCTCGGGCTCCGAATGTCCGGGCCTCGTCGCCTTGGGCTGTCTCTGTATTGCCGCTAGCAAGTAGTGTGCCGAGACTATCTACGGTTTGATGAAGCTGGTCGAACAGTTGCGGTGAAAGCGTTATCTCCCTGGCCTTGAGCTGCGCGAACAGGCTTTCCAGCGACTGACACACGCCTTCGACTTTGACCAGATTGACGGCGCGGGCTGCGCCCTTCAAGCTGTGCGCTTCCCGAAACACCGTCTCGATGATCTCCCCCTGTTGTTCAGGTGCGGAGGTTTTCTCCAGTTCGATCAAGCCCGAGGAAATCGCCTTGACGTGTTCCTCCGCCTCGACCTTGAAGGTCACGAGAAGTTTTTCGAGAAGCTCTTTGTCCTTAGACCCCATGGTTGTGCTCAGACTTTGTAGAGAGCCACCAGCTCAGTGTTTTCGCCCGAGCTCTCCAATATTGTTCGCCGCAACCTCCGTTTGTTTGGTGCTGGCCACGTTTTGCACGCTTGCCGCCTTGATACTCTCCATCGCCTCCGCGACTTGTGGTCCATGCCGGCCATTTGTTGTTGGCTCGAAGCGGCATTCTGAGTCGCCGCCTGGACTGCTTCCGCGATACTCTCCCCGAGTTTCTGTACGGCTTCTCCCGCTACGCTAGGTTCTATTTAGGAGGCTCGGGCGGCCATGCTTCGCTCCTTGACCTTGTACAAAGCCACCAGTTCTGCGAGCTTTCGTCCCAGTTCCTCAATGTTCTTGGCCGCGACCTCAGTTTGTTTGGTGCTGGCGACGTTTTGCGTACTCGCGGTCTTGATGCTCTCCATAGCCTGCACGACCTGATCCATGCCCACCATTTGCTGCTGGCTCGAAGCGGCAATCTGGGTGGCGGCCTGGGCCGCTTCCGCGATGCTCTCGCCGAGTTTCTGCACCGACTCTCCAGCTTGCACGGACTGCTTCACTCCGGCCTCGACTGCCTTGCTACCTTGCTCGGTCACCATCACGGCAGCATTGGTCGCCTTTTGAATGTCGTTCAGAATGCTTCGTACCTGGACCGTGGCTTGTTTCGACTGTTCCGCCAGATTCCGTACCTCTTGCGCCACGACGGCAAAGCCTTTGCCTTGTTCCCCTGCTTTCGCGGCTTCGATTGAGGCATTGACCGCGAGCAAGTTCGACTGTTCCGCCAGGTCGTTGACGGCAAGCATGATTTCTCCGATCGCCTGCCCCTGCTCGCTCAAACGGACGATGCTTTCGGCGATGGATTCCATTTGTTCCCGGATTTGCTTCATCGCGTCGATCGAGTCCGCAGCCGATTTCTTTCCGCTCTCGGAGACCTGCGCTGCCTTCTGGGCGCTCTCCGACACATATTTCGCTTTCTGCGTAGCCAGTTGTGCAGTTTGCTTTACTTCTTCGACAGTAGTTGTCGTTTCAGCGACTGCGGCTGCGGTCTCAGCGGCAGCCGCGGCTACCTGCGTAGTGGTCGCGACAATCTGCTGGGCGGACGAAGAGAGGATACCGATCGATTCCTGCATCTCCCCGGTGACCCGCCGGAGCTTCTCCACCATGAGTGCAAAGGCCTTTCCGAGGATGTCCTTGTCCGACTTGGGCTTCACTTCTACGGTGAGATCGCCGGCCGAGATTTGGTCCGCAACACTGGCCATTTGTCCGAGTGAGCTCATCATCTGTCGGAAGCTTTCAGTTAAGTCCCCTACTTCGTCGCGCCGGGAACTGGAATACAGCTCAACCGACAAGTCTCCTGAAGCGATCTGCTGCGCTGCAGCCGAAATTTGACCGAGCGGACCAGCGATGTTTCGCGTGAGGAACACGCCAGCTAGGCTTAGGAGCACGAACGAACATACGCCCCCGACAAGGACGGTCATCTCCGTACCGTGGACGCGATCTTTTTCCTCCGCGGATCGCTTGGCCAACAGCGCGGTTTCCTCTTCTACCATCGCGCCGACCACCTTCCGGATCGAATCCATCATGTTTTTTCCCTTGTCCGTGGCGACCACCTGCTCGGCCGGCCCGAAACCTTTTTCCTTCCGTAGGTCAATGGTTTCTTGCAGCTCGGTGAACTTGCTGGAAACCAGAGGCTCCACGGCAGTGAGCCGCTGTTGCTGGCTGGGGTTGTCGGAGGTCAGTTCGCGCAAGTGCTTCAGTTTCCGATCGACCGTATCGCGCGCACCCTGATAGGGCTCCAGATAGCGCGCTTCACCGGTGATGATGTAACCGCGCTGGCCGGTCTCGGCATCCTTGAACGCGGACAACACATTGTCGAGTTCGTTAAGAACTTCATGCGTGTGCCGTACCCACTCGGCGGAGTCGATGAGCTTGGCCGTGCTGTCATAAGAGACCCCGCCGACAATCGTCAGCACCACCAAAGCGAGTCCAAAACCGCTCCCAATCTTTTTCCCAATCGACCATCTCATAGCAGTTCTCCTTGTCCAACTGTCACGGTCCAACTGTCACGCTCAGGGCGCGGCGTTCACCACTTCGTCCACCAGGATCTTCTCGTCCGCAAGGATCTTTTCCACGTCGAGAACCACCAGCGGATCTTTCGTGATTCCTTTCAGGTACTCCGCGCGGATACCCGTTAGGGTGGGCAGAGCGGGGTGCAGTTCTTCCATCGCGATGGAGCGCACGCCAAGAACGGCGTCAGCAAGAATGCCGAGTTCCATCTGACGGGCGTGCACGATAATGATCTTGTTCAGATCTGTGAGGCCTTTTTCCGGCAGATCGAACAGTTTCTTGATGTTGATGATGGAAAGAATCTGACCCCGCACATTGACCAGCCCCAGGACAAAAGCCGGCGTGCACGGCAATGGCGTGAATTCGCTGAGCGGGTAGATTTCGCGAATATGACTTGACTCAATGCCATAGTGCTCGGGTCCCAAGACGAACTCCACAACCTCCAAGAGAAGGTCCGGAGATGGTGCTTCCTTCTTACCGCTCGCGGCCATGGACCGGGCCCGGGCCCGAAGGATTTTCTGCTTCTCTTCGCGGCTGGGACTGAGTCTTCGATTCAGAGCCTCTTGGGAGGCGTCCAGACGACGGCGGAGCCCGGCCCAGTACAGGCTGCCTTTATGTCCGCCGTCGGGAGCAACTGCGGCGAGCGCTTCCGTGATTGCACCGTCTACATGCATGGGCCAACCGTCTGTTCGGTTCGAGATTTCCGGCTTGCTGCGGAGCGGAGATCGATCATGCCTCTCAGCTCTCCGGCAGAGAGACCCTCGGATTCCGGCACAATGTCTTTTGGCTCGCAACGCGCCAAGAGCAACAGAGCATTCTCGAAGTGCTTTTCGGATTCCTTGCGCCTCCCGTGCTTTAAGGCAAGATTGCCCAGCGTGAAGTGCCCCAGTACAAATTGAGGCTCCGCGTACACTGCCTGCCGGAGTGCGAGAACGGCCTCGGGCACGCAGCCCTGTTCTTGCAGAATCGTGGACCGTAGATAATGGGCAGGGGCAGCCATCTTGTCTGCCGCAATTGCCTTGTCACACCACACGAGCGCCGCGGCGAGTCTGCCCTGGTTGGCATAAGCCCTCGCCAACAGAAGCATGGCCGGTGCGTAGTCCCCCTTTCCTGATCGAAGCGCAAGGATCGTCTGCTCTAGGTCTTCGTAACGCCTCTGCTCATAAAGCCCCGAAGCTTGTTCGTAAGAAGCAACTACTGGGGCTGTACTTTCCGAAGGGGCTTCGTTGTCTGGAGTCCCTTGGTTGACTTCGCCGGATGAGATTTGCGCTGGCTCCGGAATGCGTAGTGTCCACTCAGGCAACGGAACGACCGACCAACCCGCGTCGAACACGGGCAAAGCATGGGTTGTTGGTAAACATGTTGCTAACTTCCTATAAAAGGTGGCGTCGCCAAAACTGACGCTCGCAAATTCGGGAAATAGTTGGTGGGAGGTTTCTGTCGGGCTGACGATCAACCATCCATCCGTCGCCAACGAGCTGTAAAGTTGCCGGATGACCTTCCTCATTCCCTCCGGAGTGAAATACATAAGAACATTCCGGCAGAAGATCACGTCGCAGCCGTTTGTCCAGTTCACAAGCGGAGGATAGACATCATCCATCAAGTTGAGCTGGGCGAAACGCACCATCTTCTTGATGGCGGGGACAATGGTGCAGCGGTCCCCCTGGCCTGTCTCGAAGTATGTGTGTCGAACCCATGCCGGAGTGCCACGGAAAGACCATTCGCCGTAAGTTCCCTCGGATGCTTTTTTCAGCGATTTAGTGTTCAAGTCGGTCGCTAGAAGCTCGACAGTCCAGTTCGTCAGGCCCGCCATCAACCTACTGAGCATGATCGCGACAGAATAGGGTTCCTCACCGGTAGCGCAACCTGCACACCAGATTCGGATCGGCGCGCCCAAACCCGCTCGTGCAAGAACCAGTTCCGGCAAAATGCGTTCTTCAAAGATTTCCAGGCTGCGCTTCTCCCGGAAGAAATAAGTCTCGCCAACCGTTAAATGGCTGGCCAACACTTTCAGCTGCTCTTGAGTGAAGGCGGGTGACAATAGTCCTTGAATGTAGCGGTCCAATTCGTGCCTACAACCACATTCCTGAGCGGCGCCGCCCACGGCACGCTGAAGATCGGGCCACCGATCTCTCGGAAAGTGCAGACCGAGATGCGATGCCACAAACTCGCTGAGTTGCAAAAGCCCTGAGTCTGAAACCTTTGTGATCATCGTTTTCCTGCTGCGTGGCCCAGGAGACGTTCCAACTCATGCTCTTCTTTTTTCGAGAGAAAGCGATCGAGGTCATGAATGAATAAAATGCCGTCTTCCAGTCTGGTCATGCCTTCGACGTATTGCGCGCCCGGTACGATCTTCTCCGCGTCCGTAACCTCCTCCGACGCCCGTTCTACAATTCCGGTGACCGAGTTCACGACCAGTGCCACGCTCCGCGTGGCAGTGTCCGCCACGATGAGCTGATCGCTCAAACTGGTTTCTGGTTCGGTCAAACCGAACCGTTTTCGCATGCTCATTACGGGAATAATGTTTCCCTGTAGGTCGATCACTCCGAGCACAATCTCTGGCGCTTTTGGCAAAGGGGTTACCTCCACCATGCGCACGACCCGCTGGACCCTCGTCAGTGGAAGGGCGTAGTGCTGTGCGTCAAGTGTGAATACAACCAGTTGATTGGACATAACACTCTGCGCTCTCGGGCACCACTCAACCATTTGGTTCCTGCGGAGCCAGGGCAGTAGGGAAAGGAATGTCAGCGTGCCCGACCCTCGTCAGAACCTAACGAGCAGACATACCACTCCCCTAGCAGCGACTTGTGTTTGGTTGCATGGCAATACTTGATCTCTAGTCTCAATTCGTTTGCGATTCCACTAAGAACACACAGGACGTGCCCCTTCGTGAAATCGCTGAGTTCAGAACAGGAAGAGTTCCCGAAACGGGCTTTTGAGAGGCGGCGTTATCGACGTACACGTGCCTGGGCAAACCTTCAATGATCCAATGTGCCAGCATTGGCATGCAATTTTCTGGCCGGGCTACACTGGAAGAGGCACTGTGCCGCGAGTGGCTCTTCCAAAATGATCTCTTTCTCAAATATCAACAAGCAGTATGGCAAGCAGTTGCTCTTCGTGGATGCTTCGTTTCAGTTGAATCCCGGCGAAAAAGTCGGACTGGTAGGTCCCAATGGGGCGGGCAAGACAACGCTGTTCCGGATGGTGGTCGGCGAGGAAACTCCCGACGAGGGCGCGGTCTCAGTCCCCAAGAAGTTGTCGATCGGCTACTTTCGCCAGGACGTCGAGGAAATGCAGGGCCGTTCAGTCCTGGATGAAGCGATCGCAGGTAGTGGACGCGTCGGCGATCTACACCACGAACTCGAAGCCTTGCAGCGGGAAATGTCCGACCCCGACAAGGCTGATGACATGGATCGCATCCTTGATCGCTTCGGTCACGTTCAGGAGGAGTATGAGCACTTAGGCGGTTACGCGCTCGAATCGCAAGCCCGTGAAGTGCTCCACGGTCTGGGATTCAAAGATGATCAGATTGATGGCGACGTGGGGGCTCTTTCGGGCGGATGGAAAATGCGCGTCGCGCTGGCACGGGTCCTGCTCGGAATGCCGGATGTATTGCTGATGGACGAACCGACGAACCACCTCGACATCGAATCCATCATCTGGCTGGAACAGTTTCTCAAGTCATTTCCTGGCGCGCTGCTCATGACCTCGCACGACCGCGAGTTCATGAATCGTCTCGTCTCAAAGATTGCGGAGATTGATGGCGGCGAAATCATCACCTACTCGGGTGACTACGACTTCTACGAACGCGAAAGAGCGGTGCGAGAGAGCAATCAGCAGGCAGCGTTTGCGCGGCAGCAGTCCATGCTTGCCAAAGAACAGCGCTTCATCGATCGTTTCAGGACGCACGCCGCCAAAGCGGCCCAGGTGCAGAGCCGGATTAAGGCCTTGGACAAGATCGAGAAGATCGAACTACCGAAGAAACGCCAAGTGGTGAAGTTTGACTTTCGTGTCCCCCCACGATCCGGCGAACGGGTGGCCGTCCTTGAGAATCTGCACAAGAGTTACGGCCCGCGTGTGATTTACGAAGGGTTTAATCTCACCATCCGCCGCGGAGAACGCTGGGCCGTCATGGGGAGAAACGGCGCTGGTAAGACTACGCTTCTTAAAATGATTGCCGGGGCCAGTGCTCCTGATGCGGGAAGCGTACGGCTCGGCGCCAGCCTGTATATGGGCTACTTCGCGCAACAATCGCTGGACGTGCTCAATCCCGATCTCACCGTCACCGAACAGTTGCAACAGGATTTCCCCCAGGACGGTCTCGGATCATTGCGGAACCTGGCAGGAGCATTCCAGTTCTCCGGCGAAGACGTGGATAAGAAGATACGCACACTCTCCGGCGGAGAAAAGTCGCGGCTGGCCATAGCGCGCATGCTCTACAACCCGCCGAACTTCCTGGTGCTCGACGAACCTACCAATCACCTGGATCTTGCGACCAAGGAAATGCTGGTGGACGTCCTGAAGGACTTTGAAGGTACCATGATCTTCGTATCGCATGACCGCATGTTCCTTCGCGGTCTCGGCTCACGTGTGCTGGAACTGGGCGGTGAGAGCGGCACGGACCGCAATCCCACTGTTTATCCTGGGTCATACGTTGAGTATGTGCAGAAGCTCGGACATGAGGCGCCTGGGATCTATTCGTAGGCCTTGCTGGGCATAGCCTTCCGTCTGAAGGCGGAAGGGTTCGGTGTAGAGGCTTACTGCTATGAGCCAACATATAGGCCCAGTCAAGCGTGAATTCGGTGCCCCCATGTTGGCGTCGTTATGATCATCGTGCAGGAAAGCACCTTGCCAACGTAGTCCTCGGCGACCAGATCCCTGACGCGATTGAACTCGCGGGCTCCCCGGGCTTGTAATCCCACCATATGGCGGACGCCTTTACGGACGGCCAAATCACGCATCTGCTGTGCCTGCTCAGTGGTAGCCGCAAGCGGCCATTCGCAGTAGAGATGCTTGCCGGCATTCAAAGCAGCCATTCCCAGCTGATGGTGAAAAGGCACCCTCGCGCAGATTGAGACGAGGTCCACGTCGGGATGCTGGACCATTTTGTAAGGGTCGGCAAAAGCGTGGGGAATCCCGAAATGCTTGGCCATTTCGTCTGCGGTTTCCTGGCGGCTCGTGCTGACCGCCGTGATCTTGAACTCAGGAAGCGCGCTCAAGGCCGGAATGTGGGCGTCGCGCCCCAGCCGTTGCGCATACTCTGGCCGATGAGGCTGCGGAGAGCGGTTGGTTAAGCTCGGAACTGGCAATCGGAGTCCGGCAAGTTAAAGGAGTCAAGCGGCTTGGCCGGAGGCTTGGCAATTGGCTAACTGGCGATCAGGCGCAAGAACTCTTGAATGCCGTTTCTCAAAGCACCATGCGTGGCAGGAGAGATGCGGCGCTGATCGCACTGCTGCTCGGTGCGGCCTGCGGCGCTCGGAAGCCGTGAACCTGCGATTCGATCAGCTGCAGTTGAGAGAAAGTCATTGGGTCATCGTCGATATGGTTGGGAAGGGTGGACGATTGCGAACGGTACCTGTGCCGCCTTAGTGTAAGGGTCTGATAGATGTTTTGCTCCGCGACTCACGTGTGACTGAAGGCAAAATATTCAGACGAGTTTCGAAGAATGGGGCTCGGCAGGATGCAGCAAGTTACAGGCGACGTAGTCTGGTACGCGGTGAAACGATATGCTAAGCGAATCGGCGTTGACGGTCTCGCGGCCCCATGATCTTCGTCGCACATGCGCCCGTCTCTGTCATGGTGCTGGAGGGGAACTCGGCAGATTCAGTTTCTCCTTGGTCACGCGTCCGTGCAAACCGACCGAGCGGTACATCGGATGCCGGCAGAACTTCAGAGAAGCGGTCAATGATCGATTTCAAATCTCACTCGCAAACAACGCGCCTTAGGAACTCCATGGCTATCGCGTGATAATCCGGTTTATCTCGTAGTCCGATATTGGGTGTCCCCAAGTCTAATAGTCTGATTCTCCAAAACTCCTAATCTAGCTTGATCGCTTAATCAATAGCCTGGCGCGATTCTCAGCTATTTCCTCGTCCCCACCTGCTCGGGCCCAAGCTCGATCGATAAAGAATTCCGCTTGTCTCCAACCATTTCCTTTTGTCTGCTTTGGAAAGATCGGCACGTTTTTCGTGATAAGTTGCAAGGGTGTCATCGAAGCGATATTGCTAGACCTGCTCATTATCCATGAAGGCCAGCAATTTAACTGCCGCATCATTGAGTTCAGCCCAATCGACATTGTTTGATCGGTGCAGCATGCAGCATGTAGTAAAGATATTGATTAAGCGCATACACTCTCTCGTGGGAGTCGGTACTTCCAAGGTCAAGATAGGCAACCTTGGCATACGATATTGCCTTCTCAAGTGCGGCGAGCCCTCCAAACCCGGCGCCGATGATCATGATTCTTTTCATTCATGGCCTCAATTTGTAATTCAATTCCTGAGTCCTCATTGAAATCGCGTTTTTTCACGTAACGCGATTCCCGAGGGGCACATGCAACTCGACCATGGCTCGGATATCGCGGTTCTCCAAAATCAAGCCTTGGCGCTCGTGCGTCTGTCGCAGCACAATATCCACCATGGCGCGGGCCAGATCATTGGCGCGAATGACCTGGTTCGGGAACAGCACCCGGAATACCGGATAGACCGTGCGCAACAGCCGGTAGCTGAAGTTCGGTTCGTTCCGCGGCTCGACGGGGTAGATATACGCAGGCCGGAAAAGGTAGACATGCGGGAAACCCGCCGCTAGCACTGCGTTCTCAGCCTCTCCCTTGTAGCGCGCGAACGCAAGCCGGCTTCGTCCTGTCGGGTCGGCGCCGTTTCCGCTTAGGAATGAGAACGCCGCACCAGGGCTGCTACCGCGGAGAACACGTGAGAAC